>FTBO01000328.1_pt1 | contig 9910 bp, 9 predicted proteins | sample 1639401 | NCBI WGS metagenome assembly FTBO01 (sample SAMEA3914864, study PRJEB12502) | metagenome | biome: forest; material: soil | place: USA | collected 2012-03-12 | depth 0.3 m | reverse complement strand
TGTCTGGTTAGTCGAGCCGGCGCTGCACCAGCATGAACACCGTCGCCGCCAGCGCGAGCGCGGCAATCAACCGATAGAGATCTTCGCAGGCAATCAGTCGCGCCTGTTGGTCAACGATGGCTGCCAGTTGCGCCAATGCTCCGGCATGTGCCTGTCCGGCGTCGAAGCCCCGGGCGACCAGTGCGGTCTGGGCAGCATGCATCCACTGTTCGGTCTCCGCGGGCCGCTGGCCCATCGCGTGCACCAGGCTCGTATGCACGGCGAATTCCCGGTTCTGCAACAGTACTGCCCCCAGGGCCGAGGCAAACGAACTGGCGATCTGCCGCACCAGGTTCTTGCTGCGATAGCCGTGCGCGAAATCGTCGCCAGCCAGTGAACCGAAGGTCAGCCCGGCGATCGGGATGATGACCATCACGCCGAACAGGCCCTTGCAGACGAGTCCGAACACCAGCGCCGAGGGGCCGATGTCCGGCGGCATGAACGAGAAATACGTCATCGCGGCGGTCATCAACAGCAGGCCGGTCACCATCACCGGCTTCTTGTGCGTGAGGTTGCGCGCCACACGCACATAGACCCAGATTCCCACGAGACTGATCCCCGCCGCCAGCGAGTTGAGCCATCCCGTGGTTGCCAGCGGAAACCGGAGCGCCTGTTCCGCGTAGATCGGAAAGACATAGCTGCTCAGGTTGCTGATCATGTAGTAGACGAAATACATCGCCAGCCCCGTCATGTACACAGGCTGGCGCAGTGCGCGCAGCCGCAGCACGGGAGCCTCGTGGTGCCACTGATGCCAGAGGAATGCACCAAGCAGCGTCAGCGCGATAGCCGCGACGACGGCCACCCGCAGCGGGTGCGAAAAGATGTCGAAGCGTGCCTCGGTCAGCGACGCCTGCAACGTGACGATGGCCACGCCGAACAACAGCAGAGGTCCAAGCGCCGGGCCTTCCAGATCGTCGCGCGGCTCGGCATCGGGCAACAGCAGCCACACGCCCAGCGTGGCCAATGCGGCAAAGGGCAGTACGCCATAGAACACGTCCTCCCAGACCCCGTGCTCGACCAGTTCGGCGGCCAATGCCGGCGCAATCGCCGATGCGACAAAAATCCCCAGCATGAAGATGCGCGACGCGCGCGGCCGATCGGCGGGCCCGAACATCAGGTTCACCAGGATCCGGCAACTTGTAAACAGCGCGCCGCCGCCCACGCCCTGCATGAAACGGGCGACCACCATTTGCGGCAGGCCGGTGCTGGCGGCGGCCACCAGCGTGCCGGCCATGAACAGCAGCAGCGATCCGGTCAGGTAGTAGCGATAGCCGAACCGCTGTGCCAGCCATTGCTGCTTCAGGATCATCATCATGCTGCCGACCGCATAGGCTGCCTGCACCAGCGCAAAGCTGCGCGGATCCGCGTCGATGCCGCCAACGATATGGCTCGACGCGAACACGAACATGATGTTTTCCAGAAATTCGACACCGGTGGTCAGGCCCAGCAGCATCATGAGCAGCGTCTGCCGCTGCTGGTGGCTTAACAACCGCAGCCAGCGCATGCCGGCACGCAGGCGGTGCCAGGTTCCAGCTCGGGCGCTCACGGCTTGATGGCCTCCAGCGCGACAAGGTTCTGATGCAGTTGCGTGAGATCTCGCGTGACCGCAGCCAGGCCGTCCTCGCCGACAGGCGCCCAGGCTTCACCATAGGCTGCATGCACGGCCGGTGCCGCGCGCTGCAGCAGCGCGCGCGCCGCATCTGTCAGGCTCAGCTCCAGGCTGCGCCGGTCGTGCTCGGACGCCTTGCGCTGGACCAGGCCCCGTGCTTCCAGACCGTCGATCAACCGCGTCATCTGGGTCCGCGTGGCATCGATTGTCATACCGAGTTCCGATGGCATCGTCGGCTCTCCGGCGTCGATCGCCAGCATGCTGATCACGAGGTACTGGCTCAGGTCGAGCCCATGCGGGACCAGGGCGCGCTCGATGTGATGCCGCAACAGTCGTGCCGAGCGCAGCAGCAGGCGCGAGGCGAGGATCAGGTCGCGGGGCGCTTCGGGGTGATCGGCGCAGAACCGGTCGATGCGGCGTTCGAACGACATAATAGTTTCATATGAAATAGTTACGGATGAAACTATATGCGCTGAGCCGATGAATCGCAAGGCGCACTGCTGGACGATCCAGCCGATCGAAACGAATCGCCCCGGCTATCCCCGGGCTACTTGCCGAGTGTACGCGCCAGATCGCGCAGGGTCTTGCGCAGGGCGGCGACGATCTTCGCGTCGGTATGGGCCCCCGGTGCTCCATATCGACATGCAACGTAGTCGTCGGTGAATGCGCGCACGGCCGCCGCGGCATGGGGCAGCGCCGTTTCCGCACGCGCGCCGAAGTCGCGCGGCCCCTCCGAGGTGCCGCGCGCGCATCCATGGCGCGACAGCAGCGCGCAATAGCGCGCATAGAGTGCCTGGACAGGGTCCTCGCGGCGCCGCCGCAGCCACATCGGCACCAGGGCAAGCAGACTCAGTCCGGCCAGGCCGACGGCCAGCACGCTCGGCCACTGATTCGCCAGCCCTGCCTGCTCAAGCAACCGGTTCTGGTGGCTCCGGTCGTACTCCAGTACCCAGCGTTGCCACCGGTAGGTCAGCCCGTCGATGCCCCAGCGCAGGTCGCGCAACCAGCCCGGCGTGCGCAGATCGCGCAGCGCGGCTTCGCCGGCCAGCGCCGCATCGACGCCTTCTTCCACCCGGCTCGGCGCCACCGCGCTGGTCGGATCGACGCGCACCCAGCCACGCCCGTCGAGCCAGACTTCCGCCCACGCATGGGCATCGGACTGCCGGATCACGTAGTGCCTGCCCACCGGATTGAATTCGCCGCCCTGATAGCCAATCACCACGCGCGCCGGCACGCCGGCCGCACGCATCAGGAACACAAAACTGCTGGCGTAGTGCTCGCAGAAGCCACGACGCGTATCGAACAGGAAGCTGTCGACCTGCTGAGTGCCGAGCGGCGGCGGAGCCAATGTGTAGGCAAACGGTGCCGATGCGAACAGCTGCATGGCCGCCTGCACGCGTTGCCAGGGATCCGGAAACTGGGCCGCCCAGCGCGCGGCGAGCTCACGGCTGCGCGGATTGCCGTCCGGCAGCGCGAGGGACAGTCGCAGCGTGCGGCGGGTCAATGGCTGCGGCATCCCTGCCAGTGTCGAGTGCGCGCGGTAGCGCAGGGCGCGATCCACCGGCGTGCGCGCGAAGAATTCGCCATCGGGGGAAAGCCGTGCCGCCAGGCTGCCCGACACGGCGACGCCGCGATCGAGCAGATAGAGCCACGATTTCTGTGTCGGCTCCAGCGTCACGTTGTACGCACGCACCGCCGCGCCAGATGTGGCGTCCGGAACATCGTTTTCGACATCGTCCGCGAGGCCAGGGGCATCCCGCGTCGGTTGGGATTCATCGGGGCGCCACGCCTGGCCATCGTAGTGCCACAGCACCAGCGCGCGCCAGTACAACGCACTGGCGGGCAACGTATCACCGACGATGTCCGCGCGGAAAGCCACGTCCGGCGAGCGGATCAGTTCGCCAATGCTGCCCGGCTTCATCGTGTCGCTGATGCCGGTGCGGCCAAGTGGCTCCGATTGCGGCAGACGCCAGAGCGGATGATCGAGGCGCGGGAACAGCACGAACAGGAACAGCGCCCACGGCAGGCCGAACAGTGCCATGCGTCCAAGCAACGGCCAGATCGCCAGCCGCCCGCGCGCCTCCGGGTGATGGAACAGCAGCCAGTTGCGCAGGATCCACGCACCGATCGCCATGCTGTAGAGCGCCAGCCAGAATGGCTGGTCAGCCAGGTAGAGCGTCAGCAACAGGTAGAACGACAACTGCGTGACCAGCGTGGCGTCGGCCAGCGCCCGCGTCTCCATCAATTTCAGAATGACGAACGCTGCCAGCAGCGCCACGCACAATTCGCGACCGAGGCTGCCGCCGGCCTGCCACACCAGCGCCGCGGCAATCACCAGCACCAATACCGCGCTGATGCCGATCATCAGCTTTGACGGCAACGGTGCGCGCTGCCGCCACAGCAGCCAGCGCCACGCCAGCAGCAGCACCAGCAGCAGGCTGACCGAAACCGGCAACGTACGTGCCTGCGGCGCCAGCACCAGCGCCAGCTGGCCGATCAGCATGCCGTGCTCCTGATGGCCGAGCGGTCGCGGCGGCGGGGCGTGCGGCTTCATCGGGTGCGCCGCTCCGGCCACAAGGCCAGCGCTTCCAGGCACGCGCGGCGATGGGCCGCACCCTGGCCGGCGGGGATTTCCACGCCCGGCAGGCGCAGCCCGATTTCGGCGTCATCGTCGGCGGCCAGTACCCAGGCGCACAGCCGCGACAAGCGTGCTTCGGTTTCCATCGCAACCGGCAGCGCGTCCCAGTCGATCCAGCATGCGGGCCGGCGCTGCGTCTGGCCCGTTCGGCTCAGCCAGCGGCCGGTCCGGGCGCTGTGTTTCCACGCGATCCGATGCAGCGGATCACCCGGACGGTATTTGCGTAACTGGTCTATGCCATCGTCCGACATCGCGCCGCTGGCCGCGCCATCGCCGTTGTCGTCAGGTTGGGCCGTCAGCGGCAGCGCCGGCGCATTGGGCTCTGGCGCGGGATAGACCAACGTGGTGAGAGCGAAGTCGGCGTAGCTCCAGACGCGGAACAGTCCGAACGGAAACCGGCTGGAGATCGTGACCCGTGGCAGCGCCAGCCTGCCGCGCCGCGATGCCGGCACGCGCACAACCAGATCCCCGCTGCCCTGGCCGTCGAGCGTCAGCGGGGCGGCTTCCATCGGTTCGTCGCCGGTTGGCTGGCGACCCCTTGAAGCGCGCCCCGCTGAAGCGCGGCCTTCGATGCCGATCCGCGCATCATTCTCGCGATGGCTGACATGGAGTGCGAAGGGGGCCGCATCGCCGACAAACGCAGGGGAGACCGGCCCCGCCGAGATCTCGAGATCCAGCAGATTGCGATAGGCCATCCACATGCAGGCCATGCCGATCCCCGCCAGCAGAAACGTCAGCGCAAAACCGAGGCTGATGTTGTAGTTGAGCGAGGTGGTCAGCATCGCCAGCAGCAAGACGGCAAAGCCAAGTCCGCTGCGGGTGGGCAGGATATAGAGATAGCGGCGCTCAAGCGTGAGTACGCCGTTGACGGGGCGGCGTGGCCGGCGCGGGCGCGCCGTCACGCTGGCTGACATTGGCCTGCCTGGCTCGGGCACCGCTTGCGCGCGTCGCATGGTTGGGGCGTGACCGGCGGCGCGTCGTCAGGGAATCGCCACGCTCGCCACGAGGCGATCCAGCGGCGCGGCGCCCTGGCCGGAAGGCAGCAGCCGGTGGGCAGCCACCGGCGCGAACACGGCCTGCACGTCTTCGGGCACCACCATTTCGCGCTGGTCGAGCAGCGCCCAGGCACGCGCACAGGCCAGCAATGCCAGCCCTGCGCGTGGCGAGAGCCCGGCGGCGAAACCGGACTCCGCGCGCGTGGCCTGCACCAGCGCCAGCACGTAGTCCACCAGCGCCGGGCTGGCATAGACACGCGCCACCGCGGCCTGCAGCGCCACCACCTGCTCGGCGTTCATGACGGGCGTGGCTTCCTGCTTCGCCGCGCCGCCCAGGTACAGCACGCGTTCGAAGGCCGGATCGGGATAGCCCAGCGAGATCCGCATCGTGAAGCGGTCCAGCTGAGATTCGGGCAGCGCGTGCGTGCCGATCTGTTCCAGCGGATTCTGGGTCGCGATCACGAAGAACGGCACCGGCAGCGCGTGCGTGACGCCGTCGTGGGTCACCTGATGCTCGGCCATGGCTTCGAGCAGCGCGCTCTGCGTCTTCGGCGGGGCCCGGTTGATTTCATCGGCGAGCACGAGCTGCGCAAAGACCGGCCCGCGATGGAAGCGGAAGTCGCTCGTCTCGCGCATGAACACCGATACGCCGACCAGGTCGGCAGGCAGCAGGTCGCTGGTGAACTGCACGCGCTGATATTGCAGGCCCAGGGTCTGCGCCAGCGCGTGGGCCAGCGTGGTCTTGCCCACGCCCGGCACGTCCTCCAGCAACAGGTGGCCACCGGCCAGCATGCACGCCAGCGCCAGGCGTACCTGGCGCGGCTTGCCCAGAACGATGCGGCCAAGCTGGCTCTGGGCCTCGGCCAGCGAGGCGGTGATCTTCGGTCGGGCTGTCACGATGGCGGCATCAATGGAGGTTGGCGATGACTTCTCGTACGGCAAGGTCCGGCCATTGTAGCGGCGCCGGGGTCGCATCGGACAGTGGGTTTCCGCACGCTCGGGCCAGATCGCGAAGCGCTGGTGTGTGCGCCGCAGGCACCAGAATCGGGCACCGGCGTGCGCCGGAACGCGCGGCTTCTGGCATCATCGACCTGTTGGCACCTTGCCACTTTCCCAATCGTCTCACCGCTGCAATGACTGCCTCGCAACCGCGCGCGTCTGGCGCGCCCGCCTCCCTCGACTTCGATTCCTCCGCACCGCTGGCCGACCAGGCGGCGCTGGCCAGCCTGGCACGCGAATTTAATGCGGGCGGCTATATCGTGCTGCGCAACTTCGCCAGCGAAGCCACATGCGCGGCGCTGGAGGCCGTGACCCGCCAGCATCTGGCAGGTGCCGTTCCTCCCGTTGAATACGAGGCCGATCTCGGCTATCCGGGCGCCCCGGCCACGCGCGACGCCAAGGGCGGCAATACCGTACGGCGCCTGCGCCAGGCGTATGGCCGCGACGAAGTCTTCCGTCGCTGGGCCAGCGACCCGCAAGTGGTGGCCACCGTGGAGGCGCTGCTCGGCGAACCGGCCCGGCTGACGCTCGCGCACCACAACTGCGTGATGACCAAGCATCCCCACTATGGCAGCCAGACCGGCTGGCATCGCGATACACGCTACTGGTCGTTCGTGAAGCCGGATCTGGTCACGGTGTGGCTGGCACTGGGCGATGAAGACGAACGCAACGGCGTGCTGCGCGTGATTCCGGGCTCGCACCGCGCCCGGCTCGATCCGGCGCAACTCGATGCGGCGGAGTTCCTGGTCGAGGCGCATCCCGCCAGCCAGGCGCTGCTCAAGGGGATCATGCCGCTGGCGCTGCATCGCGGCGATGTGCTGATGTTCGACAGCCGACTGTTCCACGCGGCGGGCCGCAACGATTCGGAAGCGGTCAAGCTGTCGGTGGCGTTTGCCTATTTCGGCGCCAGCAACCGCCCTGTCAGCGGGACGCGCTCGGCCGAGTTTGGCAGCGTCGAGATGCCGCCGACGACCTTGTAGGCACCTGTTGCAGGCAGCTTCCCGACCTGACAAAACAAAAGCCGCCCTGGGGCGGCTTTCTTCATGGTGGGCCGAGCGGTGGCTCAGACCGTCGTGCGGCGCGTCGGCGTGCTGCGGAACAGCGCAAGCAGGTCGGCGAAACGGAACGGCAGCAGCGGCGTGGCATGCCGAACGGTGTCACGGCGTGCGAAGTGGCTCAGAAGCTGCTCGCCCACCGGACGGCCGAGGTACGAAGCATCCGGGTAGTTCATGGTGATTCCCTATTGTGGTCAACATCAGACTACAGTATACACTCTGATGGTGCACCGCGCCATTTCCCGGTGCGCAATGCCCGCTTGCGCGAACCGAATGAGTGCGCGGCAGGCATGCAGGCGGGGGGAATCCGCTACGCGTTCTTCTTCTACGAAGTGCGATCCGGTAGACACGATCAGGCAGGCACACTCAGGTCAGCCTGATCAGGCGATCAGGCACGCGCGATCAGGCGGAGCACGCGTCTCCGCCCTGGCCGAGCCTCTGGTAATCGGGAAAGGATCAGGCGGCCTTGCCGGCGGCCGCCGGAGGCAGTGACTCGACCGCCATCGACTCGACGGCCTTGGCTGCGCTGAAGACGTGGCGCGTCGCCAGCAGCGATGCCAGATCGGCATCGCCGGCGATCACCGCCTGCAGGATTTGCGCGTGCTCGTCCCAGTTGGTACGCGCCCGGCTCAGGTTCGCCGGGGCGAACAGCAGCGCGGTGCGCTCGCGTAGCGATCGCATCATGTCCTGCAGCACGCTGTTTGCGGCGATATTGCCGAGCACCTCGTGAAAGCGGGAATTCAGTTCGACGAAACGCTCGGTCTGGCCGCTGTTGACGGCATCGTTGCCTTCCTTGAGTACCGCTTCGAGTTCCTCTATCAGCACCGGGTCACGGCGCTGGGCGGCGAGCTTGGCATTGAGCCCTTCGAGCGTGGCGCGTACTTCCACCATTTCGCGCGCGATATCGGCCGACAGTCGTGCCACCGAAGCGCCACGGCGCGGTTCGATGCGCACCAGCCCTTCAGCCGCCAGCGCGCGCAGCGCTTCGCGCACGGGAATGCGCGAAACGCCCAGCTCCAGCGATAGCGTGTTCTCCACCAGCCGCTCCCCCTGCTCGTACTGCCCACCGAGGATGCGTTGCCGCAACGTGTCGGTGACAAGCGCGAAAAGCGGGGAATGCTGGGCACCCAGGCTCGCTGCCGGAGCTTCCGGATTCGGCTTGGTGGCACTGGCGGTGGCGTCGTTCATGGTCGGGATCGGCCGTCGGAATTCGGTGGAACGCCGCGGCAGGGGCCACGGCGTAAATGCCGCTATTGTATACCGTCACCTCCCGGTTGAAGACATGGGGCAGACATCTTCCGGCGCCGTCGCGTTGCGTCGCGCCGCGCCGGTCACCCGGCAGCGTGCTGGAATGTGAAGCCGTCCGAATAGATGAATGGCGCCTGCGCGCCCAGCACCATAAAGGTTTGCTTGGCGTCACGGATCATATTGGGCGAGCCGCACAGATAGATCGCGTGCTCGGACAGGTCGCCCAGGTCGGCGGCCACCGCATCGTGCACATATCCGCGATGGCCCTGCCAGCTGTCGTCGGCCCGCGATAACACCGGCACATACTGGAAGTCGTAGAGCCGTTCACCCCAGGTGGCGATCTCGTCGTGCAGATAGAGATCCGCGGCCGAGCGCATGCCCCAGTACAGCCACACAGGCGGGCAGTCGGGATCATCCATCAGCGATTCGAGCATGCTCTTGATCGGCGCCAGCCCGGTGCCCGTCGCCACCATCAGCAGCGGGCGATAGTCCTCCTTGCGCAGGCTGAAGCTGCCGTGCGGCAGTTCGACGTCGAGCCGGTCGCCCACGCGCAGTTGCGGCAGCTGCTGCGACGTGAAGCGACCGCCAGCAATCTGCCGGACGTGGAAATCGACCGAATTGCCGCGCGGTGCCGACGCCATCGAAAAGCTGCGATGGCTGCCGTCGCCAAGCAGGATCTTCAGGTACTGGCCCGGTTCGAACGCGAAGGGCTCGTCCTCGGGCAGGTCCAGGCGCAGGTGCAGCACGTCCGGGCCGAGTGGCGCCACCGCTTGCACGATGGCCGTGGTGCGCCGCGCCGGCACCAGCGGCTCCGAGGCGCGCGCGGTGCCGATCACGATATCGCCGTTGGGCCGCGCCTGGCACGCCAGCGCGAAGCCCTCGGCGGCTTCTTCCTCGGTCAGCCCCATCGGGAAATCCTCGTACGAGACCGATCCCTCCAGTACACGCACGCGGCAGGTGCCGCAGCCGCCGAACGTGCATTCGTGCGCCAGACTGACGCCGCTGCGCAGCGCGGCGTCCAGCACCGATTCACCGGGCGCCACCATGAATACCTGCTGCGTTTCCGCAATCTCGACCCGATGGGACATGACTGATTCCTTTCGCTGATTCTTGACGCTGATGCTGTGGCGACGCCCTTGCCGCCTACTTCTTGATGTCGGCCTGTGCCAGCACCGTGAAGTCCTCGGCCGCCAGCAGGTCGCGCAGTGCTTCGAGCGCGGCCACGCCGCAAGCGGTGTCCTGTTCGCCGTTGCCACCGGACAGGCCCACGCCGCCGATCACCTCGCCGTTGACGACGATCGGATAGCCGCCCACGAACACGGCGAAC
>FTBO01000062.1_pt1 | contig 10014 bp, 9 predicted proteins | sample 1639401 | NCBI WGS metagenome assembly FTBO01 (sample SAMEA3914864, study PRJEB12502) | metagenome | biome: forest; material: soil | place: USA | collected 2012-03-12 | depth 0.3 m | reverse complement strand
GCTTACGCGTGTGCCTTCCTTGAACATCGACAATGCGTGGGCAAGATAGTCGGCGTTTTGCCCCGCAAGGCGAGGTATCGCACCTGCCGACGACCCTTCTCCCGATGCGCCGTGGCATGCCGCACAAGTGGCCAGGGGCGCACCATGGGGATCGAGCGCGATGGAAGACGTGGCAAGCGCTGCCGGCATGTGGACGCTCAGTGTGAGCGCTAGTGCGGCAACCGCCCCGGCTACGGTTGCACGTGGCACACCGGTCCGTAAAGAATGGATGGGCCCGGTTTTGGCAGGGCCATCACTGTGCCAGTGGGCAAGGCGTGACATCGATTCCTCCGTATGGTGTGCGCGCATGGCGATCCTTGCAGTTAGGGTGCGCCTTCAACTGTCCGGGAGATCATCGCCAATGGCAAAGTGACTTTATTCATCGCGGTCATTGAAGACCTCCACAGTGCGGCCGATGTGCGGTCGTAGCGTCGCGCCAAGTCCATGTCCATGGGGGATCGAGTGACTTCCTTCAGGTCATATCGGCACTTTGCGTCGGTACACCCGAGCCTCATTCGGGTAGATCCTGTCCGTTGGTCTCAGGCAGAAACCAGGGCAGGATCATGCCCAGGATGTACACCGAGCCGAAGATCAACGCGGCATGGGCCACGCCGCCGAACGACTTGATCAGCGACCCCGACAGGATGGGGAAGACCCAGGCGATCAGCCGCGCCGAGTTGAAGACGAAGCTCACTGAGGTGGAGCGTACAGACGCCGTGAAGAGCTCGGCCGGGTAGATGGCCAGCCAGGCGAAGGCACAGCCCAGGGTGAAGAAGCCGTTGACGGGCGCCACCACCTCCATGCCTTGCACGGTGTCGACCCAGGCATAGGCGAGCACCGTGGTCAGCAACGAGCCGGCAAAGGCCAGAAACAGGTACCAGCGGCGGCCCACGGCGTCGATGATGAAGCCCGAGGCCATGTAGGCCACGATGGCGCCGATGGTGTAGTTGATATTGACCGCAGATATCCAGCGCTGCGCGTTCTCCACGTGGCCGGCTGCGGCCAGCGCGCCAGTGTAGACCGGCAGCCAGCTCGAGACAGCCCACCAGCCAACTATGGTGACGATGGACAGCAGCGTGGCCACTACGATGCGGCGCGTAGCCTCGCGCTCGGTGAAGATCTGCTTGAGCGTGAATGGGCGCTTGTCCGAGCCGCCTTGGGTTGAACTGCCCTGGGTAGCGCCCCAGCGCTTGTTGCGCACAGCCTCAAGCCACTTCTCGGATTCCTCCACGCCGCGGCGCATGTACAGTACCGCGAAGGCTGGCAGCGCGCCCACGACAAACATTACGCGCCAGTTGTTGCCGCCAAAGGGATCGAACTCGCCCAGCAGGTACCAGATGACTGCGGCGATCAGCGTGCCCCATCCGAAACCGGATTGCAGGAAACCGGCACCCTTGGAGCGTGCCTCCTTGGGCCAGGTCTCGGCAACAAGGGCAATACCGGTGCTCCATTCGCTGCCCATGGCCAGGCCGGTCAGGAAGCGTAGCGCGCTGAGCTGCCAGACGTCCTGTACCAGCGCGGTGAAGCCGGTGAGCACGGCGTAGAGGAAGACCGACCACAACATCATGCGTTTGCGACCCACATAGTCGGCCATGGTGCCACCGATCAGCCCGCCGAAGCCCCAGCCGAGCAAGGTGATGCCGATTACCAGGCCGCTATAGATGGGCCGCGAGGCCATCTGTTCCTGCGTCAGCACTGATTGCATGAGTGAGGGCAGGATGACGATCAGCGCCAGCGCCTCGTAGCCGTCGAAGATCCACCCCAGGAATGCGCCATTGAGCGTGCGCCAATGCTTGGTCGTCAGGTTGGCGCGCCATGACGGGCGTGATGCGTTGAGAATGTTCTCGGTTTGCATAGATGTCTCTTACACGTAGTTCTAATCGGTATCGAGGGGACAGGGCGTCGCTAGCCGCCATTGCCGTGCACGAGCCATGGCTCCAGGGCCAGCCGCTCATGTTCGAAGGCATCGATCTCGGCCACGTGGCGCAAGGTGACGCCGATTTCGTCCACGCCATCGAGCAGCATGGCCTTGTTGAACGGGTTGATGTCGAAGGTGTGTGTCGTGCCGTCGGGCTCGCACACGGTCTGGTTGGGCAGGTCGATGGTCAGGCGATAGCCTGGTATGACCTGTACAGCGGCGAACAGTGCATCCACCACCGTTTCGGTCAGGACGATGGGCAGCAACCCGTTTTTCAGGCAATTGCCATGGAAGATTTCAGCGAAGCTGGGAGCCACCAGTGCCCGGATGCCCCATTCGGCCAGTGCCCAAACGGCGTGTTCGCGGCTCGATCCGCAGCCAAAATTGCCGCGGCCCAGCAGGATGCCGGCGCCCTGGTAGCGTGGCTGATTGAGTGCGAAACCCGGAGTACGGGACCGCGCGGTGCAGTCGTCGCCGGGCTCGGCTGGTTCCAGATAACGCCACTCGTCGAACAGAAAAGGCCCGAAGCCGGTGCGGCCTATCATCTTCATGTACTGCTTTGGCAGGATGGCGTCCGTGTCAACGTCAGGCCGGTCGATGGGGACGACCAGCGGGTCAAGCGTGGTAAAGCTTTGCATTGGGGCGTGGCCTACTGAAAGCGGGAAACGTCGACGAAATGCCCGGCGATCGCGGCGGCGGCCGCCATGGCTGGGCTGACCAGATGGGTGCGACCGCCGCGACCTTGGCGGCCTTCGAAATTGCGGTTCGAGGTCGAGGCGCATCGTTCGCCAGGGTTGAGCCGGTCCTCGTTCATGCCCAGGCACATCGAGCATCCGGGTTCACGCCACTCGAAGCCCGCCTGGCGAAAGACTACGTCCAGCCCTTCGCTTTCGGCCTGGTGCTTCACCAGGCCCGAGCCAGGCACCACCAGCGCCTGGGCGATATTCGTAGCCACCTTGCGGCCTTGCACCACGCGGGCCGCATCGCGCAGGTCTTCTATTCGGGCATTGGTGCACGAGCCGATGAAAACCTTGTCGAGGGCGATGTCCTGGATGCGCGTGCCGGGCTCCAGACCCATATAGGCCAGCGCGTTGCGTAGGCCGGCACGCTTGACGGGGTCGGCCTCGCGCTCCGGGTCAGGTACGAAGCCGTCCACCGGACAGCTCATACCGGGCGTGGTGCCCCATGTGACTTGGGGCCGGATGCAGGCTGCGTCCAGCGCCAGTTCGTGGTCGAAGACCGCATCTGAGTCACTGGTCAGGGTGCGCCAGTAGGCCGCAGCCGCGTCCCATTGGGCGCCCTGGGGCGCGAGAGGGCGTTCCCGCAAGTACCGAAGCGTGGTTTCGTCCACTGCCACCATGCCGCAGCGCGCGCCGGCCTCGATGGACAGGTTGCACAGCGTCATGCGGGCCTCCATGCTCATGGCGCGCACTGTGCCGCCGCAGAATTCCAGCGCGTATCCGGTGCCGAAGTCGGTGCCGAAGCGGCCCAGCAACGCCAGCGCCACGTCCTTGGCGGAGACGCCGGCAGCCAGTTGCCCCTCGATGGAGACCCGGAGGGTCTTCATGCGCGGCAGCCGGAGGCATTGCGTTGCCAGCACGTGCTCAATGTCGGAAGTACCGACGCCGAAAGCCACCACTGCGAAGGCGCCGTGTGTGCTGGTGTGCGAGTCGCCGCAGATCAGCGTGGTGCCCGGCAAGGTCAGGCCCTGCTCGGGCGCGACCACGTGCAGGATGCCCTGGCGGGCATCGTTCAGGGGAAATTCGGGCAAGCCGAATTCGCGGCAGTTGGCCTGCAACGCCCGCACTTGCGCCCGCGCCACGGGGTCGGCGATGGCGGCCAGGCCCTGACTGCGGTCAGTGGTGGGCACGTTATGGTCCGCCATGGCAAGTACCGAGCGCGGCCGGCGCGGCGTGCGCCCGGCCAGGCGCAAACCATCGAAGGCCTGCGGGCTGGTGACTTCATTGACCAGGTGGCGGTCGATGTAGAGAAGCGTGGTGCCGTGGTCGCTTTCCCGGACGGCATGGCGGCGCCAGATTTTTTCGAATAGAGTCTGAGACATCGCGCATCGGCAAGGGTGTGCTTGGCAGGATACTTCCAGGCGGCTGGGCTATGATCGACGGCCGATGGGCCAGATTCTGTCATTTCCCGAGGATTGGCGCGCCAGCAAGAACGACGGAAGGCATGCTAGCGCCCCGGGCCGGTGGTCTGCTATTTCTTTTTCGACAGCCTAGGCATCGCATATTGCGATGGATGGGTCGCCACAACACAGCCGGCACAGTCTCGCGTGGCGGCAGCAGAGGGATAACAATGCGCTTTGATTTCGAGTCCCTGCGCGTATTCGCCGCCGTCGTGGAGCAGGGCAGCATTGCCGGGGGCGCGCAGGCTACGCACATCGTGGCCTCCGCAGTCAGCCGGCGGATCTCCGACCTGGAGCGCGATGCCGGCACGCCACTCTTCGCGCGCCACAGCCGCGGGGTGAGTCCCACGGCTGCCGGCCAGACGCTGTACCGGCACGCCCGGCGCATCTTCGAGCAGTACCAGCAGGCCGAGGGCGAGCTTGCCGAGTACACCAGGGGCGTGCGCGGCCACGTGCGACTGGTGGTCAATCTCACAGCCATGGTGCACTACCTGCCGCAGGCGCTGCACCGCTTCCTCTCGGCCAACAGCGCTATCAAGATCGATCTGATCGAGAAGACCAGCGACGTCGTCGTGCGCATGGTGGAAAGTGGGACGGTGGATTTCGGCATCTGCGCGCGCACCGACTCCATGGAGCGGCTGACATGTATGCCCTATCGTGTGGACCGGTTGTTTTTCATTGTGCCGGCGCATCACCGCTACGCCGGCCGTGCCAGCCTGCGTTTCGAGGAGGTGCTGGACGAGGACTTCGTCGGCATGCAGGACGGCGCGTCGATCTACACGCTGTGCCAGCGCGCCGCAGCCGCTAGCGGTCGGCGATTGAAGTTGCGCATCCAGGTGACCAGCTTCGAGGCAGTGCGCAATATGGTGGCCGTGGGAATGGGTATCGGCCTGTTGCCGGAGGTCGGCATCCCGGAGTCGATGGCGGGCCTGGTCAAGGTCGCGCTGGATGACCCCTGGGCGGAGCGCTCGCTGCAGATCGTGTGCCGGGATTTTGACACCCTGCCCGTTGCGGCGCGGCTGCTGATCGAGCAGTTAATCACGACATGAACGGCGTGGCGACTGCTGACGGGCCTCAGCCCACACTTAAATCTTCCGCATTGCAACGCGATCTTGTGCTGCTATAGTCGCAAGCCGCCATCCGTCCTGGGAACATAGCCTCTCCAGGTTAAAAACGCCGGGTCTTCTGGTGGCAGTGGTCAATATTCTCTCTTCATCTGAATTTGCAGCGTGAGTATGTTATCCAGGCAAGCGATCACGACAGGCGGGTATCGCGATTCCCTCGGCTCGCTGTCCACACTTCGCTGGACGGAAGCGCAGATCCGCGATTCATTGAGTGCAACTCTGGCGCACCGCCCATCCAATGCGCCGGTGTGGGTGTTTGCCTATGGCTCGTTGATCTGGAATCCTCTGATGAAATTTGAGGAGCAACGTCCTGCCTCGCTCGAGGGCTATCGTCGGAGCTTTTGCCTGCGTACCATCGCCAGTCGTGGCAGTGCAGAGCTGCCAGGCCGAATGCTGTCGCTCGAGCCGGGCGGCCGTACCTGTGGCATTGCCTACCGTGTCCGCGAAGAGGTTCTGGTTGAAGAGCTGGAACTCATGTGGGTGCGAGAGATGATTGCCGGCGTGTATGTACCCACGTGGGTCAGCCTTTCCCTGGAGGCGGGAGAGTCTGTCCTGGGCCTGGCGTTCATCGCAAATCCGACGCACCCGCTTTACGATGCCGACGTCGCCCCTGCGACGGTGGGGCCGATTGCTGCCGTGGCGACGGGCGTGCTGGGAGCGAATGCATCCTATGTGCAGGATCTTGAGAAGGCACTGCTCGCCTGCAATATTGCCGATCCATATGTCACGGACGTCGCGGATGCGATGCGGCGTGAGCTTGAGCGGCTGGCCCAGTGAGACTGGGACGCTTCCAGGCGAGTCTTGCCGTGACGATATTGAGCAGTGGGAAGGCGTTGCGGAAGAAGGCACCTTCACGCGCTCGGCACTTGGCACATTAGCCTCTGGCTTGAGGCCAAGCCAGGCAAGCAGCGAATCAAATCCTTTATCCAGTGTCCTGGCGGCTACCGCGGCGACGTAGGGATGAAATTGCGACTCGCGTTTGTGCCGCGCTCGTTCCCCTTCGCCAACGCGGGAAAGCGTCGATACCGTCCGTACCAATCTGCGAGCCTGCAACGCTGCGACAGGATCCTGCATCGGTTCAGCGGAATATACAGATAGCATCTATTCATGAAATAGATGAATGGCTCTTAAATCAACGAATGCACCCGGCTATACCGATTTGGGACGGCAAGGCGCGCTGCGCAAATTTGTAGATCATGGTAGCGTCGCACTTCTTCAAAGCAAGGCGTCCCAGAATGGAATATCGCAAACTCGGCGGCTCAGATGTCCTCGTTAGTGTGATTGGGCTCGGCACCATGACATGGGGCGAGCAGAACACGGAAAGCGAGGCCCATGCCCAGATCGATTACGCGCTTGACCAGGGCGTGAATCTGATTGACGCGGCCGAAATGTACCCGGTTCCACCCAGGCCGGAAACGCAAGGCTCGACGGAGCGCTACATCGGCTCCTGGCTTGCAAAGTGTCCGGGCGCGCGTGAAAAGATCGTGCTCGCTACCAAAATGGCCGGGCCCGCTCGACAGCCGCACAATCCGCGCCATCTTCGCGGGGAAACCAACCAGTTTGACCGCAAGCACCTGACTGAGGCGCTGCATGGCAGCCTGAAGCGACTGCAGACAGACTACGTCGATCTGTATCAACTGCACTGGCCGGACCGTAGCACGATGACCTTCGGCAGGCCCGCGTACCCCTGGATCGACGATCCCTATACGGTGCCCATCGAGGAAACGCTCGAAGTGCTTGCGTCGTTTGTCAAGGCGGGAAAGGTTCGTCATATCGGCGTCTCGAACGAAACTCCATGGGGTGTCGCAAGATTCCTGCACGCATCGGAGCGGCTCGCCCTTCCGCGAATTGTCAGCATCCAGAATCCCTACAACCTGCTGAACCGGACTTTCGAAGCCGGCTTGTCCGAATTCAGCCATCGTGAAGGGGTCGGGCTGCTCGCGTATTCGCCGCTCGCGTTCGGCTGGCTGACTGGCAAATACGAGCAAGGTGCCCGGCCGGCCGGAGCGCGCATTACGCTGTTCGAGCGCTTCCAGCGTTACAACAGCCCGCAAGCCGCGAACGCTACCAGCGCCTATGTCGCATTGGCGAAACGCTTCGGGTTGTTGCCTGCGCAGTTCGCGCTTGCCTTTGTCAACACGTGCCCCTTCGTGACAAGCAACCTCATTGGGGCCACGTCACTCGAGCAACTGCGGGAGAACATCTCCAGCATCGACGTCACGCTGCCGCCAGAAGCGCTCGCGGAAATCGATGCGCTTCAGAAGGAGCAGCCGAATCCTGCGCCGTAATGGCGCAGCGATGGTCGCCCCATGCGACCGCCTGCGCGATACCGGAAAACTGGAAGGGACTGCTCGGAAATCGTGCAGCCGATTGAACTTTTCGAGCGCGAGTGAGTGGTGCGGATACCCGACCGGGGAAAGCATGTGTCATGAACATTCACGCCACGTTCACACGCTCGCTAATGTAAGGGGCCTTGTCATGGGATTTGATTTCAGCGGCAAACGCGTGGTCGTCACTGGCGGATCACGCGGGATCGGCCGTAGTATCGCGCTCGGGTTCGCGCAGGCCGGCGCCGCCGTGTCTGTCTGCGCCCGCAACGCGCAAGGATTGAAAGCGGTCGAGGCCGAGTTGGTCGCCTATGGCCAACCTGTGCACACCGCGCAGTGCGATCTGGCACAAGACGAGGCGATAGGCGCGTACATCGCGGCCGCGAGCGAGGCGCTTGGCGGCATCGACATATTGATCAACAACGCGTCGGGTTTCGGAGGCGGGGATACCGAAGCCGGCTGGAAGGCGAGCGTTGATGTCGACCTGATGGCAACGGTTCGCGCCGGTCATGCCGCGCTGCCTTTCTTGCGCAGGTCGGCCAACGCTTCGATCGTCAATGTCACGTCTATCTCCGCGCTGCATCCATCGTCGCGGACGCAGTCTTACGCGGCGATCAAGGCAGCGGTCGTGCACTATACAGCCTCGCATGCGTTGACACTGGCGCCGGATCGCATCCGTGTCAATGCTGTGGCACCGGGGTCCATCGAATTTCCGGGCGGATTGTGGGAGCAGCGGAAGACCTCCGATCCGGCTCTCTATGACCGGGTACTGCATTCTGTTCCGTTTGGCAGACTCGGTACACCTGACGAGGTCGCTAGCGCGGTACTGTTCCTCGCCAGTGAACACGCTGGCTGGATCACCGGCCAGACCTTGGTGGTTGATGGCGGGCAGGGGTTGACATAAGACCTGCCACCGGGTATCGGGGGCCATGAGCCTGGGACAGACCTCGGACATGAGGGGGGCGGCTTCCGAACCCAGGCCAACTCGCGCCGATGAAGCATCGCATCGTCCGATGCCTATACGCCGCTATTTGCGATATGCGCGCCAGCCGGGACGCGAAGTTGCCGGCCGGTATCGCCGAGGGTGAATGCTGAATCGACTCGAAATGCTCAGAATTTTCTGCGTGACCGCGGAATCGCCTTCCTTCAAGGCGGCGGCAGCTCGTCTGAGCACCTCGCCCCAGACCATTACGCGCGCGGTGAAGGAACTGGAAGACCTGGTGGGCGAGCCCCTGTTTCACCGCAATACGCGTGGTGTGCGTATTACCGCCGCGGGCGAGCGGCTGGCTGAACGTGCACGCCAGACGTTGAGGGATGTTGACGACCTGTTCGCCCAGCCTTCGGCCCGCGCCGCGACCGACCTGAGGGGCGCCGTGCGAATCACCGCTCCGTACACGCTTGGCCGCGAACACCTGCTGCCGGCCCTGCGGCGGATTGCCCTCGATCATCCGGGCCTGATGCTCGATCTGCGGCTGTCGGACCAGGTTGCCGACGTGGTGGACGAGGAAATTGACATAGGCGTGCGTCTTGGCATGTTTCGCGACCAGCGCTTCGTCGCCCGCATGACGGGGCGGATTTCGTTCCATGTGGTAGGGACGCCGGAACTGGTGGCGCGCGCCGGCAGGCCTGCGGTGCCCGCCGATCTCCACGGGCTGCCCACGACCGGGCTGGTCGCGGGCAGTACCCGCCGACCCTGGCCCTGGTACTTCGCGCAGGACGAGCAGTTCATTCCCCGCACCCCGGCGTTCCTCACCGACGACCCGGAAACGGAGCTCCGCGCGGTGCTGTCCGGGCTCGGCTATGGCCAGCTGCCGGACTACCTTGTGGGCGCATACCTCCGCGTTGGCCGGCTCGTCAGCGTGCTGGAAAAACACACGCCGCAGCCATGGGGCCTCTATGTATTCCGTCCGCGGAAGGCGCCGGTACCCAAGCGCGTGCGGCTGGTGTTCGACGCGCTGGTTGCGTATTTCACGGATCCCGACCTGTTTCCCGGTAGCGGACTGGGTGGCAGGCACGGGGCGTCCGGCGGAGCGTAGGCGGCGTGCATGGCCATCGCGGCATCGCTGCCGCGCCGCCCGTTTCCAGGCAGATGGAAGCGTTCCGACTCCTGGAAGTATGAATTCCCAAAATTTTCATTCCGGGTGCGCCGCACGCGTACCAGAATCTCCGTTGCATTCGCCGCATGCGGCCTGTAAAAGCCGTCCGTCCCACTGGCACGCCCCTGCAAGAAGACATGAGAACAATCACCATAAACGGTAAGCCCCAGAAGATCGATTTGCCCGACGATGCGCCGCTGCTGTGGGCGGTGCGCGACCATCTCGGAATGACCGGCACCAAGTTCGGTTGCGGCATGGCGCTTTGCGGCGCCTGCACCATGCACCTGGATGGACAGCCGATCCGCTCTTGTGTCACGCCCGTTTCCGTGGCAGCCGGCAGGAAGCTCACCACCATCGAGGGGCTGGCGGC
>FTBO01000266.1_pt1 | contig 10074 bp, 7 predicted proteins | sample 1639401 | NCBI WGS metagenome assembly FTBO01 (sample SAMEA3914864, study PRJEB12502) | metagenome | biome: forest; material: soil | place: USA | collected 2012-03-12 | depth 0.3 m | reverse complement strand
GGGCAAGCCCGCCGAAGCCGAACGGCTCGCGCGCGAGGCCCTGGCCCAGCAGCCCGGTAACGAGAACGCCGAGGCAATTCTGGCCGATGCGCTGATCGCACAGAACAAGAATGCGGAAGCCGAAACGCTGCTGCGCCAGATGCTGGCACGCCCCAAGCCCGACATGGGCGCCTTGCGTTCGCTGGCCGCGCTGCTGCAGAAGGAAGGCCGCGACGACGAAGTGGAACCGCTGATCGCGAGCCAGGCATCGCGCATGCAAGGCTCGGCCCGCGAATTGCGCGACATGCGTGCGGATCTGCTGTCCGTACGCGCGGAACGCCTGCTGGCCCAGCAGAAACGCAGCCCCGCCATCCGCAACCTCGAAGACGCGATCCGCCTGCAGCCCGATGCGCCGTGGACGCGCTTCACGCTCGCGCGCGTCTATCGCGACCTGAGCCTGCGGGCGCTTGGCCGCAGCGTGATGGACGACGGCATGCGTGCGGCGCCGGACAACGAGATGCGCTACGCCACGGCGCTCTACCTGAACAGCGTCGACGATATCGACGACGCCGCCACGACGCTGGCAGCCGTGCCGCAAGCCGAACGGTCGGAAGGCATGCGCAACCTGGTTCACAACCTGGCCGCGCAGCAACTGCTGCGCGATGCGCGCCTGCGTGTGGCCGAGGGCCGCGACGAAGAGGCGCGCCAGTTGCTGGAACAGGCCGCGTTGGAAGCGAAGGACGATCCGCATAGGCTGGCCTCGATCGGCCGCGAATGGATCGCGCTCGGCGAAACCGAAAAAGGACTGCACCTGGTCAGCGACTGGCTGGCCGCGCACCCCGAGGACCCTCATGGCGATATCCGGTTGCGCTATGGCGAACTGCTGGCCGCGGCCGATCGTGACGATGCACTGCGGCAGTGGATGCCGATTCGACCGCGCTGCCCGGCATCACGGCCGAGCAGCGCGCGGACTTTGCTGATCAGTCGTTGCGGCTGGCCATGCGCGAAACCGACCGGCAGATCGACGCGGGCGATCTCAAGCGCGCACACGAGGTCCTGTATGCCGTGCCCGCCGCGCAGCAGACCGACCGGCGCTGGCTGCTCACGCTGGCCGACTTGCGCGAAGCCGCCGGCGACTACAACGGTGCCGCCGATGCCGCGCGACAGGTACTGGCTACGCAGCCGCACGACGCCGGCGCGCAGCTCACGCTGGCGCGACAGTATGAACGCATGGGCGATACGGATCGCGCGCTCGACCTCGTGCGCACGGTGCTTGCCGAGACCCCGGAAGACGATATCGACACGCGCCTGTCGATCGCACGCCGCTTCACCGCAATGCGACACGAAGATGAAGCGAGCGAAGTCGTCGACGCACTCGACGCGCGCTTCCCCGGTCGCGCCGATATCACGGTACAGCGCGGGCGCGTGGCGCAATCGCGCGGCGACTTCGACGAGGCGGCCCAACTCTATCGCAGCGCGCGCGGCCTGGAGCAGCGCGAGAGCGCGGTGCCGGGCCCCGACGGCACGCCCGCGCAACGCGCGCTGGCCGGGCTGGAGGCGCGCCGCCAGGGTGAGGTGGCCACCGCCGTGATGCAATCGAACAAGTCCGGCGACGAGGGCATCTCGAAGCTGCACGCCACCGAGATCCCGCTCTACGTACGGATTCCCAATGGCTACACCGGACACTTTTTCTTCCACGCCGACACCGTGCTGCTCGATGCCGGCACGCTGCAAGGCAACCGCAGCATCGGCGACCTGCCGTTCGGCAAGATTCCGGCGCTCGGCAATGCGGGCCTGGGGGCGATCGGCCAGACCGACAAGGGCGTGGCGCTAGCCGCCGGTTATGAATTCGACGGCGCCTATAACAGCTGGCGCGCCGATATCGGCACCACGCCGCTGGGCTTCCTCGAACAGACCGTGGTAGGCGGCTTCCGTTATCGCGCGGACCTGGGCGTGCAATCGGTCACCGTGGACGTCTCGCGGCGCGCGCAGACCAGTTCGCTGATTTCGTACGCGGGCGCGCGCGATCCGGTCACGGGCGAAACCTGGGGCGGCATCGTGCGCAACGGGGTGCACCTGCGCTATGCGCGCGACGTGGGCCGCATCGGCCTGTTTGCCGACGTCGGTGCCGGCCTCTACACTGGGGAGAACGTGAAAACGAACCGCGAGGTGACCGTGCGCACAGGCTTCGACGTGCCGGTCTATACGCAACGCGACCAACGCGTGACCAGCGGCCTGGTGCTCAACTACTGGCACTACTCGGACAACCAGCGCTTCTACACGTTCGGCCATGGCGGCTACTACAGCCCGCAGCGCTACGTATCGTTCGGCATTCCGCTGGACTGGACCGGCCGCTACGCGAAGTGGTCGTGGCGCTTCCTGGGGTCGGCCGGCTGGTCGTTCACCTACGAGAACGATGTGCCTTACTTCCCCACCCGCCCCGACCTGCAGGCGCTGAGCGGCAACGCGATCTACAGCGGCGGAGCGGGCGGCGGCTTCAGCTATACGCTCGGCGCGACCGTCGAATACACGTTCGCCCCGCACTGGGTGGTGGGTGCCGGTTTCTCGATCGATCGTTCGCGCGACTACGCGCCGAATCGTGCGATGGCCTGGCTGCGCTACCTGTTCGACAAGCGGCAGTTGCCGGTGCCATTCCCGCCAACGCCGGTCCGGCCCTACTCTGCCTATTGAGCGGCCTATTGAGTATGGAGTATCGAGTCATGCGCATGGCACATTGAGCCCACGGTCCTGTGATGAACGAAGCCGCCCGCCCCTCCGCCCCTATCGCTCCCTCCCCGCGCAAGCCACTGCTCGCGCGGCTGCAGGCACGTGCCATGCTGGCCATCGAGGGGCTGGCCCCGGCACTCGCCACGCTGACACCGGGCCGCGCGCACGTGGTCTACGGCCGGCCATCGCCAGCGCGTGACGCGCTGTTCTGGCAAACCGCCGCGTCGGCGCTGCGCGGCCCCGCCTGCGTGCTGTCGACACGCGATGCCGACGGCATCGCCACGGCCCTGCGCGAGCATGGACTCGACATCGACGTGAACCGCGCGCTCCATGCGCGCGCCAACCTGTGCGCACTGCGCGCCCAGGCGAACCGCCCGGGTATCGACGTGCTGATGGAAGCGCTGGATGCGCTCGTCGAACAATGCGGCGCGCGGCACGGTCTTCCTGATCGAAGGTGCCGAGGCCTTCTTCAGCTGGCGCGATGCCAACGCGCTGGCACAGGAGGGCGTGCGGCTGGTCGACTGGTGCGCGCGGGAGCGCTGCGGACTGCTGCTCGTGGTGGCGCCGCCCGAAGTGGAAGAAGGCCAGCTGCCGCCGGACCTGCAGGCGTTTCATGGCCGCTTTGCCGGCGCGGTGCAGCTCTCGCAGCAACAGGGCCAGTACACCTGGGAGGTGGCGTTCTGGCGCGACAACCAGGCCGTCGTGGCGGGCGAGGTGATCCGCCTGCGCTTTGCGCCGAACGAACACCGGCTGATGGTGGCATCGGACACCTTTAGCGACGCGATCGAGGAGGCCGGCATGCTGGCCCCCGACGAAGACCGCGTGATCGTCAGCCGGGACGCGGTGCTGCGCGAACGCTTCCTCCCCGAAGCCTGGCGCGTGGTGGACAGCAACGAGGCAGCGGTGGCCACCGCCAGCAAATCGGTGGCGGCCACGGTGATCCTGCACTACGCCGGCACGCGCGACCTCGAATTGCTGGCGGGCCAGGTGCACCGGCTGCGGCGCGGCGCGGGACGTGCACTCAAGATCGTGGTGCGCGAAGACCGCGAAGCGATGCGGCAGCACTATGAGTTGCTGATGCTGAATCTCGGCGCCAATGCCGTGGTCGCGCAACGCACGCCCTTCGCCCGCATGCAGGCGATGATCGACGGCCTGCAGGGCCAGGTGTTTTCGCGCCCGATCCTGGCCGACTATCACACCGCGCTGTCGGCGGTGCTGACCACCACGGCCAGCGGTTATGTGACAGCGTCGACGTTCATCGCGCTGGTGCGCGACGCCGTGGAACGCAGCCGCTTGATCCGCCTGCCGCATGTGCTGCTGCAGTTGCCGCTGCTGCCCGAGGTCGCGCATGTTGACGCGCTGCGCGCCTGCCACATGAGCCGCGCGGGCGATCTCTGCACGGCCAGCAGCGACAGCCTCTACGCCTTCTTCTTTGCCTGCCGCATGGACGACGTCGATGCGGTGTGCCAACGCGTATTCCGGCGCCCCTTGGCCGAACTGTTCCAGGGCGACCTGCGCAGCGGTGACCATGATTCGATCACTGGGGAACTGACGCGCCTTGAAGCCGAACTCGCCGAATATCCGCCGCCCGACTACAGCGCGTGGCTGCCTGCCCAGCCCGCGCAACCTACGCACGCGGGCAACGGCCCCAGCGCGGCGCAGCCCGATCGCGCGTCTGCCGTGTTCACCGGGGACGACGCCACTGCCACACCGCTGGCGCCGGAGCCGGTGTCGGAGCCGGTGGCCATGGCGATCGAGATGGCACTGCCGTTGATACCGCCGCGTCGCGCCACGTCGGATGCCGCGCCACGTGCCCTGCCGGAACACTATCCGGTGCCGCTCAAACGTCAGGACTGACCCATGCCCATCTTTCTCGGCTACTTCATCTGGGGACTGATCCTTGCCGCGCCGCTGGCCTGGCTGACCTGGCGCTTCGACCTGCTGCGCTGGCTGCCGCGCTGGACCGCGCCGCGCCCGCGACGCGCGGTGCGCCTGCCCGCGCAACTGGAGGCAGTGGTGATCCGTGGCAAGCGCCAGACCGGTGCCGGAGGCCGCCGATGAAGACCGTGGCGATCGTCTCCACGACGGGCGGCGCAGGCCGCAGCACGCTGACGGCGGAACTGGCGTCGCTGCTGGCGTGGCGCAAGCATGCGGTGCTGGCCATCGAGTGCGACCCGCGCAACGTGCTCGGTTTCCACTTTGGCCTGCGCGAGATTCCCGCCAATGGGCTGGGCGCCTACCTGCACGATGGATCGGCCGCAGCGTGGGCCGGTACCGGACAGCGCAGCGACGACGGCGTGCTGTTCGTGCCGTGGGGCGATAGCACGGAAAGCGGCGCAATCGGACGCCTGCCTTCCAACTGGCTGGCGCGCCAGGTGGCCCAGGTCGACCTGCCCCCGCACGGCGCGATCCTGATCGACACGGCGCCATGGCCCTCGCCCTACGCCGACCAGGCGATCGATGCTGCCGATCTGGTGCTCGTGCTGGTGCCCGCACAGCCCGAAACCTGCCTGACGCTGCGCCGGCTGGTCGACAGCCTTGCCACGCGCGGCAAGACCGTGCGCTACCTGTCCACGCGGCTGCAGCCGGCGCGCCAGTTGCACGTCGACATCATCGCCATGCTGCAAGCCATGCTCGGCCAGGCGATGCTGCCCTACCACGTACATGAAGACAGCAGCGTGCCCGAGGCACTGTCCCGCAGCGAAAGCTTCAGCCGCAGCACGCCGCATTCGCAGGCCGCGCACGATATGAACGGGCTGGCATCGTGGCTGTCGGCGTGGCTCGAATCGAGCGGTTCGGACGATCCGCTCGATGCGGACAGGAGCCCGTCATGAGCGCGCGCTTGCCCGGGCTGCGGCCATGGCTCACGTCGGCACGCGACTGGCTCGCGCGCCGTCTCGGCGTCGGCACCAGCACGCGCGACGTGCCGCACATGGGCGACTGGCTGCTGCGCCTGTTCTTCCAGCCGCCGCGTCCCGGCAAGCCCGATATCCCCGCGGAATGGGCCGCGCTGATCTATCGCCGCGCGGCAGCCCGGCTCGGCGCCGGCAAGCATCCGCGTGCGCGCACGTGGATCTGGCGCCTGTTCATCCGCCCTCCGAAACCACGGGTGCGGCTGGCCGCCGATCCCCGCCGGCAGCGCGCCTACCCCGAGGCCGAACGCGCCACGTGGCTGCGCCAATCGCTCGACCGCATCCTGGAGCCGGTCTGGCACGCCGGGTCCCGCATGCACCACAAGCTCGTAACGCGACTGCCGCGGCCGAACTGGAATCGCGTGGCCTATGCCACGGAGGCGGCTTCCGCGCGCATCGGCCGCATACCACTGGTGCTGCCCGTGTCGCTGGTGCTGGCCGCGCTCGCGGCCCTCGCGGTCAGCACCACGCCGCTGCCACTGGCCGACCAGCTGGTGCTGTTCGCGGTGGTGTGGGTTGCGCTGGCCGTGGTGCGCCGCGTGCCGGGCCGGCTGGCCACGATCACGATGATTGCCATCTCAACGCTGATGGCCGGACGTTATATCTGGTGGCGATCCACGCAGACGCTGCAATTTTCCAGCACGATCGAGGCCGTGGTCGGCTACCTGCTCTACGCGGCGGAGGTCTACACGTGGTTCGTGCTGGCACTGGGCTATATGCAGACCGCGTGGCCGCTGCACCGCAAGCCGAAGTCGCTGCCCGCGGACCCCGAACGGTGGCCGACGGTCGATGTGTTCATCCCGACCTACAACGAATCGCTGAACGTGATCCAGCCCACCGTCTTCGCCGCGCGCAGCATGGACTGGCCCGCGCACAAGCTGCGCGTCTACATCCTCGACGATGGCCGGCGGCCCCATATCCGCGAGTTCGCGCAAGCGGCCGGCGTCGGCTACCTGACGCGCACCGACAACCGCCATGCCAAGGCCGGCAATATCAACGCGGCGCTGCCGAAGACCGAGGGCGACTACATCGCGATCTTCGACTGCGACCACATCCCCACGCGCTCATTCCTGCAGATGACGATGGGCGAATTCCTGGCCAACCCGAAGTGCGCGCTGGTGCAGACGCCACACCACTTCTTCTCGCCCGATCCGTTCGAGCGCAACTTCGACACGTTCCGCCGCGTGCCGAACGAAGGCAGCCTGTTCTATGGCCTGATCCAGGACGGCAACGACTTCTGGAATGCCACATTCTTCTGCGGCTCGTGCGCGGTGATCAAGCGCGCGCCGCTGCTCGAAATCGGCGGCATTGCCGTGGAAACCGTGACCGAGGACGCGCACACCGCGCTCAAGCTGCACCGGCTCGGCTACAACAGCGCCTATCTGCGCACGGTGCAGGCAGCGGGGCTGGCCACCGAAAGCCTGTCGGGCCATATCGGGCAGCGCATCCGCTGGGCGCGCGGCATGGCGCAGATCTTCCGGCTCGACAATCCGATGTTCGGCCGTGGGCTGAAGTTCTTCCAGCGCCTGTGCTACAGCAACGCGATGCTGCACTTCTTCTACGGCATTCCGCGGCTGATCTTCCTGACGATGCCGATCGCGTATCTGTATTTCGGTCTGCATGTGATCAACACCTCGGCGCTGATGATCACCGCGTACGTAGTGCCCTACCTGCTGATCGCCAACATCACCAACTCGCGGCTGCAGGGGCGCTTCCGCCATTCGTTCTGGGCCGAGGTCTATGAATCGGTGCTGGCCTGGTACATCGTGCTGCCCACCACGGTGGCCTTCATCAACCCGCGCGCGGGCAAGTTCAACGTCACGGCCAAGGGCGGCCAGATCGCCGACGACTACCTGGACTGGACCATTTCCAAGCCCTACCTGTTCCTGCTGGCGCTGAACGTGATCGGACTCGCCGCCGGCATCGCGCGGCTGCTGTTCTGGGGCACCGACGAGCCCGCTACCGTGGCGATGAACATGGCGTGGGCGGTATTCAACCTGATGATGCTCGGTGCGGCGATCGGCGTGGCGCGCGAAGCACGGCAGGTGCGCGTGTCGCATCGCATCCCCATGCGCGTGCCGGCCACGCTGCTGCTGCCCGATGGCCGCACGCTGGCCTGCAAGACCGAGAACTACTCGATGGGCGGGCTGGGCGTGGTGCTGCCGATCGACGTGCCGCTCGACGAAGGCGCGCGCGTGGGCGTATGTCTTTCGCGGGGCTCGCGCACCTACCACTTCCCGGCGGTGGTCACGCGCAACGTCAACCGCCATCTCGGCGTACGCATGGACGACCTGACGGTCGCGCGCGAAACGCAGCTGATCCAGTGCACGTTCGGCCGTGCCGATGCATGGATCGACTGGCTGGACGACGAGCGCGTCGATGCACCGCTGCGCAGCCTCAAGGAAGTGATCGAAATGGGCTACCAGGGCCTGCTGCGGCTCTATGACGCCTTCATGGACGCCGTCGACCTGGTCGTCGCGCGACGGCGGTCGCGCACGCCATGATGGCCCTGCCCTTTGCACGATAGCGAGACCGCAGCGAGACACGTACCGAGACAACATGGGACTCTGGAACCTCTACTTCCTCGCCAAGCTTTACCTGTTCCACACCGGGCAGATGCAACCGGTGTGGCTGCTGAACCTCGTCTTCGCACTGCTGCTGGTGGTGCCGATGGAATCGCGCGTGCTGCGGGCGTTGCGCCAGATCCTGGCACTGGGTGTCGGCGTGGCGCTGGCCTGGCGCGAGTCGACGTTGCCGCCGTTCGAGCGCGTGATCTCTCAGTTCTCGAACATCCGTGATTTCACGCCGGCCTATCTGGTGGAGTTGCTCCAGCGCGTGATCTCGATCCAGATGGTGGTGGGCGCGCTACTGGTGCTGGTGGCCTATCTGCTGGTGAACCGCTGGATCCGCACCACCACGTTCGTGCTGATCGCGCTGGTCGCCATGCCGTTCTGGTATGGCCTGGGGATCGGCTTGCCGGGCACCACCAGCCAGGCCGTGGCGCGCGCCAATAGCCCGCGCGCGAACATCGACGCCACCAACAACTACGATGCGATCCTGACCGCGTTCCGCCAGCAGGAAGCCGAGCGCAGCGCCACCGTGGCACCGCTGACGGCCAGCCCCGATGCGCAGTTCGACGTCGTCGTGCTGCATATCTGCTCGCTGTCGTGGGATGACCTCGATGCGGCCAAGAGCATGAACCACCCGCTGCTGTCCCGCTTCGACTACCTGTTCAAGAATTTCAGCTCCGCCGCCAGCTACAGCGGCGCGGCTGCGATCCGCGTGCTGCGCGCCGCCTGCGGGCAGGAGCCGCACCGCAACCTGTACGATGCCGCGCCGACCGAATGCCATCTGTTCGCCGACCTGGCGCAGGCCGGCTTCACGCCGCGCATCCTGATGAACCACGATGGCCGATTCGACAACTTCCGCGCGGTCGTCGAACAGGAACTTGGCGTGCCGGGCATCAAGGCCGAATCCATCGACGGCGTGCCGGTGGCGATGCGCGCGTTCGACGATTCGCCCGTGCATGGCGACTTCGACACGTTCGATCACTGGTACCGGCAGCGCCTGACGCAGGACAAGAAGCCTGTGGCGCTCTACTACAACACGGTGACGCTGCACGACGGCAACCGGCTAACCGGCAAGCGGCTCACGAGCCTTGAGTCGTATCCGCTGCGCCTGAAAGCGCTGCTCGACGACGTGGACCGCATCCTCGACACGATCGCGAAGTCCGGCCGCAAGGCCGTGGTGATCTTCGTGCCGGAGCACGGCGCTGCGCTGCGCGGCGACAAGAACCAGATCTCGGGCCTGCGCGAGATCCCCACGCCGAACATCATCCATGTCCCCGTCGGCGTGAAGCTGGTGGGGCTGCCCGCCGCTGCCGCCACCGCGGAGACCGCCCACCCGGTGACGATCGATGCGCCGATGAGCTACCTGGGCCTGTCCCAACTGGTGTTCAACCTGGTGGCGGACAGCCCGTTCCGCGCCGGCGCGCCGGCCTTGTCGCACTACGTCGACGACCTGCCGCAGACGCAGATGGTGGGCGAGAACGAAGGCACGATCACGATGAAACGGACCGACGGCTACGTGGTGCACACGCCAGACGGGGTCTGGGTGGAACAGCGATGAACCAGCCGACATGAACAGACCCATTACGTCGCGCAAGGCGGCCATCGCCTACAACGACATCGACGCGCTGGCGCAGCGCGTCGACGGCTTCGATGCGCGCCACTATTTCGACCAGCAAGGCGAAGTCGAAACCGCCCAGGCGGCGCGCCGCTGGCCGCTGCTGGCGCGGGTGATGGGGCTGCCGGCGATGGCCTGGGACGCTAGTGCCGCCACCCCTCGCGAGAGGGGCGCCAAGCCTTGATTTTCAAGGAAATTCGTCACGGATTCGACATATAGCCCGCCTAGACTCGGGGCCACTTCCAATTCCCCGCCCCATTCGTCATGTCTG
>FTBO01000041.1_pt1 | contig 10166 bp, 7 predicted proteins | sample 1639401 | NCBI WGS metagenome assembly FTBO01 (sample SAMEA3914864, study PRJEB12502) | metagenome | biome: forest; material: soil | place: USA | collected 2012-03-12 | depth 0.3 m | reverse complement strand
CTCCGCTGCCCGGCCCCGGCATCGCGCCTACCGCACCGGCGGCGCTGCCGGCCGTACGCGCAGGCGTGAACCCCGGCCTGTTCGACGCTGCGATGGCCGCGCTGGAGCGCCACAACGGCCGCGTGATGCGCGACCGTATCGGCATCGTCGATTTCTCCTCGTCCTCGTCCGATCCGCGCCTCCATCTGGTCGACCTTGTCGGCGGCACCACCTCGACGCTGCACGTTGCCCATGGCAGCGGTTCGGATCCGAACCACACCGGTTGGTTGCAACGCTTCTCCAACAGCCCCGGTTCCAACGCGACCAGCGAAGGCGCCTATCTGACGTCCGACTACTACTTCGGCCGTCATGGACGCTCGCAGCGGCTGATCGGGCTGGATGCCAGCAACAGCAACGCGCTGGAACGCGCCATCGTCATCCACGGGGCCTGGTATGCGGAACCGTTGATGATCGCGGTGCACGGCAAGCTGGGCCGCAGCCAGGGTTGTCTGGCGGTTGGCGACAGCCTGCTGAACCGCGCGTTCGATCACTTGGGCTCCGGCCGGATGATCTACGCCGCCAAGGTAGCCTAACGAGACGCCGGAGGTCCGGCATCTCAGGAGACCTTCAGCGATACCGCACCGGGATCGCGCACGCCGGGATCGACCACCACCGCCGGGCGGGACCATTTGCCCCCGCCGCGCCGGCCCGTGACGTGTACGTCGCGCACCGATCCCGCTGCCACTACGCCAGCCCGCGCGCCGGGGCCGAGGCCGTCGATCTCCAACTCGGACACGGTAACGCCCTGCGTGGAGCAGGCGATGGCGTCCGTGCCCGCGCGTTGCACACTGCAATCGGGCCGCCCCTGGATGTGGACCGCGCCCTGATTGATGCCCTTGCGCGTCACGCAGTCGACCAGTTGCACCCGCCGTGCCGTGATCCGGGCATTGCCGAAGGTGCCGTAGCTCCGCTCCGAATTGAGGTAGAGCCCGGCACAGGCCGATCGCACCACACGCACGTCCGATACCGTCACGTCCGCACCGCCGACCACCGCCACGCCGCGCGCATGACCATCGGTGATCGTCAGCCCGCTGGCGCGTATATTCGAGCAGCGCCGGCCCTTCTGGTTCGGCCGGTCGTAGCTGACCACCGCGAAGCCATCGTCCCCGGTATTGATCGCCTGATAGCCGCTCACCGCGATATCGGAGGAGCCATTGGTGATGTGCAGACCGTCTGCCATCGTGTCGCGCACCAGGATGTGCCGCAGCGTGCCGCCGTGAGCGTCGTCCAGCGCGATCCCGGCCGTCGCCGCGCCGCGCACGGTCACGTTGGACAGTGTGAAGCCGTGGGCCGACTGCACCAAGAGGCCGAAGCCCGAATAGGCCTGAATGCGCTTGGTGGCCGGGGACGCCAGCGTCAGATCGCTGATCCGCGCGCCACTGCCGGTCACCCGCAGGCGGCCGTTGTTGGCGTCGAGCGCCCTCAGGGTCGCCCCCGATCCCTCGATCGCACCGCCATCGAGAGCCAGCATGCCCGAATGGCAATAAGTGCCGCCCTTCTCCAGCCGCAGCACGCCTTTCGCCTGCGAGCACCAGTCGAGCGCGCTCTGGAGCGCCGCCTGCTGGTCGCGCGCCGGATCGGACTTGCCGCCGAACTCACGAATGTCGCGCACTGGTTGTGCCGCAGCAGCGCGCGCGGCCACCGGCAGGCAGGCGAGCATCGCAACGAAAGCGCGGCGGGACGAGAGAGATGATGTCATCGGATCACTCCGCTTCCAGCGAGAAACCCCGAACTTCGCGCTGCGGGGATGCCCCCTCGCCCCGGTGCAGGAAGACCAGTCGGGATACGACAAGGCTGATCGTCAGGCTGAGCACCAGATTTTGGACCAGCACCGCCACGGCTACGGCCTGCGCCGCGCCCAGCAACGGCGCGAATGCCAGCGTCGCGGCGAAGCTGGCCACCCCCAGAAAACCGCCGATCACCCACCACTTCTCGCTATTGAGTGCCGCCACCGCCATGCCGAACGGCGCGGCGACGCAGGTGACGAAGGCGCTGGCGAACAGCGGCAGGGCAAGGTCGAACGAAACGCTGGCGTGGATCCACCCCAACCGCCCGAGCACCAGCACGGCAGCGACTGCCAGCGGCAGGTACACCGCCGCAAAGGCGATCGAGAGCTGCGTGTTGCGCCAGATCGTGCCGCGCACGGCGGACCAGTCCTGCTCTGCCGCCGCCTTGATCAGGCGCGGCGCGAAGGCGATCGACAGGCCGTGCAGGAAGACCGAGACGGCGGAGGACAGCTTGCGGACCAATTCGAAAGTCGCCACCGCCTGCGGCACGCCCAGCGCGGTAAGCGCCAGCGTTGGCAGGCTTTCGGTGGCGGACATGACGATGCCGCTGACCAGGAAGGTGCGGCTCTCCGTCCACAACAGGCGCACATGCTCCATCCGCATCGGCTGCACGGAAAGCGCAGACAAGCCCCGGCGCAGCACGATCGACAGCAGCGAGGGTACGAGATAGGCCATCGACATCGCCAGCGAGATCGCCACCCAATCCGGCCGCAGCGCGAAGAACCACGATGCAGCGAACAGCACCGTCAACATCACCGGCGGTACCACGTAGAACAGGCATACCGCCAGCAATTGCCGATCAAGCGCGACCTGCCGCACTTCCTCGATCCGGGCGATCGCCAGCGAGCAGACCGCCACGAATATCGCCGCCAGCGCCATCAACGGCACGCCCAGCGCCACATGGCTGACCACCATTCCGGCGATGACCAGCGCCAGGAACACGAAGAGGATGTGCCACGCGGAAATGTCCGGCCGGTCTGGCAAGAGGATCGAACGCAGATAGCCTTGCTTGGCATATTGGGCGACCGGGCCGATCACAAGCATGCCCACGGCAAAGGAGCTTGCGCCAAGCCCGTATTGCAGCCCGTCCAGCAGCGATGCGGCGACCAGCGGGGGCAGGAAGCCTACCCCGCCCGCCAGAAGCCGGGCCAGCAGCAGCCAGGACAGCTTCATGCCGGTGCTCCCCCGGCCGACAGCGGTGAAGGCGCCAGCATCTCATCCACCACGCGGTCCCATGTGCGCGGCGGTGCCAACGCGGCCTTGGGCGCATCCAGCGCAGCGCGCATGGCGGCGACGATCGAGGCGGCGTCGCCCACCCGGTAGCCGTGGCGCGTGGGCTTGCCGCCCTGCACGAAGTCCGGACAGACCGCCGGCAGTCCGGCCGCCTCGAACTGCAGGAGCTTCATGGAGGTGTCGATCAGGTAGTCCGACGCCAGTGCCGAGCGATAGGGCGCGATGCCCAAGGTGGCATGGCGGATGTAGGGAATGGTGTCGCGGAACGGCATTTCCGGCAGCCAGTGCAGATTGGCGCGGTCCGTGCCTTGGTGCCCCGATCCGATCACGGTGAACTGCAGATCGGGAAAGGCCTGCGCGGCAACGTCGAACACATGCGGGTCGAACAGCATCGATCCCACCGAGATCGCCGCTCGCTTGCCTTCATAGGGATCGGGCAGGCCGCCGGTGAAGAAAGCATCGTCCAGCCCATGCGCGATCACACGGTGTTCGGCGATGCTGCGATGATCGGGGATCATCAGCGCGGAGGGCAGCCGGGCATAGGCGATCCCCGCCGCCGCTGCCGCCAGTTGATCGTCGTAATAGCGGCCGAGCCCGATGGTCCCCAAAGTGTCGGACGCGTTGTAGATGATCTTCGCTTCCGGGTTCAGCCACCGGATCTCCGAAAGCAGGGCCACCGTGCTGCCGGATTCGACAACGATGGTGGCCGCCTTGCGGATCATGGCCCGTACGATCGGCGGCATCCGCCGGCGATAGACCGCGCTGGCCACCGGGTTCCACCAGCGCCCCGCCGCCGAAGCCACGTTCACCGGATGCAGCAGCGAATGCCAGAGATAGCAGGACACGCCGTTCGCGGTCAGGCCCATGTCGGAAAACTGCTGATGCCGCGTATCGCGCCCCTTCAGCCGCGACAGCGCGCTGGAATGGGTGCTGAGGAACATCGTTTCGCCGCGCGACGCCAGCACGTCCGTGATGAAGTGGATATTGGCGCGCTTCTTCGATCGATAATCGTGCGCGGAACTGATCACCAGATAGGGGGCCGGAAAGGCGCTCATGCCGGCAGGCTCCGCTTCAGATCGGCAAGATAGGCAGCGTGTCGGGCGACAACGGCCGCCTTGGCACTCTCGGCCGCATGGCGGCGGCGAATTTCCACGTGTTCGGCGCGCGGCTCCTGCGCAAGTTGGCGGATCATCGCCTCCGCCAGCGCATCGGGGTCGTTCGGTTCGGCCAGTTCGCCCAGTTCAGGGGCAACGATCAGGTCCTCCGGCCCGAAATCGCACTTGGCGGCGACCACCGGCAGGCCCACGCTCATCGCCTCGACAATGGCGACGCCGAAGCCTTCCCAGCGCGACGCCGTCACGAAGGCCCGCGCCGATGCCAGTTCGGCGGAGGGATCGGCGACCATGCCGGCCAGGCGCACATTGTCCTGCAATCCCAGCCGGGCGATCAGTGCCTCCAGCTTGGGGCGTTCCGGCCCCTCACCCACGATCGTCAGCCGGGCATCGGGATAGGCGTCCACCACGCGGCGGAACGCGGTGATCGCAATATCGTGCCCCTTCTGGTAGGCCAGCCGCGCCACCGTCACGAAGTTTCGCCCGGTCAGCGCCTCCGCACCCACTTGTACATGATCGCCCAACTGGCGGACCGGATTGGGCATATGCTCGACCGAGACCCCGCCGCCCATCATGGCAGAGGCATGGCGCGCCAGCCCCGGCGAAACCGCGATCACGCCTGCAAACCGGGGCGCGGCGGGCTTCAGGAAGGCGAACAGCACCCGCGATTTCAGCGAGACGGCACGCTCGATCTCCGGATTGCCGTGCAGGTGGAGCACGATGTGGGTGCGGCGCCCGCGCAACCGATCCTGTACCATGCAGAGGAAGGCGATTTCGAACTGCGGGATCACCACCAGGTCGAAGCGGTGCGTGTCCAACACGCGCTGGACCGCGCCGGGGATATGCCGCGTCCGCTCCGCCTCGCCGCGAATGACCGAATAGGCGGGATCGACCACTTCGGGATAGTCGCGGAAGTAGAGCACGCTGACATCGAATCGCGGGTTTTCGAACGTGGCGAGCGCCGATGCGATCTCGTCCGTCACCCGCTCGATCCCGGCGAACTGTTTCGACGGGGGCACCACGTAGAGCACGCGCAAAGGCGGTGTTGCCGGGCCGCCCGTCGCATTGCCGGTGATGTGCCTGTTGGTACCGTGCATGCCGAAGTTTCCTCGATATTCGTCAGCGACCGGGGTCGATGCGCGGGCCCCCACCCGTGCGATCACGCCACGGCCAGATTGCGATAGAGCCCCAGCAGTTCCTCGTTCATCCGTTCCGCACGGAAGCGTTCCTCAAACTCCTCACGCGCGGTGATCCCCATGCGCCGGAAATCCGCGATGCCGTATTGAGACAGCGCCGTAGCCAGAAATTCCGGATCGGCACTGTCCACCAGCACGCCGGTGACGCCATCGTTCACCAGATGCGGAAACGCGCCGCCATTGGTGGCAATCAACGCGCGGCCGGCGCGCATCGTTTCCAGCGCGACCAGCGGCAGCCCCTCCCACCGGCTGGGCATGACCACCGCATCCGCGTCCGTGATAGCCTGCGCCACGGTCTCACGCGGCAGCCAGCCCTTGAACTCGATCGGCAGGCCATCCGCGCTTGGCCGCTTGTCGCCGCGAACAACGTCGCCCACCACGGTAACTTTCGCCCGCCCGTCCGGCAGGCGTGCGCAGGCATCGAGCAGAAGGTCGAACCCCTTCTGATGGTCCAGCCTGCCGATGAAGAGAAGGTTGACCGGCCGTTCGCGCTGTTGCTCGGCCGTCTCCACTGGCGGAGCGGGCGGAAGATCGCGAATGCCCGAGACCACAAGGTCCAGCTTGTGTTCCGGAAACCCCCGGTCGCGCAGGAAATCGACTTCGTGCGGAGAGATGTTGACGATGCGGTCGGTCACGCTGCTGAGCGACTTTTCGATCGCGGTGATGACGGACCGGCCCGCCACCGGCTTGTCCGGATCGATCATCCAGCCATGCGCGCAATAGACGATCTTGGGGCGCGGCTTGATGCCGATCACTGCCAGCCGGCCGACCGCGCCGGCCAGCGTGCTGTGCAGGTGAACGACATCGGGCCGATATCGTAGCACCAGCCGCCGCACCGCACTGGCCAGCCGGACGCTGGCGGGCAGAGTGCGCCGTTCCTGTTCGTAGGCAAAGGCCAGCAGGCCGGGGCTGTTCGGCAGCAGGTGGATCTGGTTCTGCGGGGCCAGGATCGCCACCTTGCGCTTGCCCAGCCGGTTGATCTGCGCGGGCAGCACTTCCTGAAGGTAGCTGGCAGGGCCGCCGGGCAGGCACTCGCACACGTGCAGCACCTTGATATCGAGGTCGCTCATGCAGCGGCATCCTTCAGCAGCGCGACCATGGTGCGGGCAGATCGTTCCCAGCTGTAGCGTGCGGCGCGCGCATGCCCCTTGCGGACCAGTTCCTCGCGCAGGCCGGGTTCGTCGCGGATGCGCAGGATCGCCTCCAGCCATTGCGCGCCGTCGTTCGGATCGGCCAGGATCGCGGCATCGCCCACCACTTCCGGCAAGGCGGAGGTGTTGGACACGATCGCCGGGCAGGACATCTGCATCGCCTCGATCGCCGGAACGCCGAAGCCTTCGAAGAAGGAAGGGAATACGAAGGCCAGCGCATGGGCATAAAGCGCCTTCAACTGTCCGTCGGTCACCCGGCCGAGGTCGACGACATCGCCGCCATAGCCATCCCGCGCGCCGAAAATACTGCTGATGCCGCCGCCCGCGACCACCACGCCGATCCCGTGCGCGCGAAGTTCCCCCGCGATGCCGGCGATCAGGCCAATGTTCTTGTTGGCGGACTGGCTGCCCAGGCACAGCACGTACGTGCCGCGAACCGCATCGGGCAGGCCCTCCAGCCCTTCCGGGGCGATAGCGTCGAAATTGTCCGCCGCGTTGTAGGTGATCGCGTCCGGCGGCCGGCGCGCGATGTCCAGGTCCTGCAACTTTTGCGCGGAGAATTCGGAAACCGTGGTCCACCGCGCACTGCGGCGGATCACCAGCGGGATCATCAGATCGTACCACCGCCGGAACGCGCGCGAGAAATTCTCCGGCATCAGCCAGGGGTGCGCATCATGTACGCACGTGACTTGCGCGCCCGCCAGCAGCGGCGCCATGTTGCACAAGTTCAGGATTGCGGATCGTCCGGCGACGCGGGGTAGCGCCGTCTGCTCCCACAGCACGCCGCGTCCGGGGCCCACACGCACTTCGGAAATAGCACGGGTGAACCGACCCGCTTCCGACTGCGGACGCGCGACCACGAAGGTCATCCCGCGCACCTGTGGATCGTCCGCCGCGACCAGCCCATCGATCGCGCGCACCACTTCGCGGGCATAGCGCTCGACCCCGGTGGTCGCCTTATCGAGAAAGCGTCCATTGATGACTACACGCATTGTCCGGCTCCTAGACACGCGATCTGACAGGGGAGGCTGCGTTCAGCCGCACGGGGCGGCCACGCGGGGGCGGCCCCGTGCGGCTGAACTGCCTTGCCTTGCGCGGCACCGATGGGGTTGCGGGTTGCCACTTGCCCCAGATCACCGCGCTGAAAATAATCCCGATCAGCACGGAAACGGCACGCCCATCGTAGATGTACCCAATTCGCGTCATTTCGAGCATCGAATAGAGAAACACCGGATAGATATAGCGCATCGGCCCCAACCCGCTTTTCAGGGACGAATAGGATATTCCGGCAATCGCACCGTACAAGACCATCAAGAATAGGCCCAAGGCCCAACCCCAATCGTACATGACGGTGAGGATGCCCGTGGTGTTATTGTATTCCGGCGTCGCATAGACGGACAGGAAGCTGAGGAACCAGGATCCGTCCTTGGTCGCAGGCCGGGTCGGCAGAAATTGCCCGATCACCGGGAATTTATAGAGCCAGTTCAGCGTCCATTCGCCGCGAAACGTAGGATTGGGCGAATAGCGCAGCAGCGCGCAGATATTGTTGATCGACGTTGCGTAGTAGAGCGTGAAACGGTCCGCGATGAAGTGCCAGAAATTGTCGTATATGTTCACATAATGATTGATCCACGACCTGGGGTATTCGAAAATCGCGAAAAACAGCGGCGCCGCGGCATAGAGGACGTAAGGAAAAAATTTGAACCCCAGCCCGGCGACGTGCATCTTCGGCGCCTTGGACGTCGCATATACGGCAAACAGCGGCACCACTAATTCGACGATGGCGATACGTTCCGAAAACACCATCGCGCGGAACACGGCCAGGGCAATGATCCCAACCAACATCCGGTGATAGCGGCGCGGCAGTTTCTGCCCGTCCTGAAACACCTTCATCGCGTAGATGATGGCGTAGGCGATGCCGAACTGAGTGGCCGTGGTGACGCCCGAAATGTTCGGCGCGGCCTCGCGCACTTCGTACATCGCACCGCGCGAGGCGCTGATGGTCGCCATGATGATTTCGGGATGCATGGCGAGCAGCGGACCGAACCAAATCAGATAGGCCGCCACAGTCATGCAGAACAGAAAATCGAGCGCGCCGTTGCGGATGACCAGCTTGCGCCGGAACGGAAACCGTTCGGTCATGAACGCGCCGACCATCAGCGCAAACAGCAGCGAGACGCCCTGCACGATATTCTCGGGCGTGACGTAGACCCGGTGCGATTGCAGCACCGGCGCCGTGCGGATGACCGCCGGCGTCACCACCGCCAGAAGAAGAAAGAACGGCATGACAAAAAATGCGGTCAGCGCGGCGGGCGAATGCCACCACCTGATGCCCTTTAGCCTTGCCGACGAATTCGCCACCATCATCGCGCCTCACGATCATTCATCTTATGAACAGCGCTATCTTGAATATGCGACAATATTCAAAGTTATTGCTTACTGGCAGCGATAGACGACCCGCGCCAATAAATATTCTTTAATCACATCAATCTGACCCAAAAAGATCACGGGTGAAGACCTTTTCCACCACGTCTTCGATTTCCGGGGTCATGCGGTTGGCGATGATGACATCGGCCTCCTGCTTGAAAGCAGCCAGGTCGCGCACCACGCGGGAGTTGTAGAATTCATCCTCCACCATCGCCGGTTCGTAGATCACGACCTCGATCCCCTTAGCCTTGATCCGCTTCATGATGCCCTGGATGGAAGACTGGCGGAAATTGTCCGATCCGGCTTTCATGACCAGGCGGAACACGCCGACCTTGCGGGGCCGCCGGGCAATGATCTGATCGGAAAGGAAATCCTTCCGCGTGCGGTTGGCATCCACAATCGCGCGGATAAGGTTCTGGGGAACCTCGGAATAGTTGGCCAGCAACTGCTTCGTGTCCTTGGGCAAGCAATAGCCGCCGTAACCGAAGCTGGGGTTGTTGTAGTGCATCCCAATGCGCGGATCGAGGCCGACGCCCTGGATGATCTGGCGCGTGTCCATGCCGCCGGCGATTGCGTAGCTGTCCAGTTCGTTGAAGAACGCCACGCGCATCGCAAGGTAGGTGTTCGCGAAAAGCTTGATCGCTTCTGCCTCGCGCGTGTCGGTGAAGAGGATTTCGACGTCCTTCTTCTCCGCGCCCTGAAGCAGCAGTTCGGCAAACACGCGCGCCCGCTCAGACCGTTCGCCGACGATGATGCGCGACGGGTGCAGGTTGTCGTAAAGCGCCCGGCCTTCGCGCAGGAATTCGGGGCTGAAGATCACGTTGTCGGTCTGGTAGCGCGCGCGAACGTCGTCCACGAAGCCGACCGGGATCGTGGACTTCACCACGATCGTCGCCGTAGGGTTCAGCCGGGTCGCCAGTTGGATCACGGTTTCGACCGAGGAAGTGTCGAACTTGTCGGTGTTCACATCATAATTGGTGGGGGTTGCCACGATGACGTAGTCCGCCCCCTCCAGCGCCTGGGCCGGGTCCAGCGTGGCGGTGAGGTCCAGATCCCGCGTAGCGAGGAAAGTTTCCAGTTCCGCATCGACGATCGGGGACTTGCGCGCCGTCAGCATGGCAACGCGGTCCGCCGAAATATCGACGGCGAAGACCGTGTTATGCTGCGCCAGAAGCACCGCGTTGGAAAGGCCAACGTAACCAAGTCCGAAAACGGCGATCT
>FTBO01000018.1_pt1 | contig 10388 bp, 9 predicted proteins | sample 1639401 | NCBI WGS metagenome assembly FTBO01 (sample SAMEA3914864, study PRJEB12502) | metagenome | biome: forest; material: soil | place: USA | collected 2012-03-12 | depth 0.3 m | reverse complement strand
GCGCGAGACCGAATTCTGCATCGAACTTGGCCGTTATCTGGTGGGCGAGGCGGGGGTCTACATCGCCCGCGTGATCGACCGGAAGGTCAGCCATGGCGAAGTCTTCCTCGTCACGGATGGCGGGCTGCATCACCAGTTGGCGGCGTCGGGCAACTTCGGCACGGTGGTGCGGCGCAACTATCCCTCGGCTATCGCCACCCGGTTCGAAGCGCCGGTGGACGAGGAGGCGTCCATCGTCGGCTGTCTCTGCACGCCGTTGGATAAACTGGCCGACAAGGGCGGTTTTCCGCGCGCGGATGTGGGCGATCTGATCGCGGTGTTTTGTGCCGGCGCCTATGGGGCCAGCGCAAGTCCGGCGAATTTCCTGGGGCAAGGACCGGCGCGCGAGATGTTGGTCTGATCCGCGATTAACGGTTAACCCAAGTCTGTCCCATTCCGGGACTTGGCCGGAATCGGGGTGAATTGGCTAACGCAATGTTCACCCTTTTAATCGATAGCGGAGGCTGGATTCTGCCGGGTCCGCCAATGAGGCTAGCGCCTCGGCGGGCTGGCGCTGGAGGGAAGAACCTTATGCCGCACCCCCGTTTCGTCCGTCTTCTCGGCGGTTCTGCGCTTGCCAGCGTGGTGCTGACCGGGTGCGCGGGTGGGGCTTCGCATCCGCAATTGCCGCCTGCGCAGTTCGTGGCGATGCAAGAGGGCCCGGGCGAGGAATATGTGATCGGCCCGCTCGATCAGTTGACGATCTTCGTATGGCGGAACCCGGAGCTCGGCGCGAAAGTGCAGGTGCGGCCTGACGGGCGCATCACCACGCCGCTGATCACGGACATGCCGGCCGTGGGCAAGACGCCGGCGATGCTGGCGGAGGACATTCGCCTTCAGCTTTCGCAATACATCGAAGATCCGCTGGTTTCCGTGATTGTTGACGGTTTCGCTGGCACGTTCAGCCAGCAGATTCGCGTCGTCGGCGCGACGGAGAAGCCGGCCTCCATCCCCTATCGCGCGAACATGACCGTGCTGGATGCGATGATCGCAGTGGGCGGCCTTTCGGAGTATGCGGCGGGCAATCGCGCCAAGCTTATCCGCTTTGACAAGGCCAGCGGCACGCAGAAGGAATACGCGTTGCGCCTGGGTGATCTGCTGAAGAAGGGTGACAGCAAGGCGAATGTCATGTTGAGCCCGGGTGACGTGATCATCATTCCCGAGAGCATGTTCTAAAAGGGACCTAGGCTGACATGAACGGCCTCTATGAAGAAATTCTGAGCGCAATCCACAGCGTCTGGCATCGGCGCTGGATCGCGCTGGCCGTTGCCTGGGCGATCTGCCTGGTAGGCTGGTTGTTGGTCGCCCTGATTCCCAACGCCTACGAATCGCAAGCACGCATTTTCATCCAACTCGACGATGCCCTGGCCGAGCAGGTGGGCATCGGCGTGGCGGACAAGAAGCGCGATATCGAACGCATCCGCCAAACGCTGACCAGCGCCGTCAATTTGGAAAAGGTGGTGCGCAGCACGCGCCTTGGCGACACGATCAATTCGCCCGCCCAGATGGAAGCAGCGGTGCTGCGGCTGGGCAACAAGGTGAAGGTGGTCAGCCAGGAGGACAACCTTTTCCAGATCAGCGCCACGGCGGACTACGGCTCGTTCTCCGATGCCGAAAACGCCAAGCTGGCGCATGAGATCGCGCAGAAGATGATCGACATCTTCCGTGAGGAAAATCTCGCTGGCGACAAGGGCGACATGGCGGAAACGCTGAACTTTGTGAACCAGCAGTTGCGCCAGCGTGAGTTGGAGCTGGAAAGCGCCGAACAGCGGCGCACTACTTTCGAAGCGCAGCATCCCGAACTCGCCCAGGGCGGTGCTGCGGTGGTCCAGCGGTTGGACGCATCGCGCACCCAGCTTCGCGATGTGGAGGCTGATCTGGTCGCGGCGCAAAGCGCGCTGGCTTCCATGGACGGTCAGCTTGCCAGCACGCCGCGTACGATTGCGGGTACTGCCGGCGGTGGTGCGGGGGCAGCGCTTGCCCATGCGCAGGCGGACCTTGCCTCCATGAAGGCGCGGGGCCTTACCGACAATCATCCTGACGTGATCGCCGCTCGCAACCAGATCGCCGCGCTGAAAGGCCCTGCGGCGCAGGAAGTGGCCAGCGGCGGCGGCACGCCGAACCCGGCCTATAGCTCGCTCCAGTCGATCCGTGCGGAGCGTCAGGCGGCTGTGCAGGCGCTGGTGGCGCGCAAGGCCGGGCTGCAATCGGACATCGGTTCGCTGACCGCTTCGGCCATTCAGGATCCCGAACTGGCGACCCAGGCGCAGCGGATCAACCGCGATTACGACGTGCTAAAGGAACAGTACGACAAGCTTCTGCAAGACCGTGAGGAACTGCGCCTGCGCGGCGAAGTGAAGACCGGGCGCGAGGCAGTGAAGTTCCAGGTGGTCGCCCCGCCGACGAGCCCACGCAAGCCGGTCGCGCCCAATCGTCCGCTGCTGCTGTTCGGGGTTCTGCTCGTTGGCATCGGTGGCGGCTGCGTGGCGGCCTTCGCACTCAGCCGCATGCGCTCCGTCTTTGCGACCGCCGGCAGGCTGGAGCAGGCGACCGGGCTGCCCGTGCTGGGCACGATATCTCAACACCTGACCGATGGCGCGCGTGCCGTGCGCCGCCGCCGGCTGAAGCTGTTCTGCGGCGCCGGTGTCGCTTTGGGCGGCCTGTTCGTGATCCTGCTTACGGTCGAGTTCATTCAACGCGGCACGGTGGCTTGAGGGAGCCGGTGAAGATGACCGATCAGAGCAAGATCCCGGTGCCCTCAGAGGGTGAAGGCCAGGCCGAATCCACGCCGCGCGAATCGCTGATCGAGCGTGCCGCGGGCCGTTTCGATTTTTCGCGCATGGCCCGGCCTGCCATTTCGGTGCCGCCGGTTTCGCCGACGCGCCCGGTGGCGCCGCCGCCTGTGGAACCGGTGAAGCCCGTCAATCCAGTAACGCCACCGGTGGCCACAGCGCCCGCAATCGAGCAGCCTTTGGCTCAGTCGGCGGTGCCGGTCTCTGAAGCCTTTGTCTCTGGCCCCTTTCCCCCCAACCCCGCCGCTCTGGCGCCGGTGCTGTTCAAGGGCCCGCGGCATCCGATCGATCGCGAGCGTTTGCGTGAGCAAGGCCTGATCGTGCCGGAAGGCGCAGTTACAGCGCTGTTGGAAGAATTCCGCATCGTGAAGCGCCAGCTTCTGATGCAGGCGGCGGATCTTCGCCGCCAGAACGCGGGTGCCGCCGCGCAGCGGGTGCTGATCAGTTCTCCGCACCCCGGCGAGGGCAAGACCTATTGCGCGCTCAATCTGGCGCTGGCCATCGCTGCCGAGAAGGAGAGCGAGGTTCTGCTGGTCGATGCCGATTTCGCCAAGCCATCCATCCTATCGACGCTGGGCTTGCCTGGCGGAACCGGCCTGATGGATGCGCTGATGGATGACGGCATCGACGTGGCCGATTGCGTGCTGAGCACGGACGTTCCCGGCCTATGGGTGCTTCCCGCCGGTGATACGACGGTGAATGACAGCGAATACCTTTCGTCCTCACGCGCTGCGCAAGTGTTGGCGCGGCTGACCGAGGGCGCGCCGCGCCGCATCGTCATCTTCGATTCGCCGCCGGCGCTGGCTGCTTCCCCTGCGGCGGAACTGGCCAAGCATGTCGGTCAGGCCGTGGTGATCGTGCGTGCAGACCGCACCGGGCAAGGTGCGCTGGAAGATGCGGTGTCGCTGCTGGATGGTTGCCCGAACGTCCAACTCATGTTGAACGGGGCTCAGTTCAGCCCCACTGGTCGCCGTTTCGGTGCGTATTACGGGTATAGTGGATGAGCGGCAGTCGTTCTTTTGCGGGCCTTGCCGCCGCGCTGGTTGTACTTTTGCTGATGCCTGACGCCGCTGGGGCGCAGTCGCTGGGATATGAGTCCGTCGGCGGTAGCGCCGGTTCGGGCGGCACGGGTTCAGGTGGTACTGGCGCCGATGCAACCGCCACCGGCAAGCCTGCCAAACGCGCCGGTCGGGGCGGTAAAGGCACGCGCAAGCTGGAAGTTTCGCCCTATATCGAGGTGGACCAGATCGTCACGGCCGACCTTTCGCCCGGCAATGACGTGCTGACCTGGACCCAACTGGCCGTCGGTGCGGATGCCAGCATCACCGGGCGCAACAACGCGCTTTCGGCCTCCGTCCGCTATCAAAAGCAGATCGGCTGGGGCAGGGCGACGAACGGGGACGTGATCAGCGGCGTTGCGCGTGGTTACACCACGATTGCCCCCGGTCTGACGGTGGAAGCAGGCGCCCTTGCCACGCAAACCAGCGTGGACAATGACGGTGCGGCGCTTTCTGGCGGGCTGGTGCCGGCGAAATCGCGCACCAACATCTATTCGGTCTACGGCGGCCCTTCGTTCAAGACGCGCGCGGGCGACGTCGATTTCTCGGCCGATTACCGCGCGGGTTATACCAAGGTGGACCAGCCCAATTCCTACGTCGCCACGCCGGGTGCGGCGGCGACCGACATTTTCGATCACAGCGTCACGCAAGTGGCCGATCTGGAAGCGGGCGTTGCGCCTTATGTCGTCGCCCCGGTGGGGCTGGGCGTTGCCGGCAGCTTCTATCAGGAAGACGTTTCCAACCTCGATCAGCGGGTACGCGATGCACAGGCGCGGGGTTTGGTAACGGTGCCGATCAGCCGCACCGTCCAAGTGGTGGGCGCGCTGGGCTATGAGGATGTGGAAGTTTCCAGCCGCGACGTCCTGCGCGATGCCGATGGCAATCCGGTGATCGACAGCAACGGTCGTTACAAGACCGATAAGAGCCAGCCGCGCGAATTGGCCTATGACGTCAGCGGGTTGATCTGGGACGTGGCGGTGATGTGGCGGCCCAGCCCGCGCACGTCGCTTACAGCGCATTTCGGCCGGCGATACGGTGGCACCGCTTATGGCGGAACGCTGGCCTGGGCGCCGAACGACCGCAACAGCGTGAACCTTGTCGTCTACAACAACCTGTCCGGCTTCGGCGGCCAATTGAACCGGGCGATCGATCAGTTGCCCGACGATTTCGAGGTGGTGCGCGATCCGGTGACCGGCGATTTGCGCGGCTGCGTATCCTCTCTGGAAGGCGGAAGCTGCCTTTCCGGTGCGCTGGGTTCCGTGCGTTCGGCGATTTTCCGGGCGCGCGGTTTCGCCGCCAGCTGGTCTCACAAGATCGGCCGCCTCGATAGTGGAATCGGCTTCGGCTATGACAACCGCCGCTTCATCGCCCGGCAGGATTCGATCCTGGCGGACGCGGATGGCGTGATAGACCAGAACTGGTGGCTGGCGGCCTACCTCTCCGGCCGTCTGGGCCGTGAGGCGGGATGGTCCACCAGTGTCTATGCCAACTGGCTGTCCAGCAACAATTCGCTTACCGGTGACGTTACCAGCTATGGCGCCAGCGCATCGTATTACCGGATGCTGGCCCGTCGCCTGCGTGCGACGCTTGCAGTCAGCATTGATGGCGCCAATCGTGACGATGCCTTGATCGATGAGTACTGGACCGCATCTGCCCTGGCCGGGCTGCGGTACAGTTTTTAAGAGTTTCGCGGGAGAACAGAGAAATGTTCGAAGATTTCTACGGGCTCCGGGCGAGGCCCTTCCAACTCACCCCCGATCCGGCGTTCTATTTTGAGAGCGCAACGCACCGCAAGGCGCTGTCCTACCTGGGCTATGGCCTGGCGCAGGGAGAGGGCTTCGTGGTCATCACCGGCGAAGTCGGCGCGGGTAAGTCCACGCTGGTCGCGCACCTGATGGCGACGATCGATCCCGCGCAGCTCAGCGCCGGGCTGGTCGTGACCAGCGCGCTGGATGGTGAGGAGATCGTCCACGTCGTCGCGCAGGCGTTCGGTCTGCAGGTGGCTGGGCATGACAAGGCTTCGGCCCTCGGCGCGATCGAGAGCTTCCTGCATGCCGAAGCGCGCGCCGGGCGCCGCTGTTTGCTGATCGTCGATGAAGCGCAGAACCTTTCGGTTAGCGCAATCGAGGAACTGCGCATGCTGTCCAACTTCCAGTTGGGCGCGCATCCGCTGTTGCAGACGCTGCTGCTGGGCCAGCCGGAATTCCGCGCGACGCTGCTGGAAAGCCCGGAGCTGGAGCAGCTTCGCCAGCGTGTGATCGCCACGCATCACCTGACGGCGATGACGGCGCGCGAAGTGGGCGCTTATGTTGAGCATCGCCTCGCGCTTGTCGGCTGGCAGGGACATCCGGCGTTCGATCAGGACGTCTTTACCGCGATCCATGCGGCTACCGGCGGCATTCCGCGCCGCATCAATCAGGTGCTCAACCGCCTGCTGCTGCTGGGTGCGGTGGAGCAGAAGACGCACATCGATGCGGCTATGCTGGGCGAAGTGCTGGGCGAACTGGACGAAGACGGCGCGATTTCGCTGGTGACGCCGCACGCGGCGGCGGCTCCTGTCGCGAGTTCGGCTGGGCTTGGGGCTGGGGTTGCGGCCCCGACCATGGCACCTGCTTTCGATGGGCAGCTAGTCGCGGCTACGGTGGAAGCGGCTTTGGCCTCACGCGATGCGCAGATCGACGAATTGCAGCGCGCGGTGCTGGAACTGGCCGCGTCGGCTGAAGAGGTGCGGCAGGCTGCGACCTTCCAGGCGCCGGCAGCGGATGACCGTGCCGTCACCGCCTTGCAGGATCAGCTTGCCCATGCGCAGGCGCAAGTCGCCCGGCTGGAAGCGCGTGTGGAGGAGCAGGAAGCGACGCTGCGCCACATGCTGACCATGCTGATCGAATGGTTCGAGGGCGGCGAAGGCCACCGCGCGGCGGCCTGATCCCCCTTTCACGTGCCGGCAACGGAGCGAGACATGCGCGATATAAGGCCGATCAACGGGCTTTCGGTCGACGTCGAGGACTGGTTCCAGGTTGGCGCGTTCGAAACCGTGATCGACCGCGACCAGTGGCCGTCGCTGCCGTGCCGGGTTGAGCGCAATTGCGATGAAATCCTGGCGCTTTTCGCAGAGGCTGGCGTGGTCGGCACGTTCTTCACGCTGGGGTGGATTGCCGAGAGGCATCCGGCAATCGTACGCCGCATCGTTGAGGCGGGGCACGAGATCGCCAGCCACGGCTGGGATCACGAACGAGTGTTCCGCATGGATGCGCGCCGTTTCGGTGAGGATCTGTCGAAGGCGCGCAAGACGATCGAGGACGCGGCCGGCGCGGCCGTTACCGGCTATCGCGCGCCCAGCTTCTCCATCGATGCGCGTACGCCCTGGGCTTTCGATGTGCTGGCCGAGCAGGGCTATCGCTATTCATCCAGCGTCGCGCCGGTGGTGCATGACCATTATGGCTGGCGGGAAGCGCCGCGCTTTGCGTTCCTGCCCATCGCCGGTTCGCAATTCGTGGAGATTCCGGTGACCACCGCGTTGTTTCGTGGGCGGCGGCTGGCGGCGGGCGGGGGCGGGTTCTTTCGCGTGCTGCCTTATGCCTTTTCCCGCTGGGCGATCCGGCAGGTCAATGCTGAGGGGCGCCCGGCCGTGTTCTATTTCCACCCGTGGGAAATCGATCCGGGCCAGCCGCGCGTGGACAATGCGCCGCTGCGGTCGCGGCTGCGGCACTATACCAATCTGGGCGTGATGGCGGACAAGCTGCGCCGTCTGGTCGGTGAATTCCGCTGGGGCAGGATGGATGCGCTTGCCGCCGGCGAAGCGGCTGCGGCCCGGTTGCAGGCAGAGACGCTGGCGGCATGAACGCGCCATTCTCCCTGCCTTCCAGTCTCCGCCTGCTCGATCTTGATGATCCGAGTGAACTGGTGCGGCTGGAGGGATTTCTGGCCCGCCATCCCGATGCGACGCCGTTCCATCGGCCATGCTGGTTCGTGTCGGCTGCTAAGGCGACGGGCAACCACGCGCTGGCGCTGGTGCAGGAGCGGCACGGGGAGATTGTCGCCTACCTGCCGCTCAATGTGATCCATTCGCCGGTGTTCGGGCGCCTGCTCGCTTCCAGCGGGTTCGCGGTTGGTGGCGGTCTGCTGACCACGGCTGAGGCGGATGCCGAAGCGATCTTCGCCGCGCTGGAGGAATTGGCGCTGCGCCTGTCCTGCCTCGCGATCGAATTGCGCGGCGGTACGCTGCCGGGCGTGCGTTCGGGCTGGACGCTCAAGACCGAAAGCCATTGCAACTTCGCCCGCGCACTTGCTGCAGATGACGAGGCGGAATTGCTTGCCATCCCGCGCAAGCAGCGGGCCGAAGTACGCAAGGGATTGGGCTTCGATCTGGAAATCGAGGTTGGCACGTCCGAACGTGGCCGCGCTGCGCACTACGCCGTTTTTGCAGAGAGCTATCGCAATCTCGGCACGCCGGTGTTCCCGCGCGCATTGCTGGATGCCGTGGTGAACGGTTTCGGGACGGACGCGGATATCCTGACGGTGCGGCACGAAGGCCAACCGGTCGCCAGCGTGATCTCGCTTTATCATCGCGGCGCGGTGATGCCGTACTGGGGCGGCGGCGCCCGCGCTGCACGGGCCTTGCGCGCCAACGATCGCATGTACTTCGAATTGATGCGCCATGCCCGCGCGCGTGGCGCCACGCATTTCGACTTCGGCCGATCGAAGACCAACAGCGGCGCCTATCACTTCAAGCGCAACTGGGGGTTCGAACCCGATCCGCTCAGCTACGCTGCATGGACCGCGCCCGGCGCTGCCAAGCGCGATGCCGATCCCACCAGTTCCGGGCTTTCGCTTCAGATCAAGGTCTGGCAGCGGTTGCCGCTGGCCGTGGCCAACCGCCTTGGGCCGCTGATCGCACGCGGGATCGGTTGATGGAAATCCTGTTCCTGGCCCACCGCATTCCGTTCCCACCGGATCGCGGCGACAAAATCCGTTCACACCATATCCTGAAGGCGCTGGCGCGGCTGGCGCCCGTCCATGTCGGCTGCTTTGCCGATGATCCTGCCGACCGCGCGAGCGAGGGCGATCTGGCGACTTTGGCGGCCAGCCACTTGCTGCTTGATCGTGGCAAGTCCTTGCCAAGGGCCGGTCTGGAAGCACTGGTGCGCGGCGCGCCGCTCAGCGTCACCGCCTTTCACGATGGCCGCATGGCGCGCTGGGTGGCAGAGACGCTACGCACGCGGCCCATCGGCGCGATCTACCTGTTTTCCGGCCAAGTCGGGCAATATGTCCCGGCGGACTTCGCGGAGCGGGTGATTGCCGATCTGGTCGATGTCGATTCGGCCAAGTTCGAGGCTTACGGCGCAAATGGCCGAGGTTTCCGCGCATGGATGGAGCGGCGCGAAGGGCGCCTGCTTGCCGAGGAGGAGGCCAGCATAGCCCGGCGCGCGCAGACCACGCTGCTGGTCAGCGAAGCCGAGGCCGCCTTGTTTCGCACGCGCCTGGCAGATCCGTCCTGCGCCGTTCAGGCATTGGGCAATGGCATCGACAGCGCACTTTATGACGCCAGCACGGTCGTCCCAGAGCCGCGCATGGTCGCGATGCCGGGGCCGCGCCTGATCTTTACCGGCCAGATGGACTATGCCCCCAACGTCGTTGCCGTGGAGCGGGCGATAGGGCGCGTCATGCCTGCCGTCCGCATTGCGTTCCCAAATGCGAGCCTGCACGTCGTCGGCCGAAATCCACCGCCGTCGCTGGTCGCCCATGACGGGCGGGACGGTATCCATATTTGGGGTCGGGTGGACGACGTTCGCCCGTTCCTTGCCGCCGCCGATATGGCGCTGGTCCCGCTGGAGATTGCGCGCGGCGTGCAGAACAAGGTTCTGGAGGCGATGAGCATGGCGCTGCCGGTGGTGCTTTCGACAGATGCCGCCACCGGGATCGCCGCCGAACATGGCCGAGAGTTTCTGGCCGGCGAAAGTGACGCTGCGCTGGTCGATGCGGTTTGCGCTTTGGCTGCCGATCCGGCGCGCGGGCTATCTATGGGGCAGGCGGCGCGGGCGTGGATTGAAGCACACGCCGGCTGGGATGCCGCACTGGCGCCATTGCCGCGACTGATGGGTTTCGCACGGGCAGGGCTGAGCGATGCCGCCTGAAGCCTTACCGCTGAGGGAATCCTTGCGGATCGACGCTCTGCCTGTGAATTGGCGCGTGCCGTTCCTGCGCATCGCCCTGGTTTGGCTGGCGCTGCTGATCCTGTTCTTTCCCGATTGGGCAACGATGGCCCGGCAGTGGTGGGATATCTCGACGTACAATCACGTCGTGCTGATCCCGCCTATCCTCGGCTGGCTGGTCTGGCAGCGGCGCGATGAACTGGCGAAGCTGACGCCGTGTTGCTGGTGGCCAGGTTTGGTGCCCTTCGCTGCGTCGGCATTCCTCTGGCTGTTGGGGGCGCTCTCGGGCCTCGATCTGGCAAGGTAGGCGGGGGCGGTGGGGCTGCTTGCCTCTTCGGTTCCTCTGC
>FTBO01000208.1_pt1 | contig 10402 bp, 7 predicted proteins | sample 1639401 | NCBI WGS metagenome assembly FTBO01 (sample SAMEA3914864, study PRJEB12502) | metagenome | biome: forest; material: soil | place: USA | collected 2012-03-12 | depth 0.3 m | reverse complement strand
TGTTTGTCCCTCGCGCCCTGCGCCGCCTTCTCCCCTGCCTCGCCATTGCCATGCCACTGGCCGCGCACGCCGCATGGCCTGATCCGTCGAAGCCGATCCGCATGGTGGTCGGCTTCCCGGCCGGCGGCGGCGCCGACGCGCTGGCGCGCGCGATTGCGCCGGCGCTCTCCGAGCAGCTGAAGGCCAACGTCATCATCGACAACCGCCCCGGTGCGGGCGGCCTGATTGCCACGGAGCTCGTGGCCAAGTCCGCGCCCGATGGCTACACGCTCTACGTGGCCACGCCCGGATCGTTCACGATCTGGCCGAACCTGCGCAAGCTCAACTATGACCCGCAGAAGGACTTTGCGCCGGTCAGCGTGCTGGTGACGATGCCCAACGTACTGGTCACCGGTGCCGACACGCCGTTCAAGGACGTGCAAGGCATGCTCGCCGCGGTGCGCAGCGCCAATGGCAAGTTCTCGTATGCATCGGGCGGCAACGGCACGATCGGCCAGATCGCGGCCGAACAGTTCAAGATGCTGACGGGCCTGCAGATGCAGCACGTGCCGTACAAGGGCACCACGCCCGCGCTGACCGATGTGATGGGCGGCATCGTGCCGATCACGTTCTCGGATCCATCGGCCAAGCCGCTGATTGCTTCGGGCAAGCTGCGCGCGCTGGCCGTGACCACCGCGACGCGCTCGCCGCAGTTTCCCGGTGTGCCCACAGTGGCGGAATCGGGCGTGCCCGGTTACGACGTCACCAACTGGTATGGCCTCGTGGCACCGGCCGGCACGCCCGCCGATGTCATTGCCCAATTGAACCGTGCGCTCGTGAAGGTCATGGCCGATCCCGACATCCGCCAGCGACTGGCCATCTCCGGTATGGACGCTACTTCGGATACGCCGCAGCAGTTCGCCAGGCTGCTGAGCACCGAGCGCGCCCGCTGGGGCGAGCTGATCCGCAAGGCTGGCATCCAGGGCGACTGAAATCGTGACCCTCCGCCGCTATCCGCAACTGGCGCACTGGGGCGCCTTCACGGCCGTGGTCGAAGCAGGCCGGCTGGTCCGCTGCGAGCCGTTCGCGGCGGACCCCAATCCGTCGCCACTGCTCGATGCGATCGTGCCGATGGTGTACTCGCCCACGCGCATCCGCGCGCCGATGGTCCGGCGCGGATGGCTCGACAAGCGCGAAGCATCCGATGGCCATGCGCGGGGCCGCGATGACTTCGTCGAAGTCCCGTGGGACGTTGCGCTAGACCTCGTGGCCGGCGAGATCCGCCGCGTGCGCGATGCCCACGGCCCAGCGGGCGTGTTCGGCGGATCGTATGGCTGGTCATCGGCGGGCCGCCTGCATCACGCCCGTTCGCTGATCCGCCGCTTTCATTTCGCGGGCGGTGGCTGCGTCGACCAGGTGGGCAATTACAGCTGGGGCACCGCGCAATTCCTGCTGCCGCACGTGATCGGCACCGACCGGCCGCTGACGGGCCGCGTCACCGCCTGGCCCAGCCTGATCGACCATACCGAATTCTTTCTCGCTTTTGGCGGCCTCGCGCTCAAGAATGGCCAGGTCTCTTCCGGCGGCGCGGCCGAGCACACGCAGGAAGGCTGGCTGCGCAAGCTGGCCGCCAGCGGCGCCACCATCGTCAACGTCAGCCCGACGCGTGATGACTGTCCCAACTTTCTCGGCGCCGAATGGATTCCGATCCGCCCGAACACCGATGTCGCGCTGATGCTGGCGCTGGCCTACGAACTGCGTCGCGCCGGGGCCCACGACGCGGCATTCCTCCATACCCACTGCAGCGGATGGGCCGAGCTGGAAGCGTATCTGCTGGGCCATGGCGACGGCACGCCGAAGACGCCGGCGTGGGCGGCTGACATCACCGGCATTCCCGCCGAACGGATCGCGCAACTGGCCGCGCAGCTCGCCGGCAAACGCAGCTACATCACCTGCAGTTTTGCCGTACAGCGCGCGCATCGCGGCGAACAGCCCTACTGGATGGCGATCGCGCTGGCGGCCATGCTCGGCCAGATCGGCCTGCCCGGTGGCGGCTTCGGCTTCGGCCATGGCTCGATGAACGGCGTGGGCAATCCGCGCGTGGCGACGCCCGGGCCCGAGATGCCGGTGGGCCGCAATCCGGCCAATCTCGATATTCCGGTCGCGCGGATCGCGGACATGCTGCTCAATCCGGGCACGGCCTACCGCTTTCGCGGCGAAACACGGCATTACCCCGATGTGAAGTTGATCCACTGGGCCGGCGGCAATCCATTCCACCATCATCAGCAACTCGCACGGCTGCGCGAGGCATGGGCGCGTCCGCAGACGGTGATCGTGCAGGACATCTGCTGGACGGCCACGGCACGCCATGCCGACATCGTGCTGCCGGTGACCACCGCGCTGGAGCGCAACGATATCGGCGGCTCCTCGCGCGACCGCTACGTGCTGGCCATGCACCAGGCCATCGCACCGCTGCACCAGGCGCGCAGCGATCTCGACATCTTCACCGACCTGGCCGATCGGCTCGGCTATCGCGACGCGTTCACCGACGGCCGCGACGAGCGCGGCTGGATCACCGAGATCTACGCGCGTTGCCGCGAGGCCCAGGCGCGTGCCGGCATCGAACTGCCCGCATTCGACCAGTTCTGGCGCGACGGGTACGTGGCACTGCCGCCGCCCACCGAGGACTTCGTGCTGTTCGACGATTTCCGCCGCGATCCGCTGGCGCATCCGCTACGCACGCCGAGCGGGCGTATCGAACTATCGAGTCCGACGCTGGGGACACTGTCGGCCGACTGCGGCACGCATCCGAACTGGCAGCCGCCAATCGAATGGCTCGGGGCCGTGGCCGCCGCACGCTATCCCTTGCACCTGGTGTCGGTGCAGCCCGGTGACCGGCTGCACAGCCAGCTCGACCCGGCCCCGCTGGCCCAATCGGGCAAGGTCGCCGGCGCGGAACGGATCACGCTGCATCCCGCCGATGCCTCGGCACGCGGCCTGCATCCGGGCATGCGCGTGCGCGTGCACAACGCACGCGGCGCGATAGCGGCGGGGCTGGCCATCAGCGATGGCGTGACGCGCGGCGTGGCCATGATCGCCACCGGTGCGTGGTACGACCCCGACGCCGACGGCCTGGACCGCGCGGGCGCCGCCAACACGCTGACGCTCGACATCGGCACATCGGACCTGACGCAAGGACCGAATGCGATGAGCTGCCTGGTGGAGGTGTCGCGGGAGCTGTAGTGCGGAACCGTGTGGCCGGGGCCGCCGGCTGCCTGTCACTCGCGCCGCATTGCCGTCGCTCGCGCAGTCTTTTTGTCGATTCGGCCCACGCCGCTGGAAAGTGCCCCCGTCGTGACTTATATCTTGCGTATCCCAACGCCATCACGACGAGCCACACCATGCCACACGAATCGATGCGCCCTTCCTTCCCGTCCGCCGACAATGACAACGACAGGGCCTGGGCCTACTGGCGCGCGCGCCGCATGATGCGGGCGCTGCGCGGCTGGTACATCCACCTGCTGGTTTATGCCGTGGTGAACGGCTGGCTCTGGCTCCGCTTCTTCTACTTCCCTTCGCCGTCGTGGTCGCACTACGCCACCAGCGGCTGGCCGTGGCCGCTGACCACCACGCTCGCGTGGGGACTGGGCCTGGGTATCCACGGGATTCTGGTCTGGACGCGGCTCTCGCGCTGGGGCCGTGACTGGGAAAGCCGCAAGATCCAGGAGTTCATGGATCGACATTGACGCAGCACCCCCGCCGAGCCAAAGCGCTCTCTTCCCCTCCCCCGCCGGGCGGCGTTCTCAGGAACGCCGCCCGGTTTTCTTTTTGTGTCTCAGCAAAATGTGTTGACTGTCCGACTTCCGCAAATGATAATCGCTCGCATTTAAAAATTACAAATTATCACAAGTACGATACACAGGGAAATGAGCCGAAATCATCACGCGAAGTACATCGTCGCCGCACTGTCCACCTGTCCCACCCTGCTCGTCAGCATGGTCCACGCGCAAACCGCGCCGTCGACACCACAAACCCTGCCCGAGGTCACCGTCAAGGCCGACATCAGCAAGGAACTGGGTGCCGGATATAACCCGCCGAATGCCGTCAGCGCGACCAGGTCTCGATCCGCGGTTTCTCCGCGATTGCCGACCAGTTCGTCGACGGCATCCGCGACGACGCGCTGTACTTCCGCGATCTCTCCAACGTCGATCGCATCGAAGTCATCAAGGGTCCGGCGGCCGTGCTCTACGGGCGCGGGTCGTCGGGCGGCCTGATCAACCGCGTGACGAAAAAGCCGGGCATCGACGTCACCGACTTCGCACTGAGCTATGGCATGTGGGCCGACCGCCGCGTCGAGGGTGACGTGGGCCGCGTGTTCGCCGACGGCGCCGCGGCATTCCGCATCACCGCCGCCCACGAGGAAGCGAACAGCTATCGCTCGCAGCAGTTCCTGAACCGCACGGCCGTGGCGCCGTCGCTGGAACTGCGTCTGGCACCGCAGACCACCGTGCTGCTGCAGGCCGACTGGCTCGAAGACCGCCGCGTGACGGACTTCGGCATTCCGGCCTACAAGGGCCGCCCGGTCAATGTGGACCCGTCCACGTACTACGGCGCGGCCAACGCGCGCGATGCGGATTACAGCCAGAGCCGCGTGTATTCGGGCACGGCCACGATCAACCATCGCTTCAATGAGAACTGGTCGATCCGCAACGCCACGCGCTACTACCACTACTCGCTCGATCGCAACAACACGCTGCCGGGCACGGTCAACGAAACCGCGCTGACGGTGTCGCTGAACCGCTCGAACGTCTATCGCGAAGAGCATGGCTGGTTCAACCAGACCGACCTGACGCAGAAGGCCGAATTCCTCGGCATGAAGCACGAACTGCTGTACGGCGTGGAAGTGGGCCAGCAGAACAAGGACCTGGTCAACTTCTCGCGCAACAACGTGGCCACCGTGGGCCTGTTCAATCCGGTGCTGCCGACACTGCCGCTGCTGCTGGGCGGCACGCCGGGCACGAGCAACCTCGGCGTCTTCAAGACGCTGGGCCTGTACACGCAGGACATGGTCCAGTTCAGCGAGCAGTGGAAGGCGCTGCTGGGCGTGCGCTACGACCGCTTCGAGCAGGAAACGATCCAGCGCGTGCCGGGCCAGCCCAACCTGTCGCGTACCGACAATGCCTGGAGCCCGCGCGCGGGCCTGGTCTGGCAGCCGTCGAAGCTGCAGTCGTACTACGTATCGTGGAGCCGCTCGTTCCAGCCGTCGGGCGAGGCGTTCTCGCTGGCCACCAACAATGCGGAACTGGCGCCGGAAACCACGCGCAATACCGAAGTGGGCGCCAAGTATGACTTCCTCGATGGCAAGGCCAGCACCACGGTCTCGCTGTTCCGCATCGAGCGCACCAACATCAAGGTGACCAACCCGGCCGCGCCGACCACGCTGATCCCGATCGGCGAACAGCGTACCGACGGCCTGGAACTGAGCGGTGCGGCCGAACTGGGCGGTGGCTGGCGCATGCTGGCCGGCTACGCATACCTCGATGCCGAGGTGACGAAGTCCTCGATCGCATCGCTGCAAGGCAAGCAGGCCACGCTGACGCCGCGCCACTCGGGCAACCTGTGGCTGACCAAGTCTCTCGGCTACGGCTTCGGCGTCGGTGGTGGCCTGAATCTCGTGGGCGCGCGGCAGGCCGATCCGGCCAACACCGTGACGCTGCCGGGCTATGTCACCGCCGACATGATGGCCTGGTATCGCCGCGGCGCGTTCGAGGCGCAACTGAACCTGTACAACCTGTTCAACCAGGGCTACATCGTTTCCGGCCATGGTTCGAGCCCGAACCTGAACATGCCCGGCGCGCCGCGCAGCGTGATGGCCACGCTCCGCTACCGCATGTAAGCTTCGTACCCGATGCCCGGTTCCGCGCTACATCTGGCGGAACCGGTGCACGTAGGCGCGCGATACCGGCAGCTCGGTATCGCTGTCGCGCAATCGCACAAAGAGCCGTCCCGCATCGTCGCGCCGCGTGCCGGCCACGTAGTCCATGTTGACGATGGTCGAGCGGTGCACCTGCCAGAAGATCCCGGGATCGAGCCCATCGATCAGCTCCTGCAGCGGCGTGCGGATCAGGTGCTCGCCATCGCGTGTATGCACCACCACGTACTTGTCATCGCTCTGGAAATACAGCACGTCCTGGATCGGCACGTGACGCGTCGTATTGCCGCGGCTGGCACGCACCCAGCGCAGCGGCCCCACACCTTCGCCATGCGCCTGCGCGCGCGTCAGCTGGCTCAGCAACTGGGCCAGTTCCGGCAATGGCGCGGCCTCCTGGAACGCGCGGCGTAGCCGCTCGATGGTGCGGGCCAGCCGCTCGTCGGTCACGGGCTTGACCAGGTAGTCCACCGCCGCACGCTCGAACGCATCGAGCGCGAACTCGTCATAGGCGGTCACGAACACGAGCCGCGTATCGGACTCGATGCCCTGCGCCACTTCCAGCCCCGACAGCCCTGGCATCTTGATATCGAGGAACGCCACGCTCGGCGCCAGCCGCGCGATGCACGCGGCGGCCTCCAGGCCATTGGCCGCTTCGGCCACGATCACCAGTTCCGGCCAGAGCCGGGCCAGCTTGCCACGCAGATGCGCGCGCAGGTGTTCTTCGTCGTCGGCGATCAGCGCAGTGGGGGTCATGCGGCATCTCCGTTTCGGTAGGGGCGCGGCAGCGGAATCTCGATCAGCACGGCCGTGCCCGGCGCGCGGTCCTCGATACGCACGTGCGCGTCGCCGTCATAGAGCACGGCCAGCCGTTCGCGCAGATTCGTCAGGCCGACGCCGGACCCGCTCGTCGGCTGGAAGCCCATGCCGTCGTCCTCGATCGTCGCCAGCATGCGCGGCCCACGCCGCTCGAGCCTGACCACCAGGCGCCCGCCTTCGACCTTCGGCTCCAGGCCGTGCTTGATGGCGTTCTCCACCACGGGCTGCAGCAGCATCGGCGCCAGCGGCACCGGATCGAGCGACGCATCGACATCGATCGTGTATTGCAGGCGGTCGCCCATGCGGATCTTGATCAGCGCCAGATAGTCGCGCAGCAGCGTCGCCTCCTGCGCCACGGTGCCCTGCGTCGCGCGGCTGGCCGCAAGCGACGCGCGCAAATAGGCGATGAAGTGTTCGAGCATCAGCGTCGCTTTCTGCGGCGCGGGCTCGATCAGGCTGACCACGTTGGCCAGCGTGTTGAACAGGAAGTGCGGCTCGATCTGGGCCTGCAGCAGCCGCATCTGCGCCTCCACGAGCTGCTTTTCCGTGGACAGCGTGCGCACCTGGTCGCGCGCCATGTACTCGGCAATCTTGCGCTCTTCCCAGTTGCGCCCCAGCAGGCCCACGCGGCTCCAGGTCATGACACCGTGGATGGCCAGGCCGATGCCCCAGCCCATCAGCGGGGCGCTGGCCCATGGCCGGTGCGGCGATGTCAGCAGGTTGATGACCACCAGCAGCGCGTTGACGGCCACATACACCATCGCGTGCATGTAGAAGAAGCGCAGGCTGCGCACGCGCCGGCGCGCTTCGTTGTAGGCGAGCTGGTCGGCGGGGGTACGCCAGAGATCGGGGTCGACGTGACGCACGGGCATGAAATGGGGATAGCCAGGAGTGCTGCGAGATTACCATCGGCACCCGCGCGAAAACACCGGGATTGCGCGGATCGACAGAATCGCGGCGCCGCCGACGCGTCCGCGGCGCGACTTGCGGCTTGACTTGCAGCGTGCGGCCCCTCCCGCGTGCGGGAGGGGGAGGCTAACCGAGCGCCTTTGAAAATTCCCTGGTGTACTCCCCTCTCCCGCCATGCGGGAGAGGGGTCGGGGGAGAGGGCCGGCGCCAGGTGCGCGACAGCGTCTCAGCCCCCGAACCGCCGCGGATCATACGGCGTCGGGTCCACGTACGGCACCTCGCGGTCGAATAGCTCCGCGAGCAGGCGCGCCGTGGCGGGGCCGAGGGTCAGCCCCTGGTGCCCGTGGCCGAAGTGGAACCACAGGTTGGCATGGCGCGGCGCGCGACCCACCACGGGGCGCATGTCCGCGACACACGGCCGCGCACCCATCCACGGCTGCGCTTCCACCGGCTGGCCCAGCCTGACCAGATCGGCGGCCAGCATTTCCGCGCGCACCGACTGCACCGGCGTGGGCGGTGCCTCGTGATGCGCGAACTCCGCACCTGTGGTCAGCCGCAAACCCTGCCGCATCGGCGCCAGCAGGATGCCGTTTTCCGCGTCGAGCAGCGGCTTGGCCGGCATCGCTTCCACCTGATAGTGGCGGTGATAGCCGCGCTTGACGAATAGCGGCAGGCGATATTCGAGCTTGCGCGTCAGTTCCGCCGCCCACGGGCCCAGCGCGATCACGGCGTGCTCGGCGTCCACGTTGCCGCTGGCCGTCCGGACCGTCCAGCCGCTGCCCGATGCACGCAGCGTGTCGGCGTCGCCGCGCAGGAACACGCCCCCTTCCCGCTCGAACAGCGCGGCATAGCGCGCGACCAGTTCGCCGGGGTCGGAGACCGTCCACGGATCCTGCCAATGGATCGCGCCCGCCAGCGCATGCTGCAGGTTGGGCTCCTCGGCGGCCAGCGCCGCGCTGTCGAGCACCGCGTGGCGCAGCGCATGCGTCGCCGCCACGGCCTTTGCCGCCTGGGCCGCCGCGTCGAACGCGGCCGGGGTCCGGTACCCTTCGAGCCAGCCGGTCTTGCGGATCAGGTCCTGCGCACCGGCGCGCTCGATCAGCGGCGCGTGCTCGTCGATGCAATGTTCGATCAGCGCGGCGTACGCGGCGACCGTCGAGGCATAGCGCCGCGGCGCCGAAGCGCGCCAGTAGCGCGCGAGCGATGGCACCAGCGATGGCAGCGCGCGCAGGTGATAGTGGACATCGTTGCCCCGGCGCGCCACCACGCGCAGGATGGCCTGCCAGGCACGCGGGAATGCGTAGGGCTGCACCGCTTCGCGCTGGATGATGCCGGCATTGCCGTACGACGTTTCGCGCCCGGGCGCATTCCGGTCGATCAGGCATACCGCATGGCCGCGTTGCTGCAGTGCCAGCGCCGTCGATACGCCGACGATGCCGGCACCGAGCACGATCACTTCGGTCTGTCGGGAGGTTCGGGGAGCGTCTGTCATCACGTCCTGGCTGCGGCTTTCGCAGCGGGTTTTGCGGCGGGTTTTGCGGCGGGTTTTGCAGCGGGTTTCGTTGTGGTGCGGGACTTGCCGCTGGCGCGGTGGATCTCGCGCGCTTCATCGCGCAGGCAGCCGACCAGCTCCGTCACGCTCGGTGCCAGCCTGCGTTCGCGCAGTGTAATCAGCCCCACGGGCGGCAGCTCCACTTCCACGGACATCGCCAGCACATGGAAGCGCCCCTCCGCCTGCAGCTGCCGGCCCACCGAGCGGGCCACGAAGCCCACGGCCTGACGCTGCGCCACGAACGTGGTCACGGCGAGGTAGGACGACGACTCCATGATATCGGCGGGTGGCACCAGTCCGTGCCGGTGGAATGCCTGTTCGAGCTTGACGCGCAGCGATGCCCACGGTGGCGGCAGGACCAGTGGATGGTGCGCCAGGTCCGCCCATGTCGGCCCTTTCGGACCGGTCAGGCGGGTCTGGCCGGCGAGCGGGTGACCAGCCGCGACGATGGCGACCATCGGCTCCTCATAGAGCGGTTCGGTGACGAGGTCCGGCGCGGCATAGCCGGGCTCCAGTCGACCGACGATCACATCGAGTTCGGACAGCCGCAGGCGCGGCAGCAGGTGCGTGAGGTCGCCCTCCTCGACCAGCACGGTCGCGCGCGGCGAACGGTGCTTGAGTCGCGACACGGCCCCGGCCAGCAGCACGGGCAGCGTGGCGCTCATCGCGCCCACGCGCACGCGCCCGGCCGCCCCGCTGGCCACGGCTTCGATCTCGTCGCGCGTGACCTCGTACTGCGCCAGCACCGAGCGCGCGAACCGCACCAGCGATTCGCCCGCCGGCGTGGGCTCCGTGCCCCGCGTGGACCGTGTGAACAGCGTCATGCCGAGCATCCGCTCCACCTCGGCCAGCACCTTGGAGACGGCCGGCTGGCTCACGGCCAGGAACTCGGCGGTCCGGCCCAGATGGCGAAACTCGTCGAGCGCCACCAGCAATTGCAGGTGGCGTAGCTTGATATTGGAGCGGAAGGCCCGGTCGATATGCGCCATGGCAACGAGTCTACCTAACCCCAAGGTTATGAAGCAATGCCAATTTTGTATTGGATGGTTATGGTGTAGACGCCCACAATCGCTGGCATGGCGACTGGCACAAGCACCAGCCGCGACATACAACAGTCGATGATGGAGACAACCCCCATGACTCAAGGCCGTCCCGCCAGCCAACCCGTCAGCATCACGCGCCGCCGCCTTCTGCTGGGTGGCGCCGCCGCCACT
>FTBO01000017.1_pt1 | contig 10590 bp, 12 predicted proteins | sample 1639401 | NCBI WGS metagenome assembly FTBO01 (sample SAMEA3914864, study PRJEB12502) | metagenome | biome: forest; material: soil | place: USA | collected 2012-03-12 | depth 0.3 m | reverse complement strand
GGCATGAGCACTTGCGATTTGCCACACCATGGCCATCATCATCATCATCATCATCATCGGCATGGCATGAACTGCGGTCATACGGCAATCCGACACAACGGGCACATCGATTTTCTGCATGACGGCCACTTGCATCATCCTCATGCAGGTCATGTCGACGAGCATCGACTGGAAGTCAGCGCAAAGAATCCCGACAGATGCACTCCGGACCACAACTGTGGCGGACACGAGCCCGGACATGTTCATGGACCCGGATGCGGGCACGAAGCCGTGCCCCATGGCGACCATACCGACTATCTGGTCAACGGCCATCTTCACCATCCACACGGCGACCATTGCGACGATCACGGCCCGGTCGACCTGGTGTAGCAGCCAGACGCCAGTATGTGTGCTCCTCGTGGGGAGTGAGCTAGCGCCAGCCAATGGATCATTGTTGCCGTGAGTCGTGGTGGCGTTGGTTTATCCCTTCAAGTGGCACCTCTGCCGGCGACACTGGATGCATCGGCAGCATGCATTGATCACTAGCGGCTCGCGTCCTGGCTTGCGCGTGCTCAGCCATGCGGGCGCGCTGGATGAGGACAGGCGCGTTAGCCATTGCTGTTGGCGACGGCTAACGGAACCCCCGCGCTTGGTGACCGGGATCGGCGAATCCTATTGGCGTTCGCGCTCCAGGAATTCGGTAATTGCCTTTGCGACGAACGCGGGACGTTCTTCATGGACGAAGTGCCCAGTGCCTTCGAGGTTCACAGTGGTCAGGCTGGACGCCTTTGGCGGAATCACCTTGCTCATCCAGCGGTAGGCGGGACCGCCCATCGCCAGAACGGGCACTTCCAGTTTCCCGTATGTCTTGCTGTCGGCGATGTCCTGCGTGAAAGTCTGATACCAGCCGTTGCTGGCGCGAATGGCTTCCGCACTGTTGTAAGCGCGCTCATACACCGCGCGGTCGCGGGCATCGATGGCGTTCTCGTCGACAAGGAAGTACTTGAACAGCCAGTCCTGCTCGATGCGGATGCGTCCGGCAAGCAGCTTCTCCGGTAGTCCCTGGACCTGGTTGAACGCAAACCACCACAGGTACGGATGCGCGAAATCGAGCTTGTCACCAAAGGTGCCATGGGCAGGCAGCAGCTGGAACGTCAGCAGGCTCTCGTCCGGATGCGGAAACTCCAGCATCACCAGCCGGTCGGTGGCCTGCGGGAAGTTCGCGGCATACGAGAACGCCACGGCCGAGCCGATGTCGTGGCCCGCGACGCTGGCCTTTTCATAGCCAAGCGATTTCACCAGCGCATGGATGTCGCGCGCCATCGTCTTCTTGTCGTATCCATCAGCGGGCTTGGACGATGCACCCATGCCGCGCAGGTCCACGGCGATGACGGTGTGGTGCTCGGCAAGGGCCGGCATGATCTTGTGGAACGACCACCATGTCTCCGGCCAGCCCGGCAACAGTACCAGCGGATCGCCCGTGCCGCCGACGACGTAGTGCAGCCGTACACCGTTGACTTCGGCGGTGCCATTGCGGAAGCCCGGTAGCGATTTCACCAGCGCCGCGTCGGAGATATCGGCCTTGCGTGTCGGCGCAGCCTTGTAGGCGGTGTGCGATGCAGGCGGGGCCGTATCGAGTTGCCGGGCCACGCCAGGCAGTGCTGCCGTCATCAGGAGGGCCAGCGTGAGGCCGGCAAATGCGAACTTGGCAGGAGTATTCAACGTATTTCTCCGGGGAATCGGGATGGGTTCAGGCAAGCGTGGCACGCGTGTCGTCGGCGCCTTGGTCGATGGGGGACGTGAGGAACGCCGTGCGTTCGTGGATGTTCGCCGTCGGGCGGCGGTCGAGCATGGGACTGAACCGGACTGTGGCGGCTTTCACGACTTTCATGACTACTTCCTATGCGACGCGACATGTGATGACGACAAACCTCGCCCAGGCTGACGCTGCATATGCAGCATTGCCAGGAAAAAAACGGGGACTGGGTATCGTGGCAGTGCACGATCTACGGGTGTCTGGGCAGCCGGCGGCCAATATCCATGATGGCTTCCACGCTTGACTCGCCCAGCATTGCGGTGGCTTTTGCCTGTGCGGTGGACCATGCGGGAGCGGCATCGCGCAGCAACGTCCGGCCCAGACCCGTGACGGCAAGTGGCCGTGTCCGTCCATCCTCATCCGGCGGGCCTTCGGCGATCCATCCCTGTGCCAGCAGCGGCTGAAGGTTCCTGGTGAGCGTGGAGCGGTCGTGGTGGTTGCGGCGGCCAAGGGCCGCGCGGCCGATCGGTCCGAGCTCATGGATCATCACAAGCAGCGTGAGCTGCGGTGCATTGATTCCGAATGGCCTGAGAGCGTCGTCATAGAGCGCGGTCAGGACACGTGATAGCTGGCGGGTACGAGTCAGCAGGCAGTTCCGCAGGATTTCGCCAGCTGCGCTGGTTGTGGTGCGAGAGTCAGAGGTCTTCATGGTGATCGTGTTGCATATGCAGCTATTGCGGCGGTCACGATCCCCAAGGCATCGCGTCAGCACTCATTCAAGGCGGGGCGTGTATCCCGTCCATATGGTGGCTTGCGTCGATTTGTCATGAAACGTGTCGACGCCGGCGCGCGATACAGACGGGTACAAATCCCATCAATGCTGATGCGATGCGGAAGGTGACGCGGAAGACGTTGCCGGGCCCGAGGCCTTCAGGTCGGGGACCGTGACGGCGACCACCTCGGTGGCCAGGATCTTGTGGCTCGGGTCGGCCAGTTCCAGGCGGAGCTTGTGCGGTCCCGGCGTGAGGCCGACAACGATGATCGGGTCTTCACTCGTATGGGCCCAGGTGCCATGGGCATCGTCAACCGTCACGTGGAGGTGCCCAATACGAGGGGAGATGTCGACGGCGGGCTTGCCGAATACCGGCATGACACGAAAATTCTCGGTTCGAAACTGGACGATGACTACGCCGCGCGCAAGCGGCTCGGGCAGCGCAGCGTATGGGATCAGTTTTGGCGCGGGCTCGCTATTGAGCGGAAGGATGGCTGGCGGGCGGACGGCATCCTGCGCGACTTGCGCAGACGCGCTCGCGCAAAATGCGGCCACAACGGCGGCGGCCGCCAGGTACTTGAGGATGGGGGGCATGGTGTTGTCCGTTGATGCAGATGGGTTGCCTCCACACGCACATCCACAGCGGATGTGCGTGCGCAACTTGAGGATAGGCGTTGCATCTGAGCACACGTCTGCGGCGCATAGTCGGGATTTTTGTATGACAACGTACCGGCGCACGCGGCCGATACGAACTAATACATTAAGTGCCGCCGTCCGCTACGGCCGGGATACATATCCAACCTTCAATGCTGCATATGCAACAGCAATCCGCCGCGTTGGTTGGGGTGCTTGCAGACCATCAAGCAAAAGGTAGATGACGTGACCACGAAAACCACAGTTCGCAGCGCGCTCCGATTCACGGCTGCCGCAGGTGCGGCAGCGCTGGCTGCCACGCTGCTCATTGGCATCGCGCACGCGGCGGCGCCACAACCCGCAACACCGGAGATTGGCTTCGTCCAGGTCAATCCCGATATCGAGCTGAGGCGCCTGGTCGTACACAATGCCGCCGCCAAGGGCGCCGTGCTGTTCCTCCATGGATTCCCCGAGACGCTGTTTGCGTGGAAAGACATCGCGTCCTCGCTGGGCCAGCACTATGAAGTTCACGCGTTCGACTGGCCCGGCTATGGCGAGTCGTCGCGTCCCGCTGCCGACAGGTTTGCCTATGCCCCCAGCGATTACGCAAAGGTGCTCAAGGACTACATCGCCACTGCGGGCATCGACAAGCAGCACCTGGTGATCTACGCGACGGACATTGGCGCGCTGCCGGCCCTGCTGGCGGCCATCGACGACCCGGCCATTGCAAAGCGCATCGTCGTCGGCGACTTCGCGCCGTTCAACCGGCCGCAGTTCATGCAGGAGCGACTGCAGGGACTCAAGGATCCCGCGACGGCCGAGGCGGTCCATGCCGCCTTCAACCGCACACGCGACGAGATCCTGCAGAACGCCTTTACCCGTGGGCTTCCCGAGTCCTCACGCTATGAAGTGACACCGGAATTCAAGGCAGATATCGCCCATGGATGGCAAAACGGCACGCTGACGTCTGCCGACGCCTTCTATCACTACTACTCGCACTTCACGCGTGACCAGGACTATTTCGAAGCCAACCTGGCCAAGCTGAAGACTGCTGTCAGCGTCATCTGGGGCGAGAAGGACATCTATATTCGCAAGGAGATGGGCGAGGAACTGGCCAGTCGCGCAAGACTTGAGATGAAGGTGTTGCCCGGTCTCGGCCACTATCCGCATCTCCAGGACAAGGCTGCGACGATCGCCGAGGTGCAGGCCGCGTTTGACGCGCGGTAAGCAGGACTGTTTGCACTATCGCAACGCAACAACCAAGGAAGCTGAAAGGAAGATCGCCCGGATCGCGACCGGCGCGATGGCCATTGCATGCCTTGCAGCGACGATCCACAGCGCCCAGGCATAAACGCGGACCGCAATTCCGGACCGCACAGCGGAACGCGCCGTTGGCGCGTCGTCCGCCGACCCCTAGACTTTCCACACCGTCGCTCGCATGGTCCGATTTCCGGAACTCCATGGGCGACGGCCAGGAAGTCGTCTCCATGAACCCTCACGCGTCACTATTCGATCTTCAAGGCCGCGCCGCTTTCATCTCCGGCGCTTCGAGCGGCATTGGCCTGCACACCGCGCGCACGCTTGCCGAAGCGGGGGCTGCCGTGGTGCTGGCGGCGCGGCGCGCCGATCGGCTCGAAGCCGTTGTCGCCGAGTTGCGCGCGGCGGGACACAGGGCCTGCGCCGTCGCACTGGACGTGACCGACGTCACGACCATCGCGCCCGCATGGCAGGCGGCCGAGGTGGCCCTGGACCAGCCCATCGACATTCTCGTCAACAATGCGGGCGTCATTCACGTGGAGCGCTTCGTCGAGCAATCGCCAGAGGCTGTCTCGCGTGTCTTCGACACCAATCTGAAGGGCGCCTACCTGATGGCCCAGGAAGCGGCGCGCCATATGGCGGCGCGCGGACAGGGAAGCATCATCAATATCGCTTCGTCCTCGGGGCTGCGCGCTGGCGGTCAGATGTCGAGCTATGGCGCGTCGAAAGCCGGGCTCATTCACCTGACACAGATCATGGCGCTGGAACTGGCCAGCAAGGGGGTACGTGTCAATGCGATCGCCCCGGGCAACATCGAAACGGACATGCACGCCGAGTTTGCCGAGCGCGGTATCGAAGAAAGCATTCTTAAACGGATTCCCATGCGCCGATTTGGCAAACCGTCGGATCTTGACGGCGCCATGCTGCTGCTGGCGTCCGATGCCGGCCGGTACATGACCGGGGCTGTCGTTCCCGTCGACGGCGGCCAGGTGCTTAGCTGGATGTAGCAGCGCCCCTGGCCTCAGACCCGCTGCTGCGTGCGGTGGGCTGGGTGGGCGTGGCTGCGCCCGCCGGCACACCGGCTCCGGTAGTCGACCGCCTGGCGATGGAACTCGACAAGGCATTGCGCAAGCCCGATGTACAGAAGCGCATCCGCGACCTGGGGTGGGCGCCCAGTTTCCAGGGTCCCGCCGATGTGGCGGCCACATACCGGCGCGAAGCGCCGATCTGGAAGCTGGTGGTGCGCGAATCCGGCGCCAAGCTCGACGGATCGAACTGACTCACCCTGAGGGATACCCACGCCATGAGCACAGACTCCACTGCCGTCCGCGAAATGAATAGCTGGTTCTTTGACACCTACCTGCCCGACTGGGTACGGATGGGTGCCAACACGGACCAGGATCCGGAGGCCATCCTGAAATACTGGGGTGCGCCGCTGCACGCCGCCTCGGTCAACATGACGCGATGCCTGCATACCGGAGATCAGGTCATTGGCCTGTTGCAGGCCAACCAGGCGCCCCTGCAGGCGGAGCAGTACACCCATACCGTGGTGCTGGACCGTGCCGTCAAGGGCTACAACCACAATGCCGGATCGATCGATGTGATCTGGTCGCGCCGTCGCGCAGACGAGAGCGAGATCGAACGCCGCGCGGTGCATTTCGACATCCATCGTACGGACAAGGGCTGGCGCGTGGTGACTGTCGCCAGCACGCTGACCGACCGCACGTCGCTCGCCGACATCTGGGAAACCGTCTGAAGGAGCAGAACGATGACCGTAACGACTCAAGCCAACGGTGAACCGCTGGTCCGCCACGCCATGCGCGACGGCGTGGCAATCATCACGCTGAACCGCCCCCCGCAGAATCGCCTGACCCGGCCGCTGTATGCGGAGCTTGAGGCAGCGATCCGTCATGGCGTTCGCGCCGGCGCGCGCGCCATGCTGTTCCGCAGCGAGCTCGACGACTTCTGCATGGGCGGCGACTTCCGCGAATGGCCTCATCTTGAGACACATAGTGCCAGGCGCGAACGCTTCGGCTATTCGAACGGCATTCTCAATGCCATCGAATCGCTGCCGATGCCCACGATCTGCGAGGTCAACGGCCGCGCGTATGGCGGTGGATTCGAACTTGCACTGCATACCGACCTGATCTTCGCCGGCGAGTCGGCGCGGTTCCGCTTCACCGAAGCCACGCTGGGGGTTTCGCCACTGGCAGGCGGCGTCCAGCGCATCGCGGAGCGCTGCGGGCGCGGCGTGGCGGCGCGCCTGGTGATGCTGTCCGAGGAAATTACCGCGGCCGAGGCGCTGTCGCTGAATATCGTCACCAAGGTCGTGCCCGACGATTCGCTGGCCGAGACCGCCATGCGGCATGCCACGCAACTGGCCGCCGGCCCCACGCGCGCCCATGCCGTCACCAAGTCCGTGCTTGGCGCCTGGTCTGCGGGCGGCGTGCGCGCCGCCGATGAAGTCATGATCGAGCAGGTGTCCGTACTGCTGGCGACCGACGATGTGCAACGCGGCGTGCAGTCGGCCATCACCGCAATCGAAGCCGGCCTTCCCCGGCCTGAAATCCCGTTCCACGGACAATGAAAGGCGACTACACGATGCAACCCGAAGAGCACTACATTCCGGCAGAAGGCGGTGTCGCACTGCATGCCTGGGTCTTCCGGCCGGCCTCGCAAGATGGGCCCGTCCCGGCCATCACGATGGCGCACGGCTTCTCCGGCCTGAAATATCGCGGACTCCGCGAATATGCCGAGCGATTCGCGGCTGCGGGTTTCGCGGTGATCGTCCATGACCATCGAAACTTTGGCCTGAGCGGCGGCGCGGTGCGCGGCGATATCGATCCGTGGCAGCAGATTGCCGACTGGCGGCGCGTCATCGGCTACCTGGAGTCGCTCGACGGTATCGACGCGAAGCGGATCGGCATCTGGGGTACCAGCTATGCGGGCGGCCATGCCATGGTGCTGGGCGCCACCGATGCGCGGGTTCGCGTGGTCGTCGCGCAGGTGCCTATCGTCAGTGGCTATGAGCAGAGCCTGCGTCGCGTGGCGCCTGATGCGCGCGCGGCACAGCAGGCGCTGTTCAATGACGACGAACGGGCGCAGTTGCGCGGCGAGCCGCCAATGATGCAGCGTGTTGTCAGCCTGGACCCGGCGGTGCGCGCCGTCTACCGGTCGAAGGAGATGATGGAATACCACCATGCCTACGATATTCCCGATGGCGTCGAGCCCAGCGAGTACGTCACGTTGCGCTCGTCCCGGCTGTCGCAGCTCTACGAACCAGGGCACTGGATTCCGCGCATCGGGCCCAAGCCCTTGCTGATGATCGTCGCCGAACAGGATGTCGTCACGCCCACCGATCTGGCATTGGCCGCGTACGAAAGGGCCGTGGAGCCCAAGCGGCTGCGCATCATCGACGGCGGGCACTTCGACGCGTATCGGAAGTCGTTCGAGGCATCGAGCTCGGCCGCGCTGCAGTGGTATCGGGAGCATCTGACGCAGAAGGTGGCGGCATGACGCAGGGCATCATCGTGCTCGTGCATGGCTATCTCGACGGCCCGCGCGTTTGGAGCCGCCTGATCAGCCGGTTGGCGCCGCAGGGGTGGAAGATCGTCCCGGTGGCATTGCGCTCCAGTGCGGCTGGTGCGGCCGGTGCCGGCTCGGACCGTCAACTCGAAGGCTATGCCACCGATGTGGTGCGCCAGATCGGGGAAGTCACGGCTGACGCGTCGGTGCCGGTGGTCGTCGCTGGCCATAGCATGGGCGCTCAGGTGGCGGAACTCGCCGCGCTGCAACTGGGCGATCGTCTCGCCGGCCTTGTCCTGATCACCGCCGCACCACTGGCCGGCTATTCGCTGCCTCCGGCTGTGATGGAGCGTTTCGCCGCACGGGCCGGGCTGACGGATCGCGAGGCCATCGGCGCTGGCAAGCGTGGGCTGGCCGTCGAACTTGACGCCGAAGCGCTGGATATCCTCATCGATGGCACCGTGGCGACGCAGCGGGACGATGCGCTGGCACAACTGCAGGCATGGACCGGTGGCCATGCCGCCGGTCGGACCTCATCGGCGCTGACCTGTCCCGTTCTCTGCGTGGCGACCGACGACACGTTCTTTACCGAGGATGTCGTTGCGGCGACGGCCACGCGCTTCAAGGATGTCAGCATCGAAAAGGTGCCGCATGCAGGCCACTGGCCGCAGCTTGAGCAACCGTCAGTGCTTGCGGAAGTACTGAGGCGCTTCATCGCCGCGCTCGCGCCGCTGTCAAGCGCAAGGCACTGAACATTTCCGCGACGCACAAGCCAACAAGGAGACAACGGATGCAAGCCGACTATCCGCTGCTCATCAAGCAGTTGCTGTTCACACCGCTGGCTCAGGCACCGGAGCAGAGCATCGTCTATCGTGATGTGAGCCGCTATACCTATCGCATCCTGCGCGAGCGCATCGGCAGGCTCGCATCAGGTCTGCAGACGCTGGACGTTGTTCATGGCGACACGGTGGCGGTTCTCGATTGGGACAGTCATCGCTACCTGGAATGCTTCTTCGCCGTGCCGATGATGGGCGCGGTGCTGATGACAGCCAACATCCGGCTCGGCTTTCAGCAATTGCAGGACACGCTACAGCAGGCTGGTCCGCGCGTGCTGCTGGTCCACCGGGACTTTCTGGAGCTTGTTCAGGCGATGCCGGAAGTGCTGGCGGTTGCCCGCCACGTGGTGGTGCTCGACGACCACGACGATACTTCCGATGCCAACGGCTACGAGGCACTGCTCGCCCAAGGCTCGCCCGGCTTCGAGTTTCCCGACTTCGACGAGAACACCCGGGCCACGCAGTTCTATACCAGTGGCACGACGGGCATGCCGAAAGGCGTGGCCTTCAGTCATCGGCAGCTCGTGCTGCATACGCTGGCTACGTGCGCGGCGTTTGGCAGCAGCCAGGCCCAGGGCCGCCTTCACAACGGCGATGTGTATATGCCGATGACGCCGATGTTCCATGTGCACGCCTGGGGCATGCCCTACGTGGCGACGATGCTCGGCGTGAAGCAGGTCTATCCGGGACGCTACACGCCAGAGATGCTGCTGGCACTGCGGGATCGCGAGCGGGTGACGTTCTCGCATTGCGTGCCGACCATCCTGCAAATGGTGCTGGATCGCGCCGACGCGGAGGGCGCGGATGCATCGCGCCTGAAGGGCTGGAAGATCGTTGTAGGCGGCGCAAGGTTCTCCACCGGCCTTGCCAGCCGCGCGCTGGCCCACGGCATCGACGCGTTCGCCGGCTACGGCATGTCCGAGACCTGCCCGTTCATCACGGCTTCACACGTCGACCCATCGCTTGCCGAAAGCCGTGACGACTCGATGGACACACGGATTCTGCCGGGCCGCGCGCTGCCGCTGGTGGAGATCCGTATTGTCGACGAGACGATGCAACCCGTGCCGGCCGGCAGCGGCCAGCAGGGCGAAGTGGTGCTTCGCGCACCATGGCTCACGCAGGAGTACCTGAACAACGCTGCCGCTACCGACGAACTCTGGCGCGGCGGCTATCTGCACACGGGCGACATCGGCACGATCACCGGCAGCGGCTACCTCCGCATCACGGATCGTCTCAAGGATGTGATCAAGACCGGCGGCGAATGGATCGCCTCTGGCACGCTCGAAGACCTGATTTGCCAGCATCCGGATATCAGCGAGGCGGCTGTCATTGCAGTGCCCGATGCCAAGTGGGGAGAACGCCCGATGGCGATCGTGGTGACCCGCAAGGGTTCCGCGGACCGCATCGGCGCGGATGCGCTCCGCAGCCATCTGGCCGCCCACGTAGAAACGGGGCGCATCCCGAAATATGCGATCCCGGACGCGATACACTTTGTCGATGCGCTGCCGCGCACCAGCGTGGGCAAGTACGACAAGCGCGCGATGCGCGAACGTTACCTGCAGAGGGAGGAAACGCCGTGAAGAAGGCATCGGGCAAGGCGGAACTTCCGGACGTGCCTTCGGCGCATGCTGCGGCGCCCGAAGGTCCGGACGGCGCGGGCACCGTGGCATCGATCATCGCCGAAGGGGCGGACCGGAACTTTGTCGAGGCGCTGGCGCGCGGGTTGCGCATCCTCCAGGCCTTCCATTCGAGTGAGGAACGTCTGAGCAACCTCGAAATCGCGCACCGGTGCGGGCTGCCAAAGTCGACCGTCACGCGCCTGACCTACACGC
>FTBO01000284.1_pt1 | contig 10596 bp, 6 predicted proteins | sample 1639401 | NCBI WGS metagenome assembly FTBO01 (sample SAMEA3914864, study PRJEB12502) | metagenome | biome: forest; material: soil | place: USA | collected 2012-03-12 | depth 0.3 m | reverse complement strand
GTATGTGGCCCAGCCGCTGGCCAAGGGCTACAAGGCGGTCACACCGGAACCGGCGCGTCAGGCCGTCACCAACTTCTTCGCCAACCTGGCCGACGTCGGCAACTTCGCCAACAACGTGTTGCAGGGCAAGGGCGTGGACGCGGTCGAAACGATGATGCGCGTGGCGATCAACACGGTGCTCGGTATCGGCGGCCTGATCGATATCGCCACGGCCGCAGGCATCGAGCGCCACTCGCAGGATTTCGGGCTGACGCTTGGCGTGTGGGGCGTGCCGGCCGGCCCCTACCTGGTGCTGCCCGTCTACGGGCCCAGTTCGTTCCGTGATGGCGTGGGCGTGGTCGCCAGCATCTACTTGGACCCGGCGCACTATCTCGACCCGGCCTGGCGCAATTCGATGTTCGGCGTCAACGTGATCAGCACGCGCACCAACCTGCTGGGCGCCACGGACCTGCTGTCGCAGGCCGCGCTGGACAAGTATGCGTTCGTGCGTGACGCCTATACGCAGCGGCGCCAGTATCTGCTGGGCGAAGGCGGCGGCGCGTTGCCGTCGTACGACGAAGACGACGAGTCGACGCCGGCCAAGCCATCGGATACGGAAGCGCCGAAGAAGGAAGAGGCGAAGCCCGCCGAAGCGCCGGCTAGCCCCGCGACTCCCGATGTGCCCGTCGCGCCTGCCACGCCGGTTCCGGCGCCCGGTATGGTGAAGTAACCACAAGCAGTCAGCACAAGAACCGACGGCACGAAAAAGCGTGCCCGCGCCGGGGCACGGCGCGGGCACGAACACCACGGATGCGGTGTCCGTGGCCGGACAGATCGTAGGCAATATTTCCGTTTGGGATTGCCAACAATTGTGTCAGCAACGATCGTTGGCATGACAGCCAATCGGGGCCACATCGCATAGCCACATGGCGGACTTTTTGAAACGACCTCTTAGACGGCCCGGCTGCGCAGCGGCAGCCAGATCGAGAACGTTGCGCCCTCGCCCACCTCGCTCTTGAGCATCACGCGTCCGCCGTGGCGTTCCGCCACGGTTTTCACAAAGACCAGTCCCAACCCGCTACCCGACGGCGCGTCGCTGCCCGGTGCATGCACGCGGCTGAACGGCCGGAACAGGCGCGCCTGCGCCTCGGGCGCGATGCCTGGGCCGCGGTCGGCCACCTCGATGGCCATGTAGGGGCCGAGCCTGCGCAAGCGCACCGTGACCGGCGTGCCGGGCGGACTGAACTTGATGGCATTGCTGACCAGATTGGCGATCGCCCGCACCAGCAACGCCGGCACCGCACGCAACGTGATGCCATCGCCGTCGAGTTCGAGCTCCAGTTCAATGCCGCGCGCCTTGGCCAGTGCCCACAGTTCATCAGTGGCATCGAGCACCAGCGCCGTCACATCCACCTGCGCAAACACCAGGTTCTGCGATTCGGCCTGCGCCAGGCGGATAAAGTCGTCCGCCAGCGCCAGCGTGCGATGCGCATGCTCGCCGATGCGGCCGAGCAACTCGGCCTGCGGCAACGCACGTTCGGCGCGCGATTGCAGATCGATCAGGGCCAGGATCGATGCCTGGGGCGAGCGCATGTCGTGCGACAGGAAATGCAGCGTCTGCTCGCGCTGGCGTTCGGCACGCCGCACGGCCGTGATGTCGATCAGGCTCACGATCACCCCGGCCGGGCGGCCGGCTTCGCCATGCAAGGGCGCGCCATGGAGCAGATAGCGGCAGTCGTCTTCGGTGGCCAGCTCCACACCATGCGAATCGGATGACGACATCACCGGGGCGTCGGCATCGAGTGCGTCGCACAGCGCGTCCCAGTACGCGAGTCCGGGCCCGGGTGCCACAAACAGCGTCTCGATGATGTCGGGCAGCCCGGGGCGATCGAGCCCGCCATATGAATCCATACCGGCATCCATACCGGCATTCGTACCAGCACCCATCGCCGCCTCCATGCCGGCGCCGGCAGCGCCACGCGCTGGCTGCGGCAGATCGTTGAGCCCCTGCAGGACGGCCGGCACCAGCGCCATGGCGCGGCGGTTGGCCACCAGGATGCCGCCATCGAGATTGCAGATCACCGTGGCCTCGGGCAGGCTCTCCAGTCCGTCGGACAGGAAGCGCCGCATGTCGCGCAGGCGCGCCGTCATGTCGTAGACGGCCTGCATGCGGCCATCGAGCGAATGATCGACGCGCATCGGCACCGGCAGCAAGCCCGGCTCCCGCGCCAGACGCGCCAGTTCCTCCGACAGGAAACGCAGCGCCGCCTCCTGGCGCCGCCAGCTCCACAGCGGATACACGAGCAGGCAGCCCAGCACGGCCGCCGAGGGCGCGAACCAGAGCTGCATGCTGCCGACCAGCATGATGCTGCCCCCGATCAGCGCCGCGACCAGTACCGCCACGGCAATCAGCGCATCGCGCGGCGTGAGCATCCACGCCGCCAGCGCGGCCAGCAGCACGGGCAACAGCGTGGCAAACCAGCCCGCCAGTTCCGGCACCCGCACGATGCCGGTGCCATCGCACAGCGCCTGCAGCGCGTTGGCCAGGATCTCCACCCCACTCATGCCGCGTCCGTCGCGCGATACCGGCGTGGGAAACACATCGCCGAGTCCGGTGGCCATGGCGCCGATGATGACGTACTTGCCCCGGAAGAAGCCGGGCCCCAACTGACCAGACAGCACGTCGAGCACCGGTACCCGGGTGAAGGTGCCCGGCGGGCCGACGAACGGAATCCGCAAGCGGTCCTGACTGACCCAGCCAGCGCTGTCGAGTCGCCTGGCCGGCTCATGGCGGAACGCATCGGACGATACCGGCGAAGGCTGGCCGTACGCGGCCATCGCGGCGGCGAAATGCCAGACCGACGGCGCATTGCCGTCGCTTTCGCGCAGATACACCGCGCGCGCCACGCCATCGGCATCGACGCTCATGTTGATGTGGCCCACGCGCGCGTCCAGCGTGCCGGCCGGATACCGCATGACCGGCCCCGTCAGGCCGGATTCCGCCACCACGGGCAAGATCACGTTGCGCGCCCGCGCAATCGCCTGGGCAAGTTCGGCATCGTCGGCCGGATAGCGGATATCGGGCTCGGACAGGATCACATCCATGCCGATCACGCGTGGCTGGTCCGCCGAGATATGGTCGATCAGTGCCGCCAGCACCGAACGCCGCCACGGCCAGCGCCCGATCGCGCCAATGCTGGCGTCGTCGATCGCCACCAGCACGATGTCGTTATATGGGGGGTGTGGCTGGCTCGCGATCGCGAAGTCGAGCAAGGCCAGGTCGGTGCGCTCGAACCAGTCCAGGCGTGCCACCACGGCGGTCACGATGACCACGGCGGCCAGCATCAGCACCCACTCGACGCGCGTGCGGCGATGGAAGAAGACGGCGACAGTCCTAGCGGACGCCAGTCTGGACGCCATGGCCCAAGCTCCCTACGCCAACCACGGCGACGTCGGCGACCACGCCACCCGGCGCATCGCGCAGCACAGCCGACTGTTCGATCCGCTGCGGCGCCGCGAAGGCAGCCGCCTGCGGATTACGCCTGACCGTGATCGGCAGCACGCCCGCGTGCCCGGTCAGGTGGTCGGCGGCCAGCGCATTCACCACGACATGCAGGGGCCCGTCGGGCAAGCCGTTGAGCATGGCCTCGGGTGCGACAACCTCGCCTGACGACACCCACTCCGTCAGCGCCGCGTCGCGCGCTACCCCGACCCGATAGCCCACGGCGCCGGGCACCGCGCCCCAGCGCACGATCGCGCTGGCGCTCGTTACCGGCTGCACCATGTTCACCACCACGGGTGCCGGCAGCAACGCCACCGGCTTGCCGAGCTGCCCCTGCGGCGAGACCCCCACGCCAAATCCCGCCGCGACGGCCTGCTCCGCAGCCGTGTGCGATGCGACGCCCACCGTGCCCTCGATCACCTCGCTGCGGCTGCCGGCGCCATCGGCGGTCACGCGGTAGCGCGTACCCCGCACGCCGGTCACCATCGCCGGGGTGCGGATTTCATAGCGTCCCACGCCGCCGCCGCGCGGCGCCACGCGCGATTCAGCGGCGCCCTGGTCGATGCCGATCACGGTATCGATCAAGCCGCTGCGCGCGAAGGTCCGCAGCCGGTGCACCTGGATCGAGGTGGCGGCAGGCAGCGCCACGCGCGTGCCGTCCGGCAGTTCCAGCGTGAGCGCGCCATCGGCGCCGGTTTCGATACGCGTCGATTCACCCAATCGGGTGCCCGCCTGTATGGGCTTGCCGTCGGCGCGCACCTGGCCGCGCGTAAAGACCACGCGCGCCGAGGCCGGCTGCACCGGAATCTTCGCCAGCGGGATGCGGATACGCGAGCCCGCCACCAGCCGGTACGGGTCCGGGACGCGATTGAGCGATTGCAGCAGGCGCCAGTCGTCCGGGCTTGCCATATAGCGGGCGGCCAGGCCGATCAGCGTGTCGCCCGGGTCCACCACGTGGATGAAGTCACCACCCTGCGCGCCGGCCGGCCCCGCCGCGACACCGCCCGGCAGCATCAGCCACGCCAGACCGCACAGCGCAAGGCAACCCCGCCATCGCCGCCTACGCATCGGACGTGCCCGTGGCCTCGAACCGGTAGCCGTGCGAATAGACCGACGTCAGGCGCACGCCATGTTCGGGACGCAGCGCGAGCTTGATGCGCAGGCGAGAGACATGGGTATCCAGCGTGCGCGAGCCGGCGTCCATCGCCCGGCCCCACACGGCTTGCTCGATCACCTCGCGTGACAGCAGGCGGCCGATATTGCGAAACAGGAACAGGGCCAGGTCGAACTCGCGCGGCGACAGGTCGACGATACGCCCCGCCGCCGCGATGCTGCGTCGGCGCGCGTCGACCACATAGTCGCCGTGGCGAATCAGTTCGTCGTCATGGACCGCGTCGGGATAGGCGCGGCGCAGCAGCGCGCGCACGCGGGCTACGAACTCCGCGGGACGCAGCGGCTTGGCCAGGTAGTCGTCGGCGCCCACGGTCAGGCCCGCGACGATATCGGCCTCGTCGACCCGGCTGGTCAGGAACAGGATGGGTGGCAGGCGTCCGGAATGCTGGCGCACCCAGCTGACGAGCTCATAGCCGCTGATATCCGGCAGTTGCCAGTCCATGAGCACGAGGTCGAACGCCTGGTCGCGCAGCGCACGCAGGAATGCGGCACCCGTGGCAAAGCTCGCGCAGGTAAAGCCCGCCTCCTCCAGCAACTGACAGATCTGCTCGGCCTGGGCGGTATCGTCCTCCACTGAGGCAATTCTCATCTACATCCCTCTGATGACTGCGGCCTGTGTCGGGCACGGCGGCGCCATGTTACCGAAACGCGCCATGACACGTCGACGCTACATTAGAGGGGAATTGCTGCTTCCGGTGTTGCGGGCACGCCGCAACACCGTTTTTTCTTGCGGGCGTAGCGAAAACGTGACGCCCGGCAGTGCTCACTGGAGCATGTAGGTTTCGTACTCGAGCCGGTCGAGCTTGCGGTCCAGCAGGTACAGCGACAGCGCCACCACGATCAGCAGCGACACCGCGAAGCCATAGCCGTACCACGCCGGCCCGAGCGACAGCGTGAGCCGCGTCAGCACGAAGTTCAGCACGACGAACGTGCCCGTCAGCAGCAGCACCTCGCGCCGGCGGTCGAGGTAGAAGTAGATGTTCAGCACACCGAGCAGCACCACCTGCAGGCTGGCGCCGATCACGTCGACGTAGAGCAGCGGCAGGTAGAGTTCGGAAATGCCGAGCAGCCGCAGCAGCCAGCCACCCACCACGAACAGCAGCAGCGAGGCGATGGCCTGCACCTTCACGATCTCGTACAGGCCCAGGCGGATGGTCTGCACCATCGTATTGCGCATGTCCTCGATGTGTTCGAGCGAGCTGCCACCGCGCACCGCGTTGTAGAACGCGTCGTAGTATTCGACGAAGTCGGTCTCGATCCGCACCAGGAACACCGCCATGCCCGGGATGATCGCCAGGTAGGCCAGGAACACCGGGATGTCGTAGATGATCGACGCATGCAGCGGGCCGATCACGGGCTGGCCCGTGGACGGCGCATACCAGAACATGAACTTGTCGAGCCAGATCCCGAGGTTGTAGAACAGGCCGATCGCCACCAGGCTCGGGTACGCATAGCGCTTCTGGAACACTTCGAACGACATGAAGCGCTGGCTCGTGTAGTTACGGTAGATCAGCGTGATCATGCCCACCAGCAGGCACAGTTGGCCGGCCACGAAGCCGCCCAGCAGCCCTTCCAGCCCATGCGAGCGCAGCGCCAGCGCGGCCAGCACCGTGATCGTGTAGCCGACGAAGAACGTCCACACGATGGCCTTGTACTGCTTCATGCCCGACAGGAAGATGGCCGCGATCCAGATATTGCTCATGATCACGAAGCCCGCGATCATCAGCAGCCGGTACAGCACCGACTGTTCCGGGAACGCCCACACCGCGCAGCCGAGGCCGATCGCGCCGGCCAGCACGCTGCACAGCAGCGCCACCGCGTGATAGTTCGACAGCACCAGGTCCGCGCGCCGTTCGAACAGGCGGTCCGACGTGAAGCGCGTAAACGACAGCTGCATCGGCCCGGTCAGGATCAGGCTGCACGCGATCAGGTAGGTCACCGACACCTGGAACTGCGTGATCAGCACGCCCGGAATGACCCAGCCGATCGACAGCAGGCCGATCAGCAGGATGCCCAGGATCGACAGCACCCAGGGCCCCGAGCTGATGACGCCGGCATAGGCGTAGGCGCTCAGCATGCCCGACAGGCTGTCCCGCCGCAGCATCTTGCGCAGTTCGAATCCAATGCCGGCCATGTCAGCGTCCTCCTGCGTGCACCGGGCACCTTGCTGGGCTGCCGCCGTGCTCGCGGCGCGTGTTGTCCGGCATCTCCATCAGCGCGGTATAGAGCGTGCGATAGCTGCCCACCATCTGTTCCTGCGTGTAGTAGCGCTCCACGCGCGCGATGCCCGATGCCTGCGCCGCGTGCCAGCGGTCCGGATGCTGCAGCAGCCCCAGTGCCGCGCTGGCGAGCGCGGCCGGATCGGCGATCCGCACCCCGTCACCCGCCGCACCGAGCGCGGCATCGTCGCCGGGCAGGCCGAACACCAGTTCGCTGCACGATCCCACATCGGTGGTCACGCATGGCACGCCGGCGGCATAGCCTTCGAGCACCACCAGCGGCAGCGCTTCGGAAATCGAGCTCAGCACCAGCACGCCCACCTTGGGCAGCAGGTCGTCGATCTTCTGGAAGCCGAGGAATTTCACCTTGTCGCCCAGGCCCAGGCTTTCCGCCAGGCTGCGGCATTCGCGTGCGTACTCGGGATCCTCGTCCTCGGGGCCGGCGATCCAGCCTTCGGCCTCGGGGTATTCGCGCACCACGGTCAGCATCGCGCGAATGAACGTCTTGATGTCCTTGATCGGCACCACGCGGCCGATCAGGCACAGCACCGGCGGCACGCCCGGTGCGCGTTTTTCGCGCAGCGCGGACAGGCGCGGCAGGTTGATGCCGTTCGGGATATTGCGCGTGCGCTCGGCCAACGCGCCGTCCAGCACCTGGCGGCGGCGGTTGCCTTCATACAGCGCGGTGATCTCGTCGCCGGCCTCGTAGCAGACGCGTCCCAGCGTTTCGAAGAAGCGCACCCAGAGCTCGCGGAAGTAGCTGATCTGGGAGATGTCGCGCTCGAAAATATTGCGGTTGTCGCGGATCCACTGGCTCTGGAACAGGTCGATCTTGCGTTCCTTCGTATAGATGCCGTGTTCCGACACCAGCAGCGGCCGCCCGTTGCGATGCCGCAGCATCGCGCCGAGGAAGCCCGCATAGCCGGTGGACACCGTGTGGTACATCTTCGCCGGAATCAGGCTGTCGGCAATCCGCACCAGCTGCCACAGCGGCTTGTGCATGATGCGGATGGTCCAGAAATAGTCGGTGAACGACGGGTCCGTACAGAACTTTCGGTACTGGTCGGTGATCGTGTCCCAGGCGCGCTTGCTGTACAGGAAGGCGTCCTCGGACAGCGCACCGCCTTCGCGCAGCGCGGGCATCAGCTCGCGGATCAGCGCGCCGGCTTCGGCCTCCTTGCCCGGCTCGCGCAGCAGCTCGTGCAGCCTGTCGGAACGGTCGAACGCGCTTGCGTTTCCAGGCGTGCCGTGCACCAGTGGCGGTGGCGGAAAGTCGTACAGGAAATGGGTTTCCAGATGCACCACGTTCTCCGGCAACTGGTAGACCATGTCACCATAGTCCTCGCGGCGGCTGCCGATGAAGACGATGCCGAAGCGGATGTCGGGGAACGCGCGGATCATCTGGTTGACCCAGCTCGACACCCCCCCGCTCACATACGGGAACGTGCCTTCCAGCAGCAGCATGACGTCGGCGGACGTCCCCTTGACCAGGATTTCACTCATGATTGCCAGTACCTGAGCAGGGGCCGCACCAGCGGGAGCGGCGAAGGACTGTCGAAGGCCGCCATCAGCTTGCGCACGGCGGTGTAGTCGCGTTCCAGGTAGGCAGCTTCCGCCAGCAGCGGCAGCACGCGTTCGCGCGCAAAGCCCAGCGCTTCGGCGCGGGCCAGGAAGTCGCGCGCCTCACCGGGTGCATTGCGCGTCAGCGCCAGGCGGCCGCGCATGTACCACAGCGCTGCATTGCTGTCGTCGATCTCCAGCGCGGCGCTCGCATAGCGCTCCACCTGGCTGGCCGTGTAGCGATACACGTCGCCCTGCACCAGGTTCTGATAGATCAGTTCCCAGTAGAGATCGGCCAGGCGTTTGTTGATTTCGCCACGCGCCTGCGGCGTGTCGGCCGCCTCCAGGCGCGGCAGCTCGGCCAGGATCTGCTGCGTCAGCTGCTTTTCCGCACCGTCCAGCATGCCGTAGGCCAGCAGCCGGATGTCGTCGGTGCTGTCGGCCAGCAGCTCGCGCAGCACGGGGCTGGCCGTGCGCGTCGGCATCGACTGCATGGCCACCAGCGCCGTCATCCGCTCCGGCAGCGGTGCGCGCGTATTGCCAAGCTGCGCGCGCAGCCGTGCGCCGCCCCCATGCGTCACGCGCTGGATCAGGTGCGTGACGAACTCGGGCAGCGCCACCGAGGCAATGCCGGCGCTGTCGCGCTGGCTCGGAAACAGCCGCGAGAACGCCAGGCTGCCCAGGCAGACGAGCGCGCCACCGAGCGGCACGAAGAAGCAGAACGCCGCCAGATAGGCGTAGCTCCACGCGAACGGGGTGCGAAAGCGCCGGGGCAGCAGGCGCCACAGCGCCAGCCCGAGCATCGCCGATGCGGCCGCCTGCAATGCCAGGAACGACAGCAGCAGCGGCAGCCCCGTGCCGCCCCGGAACAGCAGCGTCAGTGCGGCTATCTGGAAGACGGTGCCACCGATGGTCAGCTTGCCCATGCGTCAGCCCGTCTGTGTCTGGCCCGCGGCCGGTGCCGCGCCGGGGTTCAGCGACGCACTGCTTGCGCCGTCGTTGCTCTCGCTGCTCTCTCCGGCCGCGTTGACGCCATCCAGATGGCAGCGATGCAGCAGGCGCACCAGCGCCTCTTCCGCACCGGCGGCCGGCACCGGCAGCGTGTACACGCCGATATGGGCGGTGGCGAAATCGGTGCCGAACTGCGCGCGCAGCATGTCTTCGATCCGGACCAGGTAGGCCGACACGGCCTGGCTGTCCGACAGCGGCATCAGCGTCAGCATCGCGCGCTGTTGTACACCGCGCGCGGGCCAGGCCACGTCCAGCGCCCGGCGGCTGCGCACCACCTGCTCGAACAGCGCATCGCGCGCCTCGTCGAGATCGAATACGAGCGCCACCACCGAGCTTTCGATGCCGGTTTCGCGGCGCAGGCGCGACAGGCGCGAGTAGTCGAGCGCGAACGCGTACGGAATCGCGGGCGCCAGTTCCTGGATGCCGTGCGTGGCGCGCGCATGCTCCACGCCATCGGCGTAGTAGCCCATCAGCACCATCAGCAACTGCAGGTTTTCATACGTCAGCGACAGGAAAGGCATGCGTTCCACCACCAGTACGCCGATCATGCGATCGGAGCCGGCCAGCACCGGCGCCACGGCCACATAGCGCGTCTGCGCATCCTGCTGCAGGCCGGTCGAACGCAGGTGGGCCAGCGCGCGCGTGTCGATGCAATGACGCACGAGCGGATCATCGACGTCCAGCGTGAAGGCCGGCCCGATCGCAGCCACGGCATCGGGCGCGATCGCATCGCCATCGCACGCATAGAGCGCCGCGCCTTCGAGCTGGCAGGCCTGCGCCACCACCTGCAGCATTGGCTGGGCGCCAGCGAGGCGTTCGGCGCGGGCGCCGCGTGCGGCATCCTGCATCGCCACCGCGCGCATTTGCGACAGCGTGTCGCGCAGCGTGGTCGGACGGGCCAGCAGGTCGTTCTCGAGCCGCGCATGCGAGATGCGCAGCAGATAGTGATTCTTGGTGAGCGCGGAGAGGCGCTCGTCCAGGTAACGGTTCACGGCGCGCGCACGGGCCAGCCGCGTGTTCCACACATCGCCGAACTGCCCGGCCACCAGCACCAGCAGCAGGCCGCCCAGGAAGAACATGCGCGGGAACGCTTCGTTGTGAACCCCGACGCTCTCGAAGAAGAACCACCCGCCCAGCAGCATCAGCACCGCG
>FTBO01000050.1_pt1 | contig 10834 bp, 11 predicted proteins | sample 1639401 | NCBI WGS metagenome assembly FTBO01 (sample SAMEA3914864, study PRJEB12502) | metagenome | biome: forest; material: soil | place: USA | collected 2012-03-12 | depth 0.3 m | reverse complement strand
GCATGGCATTGTTCACGGAGCGTTATGTGCTGGTCGGCCGCGCCGGTCATCCCGGCCTGAAGCGCAAGCCGACGCTGGCGCAGTTCTGCGCGCTGGAGCACGTCATCGTGTCACCCGACGGCGGCGGCTTTTTTGGTGTCACCGATGAAGCGCTGGCGGCGGTGGGCGCGTCCCGCCGCGTGGCATTGTCCGTGCCGCACTTCCTCTATGTGGCATCGGTGGTGGCCAGCACCGACCTGGTGGCGATGCTGCCCGCGCGCCTGGTGCTCGGCAATCCTGCGCTGCAGATGGTGGAAGCGCCGGTGGAGGTACCGGGCTACGAGATGTCGATGCTGTGGCACGAGCGGTCGCATCGCGATCCCGCGCATCGGTGGTTGCGCGACGCCATCGCGGCAACCATGTAGTTGCCTGGCGCGCCCTGACCAGCGCGTTCGCCAGCGGGTGTCAGCAGCGGGTGTCAACAGCGCGGCTGTCCCGCCGGCAAACGCCGGCCGGCTAGTTGCATGCCGTGCCTGGAACCGGTTTGCCCGAGTTCGTGATGCCCTGGCACATTTCGCCGAGGGTCAGCGGTGCGTCACCGGATTGCGGCGGCACCAGCCTCAGCTTGCCAGCCACGGTGCAGCAGCTGCGCGGTGGCAGGCTGGCCTGCTGGGCGTGCGGCTGCTGCTGAGGTTGCTGCTGCAGCTGCGGCTGTGGTTGCGGCTGTGTCTGTGGCTGGGGTGAGAGCTTGATCGGTGGAAGTGGCTTGACCTGCGAGGCGTTGTCCGCGGCATCCTCGGAGTCGGGCGGCGCCATGCACTGGCCCTGGTTACAGATTCGATCGCCCTTGCATTGCATGTCGTATTGACATCCCGCCGCGGACGCGGGCAGCGTCCAGGTCAGGCCGATGGCGGCTATCAGCAGCGCATTACGCAGGGACATATCCCCTCCCACACACAGTACGCGCGGTGCCCGCGGGCCGTGTTTCACGGGTACGGTGCGCGAGCGTCGCATGACTTCAGCATAGGCCACGGCATCACACACGACCTCCTCTTTGTTGGCTTCCCCACATCGTGTTTTTCCCTGATGAACACGCGTGCATGCAGGCGTGTGCGTGTCCGGTGCAAGGGCGGCTTGCAGGGCCTGGGCGTGCGCCTGCACCCATTGCCGTTTTGCTTCACAATGGCGCCTTCACGCCGCACCGGAGCACGCTGGAACCCGCCGAGGCAGGACGCAAGATCCTGCCCGCCAGTGCGCGGCACATAGCCATAACAGATGTCCTGCTCTCTCTCCTCATGACCGCGCCTTCCGGAAACATTTACAACACTCCCGAACCCGCCAACCCGTCGCACACCGAAACTTCCCGCAACCGCGCAGCAGACCGCCGTGCGCTGCTGGCACTTGGCGTGGGCAGCTTTGGCATCGGCACCGGCGAATTCGTCATCATGGGCCTGCTGCCCGATGCCGCCCGCGACCTGTCCATCACGATTCCCGAAGCCGGCCACCTGATCAGCGCCTATGCGCTGGGCGTGGTGGTCGGCGCGCCGTTGCTCGCGGTGCTCGGTGCGCGCTGGCCGCGCCGCAATCTGCTGATCGCGCTGATGGCCTTCTTCGCCGCCGGCAACTTCGCCAGCGCCTGCGCGCCAGACTATCTGTCGATGATGATGGCGCGCCTGCTGACCGGCTTTCCGCACGGCACCTACTTCGGCGTCGCGGCGCTGGTCGCCGCCAGCCTCGTGGCGCGCGAACGGCGCGCGCAGGCGGTGGGGCTCGTCATGCTTGGGCTGACCGTGGCCACGCTGGTCGGCGTGCCGATCGCGGCCGGCATCGGCACGTGGCTAGGCTGGCGCGCCGCCTTCGTGATCGTGGGCGCGATTGGGGTACTGACGACGTTGCTGGTCTGGCGCTGGGTGCCGTTCGTTCCGGCCGACCGGCACGCGAGCCCGTTGCGCGAACTGTCGGCGCTGGCACGCAAGCAGGTGTGGCTGACCCTCGGCATCGGTGCGATCGGCTTCGGCGGCATGTTCGCCGTGTTCAGCTACGTCAAGCCGACCATGCTCGAAGTGGCGCACATGCCGGTCAGCGGCATCCCGATCGTGCTGGCGTTGTTCGGCGTGGGCATGGTGGCCGGAAACCTGGCCGGCGCGAAGCTGGCCGACAAGGCGCTGATGCCGACGGTGGGCGGTGTGCTGGTGTGGTCCGCGCTGGTATTGGGGGCGTTCGTCTATACCGCGCCGCATCCGTGGCTGGCATCGCTGAACGTGATGCTCGTGGGTACCGCCGTTGCGCTGGGCCCGCCGCTGCAGATCCGTCTGATGGACGTGGCCGGCGACGCACAGACGCTGGCGGCCGCGCTCAATCACTCGGCGTTCAATCTCGCCAACGCACTTGGCGCGTGGCTCGGCGGCGTGACGATCGCTGCTGGCCTGGGCTGGACCTCCACCGGCTGGGTCGGCATGCTGCTGGCACTCGGCGGCCTGGTGGTGTTCGCGTGGTCGTTGCTCGGTACGTCGCGCCGTGACATTACGGTGACAGCCTGACGGCGAATGCCTCGGGCATGGGCGCGGGGCTCGCATGCTCCCGCGCCGCCGCGTCGATCACGCGGTGCACGAATTCCAGCTTGGCCACCACGGTAGGCGACAGCATGAACGGGTAGCCATCGGGCACGCCCAGGCTGCGGTTCAGGCTGTTGAGAACATAGGTCAGCGGAAACCAGCGGTTCATCAGGCTGCGAAAGCTCGCGTCTTCCACCGGTGTCTGATCGGTCAGTGTCGGCTCTTGCGGACTCTCGGGCCGGAGCGCCAGCCCGCACGACACGGCGGTGTCGAGCGTGTCCACCATATGCAGGTAGTGGGCCCAGGTTTCGGCCCAGTCTTCCCAGGGATGCATCGTCGCGTAGGTGCTGACATAGGATGCCTGCCAGTCGGGCGGCGGCCCCTGTGTGTAGTGCTGCTGCAGGGCCGTCGCGTAGTCGGTGCGCTCGTCGCCGAACAACTTGCGGAACAGCTCCAGCCGCCGCGTGCCGGCAATCAGCCGGCTGAAATAGAAATGCCCCACTTCATGACGGAAATGGCCGAGCAGCGTGCGGTAGGCCTCGCCCATCTCGTTGCGGGTTTGTTCCCGATGGGCGTCGTCGGCCTCGGCGATGTTGATCGTGATGTGGCCGTTGTCGTGGCCTGTCATGACGGGGTCGTGCGGCCCGGTATTGGCCAGGAAGTCGAACTGCAGGCCTGAGCCCGGATCATCGTCCCGGGAGATCACGGCCAGCCCCAGCGACAGCAGCGTAAAGAGGAGCCGCCGCTTGGCCGCCTCCAGCCGATACCAGAAGAGCCGGTTCTCGGCGATGTCGAGATTCGGAATCGTATGCGTGAGCTTGCAGGCCTCGCATAACGCGCCGGGGTCGCCGTCCGACACCATCCAGTTGCAGACCCCTTCCACCCGGTAGTTGTGGCAGCGCCGGAACCGCACGCCATCGGCATCGGGATGCAGGCTGCGCCAGCCGCTGGCATCGTCCCCTTCGAACGCGGCGATCTGGGACAGCGCGGGCAGGAAGCCCAGCATTGCGCCGCAGCGCTCGCATACGACGTTCTCGAAGAACACCAGGTTGCCGCAGCGATTGCAGTGGAACGTCTTCATGGCACCGGCTCCGCTTGACCGGGCAGATGGCCCGATTGCCGTGATCGTCCTCCGAACGGCGTGCGCCGGCAATCGGGCGCCCTCCTACAGGGGGAGGGCGCAATTTTCCGGGCAGGTCGGGCAGGTCCGGCAGGCCGGGTCAGAAGAACGAATCGTCGTTCTGGTTGTCGTCCGTGAGGTAATCGTCGAGCCCGTTATCGAGATTGCCGTTGTCGGCCAGCAGGCTGCTGTCGCCACCGCTGGCGCGGCTGCCACTGTTGCTGTCGTCACCGTAGTAGTTGTTGACGATGGTCTCGCCGGGAGCCGACCCCATGGCGGGCTGGCCGCCGCCGAGAAATCCGCCGCTACCGCCGCGATGGAACAGGTTCTCGACGCCCTGGAACAGCAGCGCGCCGCCCGCCACGCCCGCCGCCGTGGTGGCGATGCTGCCGAGCGCGCCACCCAATCCGCCACCCAATCCGCCACTCAGGAAGCCCGGGCGTGCCGCTTGTGGGGCAGCTTGTGCGGTCTGTTGTGCAACCGGTTGCGCGGGTGGCGCCTGGAATTGAGACTGGTACGACTGGGGCGGCTGGGCAGGCGAGGGTGCGGCTGACTGCGACGCGCGCCCGGCGCTGACGCCCCACGCGCTGTCGTTGTCGATGAAGCTGCGTGTGCCATTGCCCTGGGCAGACTGGGCTGCCTGCAGCTGATGCTGCAGCGATACGATCTGCGCCTGCGCATTCTGCAGCGCACGGTCCAGCAGCATTGCGCGCTGCACGAGCAGGTAGGCGGTGTCGGGCTGCCGCGCGGCCGCCTCGGCGATCATCGCTGCGGCCTGCGGGTCCTTGGCATCCACGCGTGCCTGGGTTAGCTGGCTCAGAAAGGCTTCCAGGGCTTGCATGTCTTGAGGGGTCATGGCGTCACCTTCTTGGGTTCGGTTGCGGTATGGCTTCAATCTAGAGCGAAAGACTTAAACGAAACTTAAAGGAAGGCGGCGCGCTCCGGGCTTGGCGCTACACTTTGTTTCCGTTGATGTCCTGACCGATCCCTGCCATGGCCGAACTCCGCTCGCTCTATCCCGCCATCGAACCTTACGAGACCGGCACGCTCGACGTGGGCGACGGTCACGTTCTGTACTACGAACGCGTGGGCACGCGCGGTGCCAAGCCGGCGGTTTTCCTGCACGGTGGCCCCGGCGGTGGCATCTCGCCGGAACATCGCCGGTTGTTCGACCCCGCCCGGTACGATGTGCTGCTGTTCGACCAGCGGGGCTGCGGCAAGTCCACGCCGCATGCATCGCTGGACGCCAATACCACGTGGCATCTCGTCGACGATATCGAAAGGCTGCGTAACGTGATGGGCGTGGATCGCTGGCTGGTGTTCGGCGGATCATGGGGATCGACGCTGGCGCTGGCCTATGCGCAAACGCACCCGCAGCGCGTCAGCGAACTGGTGCTGCGCGGCGTGTACACGGTGTCGCAGGCCGAACTCGACTGGTACTACCAGTTCGGCGTGTCCGAGATGTTCCCGGAGAAATGGGCGCGCTTCCAGGCCCCGGTGCCCGAGGCCGAGCGCGGCAACATGATGGCGGCCTATCGCAATCTGCTGACCGGCGCGGATCAGGACAAGCAGATCGAAGCCGCGCGCGCCTGGAGCGTATGGGAAGGCGAGACCATCACGCTGCTGCCGAATCCGGACAACAGCGCCAAGCATGACGATGGCCATTTCGCGCTCGCGTTCGCGCGCATCGAGAACCACTACTTCACGCACCGCGGCTGGCTCGAAGACGGCCAGTTGCTGCGCGACGCACACAAGCTGGCCGGTATCCCGGGCGTGATCGTCCATGGCCGCTATGACATGCCGTGTCCGGTGCGCTATGCGTACGCGCTGCACCAGGCCTGGCCCGATGCGGACTTTCATCTGATCGAAGGTGCAGGCCACGCATGGACGGAACCCGGCATCATGGACCAGCTGATCGCGGCGACGGATCGCTTCGCATCACAATCGACGGAATCCCCGACAAAATAGTCGAGGTGGCGGAAGGGGCGTACCGATCGAACGATCGTGCGCCTATACTGGGCTCTGCTGCGCTGCAGCAATATCCGCGCACTGCGCGGGCGTTGTTGTTGCATCGACTGAAGTCAGAGTCAGGAGAGCACCATGGTTCCTTGCGAACTCTGCAAGAGCCTGCTGGGCCGCCCTGGGTATGTGCCGCCTCACCCACGTCTTGCGCGGTCCAGTGATGCCTTGTCGCACACCGGGAAGCCGGTTTTCATCTACACCTGCCAGCACTGCCGGCAAACGATCGCCTTGTCCACGCACGACGACGGTGCGGACTACTGGACGTTTCATGATGCGATGACGCCGTGAGTCATCACGGCGTCATCCGGGCTGGTGGCATCAGGTGCCCATTCAGGTGCCCACTCAGTTGCCCACTCAGGTCCCCATCGCGGCCATATTCTCCAGGCGCAGCGTCTGCGGTTCCGACAGTGGAATATCGGCGGCGCGCAGTCGCTTGAGGATGTCGAACAGCAGGTCGCTCTTGGTGCCCGCCGCGATGCGCGGGCTGCTGACATAGCCCGTCACGCTCAGCGTGATGCCATTGGGCGCAAGCTGGTTGAACGTGACCGATGGCGCGGGAATATCGAGGATCGCCTCGTTCTCGCGATAGACGTCGATCAGCAGGTCGCGCACGGCTTCAGGATCGGTGTTCAGCGGGAACGTCAGCTGCAGCGTCGCCACGCCCTGCGTGCTGTTGCTCATCGTGACGTTGCGCAGATTCTGCGAGATCAGCTGCGAGTTCGGCACGATCACTGTGGAGCGGTCGCCGAGCTGGATCTCGGTGGCGCGCACGTTGATGCGGCGGATATCGCCTTCCACGCCGGCAATGCTGACCATGTCGCCCACCTTGACGGGGCGTTCGGTCAGCAGGATCAGCCCGGAGACGAAGTTCTTCACGATCTCCTGCAAGCCAAAACCGATACCCACCGACAGCGCGCTGACGATCCACGCAAGGTTTTCCCATTTCACGCCGAGCAGCGACAACACCAGCAGCACCAACAGCACGTAGCCGATATTGCTGAACAGCGTGATCAGCGAGGCACGCAGCCCGGGCTCGATGAAGACCTTGGGCAGCAGTTCGGCATCGAGCCAGCGTCGCACGGTGCGCAGCAGCCAGATCCCGACGGTCAGCGCGATCACCGCATTCATGATGCGGTCCGGCATGATGTTCAGGCTGCGCAGCCGCTCGCCACCAAGCACGGTCAGCAGCGTGTTGAGCAGATCGGCCGGCGTGGTGCCGAATCCACCCGTCAGCAGCGCGAGCACCGCCACCAGCAACAGCGCGCCGGCGCCGATGCCGGACAGCACCGTGGATACCTGGTCGAGATGCGTATCGTCCACGCCGAACAGCTGCTTGATCACGCGGCCGCTGCGGTGATGGGCCGAGAACATCGCGTCGCAGACGTCGCGCGTGAGTTGCGTCAGCAGATACAGACTGCACAGCACGATGTCGAACCAGACCAGTTCGTAGGTCAGGAAGCGCGCCACGCTGATATAGCCGATCAGCAGTGCGCCAAACGAGACCACCACGGCCAGCGTGACCGCCGCGTGAATCAGCCCCGCCAGCGTGGAACGCGCCTCGGGGCGTTCCCCGGCAGCCACCAGCTGGCTGCGCACGCGGTTGGCGCGCAGCAGCGCCGCGCCGATCGTCAGGACGACGACGAGCGACACCAGCCCGCGGCCGAGCAGCGTGACCTGCAGGCTGGTATCGGCCATGCGGTTGAGCTGTTCGAGCGTACCGGCAAGCAGCAGCAGGCCGGCCAGCACCGTGGGGAACGGCTTCAGCGCCAGCGCCACGGGGTCGGCCATGCCGGGCAGGCGCCGGGACGGATGCCGCGTGCAAAGCAACGCGCGCCCCAGGCCGGCGATCAGCGCGCTGGTCATCGTCAGCTTGGCGAGCTCGCTCATCAGGTCCTGCAAGGCGGGCGACAGTTCGTCGCCACCCGTGAATGCCGCATAGACGACGCGCACCGCGATGGCCGTGGTGACGACCGTGGTCAGCGCCGTGGCCAGCGCCAGCGCGCTGCGGCGGATGCGTCCCTCGGGCAGTTGGGTCAGGCAGAACGAGGCCAGGCCGCGTTCCAGCAGCCGGCGGCCGAGCGACCACACGGCCAGCGCCACGGCCAGCAGGAGGATGGTCTTGCCGCGTTGCGACGGTTCCCAGGCCTGGCGGATCATCGGCCCGATCTCATCGGTGAAGTTGCCCAGACGGTAGCGGTCTTCGTCGGAGACTTTGAACAGGGGCTCCCAGAACGTCGGGTTCAGGATGCTCTCGGAGCGCAGCGCGAGCTGGTCCCTGAGCCGGCTGCGCTGCAGCTTGGCCAGTTGGTCCTGCAGGTGGGCGATGTTGTCCTTGCCGTCGGCGGCCTGCTTCAGCTGCTCGTCCAGCTGCGCCTTGCGCGCGTTCAGTTCAGCGCGCTGTCTGGCGACGGCGGGTGCTTCCTTGGCGGTGCCAGCGTCGGGCGGCGGGCCCAGCACATCGAGCTGGGCTTGCAACTGCGCGCGTTGCGCGGTCAGCGTGTTGCCGAGCGTTTCGACGTCACCATTCAGCGCCTTGAGCGAATCACCGAGGCCATCGAGCCGGGTATTGCTGGGGTTGCTGGGCGTGTTGGACGCCAGTTGCTTGATCTGGTCCTGCTCGGTCTGCAGGCGCTTGAATTCGGCCACGGCTTCGGCATGCGTCAGCTTGGGAACTTGCTGCGCTTGTGCGTCGGAAGCCGATTCGGCGCTGATGGCAAGCGGCACGTGAATCAGTGCCGCCAGGACAAAGCTCGTGGCGAGCCTGGAGAATCTGCGCATAGCGGGCTCGGTTGCTCGGTTGTTTACCGGGCTGGGCATTATAAGCAGCCGCCGGGAGTACATTACGGCTTGCGCTGCACACGCAAACAACTCGTTACACAATCCCCGCAACACCTGCTGCAACACCCGGAGAGGACACGCCATGACGCTCGTGATCGATCGCTTCGACCATATCGTGCTCAATGTGAAGGATGTGGAGACCAGCGCCGCCTGGTACGAACAGGTGCTCGGCATGCAGCGCGAGGACTTCGATTCGCGCACCGGCAAGCGGGTGTCGGTCAAGTTCGGGCAGCAGAAGATCAACCTGCGGCCGATTGGCGAAGACACCGTGGCGTGGTTCACGGGCGTGCATCCGACTTCCGGTAGCGATGACCTGTGCTTCATCACGCGGATGCCGCCGCAGGAGGTAGTCGCGCATTTCCTGGCACACAAGGTACCCGTCGAAGCCGGGCCCGCGCAGCGCACCGGCGCATTGGGCCCGATCACTTCGGTATATTGTCGCGACCCGGATGGCAACCTGATCGAAGTGGCGAGCTATCCGGCCTGATCAACTCTTCTTCATGCAGCAATGAAATATGCAGTACCGCTGGCATTGGCGCTGTTCAGCATCGCCAATGCCCAGGCCGCCGGCGCTATCGAGGGCGGCAATATCGAGGCCGGCAAGCAGGCGTTCACCACGCTGTGTGCCTCGTGTCACCACGTCGGCCCATCGGCCCGCGCGGGCTTCGGGCCGCAACTCAACGCGGTGTTCGGCCGCAAGGCGGGCAGCACCAGCGATTTCCGATATTCCGAGGCGATGCAGGCGTCCAACGTGGTGTGGAGCGACGCTACGCTGCGCGCGTTCGTGCAGTCACCGGGCAAGGTCGTGCCGGGCACGAAGATGCGATTCTGGGGGATGAGCAACCAGCGGCAGATTGAGGATTTGCTGGCGTATTTGAGGGCGGTGAGGTAGGGGATTGCTGGCGAGAGCGTGGGGCAACGCGATGGCCGGCCCTAAAAGAAAAAAGCCCTGGGGAAAGTCCAGGGCTTTTTTTACAGATACAGATCGATTAGCTGACCGTGCAACCACCCGGTGCAAACGTATCCTTCCAGCCAGCATCCGAGCTCTTGGTGATCGCGCACGTCCAGCTGCCGCTAGTGTCGCGGTTCCAGTTGATGACAGCGCCGGTTACCGACTTGGCAGCCGAGCCACCCATCGTTGCCGTGATCGTGCCGACGTTCTTGGCGAAATCAACATCCGCGAAGCCGCCCGTGTTCTTGGCAATGTCAACCAGGCTGGACTTCGTGCGACCCATGGCACATTCAGTGGCGGTCGGCTTGGTTTCATCCGCAGCGAGCGTCAGGCGACCTTCGTTGATGCAAGTTTCGGCCGCCGTACGCAGCGCGGACATTTCGCCAACGATCCGGCTCACCTGCGACTTCGCCACATACGACTGATATTGCGGAATCGCAATCGCAGCCAGGATACCGATGATCGCGACCACGATCATCAGTTCGATCAGCGTGAAACCCTTTTGTACCCGTTGGATTCCCATCCGTGCTTTTTTCATGGAATTGACCCCTTTATTGAATTGAGAACAGCAGCTGCTGTCGGGTGCCTATGGAGCAACAGGTGTGCCAGCCCCAAAAACGTCGGAAATCGTCGAATTGTGAGATTTCTTGTCACCTGTAACGAGATGTATCGGACAAAATCTGTCACCCCACCGTGGAAGGGTATGGCGAAAGATGCACACGATGACGAGAATTGTCAGAAAAAGTGACCGTTAATCCGCGCTAATATCTGATATTAGCGTGGCTGAAACACGATCACGGCCATGCCGGCGACGGCAATTGTGACACCTGTCATATCCCAGACGCTCGGTCGCACACCATCCACGAGCCAGAGCCAGACGATGGCCACTGCTATATAGATACCGCCGTATGCGGCATAGACGCGGCCCGACGCATCCGGATGCAGCGTCAGCAGCCACGCGAAGATCGCCAGCGACGCGGCGCCGGGGATCAGCACCCATGGGTTGACGCCCTGGCGCAGCCAGAGGTAGGGCAGATAGCAGCCGAGGATCTCGGCGAGTGCGGTCAGCAGGTAGAGGCCTACGGTTTTCATTTTTCGGATTCGAGTCTTGCGCTGCGCAATGAGCGTCAGTCTTCAAAGGCTGGCCCTCTCCCCCAACCCCTCTCCCACGGTGTGGGAGAGGGGAGACCACCAAGGGCATAACAAATGCTGCGGGTTTGTTCCCCTCTCCCGCCTGCGGGAGAGGGGCCGGGGGAGAGGGACCGGAGCCTCCTACGCCACGGCAGCCTTCAGCGCCGTCACCAGCGCCGCCACCAGTTCGTTCTCTTCGGTCTCGCGCCGCCACATCACGCCCACTGGTGGCAAATC
>FTBO01000015.1_pt1 | contig 11058 bp, 9 predicted proteins | sample 1639401 | NCBI WGS metagenome assembly FTBO01 (sample SAMEA3914864, study PRJEB12502) | metagenome | biome: forest; material: soil | place: USA | collected 2012-03-12 | depth 0.3 m | reverse complement strand
GCGTATCACACGCTGATTCCACTGCTTGGCGGCGGCGCGGCAGCAATCTTCCTGGTTGGACTGCTGGCGTCGGGAATATCGAGCTCGGTGGTCGGGACGATGGCGGGCCAGGTCATCATGCAGGGATTCGTGCGCGCGCGCATTCCGGTAGGCATCCGCAGGCTGGTGACCATCGTGCCGTCATTCGCCGTGGTCGCGTTGGGCTGCAATGTCACCAACGCGATGATCGTCAGTCAGGTGGTGCTGAGCATGGCGCTACCGATCCCGATGATCGCGCTGCTGGTGCTGTCCGGAAAGCGATCGGTGATGGGAGACTTTGTGCTCGGGAGAGGGGTCATGGCCCTCGCCTTCGCTGCGGCACTGCTTATTCTCGGGTTGAACGCGTTATTGGTTTGCCAGGTATTTTCCTGAACCCGGAAGTTGGCATACAACCGTCAGGCAATGCCGCTTGCAGCGGGCAATAGCCGGCGTCCGGGAGTCACCACGGACGGTCAGGCATCGGGCTCCACGCTGGGCGCCGCGGCCGTCCGGCCATCGCGCAACCGGCTCAGGCTGATGATGGCGCCAGTCGAGGCCACGGCTGCCGCGACATACAGCGCGAGGCGTGCCGCGCCGTTGCCGTCGAGGCTGAACAACAAGGCGACCACGGCCGTGCCCGTGGTCTGCCCGAGCAGCCGCGTGGTGGCTTGCGCCCCGCTGGCACCGCCGCTGCGTTCCGGTGGGGTGGCGCCAATCATGGCACGGTTGTTGGGTGACTGGAAAAAGCCGAATCCGATGCCGCATAGCGCGGTCCGCCACGCGATATCCACGCCTGAGGCGTCGGGGCCCAGTACGGCCAGGCTGACCAGCCCGATCGTCATCGTCATCAGTCCCGCGCCGGCCAGGATGCTCGCGGGATAGCGGTCGGACAGCCTGCCCGAGATGGCCGCCATCAGGGCGACCATCAACGGCCAGGGCGTGATCAGCAGGCCGGTTTCCTGCAGACTGCGCCCGAGCTGATATTCGAGATAGAAGGGCAGGGCGACAAAGGCCAGCATCTGCGTCATGAACGAGCAGAACGATGTGCCGACGGCCAGTGTGAAGGCGCGGCTGGCAAACAGATCCACTGGCACAAGCGGCGCCGCGCGGCCTTGCTGTCGTGCGACCAGGCGCCAACCCAGCGCCAGGGCTAGGACCAGGCCCACTATCCCCGGCAACCTCCACGTGGCATGGCCAAGGCCGTCGACGCCGAGAATGAACAGGCCGAAGACCACGGCCGACAGCACCGCGCTGGGATAGTCGAAGGAACGTGGCTGGGCTGGGGTTTCGGGCAACGCGCGTTGTGAGATGGCCAACGCGAAGATGGCCACTGGGACATTGACGGCAAACAGCCACGGCCAACTGCCAATGGCGAGGATCAGCGCTCCGAGCGACGGCCCGACCGCAATGGTCACGCCCACTACCAGCGCATTAAGACCGATGCCACGCCCCAACTTCGTAGGCGGATAGATGAAGCGGACCAGTGCCGTATTGACACTCATGATGCCGGCCCCGCCGACGCCCTGAATCACGCGTGCGGCCACCAGCATCGGCAGATTGAAGGACGCCGCGCACAGCAGCGAGCCAACCAGAAACGTGGCGAGTCCGACCCGGTAGACACGCTTGTAGCCAAGAATGTCACCGAGCGACGACAACGGGAGCAGGCAAACGGTGACGGTCAGCTGGTAGGCATTTACTACCCAGATCGTGCTGGCGGGATCGGACTGAAGTTCGCGGGAGATCGATGGCAGCGCAATGTTGGCGATCGATCCGTCAAGCACGGCCATGATCAGACCGCAGAACACGGTAAGGATGGCCCAGGTGCGCTGGGGCCGCGGTAGGCCTTGGTGGATCTGCATGAAAAAGGGGGCGGATGCTGCTGTCGGAATGGCGAACCATCGTCCCGGGTGGGGATCCCGAGCGGATTCAGAAGCAGCATTATCGTCCGACCGCCCTGCACCAGGCAAATTCGGATGGCCATCGCAACGAACTGGACGCGGTTACCCGCTTGTTGCCCAGGTCTTGACGGGAATGCGAGTCCCTAGGAGGAGGTGGGGACTTCCCGCATCAAAGAGAAATCTCTGACTGCCTCATGCAGCAGTTCTGCCGCGTCGGCAATCGCTGGTGTCCACGACAGCTCTGCGGAGCAGAGGCGTTCAACCTTGCGGCACAGGAGCGAGATATCGAGGGCATCGACAATCCGGAACGCCCCTGCCGATCGATGCGCCCAATGGCCCAGCGCGACAGTGTCCTGTTTGAGGAGGATGTTGGCCAGCGCAGGGCCATCGGTTTGCAGATGTTCGCGCAGCAGGGTCCGGTAGCGCACCAGCTCGGATGCCGGAAGTGCCGGCCCGTCTTCGGCCGGTTGGTCGGCGCAGCCAGTCGGCGGAATGGTCTGCAGCGCCTGCTCCAGCATCTTCAGGGATGCAGGCTTGGCAACGTGCGCAGCGAATCCGCGCGCCCGCCATTCACGGGTCTGCTCGCTATGTGTGACGGCGCTGAAGGCCAGCACAGGCATCCCCGGATACTTGCTGCGGATCACTTCCAGCAGTTCGTAGCCGTCCATCACCGGCATATGGATATCGGTCAATACGATATCGACGCCGCCCCGTTCGAGAACGGCAAGGGCCTGGCGTCCATCGCCGACCACCACAGCGTTCCATCCGAGTGTTGCAAGCTGTTCCGCGACCAATGTCTGGTTCAATGCGTTGTCTTCGGCCACCAGGATCGTGCCGCGTCGCGGTTGCGCGTCGGCTTCGGGACCCGGAGATGTCGCATCGGTGTCGGTAGCCGGCCCGGTGAGTGCGCGCTCGCGCTGGGCCGGCCCGACAACATCCTGCTCGTCATCCAGGGCAGCGAGTGCGCCAGAAAGGATGGCCGCATGACTGAAAGCGGAGACTTCGAATATGCCGGACTCGCGGCGTCCCGGTCGTTCCGGGCCATCTCGCGTGATCCATACGATGTTGCATGGGCAGGCAGTGCGAAGCGCAGTCATCGCTTCCAGATCATGCTCGCCTGATACCACGAGAACATGTGGGTGATTGCCGCGAAGCCACGACTGCGCCGCGTGAAGGCCGTGAATCACGTCTGCCTGCCAACCCGCGCTCTCAAGCCAGGCCTGTAGCGTCGTTCCCGATTCGACTTCCTGGCAGACAATTGCCGCACGGCGGCCACGGACTGCCGGTTCGCGCGGAGTGGGCGGCGTGAGCGGTGGCATGAGCGGAATCGCGACGGTGAATACGCTGCCGACACCTTCCACGCTTTCGACCGTGATATGGCCTGTCATGAGCTCCGTCAAGCGTGCGCAGATTGACAGGCCGAGCCCGGTACCGGCGTGGCGTGTCGAACTGCTGGTGCCTCCCTGTACAAACGGATGGAAGATGCCGCTGACCAACCCTGGCGACATGCCGGCCCCGGAATCGCGCACACGGCAAAACAGGATGCTGCGAGATTGCGCATCCTGCGTAATCTCGGCACTGAGCGTGATCTTGCCGCTTGAAGTGAACTTGAATGCGTTGCTCAACAGGTTGTTGATGATCTGGGAGATCCGCGTCCGATCTCCGGTCAGCGTCGTGTCGAGGGTGGGCGACAGGTGGACATAGAAGCGGATGGGCCGGTTCGCCACCATCGGGGCATACGACATTGCCAGACTTTCGATTTCATCGATCGGACGGAACGGTGTGGCGATGAGCTTCATCTCTCCAGCGTCGATCTTCGAGAAATCGAGAATATCGTTGACGATCCGACGCAGGCCGTCCGAGGCCACCTGTAGCGCGCGGAGCCGCGGCGCGTGGGTCTCCAGCCCGTCCGCCCGTGCCAGTAGTTCCAGGTTGCCGAGCAGGACATTCAGCGGTGTCCGGATCTCATGGCTCATGGATGCGAAGAAATTCGATCGCGTGCGCATCATCGCTTCTGCTGCCTCGCGGGCCGAGCGAAGCTGGTGCTCGAGCTGGTGTTGGGCGGTGGCGTTCTGTATCGCGCAGAAGAATACGGCTTCGTCGCGATAGCGTGCCGGCGCATAGGTGATCTGAAGGAATTGTTGTGTCGCCGCGTTGCCCGGATCCGTACTCGGCGGGAATCCAGCGCTGGCAGGGACGTCCGGCTGTGCCGGCACGGTGATCTGCGCAATGGATGCAAACGGCTTGGGGCCGGATGGCATGTGCTGTTGCACCAGCACTTCCATGATGTGAGGTGGCAATCTTGAACCCTGCCCACAGCCCAGCAGCGAACTGGCAACCGCGTTGGAAGCGAGGATGACGTTGTCGTGCTGGCGAACGACGCAGAGCCCGATCGGCGTGGCGCTGACGAGGATGTGATTGATGGTTTCGTTCTCGATCGATCGCGCAGCCTCGGTGTGGCTGCGACGCAGCAAGTGGATATCCCAATAGCGGGCAGTCGCCACAATGGTGAGGATCAGCAAGAGGGCCAGGCCCAGAATGATGGTCAGCTTGGTGGAAGTGGAACTGAACAACGTCCCGTAGGAAAGATCGTAGACCAGCGAACCGAAGCCGGATCCCAGGGGTTGTATCAGCAGCAGGCCCGAACGGGTCAGTCCCAGGGATTCTGGCCGCATGACCTGTGCGTGCTGCAGGACATGAGCATGCGCTGCAGCGCTCGCCGGCGGAGAGACATCGATTGGCGCGCCGGCATCGTTGAGAAGCCAGAGTCTAGCGGGCTGGACCGGGCGTTTCAGTCGTTCCAGGAAGGCAGAGGCGGGCACGCTTGCGGCGACGAGTGTGGCGGGGTACTTGCCCGCGGTCGGAATGGCCATGACAGAGATCATTGCGCGCGAACGCTCGACTGGATCGGCCGTCGGACCGATCCAGTGCGGGCCATGCTGCGCCAGTCGCGGGTCTCCGATCCTGGCCGTCAACTGTTGCAGCAACTCATCGCGCAACGTGGTGACAATTTCCGGGCGTAGCGTGGCACGCGCATCGGTCGACATCGGCGTGGCTGGCAGCACGATCGCGTACGCCGCATCCGCATCGACGACGTATGCCCGGTGATCGAGGTCGAAGGCTGTCTGCGTGATCCGCATGGCCACGGCAGTCTGCTGTAGCTGCCAGAGCCGTCGGGGTAGGGTGTCGCCCCAGGCGACGCGGGTCGCTTCCGGGACAATCAGCGCGTATTGGCCGTCGTGCGACAGGGCGACGCCCGTGCGCCGCACCTGTGCGAGCAGATCCCGATCAGGCGCCGTGTCGTTCGTTGCCCCCTGGTTGCAACGGATAGTCATCGCCGTGCGTCGCAGGAATGCAGTCTCGTTCTGCAACCTCAGGGAAATGGCTCTGACGTACTGCGCCACGTGGCTTCTGCGGGTATCGAGGTTCCGCTCCGCCACGAGTCCGGCCGACACCAGCGCCGCGATGACGACGATGGCGACAAGCAAGGCGACCGTGGCGTAGTAAAGATGCTGCTGGCGTCGCGCGTTGCGTGCCAGGGATGCGAAGGATTGCGCTAGCGGTTCCTCCGTGCGATCGAGAATCTGTTGCATGGGGTCCGCTCAGATCAATCCGTTCTCGTACCCGTAGCAAATCAGATCCGTGTTGGTCTGGATGTTCAACTTGCGCATGGCTACGGTCTTCTGGCTCGAAATGGTGCTGACGGATCGCCCGAGCTTTGTTGCGATCTCCGTCAGCTGGAAGCCCTGCGCATACAGGCGCACGACTTCGAGTTCACGCAAAGTGAGTTCCGTACTCCGCGCCGTCGACGCGACGCTATCCAGGACGGCGCGAATGAACGGCGAGTAGAAATGACCATTGCTGACGGTGACATGGATGCAGGCACGAACGATTTCATCGAGTTCGTCCCCCTTGCTGACGAAGGCATTGGCGCCGAGTTTCATCGCGCGCGTGACGATTCCGGGATTCGTTTGCGCGCTGAGAACGACGATGCGTGTTCCCGGGTAATACTGTGCAATGCGGCGCACGAGATTGAGCCCATCGACCGATGTATCGCCATGGCCCATGCTGAAATCGGTGACGATGACATTGACTGGCTGCTGTGCCAGCGCGCTGAGCAATTCGCTGCCGTTCATGCATTCGGACACAATCTGAAACCCCGGAGCCCGCTGTAGACAGTCGCGCAGGGCCGTGATGACGAGGGGATGATCATCTGCCAGGGTGATCCGAATGGTTGTTGCAGGCATGCCTCAGAGTCCTTTCGCAGACAGGTGCCGCGTTTCGTGGAAAGCGCGGCTTGAGTTCGTGCTTTTGCAAGTGGCGGAGATGGCCACATCCCCTCCAGGAGACCCACGATGCCACGCGCAAACGCACGGCTAGTGGTTGTAAGGGGCGCATTCTGGCACGTCGTACATCGTGCTGAAATCGCATATCTACTAGATTCGCGAAATGCGTCGGCGATGTCTGATTGGTTGAAGACCCTCTTGCCCGGCACCTGGTGCGAGAAAGCCGATTCCATCATCACAACGGCCAAGGAAGCGACGACCGGGCATTTCAGCCAATGCCGATTGGCTGCGTTCCGTGTCAGGTTGCCGCGTTCCGCAGGATCTCGGCCTGGGAATCGAGCGCCCAGATCAGGCCGCGATAGCGCGGCAACAAGCGGTCGACACGTTCGACGAAGCCGATGCTCCGCCGAGACAACGCCGGCGTATTGGCATGGACCAATGCCGCGGCCGGATGGGATAGCGCGCGGTGCTTGGCAAGCCAGCCCGGCACCTGATTCAGACCGCGCAGTCGTAACAGCATCAGGATTTCAACCGGGATGGCCTGTTCTACAGGGTGATCGAAATCGGAATGCGATGCGCCCCCCTTGCGCCCACGTCGGGCAAGACGTCTTTCGATCAGCCTGCCCGCGAGCGGCGCGAAGGTCTTGTCGTCGTCCTGCCAATGCTCGGCAAGCCTGCCGAGTAACGAGTCGCTGCGGCAAAAGACCGATTGCGGGACGGGGATGCCGAGCGCCGTGCCCGCGATGCCGACGATCATGCCCGTCATCCCGCACAGCGGCGGCTGCGCCGGAAGGCGCCGGCTGATGCCGAACCAGGCCTGTAACGCAAAGGCGGCGAGCGCGCGCCAGTCCAGTGCCAGCAGCATCGCCACCTGCAGCGACATCTCGCGCGCGTAAGCTTGCCGGCGATTCAGGCCGTTCCATTGCTCCTTGTGCAACGCCAGCGCGTGCGTGCCGGCCATTGATTCGATCACGCCGAGTTGAAACGAATGCCAGTCTGGCGCGGCGGACCGTGAATCTCTGTGATCCAGGTCAATGGCCTGCCACTGGCGAAGCCGGCCCAGCCAGAATAATGCGCGAGCGGCGCGTGGTATGGGAACCGCACCAGGGATCGACATGAAGGTTGTGAGCGTGTCGCGGTATGTGCCTTGCAGCGCGTCGGCTTGTGCCTGCGCCGTGCGCAAGATGGTCAGCCGTCGCTGTTCGTGGTCCAGTCCATTCGAGGTCTCGTTCCGCATCATATGGGCTCGTTTCGATTCGATCGGGGACATCAACACTAAGTGCGCCCGGAAGTGCGGTCCATCGCCTTTCATCGAAACTGCCGGCGTCACAGCGTGGCCGGTTGCGAGCACGTCGGTGCCGGTCATGTCACGTCAACGCCTCAATATATTCGAGCGATACAGGGTCTTTCGCAGTGCATCACGCAGCGCCGCAAAAAGTGGCATGCTGACAGCCGTGCGCGGCGTCGGATCCGGTTCGTGCCGCGCCGCGCCGTGCCGTACGACCCCCGCATGGAGGTGTGTCATGACAATGCGTCAATTCACCGAGTTTCCCGCCAATGAACGGCAAGACATCGAGGCCGTATTCAGGCAGGTCGGTCTTGTGCCGCAGGAGTTCGAAATTTCCGACGTCAATGGCACGTCGGCCCGTCAGGTGACGGTGCGAAGGCAGCGCACCGGGGCGGAAAGCGTTTATGACGCGGGCCCCGGCACCTCATGGGTGGAAGAGTTCGAGAGTGACCTCGAGTGCGGGCTGTTTGGCCAGATGTCGTCCTGACCCCGACGGACCGGCTCAGTGCCGCGCGCGTTCCTGACTGCGCCCGACGATAGAAGCCCCTGCGATCAGTTCCCTGAGCAGTGCCAGCGATGCTGCACCCGGCATGCGGTAGGGGTCGAGTTCGCCCTGCGCCGAGTATCTGAGCAGCGTCGCGGCATTGATCTTGCCCGCATTCACACGCCCCATCGACCAGGCGGAAAAGGCTCGTTCGGCAATTTCCTCGTAATGCAGCAGGATCACATCGCGGTGCCGGTCGTCGTGGCCGATATTGAGGTAAAGGCGCGACACCGCTTCGCGGCTGCCTTCGAGTGCCTGCAGGAAGATGCTGTCGCTGTGGCACAGCACACCGGTGATGCCATGGCGCGGGTTCTGCTCAAGGCTTGTGTCAAGGATCGCATCGAGCACATCGGTGGACAGCGGCGCCCGGGCGCGGCTGGCATAGAGCAGGCGAACTAGCATCGGTGGCTCCTTGACAAGCGAATCAGCGGCGATTCAGGTTCAGCAGCGTCAGGAATTCGCGGCGCAGTTTGTCGTCCTTGAGGAACGATCCGCGCATGACGCTGTTGGTCATCTTGGCGTCGGTATCGCGCACGCCGCGCCAGTGCATGCAGAAATGCTCGGCTTCCATCACGATGGCCAACCCGTCGGGATTCATCTTTTCCTGAAGCAGGTCCGCCACCTGCGCCACCGCCTCTTCCTGGATCTGCGGCCGGCACATGATCCACTCGGCCAATCGGGCGTACTTGGACAAGCCGATCAGGTTGGAATGCCGGTTCGGCATGACGCCGACCCACAGGCTGCCGATGATCGGGCACAGATGGTGCGAGCAGGCACTGCGCACGCGGATCGGCCCCACGATCATCAGCTCGTTGAGTTGTTCGACGTTGGGGAACTCGGTGACCTCGGGCGCCTTCGCATATCGGCCGGCGAAGATTTCCTTGAGGTACATCTTGGCCACGCGCCGCGCGGTTTCACGCGTGTTGTGGTCCTGGTCCACGTCGATTACCAGCGTGCGCAACACGTCTTCCATGCGGGCTTCGACTTCCGCCTGCAGCGCGTCGAGCTCGCCGTGCTCGAGGTAGCGCGCGATGTTGTCGTTGGCATGAAAACGCTCGCCGGCTGCTTCGATGCGGGCGCGAATCCGGTCCGATACCGGGGTGTGGGCTGCGTGCTTGGCCCCGTCGGAGTGATTCTCGGGGTGGTCCTTGTGTGACATGGTTAGCCGCTGGCGATCAGGCAGGAGGGGCGCGGTGCGCGGTGCTTCACTATATGGCAGTTGGCAGGGCTCCACAACTTGCGCAACCATGCCACCGGAAAGGGGGGCGCGCTCAGCGCAACACGGCCAGCGCCGGCAGTAGCGCCATGGGCATCACGATGGCCCCGGTCTTCAGGAATGTCCCCGCGCCGATCGCATGGCCTTCGCGGCGCAGCGCGGTCAGCCAGAGCAGCGTGGCCAGCGATCCGGTCACCGACAGGTTGGGCCCGAGGTCCACGCCGATCAGCACGGCCGCCGTGACCGTTTCCGAAGCGTGGCCGGCCGCCAGTGCCGACGCCGCAAACAGTCCGGCGGGCAGGTTGTTGACGAGATTGCTGACCAGGCCCACCAGCACGCCGGCCATACCAGCGCCGATCGTCGCATCCGCGCCTTCCCGCATCGACAGCGCATGGACCCACCGGGCAAGCTGATCGGTCAGGCCGGTCTGCGAGAGCCCGGCCACCAGCACGAACAGGCCGGCGACCAGTGGCAGCACGCCCCACGATACTTCCGCCAGGGCCGGTCGCAGCAGGCGCGGTTGCGTCGCGCAAACCGCCAGCAGCGTCGCGGCTCCGCCGATGAATGTGGGCCAGCCCAGGTCCTGGCCACGCAGCGACGCGTTCAGCAATGCCGCGCCGGTCAGTACGATACCCGCCGTGGTGAGCCATGCCTGCAGCGACAGCGGCGGCGTCTCCACGTCTTGTGCGATGCGCTCGGCCAGCGCCTCGCGCTGGGTCCAGTAGAGCGCGAGGAAGGTCATGACGATCGCCACCACCGACGGCAGCGCAAAGCGCGCGAGCCAGCCGAGCAGCGGCGGCATGCGCTCGCCGAACAGCACGAGGTTGGCTGGATTCGAGATCGGCAGTACGAAGCTGGCCGCGTTGGCGATGAACGCGCAGGCGTAGAGGTACGGCAGCGGATGCCTGACGCGCGCGGCGCGCGTGGCGGCCAGCACGGCAGGCGTCAGCACAACGGCCGTGGCGTCGTTCGACATGAAGGCGGTCACGGCGATGCCGAAACCATAGACCAGTACGAACAGGCGTCGCGCGGAGCCGCGGGCGCTGCGTACGGCCAGCGCGGCCACGTGATCGAACAGCCCCGTCTTGCGCGCCAGTTCCGAGATCAGCATCATCCCGGCCAGGAACAGGTAGACGTCGTTGCCGCGCGCCACCGCATCGAGCGCGTCACGCCACGGCAGCAACCCCGCCAGGCACAGAAGCAGCGCACCGGCCATGGCCCAGAACGGCTCCGGCAGGCGAAACGGTCGGAACAGCACGCCCGCGGTTGCCAGCGCGGCGACGGCCCAGATCAGCGGCGTAGTGTAGGGGAGCATCGTGCGATGTCAGAGCACACCGCCCGCTTGGCGCGGTGCGGGGCCGGCGTTTGCGGGGGCGGGTACGCCGAGCGCTGCGGGCGTGGGTCCGGGATTGGCCACGCTGCCAGCCATTCCGGGCGCGCCGCCTTCGATCGGCACGTCGGGCACCACGGCCGGGGCCGGGAAGCCCAGTGACGCAATGCCATGCGTGCCGTCGGCGTTCTCGGCGTAGGCCCAGTCGTCGTTGAGCCGTGCGAGTTGCGGCGGGGCCGGGAAGGCGGTGTCCGGCACGCCGGCCAGCCGGGCTTCCATGTAGGCGGCCCAGATCGGCAGCGCCGTGGTGGCCCCGAATTCGTGACGCCCCAGGCTGCGGTTGTCGTCATAGCCCATCCACGCCACGGTCACCACTTGTCCCGCATAGCCGGCGAACCACCCGTCGACGGCGTCATTGGTGGTGCCCGTCTTGCCGGCCACGTCGTCACGGCGCAGATAGCGTTTCACGCCATTGCCG
>FTBO01000043.1_pt1 | contig 11260 bp, 12 predicted proteins | sample 1639401 | NCBI WGS metagenome assembly FTBO01 (sample SAMEA3914864, study PRJEB12502) | metagenome | biome: forest; material: soil | place: USA | collected 2012-03-12 | depth 0.3 m | reverse complement strand
GCTCAAGGCGTTCGAGGAGGTCTTCATGGAGCAGGTACGCGTGGGCGACCTCCTGTTCCATGGCGATCCCGGCGCGCAGCAGCGGTTGACCGTCAAGCTGTCGGGCACGGGCATGGCCTGCGCGATGTGTCATCCGTTCGCCTCGGACACGCATCCGCACGAGTTCCCGAAGTTCCAGGAGCAGATGAACGAGTTCGCCACGCTGCGCGACATGATCAACTGGTGCATCGAGAAGCCCAACGAAGGCGAGAAGATCGATCCGAACGGACCGGCGATGAAGGCGCTCGAAGCGTACATGTACTACTCGAACCGTAATTCGAAGCTCGATCCTGGCCGTCATTGAGACGCCCGCCGAGAGGTCGTATTGCAGGAATCCGGGAATCCGGGAATCCAGGAATCACGCATATGCCAGCAGCCCGCAGCGCACCGGCCTTATCCGAGCCGTTTCCCGACCTGGATTCGCTGGTCGACCGCGGGCTGGTCCTCAAGTGGTTGTACTGGGGGCTGTTTTGGCTCATGTTCACACCGAGCATTGGCGTGACGATATCGAGCCTGTTCAACTATCCCGACTATCTGGGGACATCCGAATACCTGACATTCGGAAGACTGCGGCCGATGCACGTCAATGGCGTGATCTTCGGCGCGTTCTCCACGCTGTTTATCGGCCTGTGCAACTATCTGCTGCCACGCCTGTGCGGTGTGCCGATCTGGAAGGGGCACTGGGGCCACTGGCTGGTCTGGGTCTGGAACATTGGCCTGGTCGCGGGCATGGCGTCGCTGATGCTCGGCTTCAATCAAGGGCTGGAGGCCGGCGAGTTTCCACTCCCCATCGATGCCGTCATCTTCATCGTGGTGACCCTCACCACCGTGCAGTTCCTGATGACGATCGCCCACCGACGCGAGCCGCAGCTGTACGTGGCAGTCTGGTATCTGATCGGTGCGTTTGTCTGGACCGTGATGAACCTGGTGCTCGGCAGCTTCATCCTGCCCTTCGCGATCACGGGCATCAATAGCGCGGCGTTTCACGGCCTGTTCATTCACTACATCGTGGGGTTGTGGATCACGCCGGCCGGCTATGTGCTGATCTACTATTTCCTGCCCGCCAGCGTGCAGAACCCGGTGTATAGCCACAAGCTGTCGCTGATCGGATTCTGGTCGCTCGCGCTGTTCTATCCTTTCGTCGGCATTCACCATTACCTCTACAGCCCGATTGCCGATTGGGCGGAGACGCTTGCGATCATCACTTCGATGCTGCTGATCGTGCCGGTATGGACCGTGCTGCAGAATTTCTTCGGCACCATGATCGGCCGCTGGCACACGTTCTCGCAGAACCTGACCGCGAAGTTCCTGATCATGGGATCGCTGATGTATCTCGTGGGCTGCTTTCAGGGTTCCACCGAGGCATTGCGCTCGATCCAGCAGCCGACGCACTTCAGTGATTTCGTGATCTCGCATTCCCACCTGACCGTGTTCGGAACCTTCGTGGTGTGGGCGATCGGGGGCACCGTATATGTCATGCCAAAGCTGGTCGCGCGGCCGCTATGGTCGCCGCGGCTCGGCAACTGGTCATTCTGGCTGATCACGTTCGGCATCTCGCTGATGGGCCTGGACCTGACCATGGCCGGCCTGCAGCAAGGCTACATGCTGATGGCCGGGGTCGAATGGCTCGATTCCCTGGTGGCCATCCGGCCCTACTGGCTGGTGCGAACCACGGCCGGCATCTCGATGGACATCGGCATGTCGCTGCTCGTCTACAACCTCATGCGCACGGTGCTCTCGGCGCAAGCCGCCCCGACGGTGGCGCCGGCCGGCAACGTACGAGGGGCCACGCCATGAGCGCGCGGCGCCCCGATGGGCGCTATGGCCTGCGTTTCTACGCGCTGGTCGCGGGCTTCGGCTGCATCTCGCTGGCGGCATTCGTGCAGGGCGTATTGCCGATGCTGGAGCTGCAATCGCGTACCGACAAGGTCACGCAGGTGGTCCGCACCGAGCTGGGCGAGCTCAAGTGGGTGGAGGCGCGCGCCACCGACTACACGCCGCTGCAGCTGCGTGGGCGTGAGGTCTACACGCGCGAGGGCTGCTGGTACTGCCATTCGCAGTTCGTGCGCCCTGTCACTGGCGAGACCCGGCGCTGGGGCCCGGTGGCGCAGGCGGGCGAGTACGCCTTCGACCTGCCGCATCTGTTCTCGACACGCCGGATCGGGCCGGACCTCTCGCGCGTTGGCCTGAAGTTCAGCGATGCCTGGCACCTCGCGCATTTCTGGGACCCGCGCATGCTCTCGCCGGATTCCGTGATGCCGCGTTTCTCCGCGCTGTTCGCCGGACCGCATGACGTCAAGATCGTTACCGACGCGCAAGGGCGGCGCACGCTCGAGAACAATGGGGTGACCAAGGCGCTGTTCGACTTTGCGAGCAGCGAGACCATCGTCCTCACGCCCAATCGCGAGGGCCTGCTGTTCGTCCCCGAGCGTGGCAAGTATCCGGTGATCCTGACGCCGAATCACGAGTTCGAGGGCGACACCGTGACGTTGATCTCGGATACCGAGGACCTGCGCTCACTGATCGCGTATCTGCAGAAGCTCGGCACCAACCGCGGCAAGTGGCGCGACCGCTTCGAGCCGCAACTGATGGAGGCCTCGCAGACCACGATCCCGCGTTCGGAGGAATGGATCGCCTATGGCAAGAACGTCTATGAGCGGCGTTGTCTCGGCTGCCATGGTGTGAAGGGCGACGGCAACGGACCGGCGGCCGCATTCATGCAGAAGGATCGTCCGCGCAACTTCACGCTCGGCGTATTCAAGTTTCGCCTGACGCCTTCGGGATCGATGCCCGATGATGGCGACCTGCTGCGCACGATTACGCGCGGCGTGCGTGGCACCGCGATGCCGAGCTGGCACGAACTGCCAGAGAAAGACCGTCTTGCGGTCATCCAGTACATCAAGTACGACCTTGCGGCCGACCGGAGCAAGCCCGACAAGCCGTACTTCTACTTCGCAGAGGAGCCGCCGCAGGCACCGATCTTCATTGGCGTGCCCCCGCCACCGTCGGCCGACATGATCCTGCGTGGCAAGCAGGCATGGGACAAGGCCAAATGCTGGGAATGCCATGGCCGCGCAGGCAAGGGTGACGGCGAGAAGGCGGCAGGTCTCAAGGACGACTTGGGCTTCCCGATTCCACCCGCGAATCTCACGACGGGCCAGTTCAAGTCCGGTGCCTCGGTGAAGGATATTTTCCGCACCATGAGCACGGGGTTGTCCGGCACACCGATGCCGTCGTTCAGCGACACGGTCTCGGAGGCAGATCGCTGGGCACTTGCCTATTTTGTGCTGTCGCTCTCGGCCTATGCCGATCCGCTGACGGGACAGCCGCTGCCGATCTCGCCCGAACAGAAGGCGGCACTCAACAATCCCGCGCTGCGGGCGGAAGAGTCCCGCAATGCGTATCGACCCACGGACGCAGGCGAGTCGGGACCGCCCGGCACGTACGCTGGCGAGGCGTGGGCAAGCCGGCACGGCTTCGCGTTCGCGCAGGATCGCGGCAAGGAGTAGACGGACATGGCGGAACTCACGCTGGTGCAATTCGTGGTGGCTTTCCTGATGAGCCTCGGGGCCGTCTTCCTGTTTGTCTGGGCGGTGCTCTCGGGCATGTTCGAAGATGTGGAGGCGATCAAGTACAAGGCGTACCGTGCCGAGGTGAACGAGCGCAGGGAGGGCGAAGATGCCTGAGGAACGTGGGACACGTGAGACACGCACCGAAGACCTGCCGCATCACGAGCAGACTGAAGACTATGGTGGCGGCCATATCCAGGCGCGTCATGGACGCGTCAACCGGTGGCTGCTGGTCGTGTACCTCGTGCTGTTCATCTGGGCGCTGTACTACGGCTACACGTACTGGGGCGGACTTGGTCCGGGCCTGGACCTGACGCGCTGAAGGAGGTTCCATCATGGCCCCCAAGCTGTTGCTGGCACTGGCGCTGCTGAATCTCGTGTTCCTGTTTGTCGAGCTGGCGTTCAACGTGCTGGGTGTGCGATTGCTGTAAAGGAGATCGCCATGACTGTCGCCGAAGCAATCGCATTCTGGATCTTCGTCATCATGACCGTCGGGTTCTTCGCATGGGTAGCCTGGCTGGCGTGGCACAAATGAGCTTTTGACATGACGCACTGGCTGATCTTTGTCGCCGGCATCGCGGGCAGCCTCCATTGCGTGGGCATGTGCGGTGGATTCGCCTGCGGCCTTGGACCGGCGCGGGGCGGGCCGCTGGCAACCCTGGCGCGGCACCTGGCCTATGGCGCCGGCCGCCTGTGCAGCTATGCGTTCCTCGGCGCGCTGGCCGGGCATGCCGGCATGTTGCTGATGGCGCATGCAGGCGATGGCGCGCGCATGGTCATGATGCAACGTGGCTTTGCCGTGGTGTCTGGCCTGCTGATGCTCTGGATCGGCTTGCGGCTCGCCGGTCTGGGTGGTGCGCGCGGCGATGCGCTGGCCGGTACTGGCATGCCATGGCTCGTGCGCTCGCTGCGCACATTGCTGCGCGCACCGGGCCCGGCCGCGCCGCTGGCATTTGGTGTGCTGAACGGTCTGCTGCCTTGTCCACTGGTCTATGCCTTCGTGGCGCAGGCGGCTGCCAGCGGCAACGCTCCCAACGGACTTGCGGTGATGATCGCGTTCGGTCTCGGTACGTTTCCCGCCATGCTGCTGATGGGCGGTATTGGCCTCTGGTGGCGCGCACGCGGTACGCCCACGCAGCAGGTTCATGCAACGTTCCTGCCGGAGCCAGCCGGCCGGCTCGATTGGCGTGTGCATGGCATCCGCGCGGCCGGCGGCTTTATCGTACTGCTCGGCCTGATCACTGTCGCGCGCGGCGTGGTGCCTCTGAGCGCCCATCTGGGCGGGCATCTGCACTATCTGCACTAGGTGGCCGTCATGGATGCCATGCATGCCTGCAGCCATTGTCATCTCCCGGTAGGCCGGCTCGGCGTGAGGCGAGAACTCGATGGTGACGAGCGCTGGTTCTGCTGCTATGGGTGTTGCCTGGCCTATCAGGTGCACCACGGGGCCGACGATGAGCCACAGGCGGCCACCGCGCTGATCCGCCTCGGCATCGGCGCCTTTCTCGCCATGAACGTGATGATGTTCAGTTGGGCGCTCTATGCGGATGCCTTCACCGGCAGTGAAGCGTGGCTGCGTCAACCCGTGCATTGGCTGATCTGGCTGCTTGCGACGCCGTTGGTGGTGCTGTTGGGCCGCCCGTTCGCCGAGGGCGCGTGGCAGGCCGCGCAAGGCGGGCGGATGTCGACCGATGTGCTGGTGTGCATCGGCGTGGCGGCGGCCTATCTGTATTCCTGCTGGCAGGTCCTGCTGGGCTCCAGCCTGGTCTATTTCGATACGGCCGCCATGGTGCTGCTGCTGTTCACGCTCGGCCGCTTGCTTGATGCCCAGGTGCGCGTGCGCACGGCGCGCCGGCTGGCGCCGATGCTGGCGGCGGCGCGTGCACAGGTGCGCTGCCTGGTCGATGGGAAGGAGGTCATGCGTGCGGTGACGACGGTCAAGGCAGGCGACCTCGTGCGCGTGCTGCCGGGTGAATGTATTGCGGTCGATGGCATCGTCGTGGATGGCCGGTCCGACTGCAACGAGGCGGTACTCACCGGGCAGGACGAACCGCAGTTCAAGTCGCCGGGGGCGCTGGTCCACGCTGGCAGCCTGAACGGCATTCGGCCATTGCTGATTCGCGCGACGCTGGACGGCGCGCACACGCGCTGGCAGCGCATCGGCGAGGAAGTGCGGGGCGCGCTGGCACGCAAGTCGCTCGCAGGCGAGACCGTGGACAGACTGATCGCGTGGTTCGTGCCCGGCGTTGTGCTGCTGGCGCTTGGCAGTGCCTGGTACTGGGGACATCACGCCACCGATGATGCGGGGGGCGCGGCGATACTCGCCGGGCTTGCGGCGCTGGTCGTGGCATGCCCGTGCTCGCTTGGGCTCGCCGCGCCGCTCGCCCATGCCATGGCGATCGGAAGGGCGGCGCAGCAGGGCGTGCTGGTGCGGGGCGGCGATGTATTCGAACGGCTCGCCTGCATTCGCGGCGTGGCCTTCGACAAGACGGGGACCTTGACCGACGAGACGCTGGTGCCAGTGGCATTGCGCATCGATGGTGCGAGCCAGGAGCAGGTGCTGCATCGTGCCGCATGTCTCGCGCAGGCGTCCGGACACCCGGCGGCCCGCGCGATTGCCGCCATGTCTGGTGGCGGCATCAGCAACGACGTCGAGACGAGTACAGGCGAGGGACTGTGCGGCGAGGTGGACGGTGTGCCATGCGTTCTCGGTTCGCTGGCGTTCCTGCGCACGCTCGAGTGGGAGGTGCCGCCGATTCTTCTGGCCACGGCCCCGCCGGGTTGCACGCACGTGCTGGTGGGATGGAATGGCAGCGCCCATGGGCTGTTTGCGTTGCGCGCGCCGCCGATGCCGGAAACGGGGGCCGTGATTGCCGAACTGCGGCACGCCGGCATCGCAACGCTGCTGCTCAGCGGGGACAATCCTCATGCGGTCTCTACCATGGCGAGGGCCCTCGATATGGAAGCATGGCGTGCGGCCCAGTCGCCAGGGGACAAGGTCCAGGCATTGCGCGCATGGTCCAACGGTGCCGGACCGGTGGCGATGGTGGGCGATGGTCTCAACGATGGCCCAGTGCTGGCGGCTGCGTCGGTGGGTATCGCGGTGGGCAATGCCACCGATCTCGCGCGTGAGAGTGCCGACGTGGTACTCCCGAGCATGGGACTGGCCAGCCTGCCCTGGCTGCTGCGGCAGGCGCGGCAGGTCAGACGTACCGTACGGCTCAATCTTGCATGGGCATTTGGCTACAACGCGATCGCATTGACGCTGGCCGCTACCGGCCATCTGCTGCCGGTTGTTGCGGCGGCGCTGATGGCCGGATCGAGTCTCGTGGTTGCATGGCGCTCATGGCGAGCCAGCGCTGTGGGGGAGGCGGCGGACGCCGGTCCGCGCGCGGCATTTCTCGGAGCATCGCCATGACGCGCACCGGATGGATCGTCTGCATCGCGTTGCTGTGGTTGCCTGTGGGCACACACGGCAGCCATGCCGAAACCCAGCACACCGACGCCTCGTCGCGCGGTTGGCCGATCAGTGATTTCGAACTTCGCGATCAACGCGGGCAACCGTTCACCGCCGCACGGCTGCAGGGTCGATGGACCTTTCTGCTGCTCGGCGACACGCATTGCGGTACACCGTGTGCCAATGCCCTGGCGGGGTTGGCGGGGATGTACCGGCGGATCGATAACACGCAGAAGCTGGCCACGACGCAGGTCGTGTTCGTCTCGCTCGATCCGGCACGCGATACGCCCGCTACGTTGCGGCGGTATCTGGAACCATACGATGCGCGCTTTGTCGGGGTGACGGGCACCGCTGAAGCGCTGGCGCCGCTGGTCGACGACCTTGGTGGCAAGCCGGGCGCCCACCATCCCGGCTCGCTGGTCCTGATCGCGCCGGACGGCACCGTACGCAGCAGATTCCTGCCGCCATTCGAGGTGTCGCTGTTGACCGCCGAGTACCTGAAGACCAGGGTGCGGAAGTAGTGCGTTGTTTTGCCTGACCTGTGGTGGGGTGAAGCGAGCGCGTTGCCAGATGGCGAGATCGCACGGATCTCATCCTCATCGCCATGCCCAGGTATCAGCCCCTTTCGGGTACCACATGGTCACAACGTCACGACAGCGCGGGAGCGCTGGCACCTGGCGTGCGGCGGTCGCGCCGCCGCATGCGGCATCTCAGTAGGGAGGGTTCACCACGACGTACTGGGAGCCCTGTGGCTGGTACCAGGTGCCGCCGCATTGCTGATACACCATGCCGCCATAGTTCACCGGCGCGCAGCCCGGGGGTACCGTGCGTACCATCGATCCTATGATCGCCGACGTCACGGCCACCGTGGCGGTAACGGCAGCGGCCGTCGCGACAGGATGGTAGTCGTTGTCCCAGCCGCCGTGGCAACAGCCGCCGCCTTCCACGTTGACGTTCACATTGCGGTTCGAGTTGACGTTGACGTTCCGGTTGGTGTTGACGCTGTTGACGCTGGTGCTACGCACGTTGTTGGTCCGTGCGTCGGCATGCTGGTTGTTGATCTGCCGGCCACCACCGCCACCACCACCGCCAGCCTGGGCCGCCGCCGCACGGCCGCCACCATGTCCGCCACCACCTCCACCACCGTGCCCGCCTCCGCCGGCAGGGCGCGCATCCGCGATCGGGGTGTATGCCACGACCGAGAAGAAGACGGCGGCCAGCCACAGGGCAAAGCCCTTTGCGATTGCATGTCTCATGGTGGCCTCCTTTACCGGTTCTTCAGGGGCACGAACTCTGCCGCCTTTGCCCCTGGAGGGGGCGTGAATGTGAAGAGCGAATCGCTGAGCCGGGGATTCAGGTTCCAGCGGATCAGGGACACCGACTGGGGCCGAGCGTCATCGGCGCGATTGGTAATGACCAGCTTGCGCGGCAAGGGGCGCGGGCCTGTCTCGATCCAGATTTGCCAGTCGTAATCGCCCTGGCGGAACGCGTAGTGATCGCAGAGCGTATTTCCGATGAGGTCCTGGCCGGCGTTCATCGCGGAACTCATGTTGTCCAGCGGCGCCTCCGGCGTGCCCCAAAGGAACAGGTCCGCCAACGGAATCTCGACGCCAAAGCGCTCTCTCAATCGACCCACCAGCCCGGCGAGATTCTCGGTGAATGGCGCCTTTGAAAAATACTTCTGCTCGGGCATATAGAGCACCACCGTCTTGCCGTCGTACATCAGGTCGCGCACGGAGCGCGCGCTACGCATCTGGGCGCGCAGCTTGTTGGGCCGTTGGACGTCCACCTTCGAGGTGGCGGTGTGAAGCAGCTTCTGCCCGTCCGCCAACACCCGCTCGCCCGACAGATCCACAAAAACTTCGTACTGCTTGAGCGTCTGCAGGTATGTGCCCATGTCCCGCAGCGCCTGGATGGCAGCCGGGTCCACTGCGTTGGCCGCGGCTGGGGTGCTGGCTGTCGAGGGGGGCGGGGTGCTGGACTGGGCTGGCGGCGATGCCGTCCCGGGGTTGGTACTTGCGGCCGGCGGCGCATTGCTGCAGGCCACCACGGAAACAGTAAGCAAACTCAGGACTGCGATGCGCACCATGTCGAGCTCCTCGAAAGCTGGGGGCCACCAACGCCGATCGGCTGGTGTGTTCGAGCAATCTCCCCTCGCGAGGCGTCCTCTGGCTGCAGGGCGCAAGACTACCGAGGGTGTCGGGGCATGCTCCCACCTTCAATCGATCGATTGAAGTGAATTGTTTTTATGTCGTCGTTAGAAACTTCGACGAGCGTGAAGGTGTGCTATTCGGCGCATCCGGATTCAGTTTGACGTGCGATCGCGCTCCCGCGCGATCGCCGGCGGCGTCCAGGAACCTTCAGGCAGGTTCACTCGTCGTGAACAACTACCATCTTGCCCTTTGCCTCGCTGGCTTCCATGATGCGGTGCGCCTCGGGAACCTCGGCGAAACGGAAGACCCGCCACGGCTTGGCCGAATACTTCCCCGCAGCGATGTCAGCGGCGATCGATTGAAGTGGCACGTCCGACAGCGGGAAACCGGGAGTCCCGAACACGAAACTGCCGAAGAACGTGAAATCGACGCCGCTCGGCATTTGCAGCAGGGGATTGAAGTCGGCAATCGGTGCGAGTCCGCCCAGCCAGCCCGCCAGACATACTTTGCCGTCACGGCGAACCATCGACAGCGAATCCAGCAGCGTACTGTTACCGACCAGGTCCAGCACCGCATCCAGCTGCTTGCGCTCCGCAATATGCTGGGACAGATCGGGGCGTTCGATCTCGCAACGGCTCACCCCGAGCGCCTGCAGTTGTTCAAAGCTCGATCGGCTGACCGTGGTGCCGATGACCGTCAATCCCGCATTCACCGCCATGTTCATTGCGGCACGCCCGAGTGCAGACGACGCGCCGCGAATCACAATCGTCTGCCCGCGTTGAATTTTCAGGTTACGGAACAGACAAGTCCACGCCGTTGCGTATGACTGCGGAATGGCAGCCAGCTCCGCCCACGACAGATCCGACTCGATCACGGTCACGTTGCTCGCCTGTACGCGCGTGTACTCCGCGTAGCTTCCATTGATCGTACGACCCAGGCCGCCCATCATGGTCGCCACCTTGGTGCCGACGGCGAACTCGCCGCCGGGGCATGAATCAACGATGCCGACACATTCAATACCGCTCACCGGTGCGGCTTCAGCCCATTCGCCGCGACGCATGTGCATCTCGGCATGGTTGATGCCGAACGCCTTGATCTTGATGACTACGGTTCCTTCCTTTGGCTCGGGCTTCGGGATGTCCTTGTAAACCAACGCTTCGAGACCACCAAAACCCTCTAGAACAATTGCTTTCACGTCATGACTCCTGAAACACTGCCGGCAGGTAAAGCCGAGGTTCGATAAACATCCTGATCGCGTGCCTCTCAAATCAGGAAATCGGAAATCGCCGCTGCGATGTCTGCGGCATGCGTCTCGAGTGCGAAGTGACCGGTATCGAAGAAGCGCACTTCCGCGGTGGGGATATCGCGCTTGAACGCCTCCGCCCCTGCAGGCAGGAAGAACGGATCGTTCTTTCCCCAGACTGCAAGGAAGGGAGGCTTGTGCGTGCGGAAATACTGCTGGAATGCGGGATACAGCGCGACGTTGCTCTGGTAGTCGCCGAACAGGTCAAGCTGGATTTCGTCTGCGCGGGGGCGGCTCAGATAGTAGTCGTCGAGCGAGTAGCCGTCCGGGGATACCGAGGCTGGATCGCTGACGCCGTGCGTGTATTGCCACACGGTCGTCTCTTTCGTCAGCATGGCGCGAAGCGCATCCCGATTGGCTTGGGAAGCGTCTTGCCAATAGGCCCGGATCGGGTTCCAGCCATCGCTCAATCCTTCTTCATAAGCGTTTCCGTTCTGCGAAATGATCGCGGTGATCCGCTCCGGATGCTTGAGTGCAAGCCGAAATCCCGTCGGCGCGCCGTAGTCGAACACATACACCGCAAAGCGGTCGAACCCGATCACTTCGGTAAAGCGGTCGATCACATTCGCGATGTTGTCAAACGTGTACGTGAAGGCGTCGCGGCCTGGCATGTCGGAGAGACCGAATCCCGGCAGGTCCGGCGCAACGATGTGGAAGCGATCTGCCAGTTCGGGAATCAGGTCCCGGAACATGTGGCTTGAACTCGGAAACCCATGCAGCAGTAGCAGTTTGGGCGCGC
>FTBO01000333.1_pt1 | contig 12010 bp, 14 predicted proteins | sample 1639401 | NCBI WGS metagenome assembly FTBO01 (sample SAMEA3914864, study PRJEB12502) | metagenome | biome: forest; material: soil | place: USA | collected 2012-03-12 | depth 0.3 m | reverse complement strand
GGTCAGGTCCTCGCCGGTCAACGCCGGGAGGCTAGGGGGCAAGCCCGCCGATACCGGCTGCGCCCATGCCGGCAGCCAGGGTGCCAGTGCCAGCGCGCCGCCGCCCAGGGTCGCGCCCCGGATGAGGCTGCGGCGGGACAGTTCGGTAAATTTCATTGCGAAAGGTCGCCCCTGAAAGTCGCTACTTCATGGGGATACGCGCGCCGGTGCTCAGCCCCTCACACTTTCCGACAATTTTGCCCGTGCACGGTAGAGGCGGGTTTCCACGGCCTTCTCGCTGACGCCCAACAGCGCGGCCGTCTCGGCCTGGCTCAGCCCCTCAATGGCACGCAGCACCAGCACTTCCTTCAGCCGCGCAGGCAGAGTGGCGATCATGGCCAAGGTGCGTTCCAGTTCCTGCCGGTCAGCTGCCTGACGTTCGGCGCCGGGCTCTTCTTCCGCCACGCCGCGGGCCTCGTCCAAAGGTAGCGCAAAGGCGAAGAACCGACGCACTTTGCGGCGGCGCGCCCAGTCGCGGCTCTTGTTGATGACGATGCGCGCCAGCCAGTGTGCGAAGGGCCGCTGCCCGTCATAGCGGCGCAAGGCGGCGAATGCGGCGATGAAGCTTTGCTGCGTCGCGTCCAGCGCGGCATCGTCGTCGCCGCAAGTGTTGCGGGCAAGGCGGAAAGCGGCGGCGCGATGACGGTCCATCAGCGCGCGATAGGCCGCCTGCCGCCCGCCCAGTGCGAGCGCGGCCAGCTCACCGTCCGTACAGGCGGCGAGGTCGACGGTCACGGCTGCTGCGGCGTCAGAGCCTTGACGACTGCGGCGTCGAAGCGCGCCGTCTGATCGGGATGCAGCACGCCGCGCATGGCGAACACGTGCTCCAGCGTGACCTTTTGCAGTTCGCCCATCGCCCGGTGCGAACTGTCGACAGCGGCGGCGACTTGCGGGCCATAGCCATGCTCGGCCTCGATCGCGGCGGCTAGCCGCGCATTGGCGGAGCGCAGTTCGAGTTCGAGCGCCTGTCGCCGTAGTCCGTACTGATGCTCAATGGCGTCGATCTTGCGCGTCTGTTCCGGATCGAGCTTTAGCTGGGCGTGCAGCAGCTCGTGAATCTCGGATTCCACCGGCGGCTTCGGCGCGATCCACGCGCGGCCCACCAGCACGCCGCCCAGAGCGGCCACGAACGCCAGCAGGACGACCAGACCCAATCGAAGAGGATTGCTCATCGCACGGTCACCGTGGTGCTCTCCAACAAGGTAGACGGCGCAAGGGCGTCCGACGCGCCGAACGGGAACGCCGATGCGGCCTGCACCGGCTGCGCGGGAATGGCGGAGCCGAGCACGCCGATCCCCAGCGAAAGCGCGATCACCAGCGCCATCGCTCCGGTCGAAACGCCCGATCCGGCCCGCGCGGCAAGGCCTGTCAAGACGGCGTCGTCGATCCCGTCCAGCCGCGGGTCGAGCGGCAGGTTTCCGATGCGGGCAAGAATGGTGTCGACGTCGTCCATGGCAATCGATTCCCGAGGTTCCGATGCAGTTACGCAGGCGCCGCGCGGCCCCCTCAAAAAAACTTTGAGGGGTGGCGCCGCGCCCTGCGTATCGCCGGGGTAGGATGAGTTCCCGAAGGAGTAAATCATGAAGTCCGTGCGTTTTCCCCTCCGCATGCTGGCCGGATTGACCGTATCGGCGGGGCTTGCCTTCGCGCCGCCGGCGCTGGCGCATCCCGCGCTCGTTTCCGCCAGCCCGATCGCCGCCTCTACCGCGCATGACGTCAAGACCGTCACGCTGACGTTCAGCGAGGCGTTCATGCCCCAGCTTTCCGGTCTGGAAATCGTGATGACCGGGATGCCGGGCATGGATGGGCATCATCCGGCGATGAAAATGAACGGCGTGAAGGTCGCCGCCGGGCCAGACCGCAAGTCGCTGGTGGCGACGCTGGCAAAGCCGCTGCCGGCCGGGACTTATGATGTGAACTGGCACGCCGTGGGCGACGATACCCACCGCGTGACGGGCAAGGTTAGCTTCACAGTCCGTTGATGCCGGCCATCGCGGCGGTACGCTGGGCGCTCTATGCCGATCTGGGCATGCTGTTCGGCATACCGGCGGCAGCGTGGCTGGTGGACGCGCGGTTCGCGCTTATCCGTCTGCGGCCCGCTTTGCTGATCGCGGCGCTGGCCGGGCTGCCGCTGGTGGTGCTGGGCTTTCTGCTGACCGTGGCCGGCATGACGGACACGGCGCTGGCAGAGATCGATCGCGGGATCGTGCTGGAGCTTGTCGGCGGAACCGCGATGGGATGGGCGTTCGTGGCCCGCCTTTTGGCCTGCGCGGTGGCGGCGGTGCTTTGCTTCGCACGTCCTCCATGGATCGTCCTTCCCGCTGCTGTCGCCGTAGCCGGGCTGGCCTGGACCGGCCATGGCGCGTCGGGGGAAGGCCTGGCGGGCTGGGTCCGCCTGTGCGGCGATGTGCTGCATCTGCTGGCGGCGTCGACATGGATCGGCGCGCTCGTGCTGTTTCTGAGCATGTTGACAGGTCCCGTCGTGGACGTGGCGAGCACCGCGCGGGCGCTCTCCCGGTTCGCGGGCGTGGGCACTGCGCTGGTCGGCATGCTGGTGGTCTCTGGTATCGGCAACATGGCATTTCTGGCAGCGCCCCAAGATTGGCCCACCATGATCGCACATCCCTACGGCCGCCTGCTCATGGTCAAGCTGCTGATATTCGCAGGAATGCTTGGCCTTGCCGCGCTCAATCGCTTTCGACTGGCACCGCGCCTTGCCGGTGGCGCGGCCATTGCGTCGCTGCGGCGAAGCGTCGCAGTCGAACTGACAATGGGGCTGGCCGTTCTCCTACTGGTCGCGTGGCTGGGCCTGCTGGACCCGATGGGCCCATGATCGATAGCCCAGATTAGGGCTTTTCATATCCCCCCTGGGGGGATATTGGGCGGGCATGTTCGATCTGTCCCAACTCATCACGCATGTCGGCGATCCCATGGGGTCGGGCGCATGGCTGTTCATTCCCAGCGCTATCCTGCTCGGCGCGCTTCACGGGCTTGAGCCCGGCCATTCGAAGACGATGATGGCCGCCTTCATTATCGCCGTGAAGGGAACCGTGCGGCAGGCCGTGCTGTTGGGGCTGGCCGCCACGCTGTCTCATACGATGGTTGTCTGGGCGGTAGCGCTGGGCGGGATGTGGCTATTCGGCGGCCTGCGTGCAGAGGATACGGAGCCGTGGTTCCAACTGGCCTCTGGCCTGATCATCGTCGGCATGGCGCTGTGGATGCTGTGGCGCGCACGGCGAGAGCAAATAGCTGCCGAACGCTTCCATGCAGGCCATGCGCATGATCACCATGACCATGACCACCATCATGGCCATCACCATGCACACGGCCACGGTCATCATCATCATGGACATGACGATCACCACAACCATCACGAGCCGTCCGACGAAGAGATTCACGAACTCGAACTGGCGACCGGCGGCTATGTCGATGCGCATGAAGCTGCGCATGCGGAGGATATCCGCCGCCGCTTCGCCAATACGAGCGTGACCACCAGTCAAATCGTGATCTTCGGCCTCACCGGCGGCCTCATCCCCTGCCCCGGCGCGATCACGGTGCTGATGCTTTGCCTCCAGCTCAAGCGGCTGGCGCTGGGCGCCACGCTGGTCGTCGCGTTTTCGGTGGGGTTGGCGCTGACCATGGTTGCATCGGGCGTACTGGCCGCGCTCAGCCTGCGCCATGTCGAAAAGCGCTGGACCGGCTTTGGAGAGGCCATTCGCAAGGCGCCTACCATTTCCGGGCTCGTTATCCTGGCGCTGGGCCTCTATGTGGCGCTATCGGCATGGCAACACTTGCCGTGAGGTGGCGGCAAAGAAGGGCGATGGATGAGCCATGCAAGCGACAAGGCGCTGGTCAACCGGCTGAGGCGGGCGAACGGCCACCTCGCCAAGATCGCGTCGATGGTCGAGGAGAACCGCAATCCGCTGGAAATCGCCCAGCAGCTTCAAGCGGTGATCGCCGCGCTCAGCAAGGCGCGCGGCGCCTTGGTCGCCCACCATATCGAGCATCATCTGGAAGAAGCCGTGGGCGAATTGACCCCCGAAACGCGCCGGACGCTGGAGCAGCTTTCCGAACTCGCCAAGTATCTTTGACGCGATTGTGATATCGGAGCGCCCGGGCGCTCCACCCTTTCCCCTGCATTGAAGCTGGTGCATGCAGCGGCATGTCCCAACCTTCCGCACCATCCCCGGCATCCGGCCGCACCCGCCGCAACAAGAGTTTCGAAGCCACGCATCAGGCGCTGATCGAAGCGTCGGTGCGGCTGATTTCCGAAAAGGGCGTGGAGGCGCTGTCGATCAGCGCATTGGCGCGTGCGGTGGGGCTGAACCGGGCGACCGTCTACTACCACTTCGCCGATCGAGAGGCGCTGCTGGCGGCGGTGAGCGCGTGGTCTTCGGGGCAGATCGTGCAGGGCTTCACCGCCGCGCGGCCGCAGCCGGAACGGATCGATTTCGTCGGCCGCTTCGTGCTGGAGAATCCCGATCTCCTGAAGTTGTGGATCGAGAAATTCATCGCCCCCGGTGACATCCGCGAAAACTATATCAAGTGGGACGAATTCGTCGCCGCGAGCAAGGAGACGCTCGGCCGCGCGGGTGGCGAGGCTGAGGAGGTGGACGTGGAAGTCTACTGCACGATGATGCTCGTGGGGGCGATCATTGGCCCGCGCGTGTTCCAGGGCAGCGTCCGCCCGGACCTCGACAATGACGCGGTAATCGAGCGTTTTCGCAAGGAGCATCAGCGCATGCTGCGCCGTGACGGGCTTCTGCACGACTAGATAGTTTATACAACAGTGTTGAGAATCATTTCCGTCTCGCGTTAGAACAGCGCAAACAAGACGCGAGAGGAAATGCCCCATGACGACTGGAGCGCAGGTGGCAGCACCGGCCTATCAGCCGATTCCGGCTGACGATGTGGCCTGGCTTGGAACGGGTCCCGTTCCCGCCGCACCCTACTACGATCCCGCCTGGTTCGAACTGGAGCGCCAGGCGGTGTTCCTGCGCAACTGGATCCACGTCGGCCATGTCTGCGAGCTGCCCGATCCCGGCAGTTTTGTGCGGCGGGAGATGGAATTCGCCAAGGCATCGCTGCTGATCGTGCGCGGGCGGGACGGGGCGATCCGCGCCTTCCACAATGTCTGCACGCATCGCGGCACTCAGCTGGTGTCGGAAGCGGCGGGGCGGCAGAGCAAGTTCAGCTGCCCCTATCACATGTGGACTTACGGCACCGATGGCGCGCTGCTCTCCGCCCCGGATTTCGAGGCATTTCACGTTCCCAAGAAGGACTGCGCGCTGCCGCAGGTCCGGCTTGAGGAATGCGGCGGCATGCTGTTCGTGAGCTTCGATGCGCAGGCCCGGCCCCTGCGCGAATGGATGGGCGACTATGCCGAGCGGCTGGAGGCGATGCCCGTCGCCCGCGCCACTACCTTCAGCGAATACACTTACGAAATCGACGCGAACTGGAAGCTGACGTACGACAATTTCCAGGAAAACTACCATCTGCGCTTCATCCATCCGCGTTCGGGCGGGGCGGCGATCGGGGCGGACAACCAGTTCGGCTATCCCGCCAGCGTGGGCTTCTGCGGCCCCCACCGCACGCAGCGCATCTGGTCCAACCCCGCGCCCGAACTGAAGCCCTTCCAGCGGCAGGCATCGATGAAGGGCATCCCCGCGCTGATGCGTCGGGGCCTGCTGGATTTGCCGCATGGGCGCGATTATCTGGCGTTCTTCCCCAATCTCTTCGTGATCGGCACGCCCACGCAGCCGTTCTCGCACACCGTCTATCCGATCGCCGCCAACCGTTCGCGCGGCGTGGTACGGGTCTACTGGTCGGGCGAGGATGCCGACGCCAGCGAGACGTTCGCGCGCGAGTATTCGCTGGGCCAGATCCGCGACATCCATGCCGAGGATATCGACATGATCGAACGCGGCCAGCGGGGGCTGGAAAGCGGGGCGCTGCGCCACATCCATTTCCAGCAGATGGAAGCGCTCTGCCGCCACTTGTTCAACGAAGTGGATGCGCGCGTGCGCGACTACGCGCGCGAAACGGGAGAAACGGTATGAGCGGGCAACTGCCTTTGGGTTTCGAGGGGCTCGAACCCTTCGTGGATGCATGGGCGCGGCCCACTACGGCGGAGCGCGCGGCACTGCGATCGGCGTCCGCGCCGGAAGACCGGGAGGCGTTTTTCGCGGCGGCATCGCCCTTGCTCGATGCCGCGCTGGCCTTGCTCGACAGCAAGCCGCTGCCGGACCTCGCGCCGGACGAGCGGCGGCTGATGGATCTGTTCCTGTCGCTCGCCCATGTCGCGCTGGCGGTCGAGATTCAGGGGCCGGACGAAGTCAAAAGCGCCCCCTGGCGCGATCGCCTGCGGATTACTCGATCCGCCACAGACATTCAGAACATTGCCGGAGAAGCAGCATGATGAACCTTCAGGACAAGACCGTCTTCATCACCGGCGGCGGTGGCGGTATCGGCGGCGGCATGGCCCGCGCCTTTGCAGAGCGCGGCGCGCGGATCGTGCTGGCCGATATCGACCAGGGCTTCGCGCAGGAGGAAGCCGCGAAGCTTCCCGCAGAGGTGGACGTGCTCACTCTGCCGCTCGACGTGCGCTCGCTGGAAAGCTGGCGGGCCGCGCGGGTGGAGGCGGAAGCGCGCTTCGGTGCGGTGGATGTGCTTTGCAACAACGCGGGCATTTCCACCGGCTTCAAGCCGCTGCTGACCATCGCGCCGGACGAGTTCGAGCGGGTGATGGCGATCAATGTTACCGGGGTTTACAACGGCGTGCTCACGTTCGCGCCGGAGATGGTGGCGCGCGGCAGCGGGCATATCGTCAACACGTCGTCCATGAACGGCCTTAGTCCCTTCGCCAGCTTCGCGGCCTATTCGGCCAGCAAGTTCGCGGTGCTGGGCCTTTCCGATTCATTGCGAGACGAATTGGCGCCCGCGGGCGTGGGCGTCTCCACGCTGTTTCCGGGGCTGACGCGCAGCCGCATGTCGGAAGGCGATCTCGGGCGGATCAGCGCGGGCGATCCGGCGCGCGCCGCCGCAATTGAGGCGAACATGATGGACCCGCTCTGGCTCGGCCGGGCCGTGGTGCGGGCGGTGGAGAACGACGAGCCCTATATCGTCACCCACCCCGAATACCGCGACGCGCTGCGCGCGCGGCACGACCGGATCATCGCCGCCTTCGGCGATCCGGCGCAACCCGATTATCGCACCGGCGTGACCGCGACCAGATAGCGCCGCAATATGGCCTGATCTCCAAAACGCGTCTGGATTGCGATGCTGGGCGCGATTGCGGCGGGCGGCGGCGGGCAACAGAGTTACGGCAAGACCGGGCCCGCCATCGAACCATGGTCGGCGCCCGAAGCTATGGGAGAACATGGATGACACTGGCCGAAACGATCGTCTCCGGCGCGCGTGAGCGTTCGGGGAACACCACTTGGGACGATGTGGAAATCCGCGAGCCGCTGCGGATCCTGACCGAAGCGATCGAGGGCGAGGCGAACCTGACGGCGATGGGCCTTGCCGTGTTCACTCGCAACGCCACCGAATACCTCGCCAACCGTATGCGCGTGGAAGACTGGCTGGCGCAGCATCCGGAAATCCTCGACGCCCCGGTGGAGAAGCCTACCTTCGTCTTCGGCCTGCCGCGCACCGGCACGACGTTGACGATCAACCTGCTCAACGAAGCCCCCGCCCGCCGGTGTTTCCTGCGGTGGGAGGCGTTCGCTTCCACTCCGCCGCCCACGCCTGCGGAATTCCACGCCGGCCCGCGTTATGAGGCAGCGCAGGCGCAGATCGACCATTCGCTGAAGGTGATGCCGCACATCTCCGCGATCCATCATGAGGATGGCGATAGCCCATGCGAGTGCCAGTTCTCGATGGCGCCTAGCTTCATTTCGCAAGTCTACGATTCCCAGTACGATATCCCGAGCTATCACCGCTGGTTCCTGGATCAGGCCGATTACCTGCCCGCCTTCCGCCACCAGAAGCGCCTGCTGCAACTGCTGCAATCGCAGGCGCCGGGCCGCTGGACGCTGAAGAACCCGTGGCACCCGCTCTACCTGGATGCGCTGACAGAGGTCTATCCCGATGCCCGGCTGGTGATGACGCACCGCGATCCGGTGGAAGTGGTGGGCTCCGCATGCAGCCTGGTCTGGAACGTGCGGCGCATGTTCAGCGACACCGTGGACCGCGAGCGACTGGGCCGCGATATGCTGGAAACGTTCGAGGTGATGATCGCCCGGCAAGCCGATTTCCGCCAGCGTCACGGCCACAAGGCGATCCACGACGTGCTCTATACCGAGCAGCTTCGCGATCCGCTGGGCACGATGCGCCGCCTCTACGCCCATTTCGATGAGGAACTGAGCGCCGAGGCCGAGGCGAACATGAAGCGCTATATGGAAGCCAAGCCCAAGGATCGCTTCGGCAAGCACACGTACGATCTGGCTGACTATGGCCTGACCGCAGGCGAAATCCGCGAACGCTTTGCGAACTATTGCGCCGATTTCGACGTGGCGATGAGCGCCGCCTGAGATCGGGCTGGATGCCTTTTCGTCATTGCGCGCCCGCTTCGCGAGCTCGCAATGGCCAAGGGTTTGGTGTGCCCACTGGCTTCGAGCAGCACCTCGCCGATGGGGGATGAGGGAGCAGCAATAGCACCCTCGTCATCCCCGCGACGGCGGGGATCCCGCTTTTCTTCTCTGCCCTCTCAGATACCCGCCACCGTCGTCAAAAGGCAGCGGGGCCCCCGCCTTCGCGGGGGCGACGGGGCTAGGTAGTACGTTCGTTCGTTCGTTCGTTCTGAATTCGAACCCCGCGCGACCGGCCTGACCGGCCGCGCGGGGTTTCGCTCACTTCAGTTCAAGCCGTGTCTCGCCAAGCTTGGCCGTGAACGGCTTGCGGGCGTCGGCGTCTTGGCTGACTTGCGAGTTGCGGTCCTGCCCGATGTCGAACGTTTCGCTGAAAGCGGCGGGGGAAGTGGGGAAGTCGGTGACTTGCCCTTCGCCCACCGGCTTGCCGTCGATCAGCAGCCGGATCGTGCCCGCTCCCGGCGTCGGGAACAGCGCGGGACCGCCTTGCTTGGCCGCCGGCACATAGTCGTAGCCGACCGTCACCGGTCCTTGCGGCAGACTGGCGGTGGACACCACGGTATCGCGGCGCTGGCCGTAGGCGTTGTTTTCGAACACGAGATGGCCGTCCTTCACAAAGAGCACGAAGCCGCCAAGCCGCCCGCCTTCGGCCACCAGCACGCCGGAGGCACTGCCGGCATCGCCGTCGATCCGCACCGTCAGGCTATGCGGCTTGTTGCCCAGATCGGGCAGGGCGTTGAGCGGCAGGCCCGAGATGTCCGGCTGGAACACGAAGCTCTTGCGCTTGGGATCGAGCAGCGCGGGCGCGCCGATCGGCATCGGCACCAGCGGGAATACGACGTTGCGCTGGCCTTCCTTTGCGAATTCGGCCTTCAGTTCGGCCAGCTTTTCCGGGAACTTGGCGGCAAGGTCGGTCGCCTCGCTATAGTCGTGCGCGACGTTGTAGAGTTCCCAGCGATCGCTGGCGGTATCGTCGTTGAACACCTTGGGCAGGTCGTGCAGCAGGTTCCACGGCTGGTAGTTGCGCTTCGCGGCCGCCACCCAGCCGTCCTTATAGATCGCGCGGTTGCCGAAGATTTCGAAATACTGCTCGGTATGCGATTCCGGCGCCTTGGCATTGGTGAAAGTGGCTAGCAGGCTGTGCCCTTCGAACGGGATCTGCTTCACCCCGTCCACTTCGTCCGGCAATGCGATGTGCGCGGCGTCGAGGATGGTTGGCGCAATGTCGTTCACATGGCCGAACTGACCACGGATCTGCTTAGGGTCGCTGGTGTGGCCGGGCCAGGAGATCACCAGCGGATTGCGCGTGCCGCCGAAGTGAGAGGCTACCTGCTTCATCCACTGGAACGGTGTGGTCGTCGCCCAGGCCCAGCCAGCGGAATAGTGGTTGGACAGGTCCGGCCCGCCTAGTTTCTGAAGCTGCGCCAGCTGCGGATCGATGCCGTGGGGGGCATTGCCGTTAGCGGCCGCCTCGTTGGTGATCGATCCATCCAGCCCGCCTTCGGCGCTGCCGCCATTGTCACCCACGACGTAGATCACCATCAGGTTTTCCCCGCCCGGCCGCGCGCGCAGCGTGTCGATCAGACGGCCCACTTCGTAGTCGGTCTGCTCCATGAAGGCGGAGTAGACTTCCATCTGGCGGGCATAGACCTTCTTCTGGTCCGCGCTCAGGCCTGACCATGCCGGAATGCCTTCGGGGCGCGGCGTTAACTTGGCGTCGGCGGGGATGATGCCCAGCTTCTTCTGGCGGGCGAAGGTCTCTTCCCGATACTTGTCCCACCCTGCGTCGAAGCGGCCCTTGTTACGATCGATCCACTCCTGCGGAACGTGGTGCGGGGTATGGACCGCGCCGGTGGCGAAATAGAGGAAATAGGGCTTTTGCGGGGCGACCGCCTCATGATCGTCCACCCAGCCGACTGCCTTGTTCACCAGATCGGTGGTGAAGTGATAGCCCTGTTCGGGCGTAGTGGCGGCGGGGACCTGCGTGGTGTCGTTGAACAGGTGCGGTTCCCATTGGTTGTCGTCACCCGCCATGAAGCCGTAGAAGTGATCGAAACCCAGGCCGGTGGGCCAGTGGTTGAACGGGCCGGCTGCCGAAATCTCCCACTTGGGCGTATTGTGCCACTTGCCGAAGGCGGCGGTGGAATAGCCATTGCCTTGCAGGATGCGCGCGACGGAGGCGGTGTCCGGGTTCCAGATCGAGTTGTAGGCGGGGAAACCGGCGGCAATGTCTGCCAGGTTGCCGAAGCCCACTTCGTGGTGGTTGCGCCCCGTCAGCAGCGCGGCGCGCGTGGGGGAGCAGATCGCGGTGGTGTTGAAGCTGTTGTAGCGCAGCCCTTGCGCCGCCAGCTTGTCCAGCGCGGGCGTGCGCGGCACGCCGCCGAAGGTGGATGTGGCGGCAAAGCCCGCGTCGTCCAGCAGCACCAGCAGCACGTTCGGCGCGCCCTTGGGCGCTTGCGGCTGGGCGGGGAAGGCGGGCTGGGATTCGGCGCGGGTCAGGCCGATCTTGCCCGTGAAAGTCTGCGGCCCGCCGATCACGCCGCCGCTGGCGGGCGCGGCCTCCTGCGCGAAGGCTGCGGAAGAAAGGGCACTGGCGGCGAGCAGCAGCGCCGCCTTGGTCAATATACGCATCGGGCATCCCTGTTATGGTCGCGTTGAATCGAACCGGCGCGCGCGACGAAGCGCGCCGGCCAAAGGCAGGCGTGTTTGAGGGGCGTAAGTTTGGCTGGAGGCCGCCTTTAGTTCAGCGGATCCCCTCCTTTGATCGAGTGGGGCGAGGCAGGTGGCTTGCCGGAAACGACATTCTCCCGCGCCTGATAGACCATGCTGTAAGGCGGTACGCCGTGCGTCAGCCAGACGTTTCCGCCGATCTCGGAACCCCTGCCGATGGTGACCCGGCCCAGGATCGTGGCCCCGGCGTAGATCACCACGTCGTCCTCCACGATCGGATGGCGCGGGCTGGCCTTGGCGGCGGCGACCGAGCCATCGGGCGCATAGGCTTTCGCGCCCAGTGTTACGCCCTGATAGATGCGCACATTGTCGCCCACCACGGCGGTCTCACCGATGACGACGCCGGTGCCGTGATCGATAAAGAACCCGCGCCCGATCTGCGCGGCCGGGTGGATATCGATCCCGGTCGTGCCGTGGGCGGTCTCGGTCAGGATGCGGGCGACCAATGGTGCGCCAAGGCCGTGCAGGGCATGGGCCAAACGGTAATGGATGATCGCCAGCAGCCCCGGATAGCAGATCAGCACTTCGTCCAGACTGCGGGCTGAGGGATCGCCCTCGTAGGCAGCTTCCAGATCGAGGTCGAGCATGCGCCGGATCGCGGGAAGCTGGCGGGAGAAGGCCAGGACGATCGCGTCCGCTCTCTGCTCGCC
>FTBO01000073.1_pt1 | contig 12056 bp, 8 predicted proteins | sample 1639401 | NCBI WGS metagenome assembly FTBO01 (sample SAMEA3914864, study PRJEB12502) | metagenome | biome: forest; material: soil | place: USA | collected 2012-03-12 | depth 0.3 m | reverse complement strand
CTTCTGCGCGCGCCAGGCCGCCGCCGACGCGGCGCTGATGAGCCATGCAGTCGGCCGTCCGGTCCGCGTCACGTTCCACGCCGCCGAACCGGGTGTGCCCGCGCCGAAACTGACGCTGGACGTCAGCGGCGCGATATCGCCCGCATCGGCCTACCGGATGACGGCATCGGCCACCGCGCAGGCGGGCACGCCTTTCGCTCTAGTGCAAACCGGCACGCCATCGCCGCTTGCCGACGCCACTCAGGTGGACCCTGGCCTGGTCCCACCTTACGCATTCGATCATCTCGATGTCTCCGCAACGCTGCCGCTAGACGTCCCCGCCGATATCGCCGCACGCGGCCAGGTATTCGCGCACGAGTCCCATCTCGACGACATGGCCGCGCGGTCGGACATCGATCCGGTCACGCTGCGACTGCAACGGCTGCACGACGCCACCGGCAGCGCACTGATCCAGCGTGTGGCCGCCCAGTCCCACTGGAATGGCCCGCTGCAAGGCCATGAGCAAGCCGATGCCCCCATCCGCCGCGGTCGCGGGTTCGCTTATGCCAGCGTGATCGATGTAGAGGGCGGCCGTCCTACCCGCACGTGGTCCGCCTGGGTGGCCGACGTCGAAGTGGACAGCCGGACCGGCGATATCAGCGTCACGCGCGTGACCGTTGGGCACGAGCGCGAGGACCATGCTTCGGCAGCGCCAGCGCACCCCACGTCGCTACTCGATGACGTCACCGCCGCCACGCGCCAACTGACCGCGGGGGGCGGCGCCTACGACGACTGGGGCGACATCGCGTCGACCGACGAATCGTTCCCGGTCGCCGCACACGAGCCCATGCACGCCGTGGCGCCGCAAACCCGTGTCGATGTGGTCGGCGCCCTGGTGGGAAGCGCATCGGCCACGCTGCCGGCCGCCGCGGCCGTGGCCAATGCGATCCATGACGCCACGGGCATACGGCTGCGCGAACCGCCGTTCAGCGCCGGACAGATCCGGCAAGCCTTGGCGGACGAATCGGCCGCACGGGATGCACCGCGCAAGCGTCGCTGGCTGCTGGCCGCACTGGCCCCGCTGACCGCGCTGGCTGGCCTGTGCGCCACGGTCGTGCCATGGCGGGCGCCGATCGCGCCGGTTGCCCCGGTGGAACCGGGCTTCTACTCGGCGGCCACCATCGAACGCGGACGCAGGGTGGCGGCTGCCGGCGATTGCGCGGTCTGCCACACCGCGCCGGGCGGCGCGCGCAACGCCGGTGGCTTCGCGCTCGACACGCCGTTCGGCACGGTGTACAGCACCAATATCACGCCCGATGTCGAGACCGGCATCGGCAACTGGTCGTTTGCAGCGTTCGACCGCGCGATGCGCGAGGGCATCCACCGCGACGGCCGCCATCTGTATCCGGCCTTTCCGTACACGGCCTTCGCCAAGGTCAGCGATGCCGACATGCAGGCGCTTTACGCATACCTGATGTCGGCCGAACCCGTGGTATCGCGCCCCCCCGAAACCAGGCTCGCGTTCCCGTTCAATATCCGCCCCTCGCTGGCCGGCTGGAATGCGCTGTTCCATCGCAATGCCCAATTCCAGCCCGATGCCACCCAATCGGCGCAGTGGAATCGTGGCGCCTATCTGGCCGAAGGGCTCGGCCATTGCAGCGCGTGCCATTCGCCGCGCAATGCACTGGGCGGAGAACAAGGCGGCAAGGCCTATCTGACTGGCGGTGAAGCGGAAGGATGGGAAGCGCCGGCACTCACCGCGCTCTCCAGATCCCCGGTACCCTGGACCGAGGACGACCTGTTCCAGTACCTGCGCACCGGTTATGCAGCAAACCATGGTGCGGCGGCGGGGCCCATGGCCCCCGTCGTGGAAAGCCTGCGCGAACTCCCGGAGAGCGATGTGCGCGCGATAGCGCACTATGTGGCGTCGTTCAGCGCACCCGCGACGCCCCGCGCAACGCCGACGGCAAAGGAAGTGGAAGCCCGCAGCGACGCCGCGGCCTTGCGGCTGTCTGGCACAACGGATCGTCTCTACCAGAGCGCTTGCGCGGTGTGCCACCAGGGCAATGCCGGCGTACCGCAGTTCGGCGTGAAGCCGTCGCTGGCGCTGAACAGCAATCTGCACAGTGCGCGCCCCGACAACGTGATCCAGGCCGTGCTGCACGGCGTTTCGGCGCCCCCGCATGCCGGCATCGGCTATATGCCGGGCTTTGCCGACAGCCTGGACGATGCGCAGGTTTCGGAACTCGTGCATTACCTGCGCGAACGTTTCGCGCCGGACCAGCCCCGCTGGAACGGCGTGGAGGAAACCGTCGCGAAGATCCGCGAGCAGTTCACGCACTGATGTAGCGATCACGACAACAGTGCTGAAAGACAGCACATTGCACGCCGACGTACCATGAACAGGCGGCAGTGGGCCTGCAGTAGACAAGCAGTACACAGAATCGATTCAAATCGATCGCAGTACGGCTGGCGCGGACCTTGCGACAAGGCAGGGCCGTCCGGCACGGCCAGATCTCGGGTAGACAAACCACGGCGCACGCGCCATAAGGAGCGACAATGCAACCCCCGTATCAAGACACTGCGGCTGCCCTGCCCCCCGAGGCGGCCGCAACGCCTGACACGCCTCTCGCGGTCACGTGCATGCGGCTTCGCGGCATGGCATCGCGGCAAGACCGCACCCGCGGAACCATGGTGCGTGCGGCGGCGCTAGCGCCGGCACGGATCCTCTGAGGAGAAGCCCCATGTCCACCACTCCTCCCATCGCAGTCGTTGGCGCGCATGCCGTCGCCGGCGAACATTCCGAACGCGTCTCGCGCAACCCCATGCCCGCCCGCGCATCGCTGGAAAGCGCCATCCAGGCAGCGGGCGTCGGCAAGTTCCAGTATCGCCTCTTCGTTATCTTCGGCCTGGTGTGGCTTGCCGATGCGATGCAGGTGCTGTCTATCGGCTTCAGCGCACCGTCGATCGCCAGGACGTTCGGCATCTCGGTGCCTCAGGCGCTGCAAACCGGCACGTTCTTCTTTGTCGGCATGCTGATCGGTGCGTTCGTGTTCGGCCGTCTTGCCGACCGCATTGGCCGCCGCCCCGTGCTGATGATGGCGGTGGTCATCGACGCGCTGTGCGGCGTAGCCTCGGCCTTCGCACCCGAACTGACGTGGTTGCTCGTCCTGCGCTTCCTGACCGGAATTGGCGTGGGCGGCACGCTGCCTGTCGACTACACGATGATGGCGGAATTCCTGCCCAGCGATCGTCGCGGGCGCTGGCTGGTGCTGCTGGAATCGTTCTGGGCCATCGGCACCATCTGCCTGGCGCTGCTGGCGCTGGCGGCGCTGTCCTACGGCGATCAGGCCTGGCGCGTGATCTTCCTGGTCACGGGCGTTCCCGCGCTGATCGGCGTCGTCCTGCGTTTCTATATTCCTGAGTCGCCGATGTTCCTGAACCGGAGCGGCAGGTCGGACCAGGCGCGCAAGGTGCTGGAACGCGTGGCGAAGGTGAACGGCAGGAACGTGGAGATTCCGGCGCTGGAATCGGAAGTCGTGGCCCCCAAGTCGGTCTTCGCGCTGTTCTCCGGCAGCTTCCGCCGCCGCAGCCTGGCGTTGCTTGCCGCATGGGCGCTGATCTCGATTGCGTACTATGGCGTGTTCGTCTATCTGCCGATCCGGCTCAGCGCCGAAGGCTTTGCTTTCATGCGCGGGCAGGTGTTCCTGGTGGTGCTGGCCATCGTCCAGCTCCCCGGCTTCGCTTTGTCGGCGTATGGCGTGGAACGCTGGGGGCGCAAGCCCACGCTGATCGGCTTCCTGCTACTCAGCGCAGCCGGCTGCATGCTCTACAGCCTGGGCACCGCCCCCGCGCTCGTGGTCGGTTCGACGCTGCTGATGAGCTTCTCGCTGCTTGGCACATGGGGCGCGCTGTACGCGTTCACGCCCGAGGTCTATCCCACAGACCTGCGCGCGACGGGCATGGGCACTGCCGGCGCCATGGCACGCTTCGGCGGACTCTTCGCACCCGCCATCATTGCACCGGTGATGGCCACGCATTTCACCTTGGCGCTCGCGATGATCTCAAGCATGCTGCTGCTCGGCGCATTCTCCATTGCCGCCGTCAACGTGGAATCGAAGAACCGCGCGCTGGAGTAAGGCACCAGGCAGAGGGCTTGCGCCGGTGGCGCAAGCCCTCTGTGGCTTCAACCCGGGCGAGCCAGGCTGACCAGCCCGCTTGGGAGCGCGCACGGCGCTATTCGCAAGCCATGCTCAATGCGATAGCCAGGCGACTCAATGAACGCCCGCGCAACCTCACGGCGCGTTCCCGGACGGCCCCTGGATTCCTACCGCGGAAACTGAAGCTCGAACTCGGTGAACTCATGCTCGACCGACCGACAGGCGATCGATGCCCCCCAGCTACGCAGGACATCCTTGCAAAACGCCAGCCCGATGCCCGTTCCACGGTGCGCGGGATATGAGAAGAATGGCTGGAACATCCGGGCAAGCACATACGGCGAGACGCCCGTAGCAGTATCCCGGAACAGTACATAGACGCCGTCTGCCCTGGTCTCGCAGCGAATCAGAATCCGCCCCTTGCCTGCCCGCTTGATCGCTTCCAGTGCATTCTTGGTCAGGTTGGTAATGACCAATTCGAACAACTGGGCGTTGCCCATCACGCGTGCGGGCGCTGATTCCTCTATGGTCACGACGTCCTGATATGCGGACTCGAAAGGAAATCGCTCGATACTTTCGCGAATCGAGTTTCCCAGTTCAAATAAGTCCTGCTTGGCCGCATTGGGATCTTTCGAATTCGCTACAAGCAACTCTATGCTGCTGTTGACATGTGAGAGATCAGCCTGAAGGCGGCCGACAGCCTGCAGCAGGCCATCGTACTGTGCCGACTGGGGGTCCAAGGCCATCGGTAACCGGTTCCTGAGCCCGACCGCCGTCATCGTCAGACTTGTCATGGGTGTGCGCAGTTCGTGTGCGACGGTTGCCAGCGCCACCGCCATCCCGCGCCGCTTTTGCTCCACGAGCAACTGGCGGTCGAGCTTGATGACAACGAGCACAGCGATCACAAAACCAATGATCGGTAGCTGCAGCAGCAATGGCCCCCATGGGATGCCAGCAAGCGAGTGGCCGGCCACGGCAAACAGAACAAATGCCCCCGCGGCGCCCGACAACAAGGCGATAGTCGCGAAGGCCGCACTGAAGTGGTAGAGCACTACCACGGCAACAATCACCGATTCAGCCCAAACCAGTGAGCCGTGGTTTTCCAGGTAAAGAAAGATAAAGGCGAATGGCATCCCCACTGTGATGGCGAACAGCGCGTAGGCCGGCAGCCATCGCTTGTGCGAGAGTGCCGAGGCGAACAGCAACGGGACGAACAGCGCGGTGCAAACCAGTCTCAGCCAGATATTCTCGTAGGGCTGGGGAAAGACGTAAGACCAGATGGCGTAGTACAGAGGATGCCCGATAACGCCCAGCGCACCGACCATCTGAATCCGACGCAGTCGCACGACGCTTTCTTCGTCCAGCAGTGTGGTCCGCGATGCTGTCTCGAACACGGCGCGCCACGCATTCCTGGCCAGCCGCACCACAGCGGACTCCTCGCCTGTTTGCTCTTGCGTTGCTTCCATCGCCAGCTTCTGACTCCTAGAGGGGGTGTGGCTGTGCATCGCCTGCCGGACTTGAGGATCCACGACGCGCTCGCCGCGTTGAAGACCACTCCTCCAGCCTGACCTCGTCCCGGATGGTCGCCAGTACAGCGATCAGTCGGTCGATATCGAAGGTGCTGAGTTTCGCATGCAGTGTAAGGCGCATCAATGCCCTATTCTTGGGGGTGGCCGGCGAGCAGAAAACAGCCCCGAAGATTCCGCGTTTTTGCAGCGCGTCGCGCAGCACCATGACCTGGGGCTCCGTTCCCGCCTCCAATCCGATGATTTGCTCGCTGCCATCGCTGATGTTGTACCCGAGCTCGGCGATGGCAGACCTCGTGGTTCGCGTGATCGCATGCAATTGCGCCCGCCGCGCGTCAGCGCCCGCAATAAAGTCTGCCGCCGCGTCGAACCATGCAATCTCATGGCGCAACAAGCCGGAACTGAAAATGGCCGGGCGGGCCTCCACGGCAAAGAAGTCCTTGAATGCGCTCGAGCAGGTGACAAAACCAGCCCGGCCTCCGAAAGCCTTCGCCAGCGACGCCGTGCGGAAATGCACGCGTTGGGATAGGCCGAGCGCTGGAACCAGTCCCCCACCGGACGGCCCATGCGTTCCCAGTGAATGTGACTCATCAACCACTAAAACACTGCCCGTCGTTTCGGCCACCCGGACGTATTCTTCGAGCGGCGCGACGCTGCCCGTCGTGCTGTAGACCGCGTCCACCATGATGACGCCCGGCCCGATACGCTCGATCTGGCGCTGGGCGTGGGCAAAATCGTTGTGCCGGACTGGCACGGCCTGCGCGCCGGCTGCACTGATGCCTTCCCACAGCGAGGCATGACCATTCATGTCGATGTACACCGGCACGCCGGGCCCGGCAATACACTGCACCAGTCCCACATTTGCCGCCCAGCCGGACTGTGCGATCAGCCCGTCCTCGGCCTGCATCAATGCGGCAAGCTTGCGTTCGACCCGCTGCTGGGGGGTGTCTCCATGGCGGAAGACGGATGACATCAGGAGTTCCGGCTGCTCGTCGAGCAACGCCCGGGCCTGCGCCTGCACCAGAGCCCGCTCGCCAAGCAAGCACAGATAGTCATTGCTGCTCAGATGCAGCGCATCCGGACCAGGGGTGCGGCCGTGGAGCAAATGATCCCCTCCCCAGAGCTTTCCCATCCGGTCGACAAAGTGGCCATCCATCCGATTCGCGATCCACGCCGGTAGCGGCGCAGACTTGCTGCGGCTGCAAGAATTTGTCAGGTTGGGCTGCAGATCGGCAAAGGACATCGGGTTTTCTCCAGGTGTTAACCGACAAGGTCGATAAAGAAACAAACGATGGAGAAAGCTTGAGGCCTACAGCGAAAACCACAGTCCTCCCACCCTTTCGGTGGGTGCTAACCACCAGGATCTGCGCCCTGGATGTCGTTAAATCACAACAAATACCGCTAGTCCGCGTTGAAAACGCGAGACTGCACCGCGCCGGGGCGGCATGAAGCGCCGGCATTCGGTGCGGCGATGCCAGGCATCAGCAGACCCGCCAAGGCGACGCCTCGATTCGGATCGAAGCTGGATTGGACTTCCCGCAAGTCGCGCGACCGCGCTCCCCCGCGCTTGCTAGGTAAGGTTGCCGGAGTCTGACGATGATGCAGGCCGCTCACCCTTTCCACGCGTCGCCAGCCAGCAAAGGATGGAACCCGCGCATACCATCGCTGCACCCTTCCAGAATGCGAAGGAAAGCGGCGCATGCAGTAGCGCAGCGGCCAGCGCGGCCGACAACACCGGGATGAAGTACGACGCGCCAGCCATCACGGTCATGTTGCCGTGCAGGATGCCGACGTTCCACGCCGCATAGCCGAAGCCCATGGCACAAGCGGCCAGCACCAGATAGATGACGCCTGTCAGGCTGAAAGCCATCGTCTCACCGCCCGTGAACAGGTACTTGCCCCAAAGCGCGAGCGCCGTAAGCATGAAGAACAACGTGACAGCATTCTTGCCCTGGGCGAACCGGCTTGTCACCGTACAGTAGCCAGCCCAGATCACGGCGCCTGCAAAGGCCAGGCCGTAGCTGAGAGGGTTGTCCCGAATATTGTCGGCCATGCTTGCCAGGTCCAGACCCTGATCGCCACCGAGCACCGAGCAAATGCCCAGGATGGCCACCAGGACGCCGGGCACAATCAGCCAGTTGGCCCGCTGCCGGTTGAACGCGATGGCGGCCAGCATCGTGAAGGTCGGCCAAAGATAATTGACCATGCCCACTTCGATGGCCTGCCGGCCACTGTTGGCGTAGCCGATCGACAGCGACAGGCACAGCTCGTAGGAAACGAACAGCAGACTCCCCCAGACCAGGTAAGACCGCGGTAGTGCCCTCGTCCGTGGCGGACCCACCGTCAAACAGAGCAGGACGGACGCGACGGTGTACATCAGGGCCGCCCCACCCGTTGCGCCGAAACTCTGGCTGACGCCTCGGATCAGGCCGACAATCGAACTCCACAAGAGGACCGCGACAAGCCCGATCAGGGTTGCCTGTTTTCTGCTTCGCGTGACTGCCATGTGTGTGGAACGATCAGTGGGAACGGGAGAGCCGGGATTTTACTCGGCCCGCGCGCCTGCAATCTCGCACAGATTGGTGGCCTGCTGCTTCACCGCGCAGCTGATTGCCGTGTTCCGCGCGGCGGAAGGCCCGCACCATGATGGCGGTGCAGATGCTACGCTGCATCCACTTCCCAACATGGACGTGACCATGACCACTACGACGCCCCCGGCCTTCGAGACGCTCCAGTACGCCGTGCAGCACGGCATCGCCACGATTACGTTGCACCGGCCCGAGAAGATGAACGCCTTCACACACCAGATGTGTGAAGAGCTGATCGCGGCATTCGACGCGACTGATGCCGACGACAATGTGCGCGTCGTGGTCGTGACGGGCAGCGGCCGCGCATTCTGCGCAGGCGCCGATTTGTCCGGTGGCGGCTCCACCTTCGACTACGAGAAACGCTACGGTTCGACCGGCGTGAAGCGCGACGGCGGTGGTCGCGTCGCGCTACGCATTTTCCGCAGCCTCAAGCCAGTCATCGCCGCGGTGAACGGCGCGGCGGTAGGCGTCGGCGTCACCATGCAGTTGCCGATGGACATCCGTATTGCCTCGACCGACGCGAAGTTTGGCTTCGTGTTCGCACGGCGCGGCATCACGCCGGAGGCCGCTTCGTCATGGTTCCTGTCGCGCGTCGTGGGGATTTCAACCGCGCTCGAATGGTGCTATTCCGGTCGCGTGTTCAGCGCGCAGGAAGCGCACGAGCGCGGACTCGTGCGCTCGCTCCATGCGCCCGACGATCTGCTTCCAGCCGCCTACAGCATTGCCCGGGAGATTGCGGACAACGCGGCCCCCGTATCGGTGGCCATGGCACGCCAGATGATCTGGCGCATGTCAGGCGCGCCCCATCCGATGGACGCGCACAAGCTGGACAGCCGCGCGATCCAGTCACGCGGTCAGTCCGACGATGCGAAAGAAGGCATCGCGAGCTTCCTCGATAAACGACCGGCCCAGTTCCCGAATCGCGTATCAGACCAGATGCCGGATTTCTTTGATTGGCAAGGGGAGCCGGACTTCGAATAGGCGAGCGCATCAGCGCTACCGGACAGCGATAGAGACTTGCAGGCGCAAACGATCGTCGCAGCGGGTGCGCGCCTATCTCGTGCCCAATTGCTGCTCCTCCATTTTCAAAGCGATGCTGCGTTCCGCATCGCTTAGGCGATCGTAGCCTACGCTCGCGCCGGCACTCCAGATCACCGCCGGAACCACAGCAGCGACAGCCCGCACGCAACGAGCAGCAGCGCGGCTGCGGCCGCCGCCAGCAGGGCACTGACCTCGACTTCCTTGTGCTCCAGCGAGAAGCGGCCGCTCAGTTGCCGATACACCTCCTTCAGGTCCGCGGCCGAGCCAGCCTGGAAGTACTCGCCCTCAGTCAGCGCCGCGACCTCGCGCAATGTGGGTTCATCCAGTTGCATGGAATAAGACAGGCTCGACACTGCGACACCCGCGTCCTGCGGCGTACCGAACCCCACGGTGTGGACGCGCACGCCGCGCTGGGCGGCCATGCGCGCGGCATCCAGAGGGTCCGGGCCGGTGGTGCGGCGACCATCGCTGAGCAGGATCACCGCACCGTGCCGGTAAGTGCCGGGCGCCGCCGCCAGCCCCTGCTGCTCACGCTTGCGGACGGCGTCCGCCGCAGCGGCCTCTGTCAGCGATCTTCCGCTGGGCCCGGGCAAGAGCGACTCACCGCTGAAGAGAATCGCTTCCAGGTCGATGCCATCGTCGGGAAACAACAGCGCCAGCGCCTGGATCAGTCCGCTGCCGGTCGCCGTACCGTACTGGAGCTGGAATCGATCGATTGCGTCGAGCATGTCCTGCCGGTTATCCGTGGGAGGCAGCACCACGGTCGCCGTGGCGGCAAAGGAGACAATGCCCAGGCGCACGCTGGACGGCAACCCGACGATGAGATCCCGCGCGGCCTGCTGGGCGGCGCCGATCCGGGTCGGCGCAACGTCGGTCGCCGCCATGCTGCGGGAGGTATCCATGGCCAACACCAGGGTGATGGTGTCGGACGGCAGCGTAATGGTCGCAGTAGGACGGGCGCAAGCCAGCAGGCCCGCGCCTAGCGCGAGCAGGAACAGCAGCGGTGGAATGTGACGCCGCAGTCGCCAGCTGCGACCCAGCGCAGCGCGCGGCAGCGCAAGACTGGCATACAACAGGGCGAACTTCTTGCGCCGCGCAATCAGATACAGGTAGACGGCTGCCAGCAGGGGAAGCGCGATCAGCAGCCAGAGCATTTGCGGCCAGAGAAACTGCATGCCCTGCTCCTTGGCGCGTAGGTAAGACGATGGTAGTGCATTTTCCACGTCGGGACGGGACCTCCAGGCCGCGATGAAATGGCGAGCGTCCCGGTCAATGAGTGCCCGCGCAAGACACTGAACTTGCGAAGACAAACCGCTGCGCGGACACTCTCACATGGGGTTTCCCTGATCGAAAGCGGCTTGGCGCGCTCCTGACGCGCGGCAGCCTGCAGCGCGCCACACAGGAGGACAACCGGCATGAGCGAGAAACTTGAAAGCCACACCTGCACGCCTTGCCGGGGCGGAGTGCCCCCGCTGGAGCATGCCGAGGCAGAGGCACTGCTGCAGGAAGCGCCGGGCTGGATGCTTGCTGACGATGGCGGGCGGCTGGAGCGCAGCTTCACCTTCCGCAACTTCGCGCAGGCGTTGGCCTTCGCCAACGGCGTGGGCCAGCTTGCGGAAGCGCAGGGGCACCACCCCGAGATAAGCTTTGGCTGGGGGCATGCCACGGTCTCGTGGCGCACCAAGAAGATCAAGGGCCTGCATCGCAACGACTTCATCATGGCGGCGAAGACGACTGCCCTTGCAGACGCCATGCAGGAGGCGTAGGCCATTTCAGGCAGGCAGGTCGCTCGGCGCCACCATCCACTGACGCTAGTTTTCTTTTAGGCAGTGCAAACAGCAAGCCGCCGGAGTATATGGCCCACGCTGGTAATTTGGGGGCGCAGAACAAAGATGGGCGCCAGGTCTCTGGTGATGTGAGAACACCCGACGCACGACATGTCGTGCGGCATCGCTAGCGCTGCAGCCCCTCCACGGCGCGCCTGACGATCGTCGCAAAGAACCGTACTGGCACCGCGCGCGGCGCACCCCGCTTCCACAGCAAGCCCGGCGTGCGCTGCGGTGTCGGGCTTTCCAGAGGAATGAAATGCAAGCCCTTTCCCGATGATTCCGCGCTGCCGCCTATCACGGCGGCGATGTCGGTTTGCCTGACAAGCTCGAGCATCGGCGCGATGGAATTCAGCTCCGCGATGACCTGTGGCTCGGCGCCTGCCGCACGGAAGCAATCGTCAAGCAATTGTCGCGTGGCGAAATAGGCCGGCAACAGCACCATCCGCATGCCGTGCAGTTCGACCATGCGCGCCCGCTTGCGCTGGGCCATCGGATGGCTGTCGCTGACCACCAGCTTGAGTTCCTCGTTATAGAGCGGTTCGAAGAACAGCCCTTCCCCCTGCACCGGCCGATACGATACCCCGAGGTCGAGCTGGCCATCGGCAATCCGCGCCGTGATATCGGCCGCGCTCAACTCCTCCACAATGACCCGCACTGACGGATAGCGGCGGATAAACGTCGACAGGCACTGCGGAATCAACTGGATATTGAAGCTGTGCGTGGCGCCTACACGGACTTCTCCCGCCAACGGCCCTTCTTCGTCGCGCACTGCGTGAATCGCACGGTCAACCTGGCGCAGCGCGGGGCTGATATGGAGCAGCAGCGTTTCGCCCGCCTCGGTCATCGATACGCGCTTGCCGATGCGGTCGAACAGCGGCTGGCCGATTTCCTCTTCGAGCTGCCGGATCTGGTGCGACAGCGTGGATTGCGTCACAT
>FTBO01000182.1_pt1 | contig 12401 bp, 9 predicted proteins | sample 1639401 | NCBI WGS metagenome assembly FTBO01 (sample SAMEA3914864, study PRJEB12502) | metagenome | biome: forest; material: soil | place: USA | collected 2012-03-12 | depth 0.3 m | reverse complement strand
TGTCGGCCCCGGGGGGGCTCGGGGCCGACATTTCTTACCACCAGCCCTTAACCACCAACCGCCGCAAAGGACCAGGATGACCGGCAGGAGACAGTACCGGACCACCCTAGGCTTGCTTGGCGCCGCGCTGCTGGCGCTGGCGCCGGGGGCGGCGCTGGCGGCGGGCACAAAGGGTTCCGCCACGGCCGAAGTGGTGGCGCCTGCGCAGATCGTGCCGCTGGCCTACTTGCGCTTCGGCACATTCACGCGGCCGACCACGGCGGGCACCGAGACGGTGAGCACCACCAGCGCGGTCAGCGGCACCGGGGGTATGGCCGGCAACCTGTCGCTGCCGCAGACCGGCGGGCGCGGGGCAGCCAGTTTTCAGCTTAACGGATCGGCTTATCGCCTGTTCATCGTTACACTTCCGGGGAGCACGACGATTTCGTCAGGCGCGGCGACGATGCAGGTGAGCGACTTTACATCGGATGCCGGCGCGTTCGGCATCGGCGTGCTGGGTGCAAACGGGCAGGATACGCTGAATGTCGGGGGGACATTGAACGTATCGGCCAATCAGGCGCCGGGCAATTACTCGGGCACGTTCACGCTGACGGTCTACTACTTGTAATTCTCGGCATCGCCGGCCCTCTTTCTCATCCGATTTGCCCGCACTTGTACCCGGTGGGCAGGTCGGGTGGGAAAGAGAGCCGGCGATGCTCTGAAAAAGCCCAACAGGTATTTCCCAGACTACGCGCACGTACTTAAGTATGATTGCGCCTGATTTCATGCAGTTGCATGGTTAATGCCATTTAGGGGCATTCGGGGGTCGCAGGTCTTGCGCGTCGTATCGGTAGTGGGGAACGGCGCGCGCCTGCTGCGCGCCGGGAGTTTGGCGACCGTGCTGTTCGCTGCTGCTGCCGTGGCGCAGAACGAACCGCCGAAGGCGCCGCCTCCACAAGCATCTGCACCCGTGCCCGAAGGCGCCGTGGGCGGCATGGGCGATATCAACCTCTATCCCAAGCGCGTGGTGATCGATGATCGCGCGCGCATCGCCTCGGTCGGGCTCTACAACCGCAGTATCGAGCGCGGTGAGTACGACATCACCATTGCCGACAAGATGATGACCGGCGACGGCCGCCTGCTCGATATAGAGACGGTCGATCCCGCCGATCGCGCCAAGGTCCACGGCGCCGCCGCGATGCTGCGCTGGTCGCCGCGCCGGGTGGTGCTGGGCGGCAGTGAGGCGCAGACGATCCGCATCATGGCCCGCGTCGCGCCGGAAACGCCGCCGGGCGAATACCGCGCGCACTTCTCCGCCGTGGCCGTGCCGCCGGAGGATGCCTCCTACTCCATCGAGCAGGCAGCGGGCGCTCAGAAGCCCAATTCCATCGGCGTGCGCATCGTCCCGCGCTTCGGCATCTCCATCCCGGTGATCGTGCGCGTGGGACAGACCACTTTGACGGCAGGGATCGAGAATGCCCACCTGATTGCGCTGCCGGGCGGGGGCCGGGGAGTGCAACTGACGATCACCCGGTCCGGAACCCGCTCCGCCTTCGGGGACATCACCGTCACCGCGCAGGGGGCGAAGGCGCCGTTGGCGCTGCTGAAGGGGTTGGGCGTCTACACCGAGATCGACGCGCGGCAAGTGACCGTGCCGCTGGACCCCGCCGCCGATCCGCGCCTGCTGGCCAGCGGGGCTAAGCTGACCGTGACCTATACCGATGACGACGTGGAGCCCGGCAAAGTGCTGGCGAGCCGGGATATCACCGTGCCGTGAGCCAGGGCCGGGGCGGCCGGGAGGAAGCGCGGAGCGGGTTGCCGAGAGCGGCCAAGCTCGGGCCGTTCCTGGTCGGCGCCTCTCTGCTGGCACGCGGGGACCGTGCGGCTGAGGCTCTCACGCCGCTTGGGGCGGATGCACCGCCAGCACCGCAACACGCGCTTGCACAGCGACCAGTTCCACACCCCGGTTTCGCCAAAGTCGAACTGCCGGGGCTGACGATGGAAGGGGTTTCCGCGCCGGTTGCGCCGCGCTCTTTGTCGAGGCGCGCCGTCTTGCGGATATCCACGGCGCCTGTTGCTCTCGCGGCTGCGGATTTCCGCATGCAACCTCCAGAACTGGAATTGCCCCCGGTGCCTGAGGCTTTGGCGGTCATCGCTCCGGAACTGCCTGAGGCTGTCGGAACCGAGCCATCGCCGATGGCGCTGCGGGCCTTCGATCCCTCCACCGCGCCGGTTCAACTCGCTCTGCCGCCGATGTCTCAAGTGCCGGTATTGTCGGCGGTACTTCCATCCGGCGAGGGAGCACCACCCCCGCAAGTCGTTGCACTCGATCTGCCCGCGCCAGTCCCGTTCATCGCCGCGGCGCCCCCCACATCACGGCCTTCGACTGTCTTCGCGGGCGATCCGCATCCGGCGTTGCTACTCGCCGTTGCCCCGGTCCGCGAGCAGCCGATCCGCGCCGCTTACATGGCCGACGCGCAGCCGACGCATCCCGCCGCCGACCCCGCGCCGAGCAGCCCGGCACCCGCCCAATCTCTCGCCACGTCACGCACGCTGCCAGCGCCCAGCTTTGGCCTATCCGTGCCGCCGACTGCGACTGAGGAGGCCGCGCCGGCCAGCACCGCTCAACTCGCCCCGGCCAACGCCACGCAGACCTTTCCGGCGAACGTTACCCCGGTGATCACTTACGACGACGAGGTGATCCTGGCCGTGAAAGTCGCCGCCGCCACCGGCACCACCGGGGGCGACGACACCGTGATCGCCTATGGCACGCGCGGCGGGCTCTACCTGCCGCTGGGCGCGCTGGCGCGGCAGCTGGATCTGGCGATCTCTGTCGGGGACGACGGCAATTACGCCAGCGGCTGGTTCCTTTCCGAAAATCGGCGGCTGACGATCAACTTGCGCGAAGGCACGGCGGAGACGGGCGGCAAGCCGGTCTCGCTGGCGAAGGGAGATGCCGTCGCCTTCGACGGCGAGCTTTATGTGCGTGCTGAGCGCATCGGTGACCTTCTGCCGCTGACGGTGACGCCGGACCTGCGCGACCAGTCCATCACCATCAAGACCGCCGAGCCGTTCCCTTTCGAACAGCGCCTTGCCCGTGAGGCGGAGCGGGCGCGGCTGGGCAACGAGCAGTCGTCCGCCGCCAATGCCGAGCGTCGCTTTCCGCGAGAGGATACGCCGTGGCTGCCGATCTCGGTGCCGATGGCCGATGTGGAGGCGCGCGCGGTGTCGGATTCCACGCTGGGCGAGCGGGTGGAGACCGACTTGCGGCTGGCGGGCGACCTTGCGTGGATGAGTGCGCAAGTCTTCCTTACCCATTCTACCCGCGATGGGCTGACCGCCGCGCATATCGAACTGGGCCGGGTCGATCCCGATGCGGACTTGCTGGGGCCTTTGCATGCCACAGCCTTTGCCCTGGGCGACGTGGCCACCACCTCTCTCCCCATCGGCCTGCGCGGCGTCGCGGGGCGCGGCGGCACGCTGACCAATGCCCCGGTGGAGGCGGCATCGGTGTTCGACAAGGTGGACCTGCGCGGCCAGCTTCCCGATGGTTACGAAGTGGAACTTTACCGCAACGGCGTGCTGGTGGGATCGACGCGGCAGGCGATCAACGGCCAGTATCAGTTCCTGCAAGTGCCGGTGGATTACGGCCTGAACCTGTTCCGCCTTGTCTTCTATGGTCCGCAAGGGCAGCGCAGCGAGGAAGTGCGGCGGATCTCGGTGGGCGACGGGCGGCTGGCGAAAGGGCAGGTCGTCTACACGCTGGGTGCGGTGCAGAAGGACGAGAACCTGCTGGGCGTTACCGCGCCGCGCTTCATTCCGGGGCTGGATTATGGCCGCTGGCGGGCGAGCGCGCAGCTTGCCTATGGCGTGACTTCGGGCGTGACGGCGGTGGTGAGCGGCGGCTGGTTCGACAGCGATTTCGGTGATCGCTGGCTGGCGAGCGCGGGCCTGCGCACTGGGCTGGGCGGGCTGGCGGCCAAGCTGGATTTCGCCATGCAGGACGGCGCGACGCCGCTGGGCGGGATCGGCAAGGCCGGGCGCGCGATCGAGGCGGGGCTGGGCGGGCGCGTGCTGGGTGCCTCTTTCACGCTGACCCATGCCGAATATCGCGGCGATTTCCTGGACGAAGTGCGCGTGTTCGATGGGCAGCCGCTGCGCCGGGTGACCGAACTGGATGCCAATGCCACGCTGCGTCCGTGGGGGGAGGGCGGGCTGTCGATCCCGCTCTATGCGCGGGCGCGGCGAATCGAATATGCCACGGGCGAAGTGCAGACTACGGCATCGCTGCGCGGATCGGCGCGGTTGGCCGGGGTGCTGGCGTCCAACACGCTGGAATATTCGCGGTACGAGCCGGGTTCGGGTGTTCGGGGCGGCACGGTCAACCAGTTGATCGGCACTTTCGACCTTTCCACGCTCAACGGATCGCGCACGCAGCTTCGCGCTTCGACCAGTTATACCGTGCTGCCCGATCCGCGGATCGAGGCGGTGTCGCTGGAAGTGGACCGATCGCTGGACGATCGCACGCTGGTCCGCGCCTCCGTCGCGCAGACGTTTCAGCGCAGCGATACCCAGTTCGGGCTTTCGGCGGAGCGCCGTTTCCGGCGCTTCACCTTGGCGTTCGACGGCACGTACGGCTTGCGCAATAAGGTTCATGCGGTGGCGCTGCGGCTGGGCTTCGGCTTCGGGCGCGATCCGCTGACCGACCGCGTCTATGTCGCGCCGCCGGGGCAGGCGCTCTCCGGCGCGGTGGCGCTGCGTGCTTACGAGGATATCGACGGAGATGGCCGCTTCGATGCAGGCGACAAAGTGTTGCCGGCGGTCGCCTTCGGATCGGGCACCGGCACGGGCGAGACCGATGGCGCGGGCGTGGTGCTGCTGACAGGCCTGCCCGCCGGCACCCGCGCCAGCGTGCAGGTCGATCCCACCACGCTGCCCGATATCGCGCTGGCCCCGGTCACGCGCGGGATCGAACTGGTGCCGCGCCCGGGCCGCGTGCACCGCACCGATTTCGCGGTAGTGGCAATGGGCGAGATCGAGGGTTCTGCCTATTTCGAAGGAGCGGGACGATCGCGCGGGGTCTCCGGCTTGCAACTGCGGCTGCTGGACGCGGCAGGCAAAGTCGCGGCCAATGCGCGGACTGAGGCGGACGGGTTCTACCTGTTCGAACAGGTGCGCCCCGGACATTACACGGTCGCCATCGATCCCGATCAGGCGGCGCGGCTGAAGATCGCGCTGCGCGATGCCGTCCCCTTCGATGTCGGGCCGACCGGCAGCACGCTTTCGCGCGATGTTTTCGTGGTGCAGAAATAGAGCGGGCGCAGTCCACTCGCCGGCGGTTCCGTTGTAGGGTCCCGGGGCAGCGAAAGGCAGACACCCGTGACTGAGACCATTACCCCGTCCCCCGGCCGGCTGGAGCGCTGGTTCACGCTGCGCGAACGCGGCACCGACGCGCGCACCGAAGTGCTGGCGGGCGTCACCACGTTCCTGACCATGGCCTATATCGTGCTGGTCAACCCGGCGATCCTGGGCACGGCGGGAATGCCGGTCGCCTCGGTCGCGGCGGCTACGTGCTTTGCCGCCGCTTTCGCCTCGATCCTGATGGGCTTCGTCGCCAATACGCCGCTGGCACTGGCGCCGGGCATGGGGCTGAACGCCTACTTCAGCTTCACCGTCGTGCAGCAGATGGGCGTGCCCTGGCCGGTGGCGCTGGGCTGCGTGTTCGTTTCGGGCGTGGCGTTCCTGTTCCTGACTGTGACCGGGGTACGGCAACTGATCGTCGCTTCCATCCCGCAGTACCTGTTCGCGGCGGTGGCGGGCGGCATCGGCCTGTTCATCGGCTTCATCGGTTTCAAGGACGCCGGCATCATCGTCCCCAATCCGGCGACGTTCGTGGCGCTGGGCGACCTGAAGGCTCCCGGCGCGGCGCTGGCGCTGTTCGGGCTGGTGCTGATCGGTGCGCTCAGCGTGTGGCACGTGCGCGGGGCGATGCTGATCGGCATCCTGACCACCACCGTGGTCGCCTGGCTGTTCGGCATGGTGACGATGACGCCGGAGCCCTATTCGCTGGAAGCGCTGACCGGCACTGCCTTCAAGCTGGACCTTGCCGGCGTCTTCGGCCTTTCGGGCAGCCATGGGCTGGGGCTGCTGGAAATCCTGTTCGTCTTCCTGTTCGTGGACCTGTTCGACAATATCGGCACCCTTGTCGCCGTGACCAAGCGGGCGGGGCTGATGGATAGCGAGGGGCGCATTCCGCGCCTGAACCGCATTCTGATCGTTGATGCCACCGCCACCATCGTCGGCTCCATGGCCGGCACCAGCACCGTCACCAGCTATGTCGAGAGCGCGGCGGGTGTGCAGGCGGGCGGGCGCACCGGGCTGACCGCCGTAGTCACCGGGCTGCTGTTCCTGGCGACCATGTTCGTCGCCCCTTACGCGCAACTGATCCCGCTGGCGGCGACCGCCCCGGCGCTGATCATCGTCGGCGGGCTGATGCTGCTGCCGTTGACTGAGGTGAAGTGGGAGGATCCGCTGGCCGCGATCCCCGCCTTCCTGACGGTGGCGATGATCCCGTTCACGTTCTCGATCGCCAATGGCCTCGCCTTCGGCATCACTGCCCACGCCGCGCTGAAGATCGTGCGCGGCACGGTGGAGCGGAAGGACTGGTTCCTGCTGATACTGGCGCTGCTGTTCGTCGGCCGCTTCGTGTGGATGGGGGGCACCTGATGCTCCGCGCCTTTCGCGGCGAATTCCTGTCCGTTTCTCGTGATCCCCGTGCCGATCCCGATGCCGTCCGGCATGAGGCGGATGGCCTGCTGGTGGTGGAGGACGGCGTGGTCATCGCGCGCGGGGCTTATGCGGATCTGGCCGATCGCTATGAAGAAGTGCCGGTGGAAAGCCTGCCCGGCCTGATCGTGCCGGGCTTTGTCGACGCCCACGTCCACTACCCCCAGACCGACCGCATCGCCTCCCACGGGGAGCAGCTTCTGGACTGGCTGGAACGGCACATCTTCCCCGCCGAGAAAGCCTTTGCCGACAAGGCCCATGCCGATGCGGTGGCCGCCTTCTTCCTCGACGAACTGCTGAAGAATGGCACCACCAGCGCGCTGGTCTATCCCACCGTGCACGAACAGTCGGTCGACGCGCTGTTCGAAGCGGCGCTGGCGCGGGAGATGCGGGTCATTTCCGGCAAAGTGCTGATGGACCTTGGGCCGGAGGGCCTCCGGGACACGCTCGCTTCCGGCCGTGCGGAGAGCGAGGCGCTGATCCGCCGCTGGCGGGGGCGCGGGCGGCTTGGTTACGCTGTCACGCCGCGTTTCGCGCTGGCCTCCACCGATGCGCAATTGGCCGATGCCGGTGCCTTGCTGGCCGCGCATCCGGGCGTGCTGATGCACACGCATTTGGCCGAGAACTTGCGCGAGTGCGCCGAAGTCGAAGCGCGTTTTACCGAGGCGGCGGACTACCTCGACGCCTACGACCGCTTCGGCCTCGTCACCGATCGCTCGGTCTTCGCGCATGGCGTCCACCTGTCGGACCGTGCCTGCACGCGGCTGCAGGAGAGCGGCGCGGGCATCGCCGTCTGCCCCAGTTCGAACTTGTTTCTCGGCTCCGGCTTCTTCGATTTCGCGCAGGCGGATCGGCATGGCGTGCGCCTTGGTCTCGGCACCGATGTGGGCGCGGGCACCACGTTTTCGCTGCTGCACACGCAGGGCATCGCCTATCAGGCGGCGCAGATGAAAGGCACGACGCTGGACCCGTTTCGCGCACTTTGGTTGGCGACGGCGGGGAGCGCGGGCCTGCTCCACATCGGCGACCGCGTGGGCAGCCTGGACGTGGGGCAGGAGGCCGATTTCGTGGTGCTCGATCCGGCGGCGACACCGCTGCTGGCGCGCCGCACGCGCGGGGCCAGTCTTGCCGAACGCCTTTTCGCGTTGCAGGTGCTGGGGGACGACCGCGCCGTTGCGCGCACTTATCTGCTGGGCCGCCTAGCTTACCGGGATGCCTGGAACAGGGACAAGACATGACCGACCTCGACACTTTCATCGCCGGCCTGCCCAAGGCGGAGCTTCACCTTCATATCGAGGGCAGCCTTGAGCCGGAACTGATGTTCGCATTGGCGGCGCGCAATGGCGTGTCGATCCCCTTCGCCAGCGTCGAAGAGGTGCGCGCGGCCTACGATTTCTCCAACCTTCAGGACTTTCTGGACATCTACTACGCCGGCGCGAACGTGCTGCTGACCCGCCAGGATTTCCACGACCTGGCCATGGCCTACTTCACGCGCGCGGCGGCGGATGGGGTGCTCCATGCGGAGATCATGTTCGACCCGCAGACCCACACCGATCGCGGCGTGGCGTTTTCCGAAGTGATCGAGGGGTTGCTCTCGGCCATGGCTGCTGCCGAGGCGGAACTGGGTGTGACCAGCAGCCTGATCCTCTCCTTCTTGCGCCATCTGTCCGAGGAAGCGGCCTTTGCTACGCTGGCGGAGGCGGACCCCTGGCTGGACCGGATCATGGCGGTGGGGCTCGATTCTTCCGAAGTGGGTCACCCGCCGGAAAAGTTCGCCCGCGTCTTTGCCGCCGCGCGCGAGAAGGGCCTGAAGATCACCGCTCATGCTGGGGAGGAAGGCCCGCCGGAGTATGTGCATCAGGCGCTGGACCTGCTGGGCGTCCACCGCATCGACCATGGCAACCGCGCGCTGGAAGACCCGGTGCTGATCGAACGGCTGGTGCGAGAGGGGATGACGCTGACGGTCTGCCCGCTATCCAACCACAAGCTTTGCGTGGTGGACGATCTGGCCGATCATCCCATCGATGCGATGCTGGCGCATGGCTTGAAGGCGACCATCAATTCGGACGATCCGGCTTATTTCGGTGGCTATGTGGCGGACAATTACCGCGCCGTGGCTGAGGCGCGCGGGCTGGACCGGGAAGCGCTGGCGCTGCTGGCGCGCAACAGCTTCACTGGTTCGTTCCTCTCGGCAGAGGCGGTGGCGGCGCATCTGGGGCGGATCGACGCATACATGGCTGCGCAGGGCTGACCCGGCGCGTCGGTTGTTTCGCGGAACGCTGAACCATCAACTTCGTCGCCCCCGCGAAAGCGGGGGCCCCGCTTACTTGCGCCACACCACCAACGCTGCGTGAAGGAAGCGGGATCCCCGCCTTCGCGGGGATGACGGGATTTGTATTGGAAAGGTGGGTTAGGAAACGCGCCCTTAGACCAATCCCTCAGGCCAACCGCTGGGGAACCGAGCGGGCTTCCTCGATAATCGCATCGCGCGTGCCCACCGATTCCCACGGGAACACGAACCAGCGCTTGTCCTCGGTGCGGTCGATCACGTCCACCCAGACGTCGACTTCCACCTTGGAACTCTTGTTGTTGATCAGCACGCCGAAGTGCAGGTTTTCCGGCACGCCGCCATTGCTGGCGAGCAGCCCGCGAATGTATTCGATGGTGCCGCCGGAATCGTTGATATCGTCGATGAACAGCAGGCGCGTGCCCGCCGCGCTCATCGCGGCGACTTTGGCCAGCAATTCGTCCGCGAAGCCGGGGACTTTGGCCGAATGGTCGATCGACAGCATCGGCAGGTCCAACTGCTGCGAGATGTAGACGGCCGGCACCAATCCGCCACGGCCGATGCCGATCACGAAGTCCGGCTGCCACTCCCGCTCCTGCACCTTGCGCGAAAGCTGGCGAACCTTGGCGAGGAAATCCTCGTAATATTCGAGGAAATGGAGCTGCGGCTCGGCGGAATCTGACATCGGTGAAGTCCTGGAAGAAAGGCGTTGAGCAGGGGAATTATCGGTTTCGCGCGGTGTGATCAATCGGGGTGCCTGAAGGAAGGGGCGCCGGAGAGGGGGGCAGCGATGCTCTCCAGCGTGGCTGTCAGCCGTTCCGCCTCCCCCGGATGGTGCGGTGCGAGGATGAAACCCAGCCGCCGCGTCAGGCCGAAATCGCGCACTTCGGCGGTGGCCGTCCCTTCCGGGGCGAGCGAGCGCGGGGCCACCGTGATGCCAAGGCCGGCCGTCACCATGCGCAGGCAGCGATCCTCGTTCTCGCTGCGCAAGGCGAAGCGTGGGCGCACGCCGGCATCGGTGAAGAAGCGGCTGGTGCGTTGCAGCGCCTCGCACGATCGGCGCGCGATCATGATCTCGCTCGCCAATTCACCGGCGGCGACTTCGGCGGTTCCGGCCAGGCGGTGATGGCCTGGCATGACCACGACATAGGGTTCTTCCAGCAGCGGCACGATCTCCGGCCCGCTCTCTGTTTTGCCGAGCAGGGTGAGGGCAAGCTGGATCTTGCCGCTGGCGAGTTGGCTGCGCAGATCGTGATCATCTCCCTCCACCAGTTCCACGCCGTAGTCCCCTGCCAACCGTGCGCAGATCGTTTGCAGCATTGGGCCGGAGAGGGTGGGAATCACACCCAGCTTCAGGTCCGGCCACTGCTGCTGCTCTGGATACTGGGAGGACTTGGCGAACTGGTCGGCGCGGCGGAAGCCAGCCTCAAGGTCGCGGGCGATGGGCAGGAAGGCGCCGCCCGGCTCGGTCAGGCGCACATGCCGCCGGTCGCGCACGAACAGGGGTGACCCCACCAGCCGCTCCAGTTCGGCAATGCTGGTGGAGACGGTGGGCTGGGTCACATGCAGCCGCGCCGCCGCCTGCTTGAAGCTGCCGGAATCGGCCACGGCCAGGAAATGCCGGATATGCGCGCGCTTTATCATAGGTAAAATCTATTCAATGGACATGTAAGTTTCAATTTGTTTGCATCGGATGCCTCCGGTAATTTGCGCGCAAAGGCCGCACCGATGGGCCGTGGAAGTTTGGGAAGAAGACATGAAAGCCACCCCCGATTTCGATTTCGCACTGGGCGAAAGCGCCGAGATGATCCGTGAAAGCGTCGCCCGCTTTGCCGATGAGCAGATCGCGCCGCTGGCCGCCAAGATCGATGCAGAGGACTGGTTCCCGCGCGAACTCTGGCCCGCAATGGGCGAACTCGGCCTCCACGGCCTGACGGTGGAGGAAGAGTGGGGCGGCACCGGGCTCGGCTATCTGGAACATGTGATCGCGGTGGAGGAAGTCAGCCGCGCTTCGGCCTCGGTGGGCCTCTCCTACGGCGCGCATTCGAACCTTTGCGTCAATCAGATCCGCCGCTGGGGCAACGATGCGCAGAAGGCGAAGTACCTGCCGAAGCTGATCTCGGGCGAGCATGTCGGCAGCCTTGCGATGTCCGAAGTGGGCGCGGGGTCCGACGTCGTCAGCATGAAGCTGCGCGCCGATGCGGTTGAGGGCGGGTTTCGCCTGAACGGCACCAAGTTCTGGATCACCAACGGCACTTATGCGGATGTGCTGGTCGTCTACGCCAAAACCGATGCGGCGGCGGGATCGAAGGGCATCACTGCCTTCCTGATCGAGAAGGACATGCCCGGCTTCTCCATCGGCCAGAAGATCGACAAGATGGGCATGCGCGGCTCGCCCACGTGCGAGCTGGTGTTCGACGATTGCTTCGTGCCGGCGGAGAACGTGATGGGCCCGCTGAACGGCGGCGTGAAAGTGCTGATGAGCGGGCTCGACTACGAGCGCGTGGTGCTGGCCGGGCTTCAGATCGGCATCATGCAGGCCTGCCTCGACACCGTGATCCCCTATGTGCGCGAACGTCGCCAGTTCGGCACGGCGATCGGCACGTTTCAGCTGATGCAGGCGAAAGTGGCGGACATGTACGTCGCGCTGCAATCGGCGCGGGCCTATGTCTATGCCGTGGCGCGGGCTTGCGATGCCGGGCAGACGACGCGCTTCGACGCGGCGGGCGCGATCCTGCTGGCCAGTGAGAACGCCTTCCGCGTTTCGGGTGAGGCGGTGCAGGCGCTGGGCGGTGCGGGCTATACCAAGGACTGGCCGGTCGAGCGCTATCTGCGCGATGCCAAGCTGCTGGATATCGGCGCGGGCACGAATGAGATCCGCCGCATGCTGATCGGGCGGGAGCTGATCGGCGCCTGAGCCGGCAGAGGGTAGGGCCGGGGCACCGATAGCAAAGCCAAGGACGCAGGGGCTTTTGCGCGGCCGCCGAACGGCTTAGAGGAGGCGGCATGAACCGCCTTCTCGCCCGCCTGAACATCGATCCCTACCTTTTGCTGCTGATCTCAACCGTAGGATTGGCCTCGATCCTGCCCGCGCGCGGGGCATGGGCCGGGATCGCGGGCGGTGCTGCGGATGCGGGCATTGCGCTGCTGTTCTTCCTCCACGGCGCCAAGCTTTCGCGCGAGGCGATTCTGGACGGCGCGAAGGCGTGGAAGCTGCATCTGACGGTCGCCTGCCTGACCTTCGTGCTGTTCCCGATCGTTGGCCTTGGCGTCAGCGCGATTCCGGGGCTGGAGCCTTCGCTGGCGGTGGGCGTGCTTTACCTGACCTTGCTGCCATCGACCGTGCAGT
>FTBO01000211.1_pt1 | contig 12411 bp, 13 predicted proteins | sample 1639401 | NCBI WGS metagenome assembly FTBO01 (sample SAMEA3914864, study PRJEB12502) | metagenome | biome: forest; material: soil | place: USA | collected 2012-03-12 | depth 0.3 m | reverse complement strand
GCGCTTCGCCTTGACGCAGTTGCTCCACGGACCTCGCCAGGTGCGCCGCGTTGGCGGGCGAATTGAGCAAATAGATCGTTTCCGCCCAGCTGTCGTACTGCTCCTGCGACATGATGACCGCGTTCGGCGCATCCCTGCGCGTGATGAGTACTGCGTCGTGATCCTCAATCACCTGGTCAATGACGGCCTTCAGATTGTTTCGGGCGTCTGAAAATTGAACTGTGCGCATTTCGTCGCTCCACCGTAACTTGTTCAACTAATTGCACAAGTATAGCGGACAGCAGAGGGCGAAAACACCTTGCTCCCGTTGCAATGCACAACAAACAATGAACGGCAGATCAGGCCGCCGACTGCACGCGGTAGCGTTCCAGCCAGTGCGCGTACGGCGCGGGCAGTACCCACGTCGGACGTTCCAGGCCCAGCTTCTGCGCCGCTTGCATCGGCCAGTGCGGGTTGGCCAGCATCGCGCGGCCCACCATCACCAGGTCCATCTGCCCCGTTTCGACCACGCGATTGGCGATCACCGGATCATCGATGCCCCACGACGACGCCACCGGCAAGCCCGCTTCGCGGCGCACGCGCTCGGCCACGGGCGCCAGGAAGGCCGGCCCCCACGGAATCTGCGCATCGGGCGTGGAAAAGCCGACGCTGACGTTCAGCATGTCGAGCCCGCCCTCGCGCATCGCGCGCACCAGCTGGATCGATTCGTCGAGCGTCTGCGCGTCGTTGCCGTCGTACTCGATCACCCCGAAACGCGCCGTCAGCGGCAGGTCGGCGGGCCACACTTCGCGCACCGCCGCCAGCGTTTCCAGCAGGAACCGGCCGCGCCCGATCACGTCGTTGCCGTACGCATCCGTGCGCTGGTTCGCGTGAACCGAGAAGAAGCTCTGTGCCAGGTAGCCGTGCGCGAAATGCAGTTCCAGCCATTGGAATCCGGCATCGCGCGCGCGGCGTGCGGCGGCGACGAAATCGGCCTGGACGCGGGCGATGTCGTCAGTCGTCATCGCCTCGGGCACCTTTGGCAGGTGCGCGCCGAACGGCTTGGCCGATGGCGCCAGCAGCGGCCAGCCGCGCGCGTCGCCCTCGGGAATATGGTCATCGCCTTCCCACGGCCGGTTCGCGCTGGCCTTGCGGCCTGCGTGGGCGATCTGGATACCGGGAACTGCCCCGCCCGCCTGGATCGCGGCGGCAATGCGCGCCATGCCGACGGCCTGCTCGTCATTCCACAGACCGGTGCAGCCCGGCGTGATGCGGCCTTCGGGCGACACGGCCGTGGCCTCGACGATGACCAGGCCGGCGCCGCCGCGCGCCAGTCCCGCGTAGTGGGACAGATGCCAGTCGTTGGTCAGGCCATCGGTGGCGCTGTACTGGCACATCGGCGGCACCGCGATGCGGTTGCGCAATGTGACGTCTTTGAGCTGGAACGGGGTGAAAAGCGCGGGAATCGTCATGATCTGGGCTGCTCGTTGCAATGCAGCAATGGTAGGCGCGCGCTCATATAATGAAAACCGACTCCGCGTTATCCCATCGATAAGACTTCGTTATGCTAAATCCACAATGGCTGCGCTCGTTCGCGATGCTGGCCCAGGCCGGCAGCTTCACGGGCGCGGCCGATCAGCTTGGACTGACGCAGGCTGCCGTGAGCCAGCACATCCGTCACCTCGAGGAGGCCCTGGGTCCGTTGCTGATCCGCCGCCCGCGCGCGCTGGAATTCACGCCGGCCGGCAAGGCACTGCTGGACTACTGCAGCGACATGGAACACGCCCATGACCGCCTGCGCGCGCGGCTCGCCGACGACGGCGCGATGGGCGAAGTCAGCCTGATCACACCGGGCAGCATCGGATTGTTTCTCTATCCGCGCCTGCTCGACCTGCAGGGCAAGACGCCCGGTCTCATCATCCGGCATCGTTTTGCGCCAGATGCCGAAGTGCTCGAAGCGGTGCTGCAGAACCGGTATGAAGTGGGCCTGGTGTCGCTCAAACCCGATGACCCGCGCCTGGCCGCGAGCCCGTTCAGCGAGGAATCGCTGGAACTGGTATTTCCGGCGGGAGAGTCGATCGGTTCGTGGGACGATCTCGCGCGCCTCGGTTTTGTCGATCATCCCGATGGCAAGGCCATGGCGAGCCGCCTGCTGAGCCGGCATTTTCCGGGCAATCCGGGCGTGCAGACGCTGCCGTGCCGCGGCTTCAGCAACCAGGTGGGCCTGATGCTCGAACCCGTGGCGCGGGGCTTCGGCTTTACGGTGATCCCACGCTACGCGCGCCAGGCCTTCGCGCAACAGTCGCTGATCGAGGTCGTGGACTGCGAGATCCCGGTGGTGGACACGCTGTGGCTGATCCATCGCGCCGAGTGGTCGCTGTCACCACGCGCGGCACGCGTGGTGGAGTATCTGCGCACGATTGTGAAAGCCGTCTGAACGGCGCGGGCTCAGCTGCCGGGCACGGTCCAGCCGAGCCCGCGCACATTGCGCACCACGGTGCTGCCGAACTTGCGGCGGATGCCGTAGATGACCGCATCGACGGCGTTGCTTTCGACCTCTTCGCCCCAGCCATACAGCCGCTCTTCGAGTTGCGCGCGCGACAGGATCGCGCCGGGCCGCTCCAGCAAGGCCAGCATCAGCGCGTATTCGCGCGCGCTCAGCACATCGCTGTGCCCATTGAAGCTGAGCTGGCGCAGGTTGATGTCGAGCGTGACCTGGCCGTGATGGAGCGTGGCCGATGCGGAGCCCGACTTGCGCCGCACCACCGCGCGGATACGCGCAAGCAGCTCGCGCGCCTCGAACGGCTTGACCACATAGTCGTCGGCCCCGACATCGAGTCCCTCGATACGCGTGTCGACGTCGTCGCGCGCAGTGATGATCAGCAATGGCGTCTCGTCCTTGCGGCTACGCAGCCATTTGAGGATGTCGATGCCCTCGGCGTCCGGCAGGCCCAGGTCGAGCAGCATCACCGTGTACGAACCATCGGCAATCGCCGAGCGCGCCAGCGCGCCCGTGCGCACCCAGTCCACGCTGCATTGCGCATCCTTGAGCGCGCGCGTCAGGCTCTGGCCGATCTGCGGATCGTCCTCGACCAGCAGGATTCTCATGATGTCCTCCGCATCGGCAACACGATCCGCGCCACCAGCCCGCTGGCGCCATCGGGGCGCCCGGCCAGCAACACGGTGCCGCCCAGGTTCTCCGCCACGGTCTGGACGATGGCCAGGCCCAGGCCGCTGCCTTCCTCGTCCGTGGCACTCCCACGGTAAAAGCGGTCGAACACACGCGAGCGTTCCGCTTCGGCGATGCCCGGCCCGTCATCGGCCACTTCGATCTCCACCTGGTCATGGCCACGCCGCACGCTGACATCAATGCGGCACCCCTTGCCGCCATAGCGAATCGCGTTGTCGACGAGGTTCTTGATCAGCATGCGCAGGTCGGTCTCCTGCGCGTCGATGCTGGCGTCGTCGAGCTGCTCCACGCCGAGATCGACGCCGCGCGCCAGCGCCAGCGGCAGCAGATCGGTCACGACGTCGGTCACCACCTGCGGCAGCGATACCGTCGTTGGCGCCGCGTTGGCACCGATCTCCGCGCGCGCCAGCCCCAGCAGCTGCGTCACCAGCGTGGCCGTGCGGCGAATGCCGCGCCGCAGCTCTTCCAGCCGTTCATCGAGGCTGCCGGGCGGCGCATGGCGCAGGTTGTCGACCTGCAGTTGCAGCGCCGTGATCGGCGAGCGCAATTCGTGCGCGGCGTCGGCGATAAAGGTGCGTTCGGCCTCGATCAGCGATGACAGGCGCGCCATCATGCGGTTGATCGAGGCCAGGAACGGATGCAGTTCTTCCGGTGCGGTGCCGGTTTCCACGGGTTCCAGATGGTTCAGGTCGGCCTGCGCCACGCGTTCGCCGATCACCCCGAGCGGCCGCAATGATAGGCGCACGCTAGCCCGTATCGCCCAGATCAGCACCGGCAGCAGCAGGATCACGGGCACGGCCGCCCACAGCGCCACGCGCCACGCGTTATCCGAACGGACCGCGCGTTGCTCCGCGATCTGCACATAGGCGTCGCCGGCCTGGAGCGCGAACACATCCCAGAGGTTGCCGTTCGCGCCGTGGACGGAGGAAAAGCCTTGCTGCGCGCGTGGCAGCAGCACCGTGGCGTCGCTGGTATGGCCAGGCAGCACGCCGTCGCCGGGGCGCCAGGTCTGGATCACCACGTGCGGCAACGGGTGCGAGGGATCGGCCGGCACGGGCATCTGCGCGGGTGCGGGCTGGATGGACGCCGCGGCGTGCTGCAGGTCGCTGTTGAACTGGCCCGCCAACTGATGCGTGACCACCCACGCGCCGAACGCCCCCAGCAATCCGACCAGCAGCGCAAGACTGCCCAGCGACAGGCTCAGGCGACGGTGCAGCGATCTGACGACGATTGGCTTCATAGGCAGGCTCAGCAGTCTTTGGGCGCGGCCATGGCGGGCCATCGCTGTCGGCGTGCGCCAAGTGTGCGGTGTCGGGTGCGGTCTGCCAATCCCCCTGCACCCGGGCCTAGCCCAGGTGGCGGACAGACCATCTCATTTTCGGCTCATTTTCGGTCACCACAATGGGTTCATCCGAGCCGGCAATGACGCTAACCCGAACAGAGCCGGTAGAAAACAGGAGCCCGTCATGAAGATCATCCAGCACGTCATGGTTGCCACGGTTCTGAGCTGTGGCCTGGTGGGAGCCGCCAATGCGAGCGTGTTCCTCGGCGTGAATGTCGGGATGCCGGCGCCTGTCATGGCCGTCCCCGTGGTCCCTGCCCCGCCTGCCTACCCGGTCGCCGCAGCAGCCTATCCGCCGCCGGTCTACTCCCCGCCGCTGCCAGCCTATGCCGCCCCGGTCTACACGCCAGCGGTACCGGTGGGTTACATCGCCGCGCCAGGCTGGTACGGCCACCCGTATCACCCGTGGCACGTTGGTTTTGGCTACTGGCATCACTGAGCCGGTGCCCGTAGCCGGGCAGTCACCCCGCTGCCCTTTTTTCTTCGCCGCGCCAATCGAGATCGACGCAAATCCACATCCCAGGAGAACAGTCATGAAGAAGCTCGCTCCCGTCCTCGCCGTCGCCGGCCTGCTGCTGGTATCTGCGTCCACGTCCTACGCTGCCCAGGGCTGCGGCCCCGGCGGCTGGCGCGGTCCCTGGGGTCATTGCCACTTCGCCGGCCCGGCCGTGGTCTACCGTCCCATGCCCGTCGTGACGCTGCCGGTGGTCACGGTGCGCCCCAACGGCTGCCCGATCGGTTACTGGCGCGGCCCGTGGGGCCACTGCCGCGACACCCCGTATCACGGCCGCCTGCCCGGTGGTGGCTGGAAGTGAGTCGGGCCGCCCCGTGATCGCACGCCAGCTGGCCTGGACTTGGCCGAATATTTGACCGAATACTTGGCTGGACGCGCCAGACGTTGAAAGGATGGGCCATGCGCCATGAACCGGCATTCGCCAGCCGCTGCGGCATCGCTGTGACAGCCGTGTGCCAGTTGCTGGCACGCTGCGCCGCCTGGCTCGAACGCGCCGACCCCGGCGTACATCGGCGCATCAAGGGCCTTGCCCGAGCGCTACGACATCGCCTGCGCCGCGTTCGCCTTCACGCTGGTCGTTACGCTGGCGGCCAGCGGCGAGCATTCCGTGCCGCTGCTGGCCGCGCGAGCGTGGGAAACGATCCTCGGTGGCGCACTGGGGTGCGCGGCGGCCATGTGGCTGTTTCCGCTGCAGCCGGTCGAGGCGAATGCAGCGGCCGACAAAGGGACGCGAAAAGGGGCGAACAAAGGCGTCGACTCTTAGGCAGACATCGGGCGGAGCCACCGGGCCGATACCCGCTACCGGCTAGCGTGCCGCGTCGAACGAGACAATCAGTCTCACCAGCGCATCCTCGATCTGCGCGCGCGGTACCGGCACCGGGTGCATCGCCACGATGGCGCGCAAAACACCGCCCACCGCGTGGGTCAGCACGAAGGCGTCGGCGGGTGTTACCGGGGCGGCCGTGTCGTGGCCATCCTGGACCAGCAGGTCGACGATGGTGGCATAGAGGGGCTGCAGGCGGGTACCCGGTCCGCGCGTCAGCGCATGTTCCAGCAGTTGCCGATGGACGCGCCGCCGTCCGCCATACGCGGTCATGACGGCTTTCACGACGCGGCGCACGCGGTCCCCGGCGCTGTCGGAGACGGGGATCGCAGAGGGGGTGGCGGGGGTGGGCCCCTGCACGGCCTTCATGACCCGCGCCGCCATCGCGTCGAGTTCACGCTGCGTCAGCGCGTCGAGAGTCGCCTGCTTGTTGCCGAAGTACTGGTAGAGCGTGCCGATGCTGACCCCGGCGCGCTCGGCGACGGCGTCGGTAGTCAGCGCCGCGACATCGCCGTGTTCCAGCAACTGCATGGCGGCCTCCAGCATGAGGTCGACCTTGTGCAGGGCCCGGGCCTGGCGCGGCTGGCGCCGCACGGTTGCCGGTTCCGTTCTCTGGGTGTTCGCCATGGGGTGTGCGCTGCCGACGCTAGCAGCCCAGCGCGACCTGCTGGTCCAGGATCGCCTGGCGATCGTTCCGCAGCTGCCGCATGTTGTCCCAGGCGCTGCCCTGCCGCATCGAGAAATCGCTCTGGCGCAGCTGATTGCGCAACATCACGCAGTCCGCGCGGCGATTGTTCTCCGCCACCACGGCATTGCGTTGGGCGAGCGCGTCGTTGGACTGTCTCATGCGTTCCAGCGCCGCCCGGTTGCGCAGGAAGGCTTCTTCCTGCTGCTTCGTGCTGGGGGATTTACCCACCACCGACAGCGTGCCGCCGACATCGCCTGCAGTGCGATAGCCGGCCGGGCAGGACAGCCCGTCATCGATATACATCGTACGGTGGTCGGCATTTTCGCAGCGGACGGCGGCGATGGCGCTGGTGCTGCAAAACAGGACAGCTATCAGTACAGCGTTCCGTGCATGCATGGCGGATGAAGGGTTGAGCGGTTTGGACCTCGAAATGCTGCGGGGGACGGCTATTTGCTGCCAAGGCGCCCGATCAACGCGGCATGGGCCGGATGGGATGACAGCAAGGTGGACACGTCGGCCAGCTCGAATTCGCTGAATTCGAATCCCGGCGCCACCGTGCAGCCCACCAGCGCATAGCCGGCCGGCCCGTGCTCGCGCTCCGCGGCGAACCAGCACCCGGCCGGCACCACGGCCTGGAATACGGTCCCTGGCTGCACCAGCGGATTGCCGAGCCGATGGGTAACCAGTCCGCCGTCCGGCATCAGCACGCACACATTGAGCCCGTCCCCGGCATAAAAGTGCCACCCCTCGTCGGAGCGGATGCGGTGCCAGGCAGACCATGCATCATCGCAAAGCAGGTAATAGATGACGGTGGACGCCGACCGCTGCGCGCCGTCGGCCAGCCGTTCGACGCGGGTCGCGTCGCGATAAGTCTCGCGGTAGAAGCCGCCCTCGGGATGCGGGATCAGGCCCAGGTGTTCGATCAACTGTTCGATCAGGCGTTGTTGCGGCAGGGCGACGGTGTCAGGCATGGTGCTGGGCATGGTTCAACGCGGCGGGGCTGGTGATGGCCCGTCACCTTACCGCAAACGGCACCCACCAGCGAGATGCCCAAAACAACACATCGACGCCCCGCTCGGCCGTCGCTGTGCAAGCGCGCAAGTTGTGCAGGATTTGCCAAGACGGCGCGGCAGCGATCGATTAGGCTGCCGGACAATCTCCTGTAATCCCGCCGTGGCCAGCCCCACGGCCAGCTGTCTACCGATGATGTCGCGCCCTCTTCCCGCCTGGCTGCCTGCCATGGCCTTCGTCCTGATCTGGTCCACCGGGTTTATCGTCGGCAAGGCCGTGGTGCCCGTCGCCGACACCAGCCTGTTCCTGCTGGCCCGCTTCGCGCTGGCCGCGCTGATGTTCGCGTTCGCCGCCTGGGCCGGCCGCGCCACCTGGCCGCCGCTGTCGCAGGTGCCGCGCCACCTGCTGGCCGGGGCCCTGATGCAGGGCATCTACCTGTGTGCCGGCTACGGCGCCGTCGCCCACGGCCTGTCGCCGGCGATCATGGCGCTGCTGGGGGCGCTGCAACCGCTGCTCACCGCGCTGCTTGCGATTCCGCTGCTCGGGGAGCAACCTACGGCTCGTACCTGGCGCGGGCTGGGCGTCGGCGCCCTGGGCGTGGGTCTGGTAGTCTTGCCAGCCATGCAGTCCGGCGCGCCGCACGCCGTGTCGCCCTGGATCATGCTCATCGGCGTGCTCGCCATCCTCTCCATCACGATGGGAACCCTTCTGCAGAAAACCTCGATTGCCCGCGCGGATATCCGCGCCAGTTCGGCCTGGCAGAACGCCGGGGCCATGCTCGTGGCCGGCGTGGCGGTCGTTGCGGCCGGTGGCACCGGTGGCCTGCGCTGGGAAGCGGGGCCGACGCTGTGGATCTCGCTCGCGTGGGCCGCGTTCGTGCTGTCCGGCATCGGCACCTGGCTGCTGCTGAGCCTGGTGCGATGCGGACAGGCCGCCAATGCCGCGGCGCTCATGTTCCTCGCGCCACCGCTCGCGGCCGTGCAGGCGGCGCTGCTGTTCGGCGATCGCCTGGGGCCGGTGCAGTGGCTGGGCATGGGCGGGGCCGGCATCGGTGTCTGGCTGTGCCAGACCCAGGGAAAACGCCGTCATGCCGAAGCTCGTTGAACATGCCCAGCCGTTGGTCGAACCGCGCCGCTATCAGCGACGCCCGTTCGGGCATGCGCACGGGTTCCACCAGTTGCTGTTCGGCGTCGATGGCGAGATCGAGCTCGAGATCGACGGCCACGCCTATCGCGTCGACGGCGGGCACGGGCTGATCATCCCGGCCGGCGATCATCACCTGTGCGCGGGGCTCACCGACAACCTCCAGCTGGTGGCCGACTTCCCGGCCAGTTCCGTCGCCTTGCCCGCCCGGCTGATGGCCAGGCCCCGGACGTTCCCGATGGACGGCGCGTTTGCCACGCGCGTGCGGGCGCTGACCGCCACGCGCCACGCCGCGTCCGGCGCGCCCCCTCAATATGCGTGGCAACAGGCTGCCGCGCTGGCGGGCGGGCTGTCGGCCATGCTGGGCATCCATGACCGACACGACGATGCGGCGCACTTCCCCGTTCTCGCCGTCGACCTCTATCTGCGCGCGCACCTGGCCACGCCCCTGCGGGTGGATCAGCTTGCCGCGCAGGTGGGCTGGGGCGCGCGACGCTTCCACACCTTGTTCTGCGACGCCTTCGGCGACACGCCGCACGGCTACCAGACGCGGCTACGGCTGGACCAGGCCGTGCAGTGGCTGATGGACGGCACGATGTCGCTGACCGACATCGCATCTGGCGTCGGCTATCCCGACCAGACCACGTTCACGCGGGCATTTGCGCGGCGCTTCGGCATGCCGCCCGGCGCGTGGCGTTCCGCCGCGGCGCAGTGAACCCTTTTCGGCACCATGCGCTGACGGGCAGGATTTACAAAGGTCGGTAAGCGGCACACGGCAGGACGCACGACGGCGCGCCGGAAGCCACCATCACGTCCGCCCCACTCCCCGCATGCGGGCACCCGACGCGATCGGTACGGAACTTGCGCGACATCCCCTTCGCCATGTCGAACGATGCCGACGCTCCCCTGCTCCGCCCGGGCCACAACTGCTGGCGCGTGGAGCCGTGCCGGCGCTTTGCCATGCTGGTCGATGGTGACGCGTACTTTACGGCGCTGCGGCAGGCGCTGACCCGTGCCGAGCACAGCGTCTTCATCCTCGGATGGGATATCGACAGCCGCATGCGACTGGCGCCCGACAGTCCCGTCGATGGCGCCGATACCGTCGATGGCCTGCCCCACGCGCTGCGAGACTTTCTCAACGCCTTGTGCCGACGCCGGCGGGGTCTGCGCATCTACGTACTGAGCTGGGATTTCGCCATGGTGTTCGCCTTCGAGCGCGAATTCCTGCCGGCGGCGCGCCAGCATTGGCAGACGCATCGGCGCCTGTCGTTCCATCTGGATGGCAACCATCCGGCCGGGGCTTCGCACCACCAGAAGGTGGTGGTCATCGATCATCAGCTCGCGTTTGTCGGCGGACTCGACCTGACGATCCGTCGCTGGGACACGCCTCATCATCGGGCCGACGAACCGCGCCGCGTGGACCCGGACGGCAAGCCATACGCCCCGTTCCACGATGTGCAGTGCATGGTGGATGGAGCGGCGGCGCAGGCCCTTGGCGATCTCGCAGCCGATCGCTGGCTGCGTGCGACAGGCCGCCATCCACGCGTGCCCGATGTGCCCGATGTGCCCGATAGCCGCAACGGTGACCGCTGGCCGCAAGGCGTCGCACCGGATGTCACCGACGTGCAGGTCGCGATCAGCCGCACCTATCCCGAGCGGGACGATGCGCCGGCCATTCGCGAGATCCGCGCGCTCTACCTCGATGCGATCGCCGCCGCGCGAGACAGCCTCTATCTTGAAAACCAGTACTTCAGTTCAGGCGTGATCGCCGACGCCTTCGCGGCGCGGCTGCGCGAGCCCGACGGGCCCGACATCGCCCTGGTATCGCGCCGCACCGAAAGCGGCTGGCTGGAGGAAGCGAGCATGGGTGTGCTGCGCGCGCGCCTGTGTCGCGAACTGCGCGCGGCGGATCCGCGCGGGCGCTTCGCACTGTACTGTCCGCACGCGCCGGGACTCGGGGACGCCTGCATCAACGTCCACAGCAAGGTCATGACCGTGGACGACCGCCTGCTGACGATTGGTTCGGCGAACCTCAGCAACCGCTCGTTCGGGCTCGACACCGAATGCAATCTCTCGATCGAAGCGCGTGGTGATGCGCGGATCGCCTCGGCATTGCGCGCGATGCGCGACCGACTGTTATGCGAGCACCTCGCCGTCGCGCCCGAAGCGCTGACGCAGAGCATGGCGGCGCATCCGCGCCTGAACGATGCGCTGGCGTCGCTCCATCGCCCCGATGGCCGGACGCTGCAGCCATTCGAGCCGACCGTGCCGGACGATATCGACGCAGCACTGCCCGATGCCACGCTGCTCGACCCGATGGAGCCGATCGATAGCGAGCAGCTCATGGCCGAGTTTGTCAGCCATGAAGCGCGGCCGCGCGTGGCCAGCCGCGTGGCGATGCTGGTGGCCTTCGTCCTGCTGCTGGCTGGCGTAGCGTTCGCATGGCGCCATACGCCACTGCGCGAGTGGGCTGACTTCCGCCATCTGCTGGCGCTGGTGCAGCGCGTCGACGACATGCCGCTGGCACCGCTGGCCATGGTGGCAACCTTCGTGGTGGGCGGACTCGTGATGATGCCGGTGACGGTGTTGATCGTGGTGACGGTGGTGGTGTTCGGACCGCTGTACGGGAGCGCAATCGCGCTGGCGGGCACGGTCCTGAGCGCGGCGTCCGGCCATACGGCGGGACGCCTGCTGGGACGCAACGCGGTGCAGCGTTTCGGCGGCCGGCGGCTGAACCGGCTCAGCCAGCAGGTCGGCCAGCACGGGTTGCTGGCGATGGTAGTGCTGCGGCTGGTGCCGGTGGCACCGTTCACACTGGTCAATCTCGTGGTGGGCGCGTCGCGCATTCGCCTGCGCGATTGCCTGCTCGGTACGGCGATCGGCATGCTGCCCGGCATTCTGCTGTCGGCGTCGCTGGTGGATCGCATTGCCGCCGCCGCGCGCAACCCAGGCGCGCAATCGTTTGCGTGGCTGGCGCTGGTGCTGGTGATCCCGGCAGGAATCTGGTGGGCCCTGCGACGGCGACGGCGCCGACAGCCTGCCGGCCGCACCCATGCCGACGGCACAGCGCATGGGCATGGTGCGGCAGGTTCGCGGCAGCCCCACTGCGCGCGCGGCACTTCGGGCGGCACTTCGGGCGAAGGCGCGCGGTGAACGCACCCGTGCCGCGCCACGCCGCGCCCTATGCCGAGATCGCGGTGGCGAGCTACAACATCCACGGCGGTGTCGGCACCGATGGGCATTTCGTGCCGAACCGCATCGGCGATGTGCTCGGCGAACTGCGCGCCGACCTGATCGCGCTGCAGGAAGTGGAAACACGCGCGACCGGTTTCGACATGCTGCGCTTCCTGTCCCGGCACACAGGACTGCATGCGATTCCCGGCCCGACGCTCATGCGCGATGACGGCGACTACGGCAACGCGCTGCTCACGCGCTATCCGCCGCTGAACGTGCGGCAGATCGATCTCAGCGTCGGTGGACGCGAACCGCGTGGCGCGATCGATGCCTGGCTCGCGTGCGATGCGGTGGGCGCGGGCACGCTGCCGCTACGCGTAATCGCCACGCATCTGGGCCTTCGCCCTGGCGAGCGCCGCTGGCAGGTTCGGCGCCTGCTGACCGCACTGGCCGAAGCCCCGGCGCAGCCGACGATCCTGCTCGGCGATGTCAACGAGTGGTTCCTGTGGGGACGGCCGCTGCGCTGGCTGCATGCCTACTTCGAGCG
>FTBO01000291.1_pt1 | contig 12478 bp, 15 predicted proteins | sample 1639401 | NCBI WGS metagenome assembly FTBO01 (sample SAMEA3914864, study PRJEB12502) | metagenome | biome: forest; material: soil | place: USA | collected 2012-03-12 | depth 0.3 m | reverse complement strand
GAAGTTGCGGATCGCCACCGGACGGTTGTCCATGCCGCCCCAGCCGCCCTCCGGACCGCGCAGCGCGCCAAACTTGACGCTGATCTGCACCTGCTCGCGGCCGCCGGCCGCCAGCGCCTCGCGCAGCAGCAGTTCGTTATGGCCCATGCCGTAGAAGTCGCCGGTGTCGAGCAGGGTGACGCCGGCGTCCAGCGCGGCATGGATGGTGGCCAGGCTTTCGGCGCGGTCGGCCGGGCCGTACAGGTCGGACATGCCCATCAGGCCCAGGCCGAGTTGGGCGACTTGCGGGCCGGTGCGGCCAAGTTTGCGGGTTTGCATGGTGATCTCCAGGGGTGGTTGCTTGGTGAGATCAGTATGCTATTATCGGATTCGGTAATAAATACCGCATTCCTTATTTGTTTATTCGAGGATTACTAACAATGGACCAGCTGAAGGCCATGCAGATCTTCAAGGCGGTGGCCGACTGCAAAAGCTTCACCCAGGCCGCCGAGCAGCTGGACCTGCCCAAGCCCACCGTCACCAACGCGGTGCAGGCGATCGAGCAGCAACTGGGCGTGCGCCTGCTCCAGCGCACCACGCGCAAGGTCAGCCTGACGGTCGAAGGCGCGCTCTACCTGGACCGCTGCACCGAACTGCTAAACGACCTCGACGACCTCAACGGCCTGTTCATCGGCGACGGCCGCCTGCTGACCGGCACCATCCGGGTCGAGCTGCCGGAGCGGCTGGCGCACCTGGTGCTGATCCCGGCGCTGCCGGACTTCTTTCGCAAATACCCGCAGATCAAGGTCAAGCTGGGTTCCAACGACCGCTTTGCCGACCTGGTCGGCGAGGGCATCGATTGCGCGGTGCGCGGCGGCACCTTGCGCGACTCCAGCCTGGTGGCGCGGCGCGTGGGCGAGATGGAACAGATCAACGTGGCCTCGCCCGCCTACCTGGCTGCGCACGGCACGCCGCAAACGCTGGCCGACCTGCAGCAGCATGTGGCGGTGAATTTCTTCTCCAGCGCCACCGGCCGCGACCTCGACTGGGAATACCAGGACGCCGATGGCACCCTGCGCACCATCCCCATGCCCAGCCAGGTCTCGGTCAGCGGCACCGAAGCCTACCTGGAAAGCTGCCTGGCCGGACTGGGCCTGATCCAGTCGCCGCGCATGGGCATGGAAGCGCTGCTGGCGGCCGGCGAACTGGTCGAAGTGCTGCCGCAATGGCGGCCACCGCCGCTGCCGCTATCCATTGTGTACTCACACAACCGCCACCTGTCGCCGCGGGTGCGGGTCTTCGTGGACTGGCTGGGCAGTGTGCTGGCGGAAAGAACTGTGTCAAAATAAGGCATTCTTCCTTCCAACATCATCCCAATGAAATTGAAATTGTCCCCGGCGCTGCCGGCGGCGTTGGCTTTGTGTCTCTGTTCACTTTCGGCCGTGGCCGCCAGCAAGGCAGCGCCAGCCAACCCCGTCGATGCGGCGCTGAAGAAAATCGATGCCGACCGCGTGCTGGAGTACATCACCGCGCTGGCCTCGGACGAATTCGAAGGCCGCGCGCCCGGCACCAATGGCGAAACCGTCACCATCGACTACCTGCAGCAGCAATTCAAGAAGCTCGGCCTGGAGCCGGGCAATCCGGATGGTACTTATTTGCAAGCCGTGCCGCTGGTGGCCGTCTCCAGCCATCCGATCGCCAGCTACACGGTCAAGGGCCAGCGCACCGCGCTCAAGTTCCCCGACGATTACGTGGCCTGGACCGCGCGCACCGAACGCAACATCCGCGTGGCCGATTCCGAGCTGGTGTTTGTCGGCTATGGCGTGCAGGCGCCCGAGTTCAACTGGGACGACTACAAGGGCATGGATTTGAAAGGCAAGACCCTGGTCATGCTGATCAACGATCCACCGGTGCCCAATCCCAAGCATCCGAAGGAGCTGGACCCGGCTGTGTTCGGCGGCAAGGCCATGAGCTATTACGGCCGCTGGACCTACAAGTTCGAGATGGCGGCCAGGCTGGGCGCGGCGGCGGCGCTGATCGTGCATGAAACCAAGGCTGCCTCCTATCCGTTCGACGTGGTGCGCAACAGCTGGGGCCGCGAGAATTTCGCCATCCAGACCAAGGGCCAGAATCCCGATTTCCCTGCCATTCCGGGCTGGCTCCAGCTCGACAAGGCCAAGGAAATCTTCCAGGCCGGCGGCCAGGATTTCGACGCGCTGAAAAAAGCCGCGCTGTCGCGCGACTTCAAACCGGTGCCGCTGGGCGCGAAGATCACGCTGGAAGAACAGAACAGCTGGCGCAACGTGGCTTCCAACAACGTGGTGGCGCGCATTCCCGGCTCCGATCCCAAGCTGAAGAACGAGACCATCATCTACAGCGCGCACTGGGACCACTTCGGCCTGGATGAAACCCTGCCCGGTCCGCGTACCCAGCAGATCTTCCACGGCGCGCTGGACAATGCGTCCGGCGTGGCGGCCCTGCTGGAAGTGGCCAAGGCCTACAAGGCGCTGCCGATGGCGCCCAAGCGCAGCATCCTGTTCGTGCTGACCACGGCCGAGGAACGCGGCCTGCTGGGCGCGCAATACTATGCCAAGTACCCGCTGTACCCGCTGAACAAGACGCTGGCGAACATCAACGTCGACGGCCTGAACCTGTGGGGCCGCACCCGCACTGTCGAGCTGAGCGGCATGGGCAAGTCGAGCGTGGACGAGGTAGCGACCGCCGTGGCCAAGACGCAAGGACGCACGGTGCGGGCCGACAGCAACGCCGAGTTCGGCAGCTTCTTCCGCGGCGACCAGTTCGAGTTCGCCAAGGCCGGCGTGCCGGTGCTGTACCTGCGCCCGAGCGGCGACTTCATCGGCAAGCCGCGCAACTATGCGCGCGACAAGGTGCTGGACTACGTGGCGCACCACTACCACAAGGTCACCGACGTGGTGCAGCCAGGCTGGGACCTGGCCGGCGCGGAGGAAGACATCGCCTTGCTGTTCCAGGCCGGCTACCAGATCGCCCAGGGCGCCGACTATCCGCAGTGGAAAGACAACGCCGAATTCAAAGCCATCCGCGACAAATCGCTGGCGGCGCCGGCGAAGTAAGCCATGTTCAATCCCAAGCCGCGCATCCAACTCGTCCCCATTCCCGGCCAGCTGCCTTGCATCGTGGTCGACGATTTCCTGCTCGACCCGGATGCGCTGGTGGCCGAGGCGGTGCAGCACCGCGACGGCTTCGCACCGGCGCCGCACAATGCGTTCCCGGGCCAGGAGCTGCGCATGCCGGACCATTTCTCGGCCAGGCTGGATGAGTTTTTCATGCTGCACATCCGCAGCCGCCTGGGCGCGCGCCGCACCAGCCAGATGTTCAGCCGGCTGTCCATGGTCAGCCTGGCGCCAGAGCAGTTGCGCCCGCTGCAGCGGGTCTGCCATCACGATAACTATGCCAGCTCGCCGACACAGTGCTTTCCGGCCTCGGTGCTGTACCTGTTCAAGGACCCGCAACTGGGCGGCACCAGCTTCTACCGCCCGCGGCAGCCGCTGCCCGAGACCCATGCCCTGTTCGATACCTGGGCCGGCATGGCGGACGAGGAATTCACCCGCGCGACAGGCGCCGCGCCGGCCTACCTGACCGATTCAAACGACTATTTCGAATTGATAGCCACCGTTCCGGCTGCCTACAACAGGGCGATCTTCTATGACGGCAGCGTCTTCCACAGCAGCCACATCACCCGGCCGGAGCTGCTGTCGAGCGATCCCGCCAGCGGGCGCCTGACGCTGAACGGCTTCTGGATTTGCAGAAAAAATATTTGCTAGTATTTGTCGAAATCCCGTCACCTCGATCGTCGTAGGAGAGAAGCCAGCCAGCCGGCCGGCTTCTCTCCCGCGACAACGACTGAAAGGAATCATCATGGCAACTCAGGAAGTGGTTAAAGGCCCGGCCTCTTACTTCCCGTCGATCGAGAAAAAGTACGGCAAGCCTATCGCCCACTGGATGCAGGTGCTGGAGCAGGCCGGCCCGCTCAAGCACATGGAACTCGTCAACCAGATCAAGACCGAGCATCAATTGGGACATGGCCACGCCAATGCCCTGGTGGCCTGGTATCTGGCCAAAAAGTAAGATCAACCGACGCACAGGAGACCATCAAATGCCCCGCACCATTACCATCAGCCTGCCCGTAGCCGACCTGAACGTGGCCAAGGCTTTCTACACCGCCCTGGGATTTGTTCCCAATACGCAGTGCTCGGACGACACCGGCGCGCTCATGACGTGGAGCGAGACCATCAACGTCATGCTGCTGACCCATGATAAGTGGCGCAGATTTACCACCCGCCCGATTCCGCCGAAAACCTCGAGCGAAGTCGCGCTGAATATCTCGTGCGAATCGCGCGCCGAGGTCGATGCGATGAACAAAGCGGCCGCCGAACACGGCGGCGTCGCCGACATCAATCCTGTTGAAGACCACGGCTTCATGTACGGCCGCGACTTTTCCGATCCCGACGGCCACATTTGGGGAGCCATGTGGATGGAGAGTTCCGCGGCAATGGCAGCAAACTAAGCACCAGCTGCTGCGGTCCGTATAAGCTTTGACTGTTTCGCCTCATTTTTAGCCATACTTTTATATGGATACCACTAAATCATTGTGCTAATGTGATGAACAGGGTCCGGTTCGAATGGGATGAAAGCAAGGATGCCGAAAATCAAAAAAAGCACGGCATCGCCTTTTCTTTGGCTCAGTATGCATTCGCCGATCCGCATCGTGTGATTGCGGAAGATCTCGCACATAGTCAAGGCGAACAACGTCATTTCTGTTTCGGTAAGGTGGGCGCCAGCATCGTCACCGTGCGATTTACCTATCGCGGCAATGTTATTCGTATCTTTGGCGCCGGCTACTGGCGGAAAGGCAAGGCGATTTATGAGCGCGAAAATAAAATACACCAATGAGCCGATCGGCGACGTGGAAGTTGTCCGCGACTTTCTTCCCTCTCCTGAGCAGTTGGCATTTCGTGAAGAGGGCGTCAAGGTCACGCTGTCGTTGAGCAAGAAAAGTGTTGATTTCTTTAAGGCCGAGGCGGCAAAAAACCATACGCAATATCAGCGCATGATTCGGCGTCTGATAGATGTCTATGTAGAAGAATACGCTGAGCGCCCGGCACCACGCTCCACACGAACCGTCCGCAAACGCGATGCCGGTTAATAGCATTTCGCGTAGCTCGTCGCCAAGATTGGTGGCGAGAACCCTGTGACAAACTCCATCTCAAATGTCACCGACCATGGACGTGGGGCCGAGGTCGGTGACCAATCCGGCAATCAGTTACTTTGACCTATCGACAGTACTATTGCTTCATTGTGAGGTCCACGCATGATGGAACGATTCACAGCAATAAAAAGGCATATCACCAAGTGGGCGGACCCAAAACGCCTTTCCGAACTCGCAATGATGCTTTCGGACACGACCGTATTTCTCCAACAAAGACAAAAGCGAGACGGTAATAGTCTCCGCGGAGCGCTTGCTCTCTATGGGTTCCTATTGCTTATGTTCCTATGGCTGCTCTCCACTGTGCTTGCACCAGTCAAGATCGAGATGCCATCGGTCCCGAATTTTGTGCTGATGAGCATTCTTTTCGTTTTCTTCACGGCACTGGCAGGCCACCTTGCACTAAAGATCGTAGGCGTGAAATCCACCTATAAAGCAGTCGTACACGCCATCTTTTATCTTTGTGGGCCGATACCAATTTTCGCCGCTATTGGCATGGGCGTGTGGTACCAGGCCACAGTCCAAAATAGCCTCACTTTCTACCTGGCCCTCATTTTCCTAACTACGCTGATGCTGTACTGGGTTTTTCATTCATGGCGTGCACTCACTATCACTTTGGGTGGCACACGGACTCAGGTAACCCTCTCGTTCTTCTTAGCCTTCTTCCTCAATCTGCCTGTCACATTTCTGTTCCAGGCAATGAGTGCTTTTCTTGGAACGGCCACGTAACCACATGAACGGCTTCATTGCGATAGGCAAAGCGCGGCAGTGTATGCTGTCGCCATGGATTCCCTGATCGCCGCCTCCGCGCGGTCCCTGGCCGCTGGCGACGCCCTCGGCGCCCTCAAGCATGTCGCCTTGCGCGACGACCCGCCGGCATTGGCCTTGCGCGGCATTGCCATGGCCCAGCTGGGCGAACATCCACGCGCGCGTGAACTGCTCAAGCGCGCCGCCCGCGGCTTCGGCTCGCATGAAGAACTGGCGCGGGCCCGCTGCATCGTGGCCGAGGCGGAAGTGGCGCTGGCGGTGCGCGATTTCAGCGCCACGCCGCGCGCTCTGACGGCGGCGCTGGCCACGCTCGAAGCCCATGCCGATCATGCCAATGCGCTGCAGGCGCGGCTGATTGCGGTACGCAAGCTGTTGCTGCTTGGCCGCCTGGATGACGCCCAGGCGCAACTGTCCCTGCTCGACGGCTGCGCGCTGCCGCCGGCCCTGGCGGCCGTGGCCGAGCTGGCGTCGGCGGAACTGGGATTGCGCTCACTGGACGTGGCGCCCGCGCGCGCCGCGCTGGTCCGGGCCCGGGCCGCAGCCGAGCGCGCCCGCGTGCCGGCCTTGCTGGCGGAAGTGATGGAAGCGCACACCGCGCTGGAACATCCGGCCGCGCGGCGCCTGTCGGCCGGCGGCGAACAGGCGCTGCGCCTGGATCAAGTCGCCGAGCTGCTGGACTCCGATACCCTGGTGGTGGACGCCTGCCACCGCGGCATCGGCACCGGCACCGACTGGCAGCCGCTGGCACGGCGGCCGGTGCTGTTCGCGCTGGCGCGCGCGCTGGCCGAGGCCTGGCCCGGCGACGCCAGCCGCGAAGACTTGATCGCCTGCGCCTTCAACACTCGGCAACCCGACGAAACGCACCGGGCCCGCCTGCGGGTCGAACTGGGCCGCCTGCGGGCGCTGGTCAAGCCGCTGGCCCGGATCGAAGCCACGGCGCGCGGCTTCGCGCTGCATCCACTGGATGGACGGGCGGTGGCGGTGCTGGCGCCGCCTATCGATGGCGAGCAAGCCTCGCTGATCGCGCTGCTGTCGGACGGTGCCGCCTGGTCGACCTCGGCCCTGGCGCTGGCGCTGAACGCCAGCCAGCGCACCGTGCAGCGTGCACTAGCCGAGCTGGAGGCGGAAGGCCGGGTGCGCTCCATCGGCCGCACCCGCACCCAGCGCTGGCTGGCGCCGCCGCTGGCCGGATACACGACAATCTTGTTACTCCCTGCCGCGCTCCAGATGGAATAAAGTTCTCTTGCGGCGCCGATCCGAGGCGCATCAACAGGAGACTACGATGACCAGCAACGCCAGCAAAACCAGCAACCCCGGCAATGCCAGCCACCTCGCCGAGGTGGCGCTGCGCCCGGCCGAGATCGTGCGCGAATACGGCCCCTTCGACGGCGCCGCCAAGATCAACGGCGTCACCCACGATGGCCGGCGCGTCTGGGCCGCCACCGGCGACCGCCTGATCGCCTTCGATCCCGCCAGCGGCACCCCGACCGACTCGCTGCCGTGCGCCGGCGACGCCGGCACCGCCTTCGACGGCACCTACCTGTACCAGATCAGCGAGGGCCGCATCGACAAGATCGAACCCACCAGCGGTAAGGTGGTGGCGACCATCCCGGCACCCGGCCACGGCGCCGACTCCGGCATGGCCTGGGCCGAGGGCAGCCTGTGGGTGGGCCAGTACCGCGACCGCCAGATCCACCAGATCGATCCGGCCAGCGGCAAGATCCTGCGCACCATTCAATCCAACCGTTTCGTCACCGGCGTGACCTGGGTCGACGGCCAGTTATGGCACGGCACCTGGGAAGACGATGAAAGCGAACTGCTGCACATCGACCCGGACAGCGGCGCCGTGCTGGAGCGGCTCGGCATGCCGCCCGGCACCGGCGTCAGCGGCCTGGAGTCGGACGGGGGCGACCTGTTCTATGCCGGCGGCGGCACCAGCGGCAAGGTGCGCGCGGTGCGCCGTCCCAAGTCTGCCCACTAAGCAACTCATTGATCGACAACTTCCTGGAGAACATCATGCACAACGCACATCATTCCGTGGTATCGGCCGACCAGTGGCTGGCCGAACGCAAGGCGCTGCTGGCGCGCGAAAAGGAGTTGGCCCACATGAAGGACCAGATCGCCCGCGAGCGGCGCGCGCTGCCGTGGGTACGGGTCGAGAAAAACTATGTGTTCGACACGCCTGCCGGCCCGCGCACGCTGGCCGAATTGTTTGAAGGGCGGCGCCAGTTGATGGTGCAGCACTTCATGTTCACGCCGGGCGCCGAGCAGGGCTGCCAGAGCTGCTCGTTCATGGCCGACCATACCGACGGCGCGCTGGCGCACCTGGCGCAGCGCGACACCACGCTGGTGGTGGTCTCGCGCGCGCCGCTGGCCGACCTGGAGCGCATGCGCAAACGGCTGGGCTGGCAGTTCAAGTGGGTGTCGTCGGGCGAGAGCGATTTCAACTACGACTTCCATGTCAGCTTCACGCCGGAAGAGCGGGCCGAGGGCGCGGTCGAGTACAACTACACCCGGCAGCCATTCCCGCATCCGGACGCACCCGGCGTCAGCGTGTTCTACAAGGACGATGCCGGACAGGTGTACCTGACCTATTCGACCTTCGGGCGCGGGGTGGAAGTCATGATGCACACCTATAACTTCCTGGACCTGACGCCGCTGGGCCGCAATGAGGACGAGCTGCCGTATACGATGGCCTGGGTACGCCACCATGACCGCTACGAGACGACGCCGGTTTCCACCCCGGCAGCCGGTCCTGCAACTGCTTCCTGCTGCTCGGCAAACGCCTGAGCGCATGAGCCCATCATGTCCGGCTTGCTTCCATGGCTGGCAGTCGCAGGGGTCGGCGCCCTTCACGGGCTGAACCCTGCGACCGGCTGGATGTTTGCCGCCGCGCGCGGAGTGCGCTCGGGCGACAGCGGGCAGGCGTTGCGGGCATTGGCGCCGATCGCGGCCGGACATGCCGCATCGGTCGCGCTGGTGGCGGTTGCCGTGGCGCTGGGGCTGGTGACGGATAGGGTGATGCTGCAGTGGATCGCGGGCGCGCTGTTCGCCGGCATGGTGTTGCATCACCTGTGGCGCCGCCTGAGCCGGCGTCCGCGCCGGCCGGCCAGCGTGGCCGGGCTGGCAGTGTGGTCCTGCATGATGTCCACCGCGCACGGCGCCGGCCTGATGCTGGTACCGGCGCTGATCCCGCTGTGCCTGTCCGACACCCCGGCGCGCGAACTCACCGCTTCAGGTTCGATGGCGATGGCGCTGGCCGCCGTCGGCGTCCACACCGCCGCCATGCTCGCCGTCACCGGTGCAATCTCAGCGTTTGCAAGCAGCGGCATCCGCTGGCTGCAGTTAAAATGGAAGTCATCACTCTTTGGCTAGCATCAGTACACGTGCAGGGGCGGGCCCACATAATTTGTAGATGATCCCGCCATTCGATTCATCACTCACCCTTCCACCAATGATAGGCGGAGATCCGACCAACCGGGATGGTAGGTCGCCCTACCAGACAACCATGCTGTACTGCGCGATTCGCTTTGCTACATCTCCAGCTCGCGTCCGTTTGTTGCATGCCCTAATTTCTTATCGCCAAGCGCTGTTTGCAGCAGAGAATCTGATCGATGGCTTTCAGTGGATTGACGGGAGTTTTTCTGAACATGTGGAGCGTGCCAGGAAACGCCCGCCTGTCGATGTCGATATCGTGACTTTTTGCCGGATAGCAGAGGGCACTTCCTTCAGTGATCAGCGCAACACGCACCATTGGAAGGGAATGATTGAGATTCCTCTTATTTCGAACGATACTGATGCGAGTAGCTATCTGGACGCCACCGGATTCGTAACAGGCAATGCATCATGAAGAAACGCGCGATTGAGTTCTTGAGGGCGGACTTGGGAACCTTGAATGCCATGCTGGCAAGCCGTGCACCAGACAGCAATGTGAGCCTCATTTGGCGCAAGGAACAAGTGGAACAAGAGCTGCGCCAGCTGGAAAACACGCCATTGGATTATGCCGAGTTTGGTGTATTTTTCAGCGGCGAACCCTTGCGAAGTATGGGACTTGATGCCAATTTCATTTGCAAGGTTTTGCCCCACCTACAGACACTGGTTTGCAGCCGCCTGAAGATCAGGTCTGCCGTTATGCCTCCCCGCACCGAATTACCATTCGTATTGGGTGAAGATACAACCGGCGCAGTTGGCTTCGCCCTTCCTGCCCCCGATGAAAGCGATTTGGTCCGTGATGCCGGGCTAAAGGCTGCAGTAGAGGATATCGCCAAATTATTCGCCCGGCTTGCCAGGAACAAAATACCCACGTACTCCACGAATCTCGATGAGGATCTCATTGCTGCGCTGATCGGATTTTTTGAAATCCTACACACCCACCACGCCTCCACCGACGTGCTGCAGGAAAATCTCGAATCCCATTTCGACCCTGCTGCAACAGAGCAAACCTTCAAAAGCTTGCTCCTGCTGCCACGGCAGGTGTAGCAGTCAGCGTATGGGTTGTATCGCCAGCAGCAACGTACGAGCCTGTTCACCCACGGCTTGCCCTGCCAGCTTGGGGGCGAGCTTTTGGAGTTGGCTCAGGTTGCGCTGCTGGAAGGCATCCGAAGCAGCGCTGATGTCGGCCAGCAGGACTGCGGCGGCGCGTTCGATGCGGGCCGTGTCTTGCGGCGCCAGGTCCAGCAAGCTGGTCAGATAAGTGCTGCGCCATTGGATGCGCGTCGCGTAGCCCACCGCGCCGGCGGCGGCTTGCTCATACCAGCTCAACACACCGGCCGTGTCGCCACGGCGCTTGGCGGCGGCGGCCAGGCTCAGCATGAAGTAGTACGGCGAGTGCGAACGGGGCAGTTCGGCTTGCAGCACTTGCTCAGCCAGCTGCGGCAGGCCGGCGTCGTTCAGCGCGCTCACGGCGGTGTTGACCAGCGTGTGGCGTTCGTACGGATCGGTCGACTCGGCCAATGCTTCGTCGACGCGGCTGCGTACTTGCTTTTGCAAGCCTTCGCTCGCGGCGACCAGGCGGGTCAGGCGCATTTGCAGGCGCAGGGCCATCAGGCGGTCGGGCGCGCTCAGCCAGAAGTCTTCGGACCAGGCGGCCGCCACGCGGTTCAGCGCCGCCACCAGTTCTTCGCGGCGGGTGGCGAATTTGATCAGGTTGATGCCGCTGTTGGTCAGCACGTCCATGTTGGCGCGCGCGATGCGGGCGTCACTGAACACGGCCAGCAGGGCGGCGGCATTGGCGGTAGCGTCGCCATTGGCGCCGGTGGCCAATTGCGCGAACAGGCCGAGGCGGGCGGCGGCATCCGCTGCGCCGGCCAGCGCGGCACGGCTGGCCAGCGCCAGCAGCGTCGGCGCCAGGCCGCGCTCGCCCAGCAGCGCGCCTTCATCGGTATCCCAGGAGTAGTGGCTGAGCAGCGACCATTCGCCGCCGCTCAGCGCGCGGCTGCCGAACAGGGCGGCGTCCAGCGCCTGCGCGGCGGACGAGCCGGCGCGCCATACGGCCAGCGCGTTATCCAGCGCGGCGGTGAACAGCTCGCCATCCAGCTCGCACGGCAAGCGGGTGATTTCGTGGCCGGCGGGCGCGAACAGCACCAGCGTCGGGTAGCTGCGCAGCCTGTATTGCGCGGCCAGCGCCTGGGCGCCGGCGCCGTCGCCATCGAGCTGATACGGCAGCAGCGAGGCCATGCGCTGGCGGAATTCGTCGCGCGCAAAGATCTCGGACTTGACCCGGTTGCACGGCGGGCACCACACGGCGCCCCAGTACAGGAACAGGGGACGCTGCTGCGCGGACGCCAGCGCGAAGGCGGCATCCAGGCTGCCGCTGTGCCACTCGATGCCGGCCATGCCGCTTATTGCTCGCGTGCCAGCGCCAGGAACTCGGTGCGCATCGCCAGGTTAGGCTGCAGCTCTCCCAGCATGGCGGAGGTGACGGTTTCTTCGCCCGGGGTGCGGATGCCGCGGCTTTCCATGCACAGGTGGCGGCAACGCACCACCACGCCGACCGCTTTCGGCTCCAGCACTTCCATCAGCGCGTTGGCGATCTGCATGGTCATGCGTTCCTGCACCTGCAGGCGCTTGGCGAAGCAATCCACCAGGCGGGTCAGCTTGGACAGGCCGACGATCTTGCCGTTCGGCACGTAACCGACCGTGGCCTTGCCGAAGAACGGCGCCAGGTGGTGTTCGCAGTGGGAATAGACCGGAATGCCGCGCACCACGATCAGTTCGTTGTACTGCTCGGCGCCGTCTTCGAAGGCCTTCAGCAGCTCGACCGGTTCCTGGCCATAGCCCGAGGTCCAGTGTTTCCAGGCCTTGGCCACGCGGTGAGGGGTCTCGACCAGGCCGGGACGGTCAGGGTCTTCGCCCAGGCTGGACAGCAGGCGGCGCCAGTCGGCTTCGGTGAATTCTTCTTGGGACATGATGCGTTACCGTAAATATGGGAGTGCCGACAGTATATAGAAAATGCGGCATTCCCACCGGAACTGGCTACTTGCCGGG
>FTBO01000022.1_pt1 | contig 12675 bp, 12 predicted proteins | sample 1639401 | NCBI WGS metagenome assembly FTBO01 (sample SAMEA3914864, study PRJEB12502) | metagenome | biome: forest; material: soil | place: USA | collected 2012-03-12 | depth 0.3 m | reverse complement strand
GCTCAAGGCCGACGTACTCGACGTGGTGATCGGCCGCATGGACGACCCCGCGGCGATGGAAGGACTGTGGTTCGAATCGCTCGCCGCCGAACCGTTGGTGCTCGCCGTGCGCGCGGGCCATCCGCTCGCGGGCAATCCGCGGCCGACGATGCGCGACGTGCTGGCGTGGCCGATGGTAGTGCCGGCGGTGGGCTCGATTCCGCGCCACAGCACCGAGAGCCTGCTGGCACGCCATGGTTTTTCGCTGCCGGATGGCTGCCTGGAAACCGCCGATGCCTACCTGAGCAGGCTGGTCACGCAGTACAGCGACAGCGTCTGGGCCGCGCCGCTATCGGGCACCCGGCGCGCGGTGGACACCGGCGACATGGTGCTGTTGCCGATCGATACGCAGGGCACCGAGGAGCCCATCGGCCTGCTGCGTCGTAGCGACCGCACGCTGGAACCGGTGGCCGAAGCGTTCGCGGATACCATCCGCAGGATCGCCGCGAGCCGCTAGCACCGGGCTGTCCCGGTGCGGCGGCGGCCTGCGGATCTCCCCAAGCTGCCGCGCCTCTTCCCGCACTTCTACAAATTTTCCTGCGCCGTGCCCAAACGTTGCGAAGCCATTTGCCATGCGACTTCGCGGCGTTCGTTCGGGTGCGAGGGTGACCCGTCTTGCGGGTTAACGCCGATATTTCGCCCGTAAAAACGCTGCGTATGATCCGTTCCTACCGAGAACGATAGTTCGCTATTAGAACAACATTTGATCGATTGGCCATAAAAAGTGTCCAAAAAGGCGTGTGAACAGTCGCCTGATGATCCGCAAAACGGAGACAAACATGTCCCAGACAACGCCCCCGCCGGCTGGCACGCTCGACGTCCAGTCGTTTATTGATAGCCACCGCTTCTCCGCGTATCAATGGCTTATCCTGGCCCTATGTTTCATGATCGTCGCCATTGATGGTTTCGATACGGCGGCCATGGGGTACATCGCACCGGCACTGGTGCAGGACTGGGGGATCGAGAAATCGTCACTTGGACCGGTCATGAGTGCCGCACTGTTCGGCCTCGCGTTCGGCGCGATCTTCGCGGGACCGATGGCCGATCGCATTGGCCGCAAGAAGGTGCTGTTGCTGTCGGTGTTCTTCTTCGGCGCGTGCAGCCTGGCCACGGCCTTCGCACCCACGCTGTGGTGGCTGACGGTGCTGCGCTTCCTGACTGGCGTCGGCCTGGGCGCAGCCATGCCGAATGCGGTAACGCTGATGTCCGAGTACGCGCCGGCACGCCGCCGCGCCGTGCTCGTGAACACGATGTTCTGCGGCTTCCCGCTGGGGTCCGCGGCGGGCGGCTTCTTTGCCGCCGCGATCATTCCGCACTTCGGCTGGCATAGCGTGCTGGTGTTCGGCGGCGTGGTGCCACTGGTTCTGGCGGTGCTGCTGATGGTGGCGTTGCCCGAATCGATCCGCTACATGGTGGTACGCCAGTACCCGGCCGACCAGATTCGCAAGGCGCTTGCCCGCGCGACCGGTGCCCGCCTGGACGATGTACGGACGTTCACGATTCACGAAGCCGCGCCTGCCGCGACATCGGCGATCGGCACGGTGCTGGCACCGCGCTATCGCCTGGGTTCGATCATGCTGTGGCTCACGTATTTCATGGGGCTGGTGATCTTCTACCTGCTGACCAGCTGGATGCCGACGCTGATGAAAGATGCCGGCTTCACGCTGCAGCGCGCATCGTTCCTGACCGCCCTCTTCCCGCTCGGTGGAGGCATCGGCACCATCGCGGCAGGCTGGTTCATGGATCGCTTCAATCCGAACAAGGTCATTGCCTTCACGTATGCGCTGACCGGCGTGCTGATCTACGCGGTGGGCCATGGCGCAGGCGGCGAGACGTTCCTGCTGGGCCTGCTGATCTTCCTGGCGGGTACTGCGATGAATGGCGCGCAATCGTCGATGCCGACGCTGGCCGCGAGCTTCTACCCGACCCGCGGCCGCGCCACCGGCGTGGCCTGGATGCTGGGCATCGGCCGCTTCGGCGGCATCGCCGGCGCGTTGCTGGGCGCCGAACTGCTGCGACTGCATCTCGGGTTCGACGTGATTTTCACGCTGCTGGCCGTCCCGGCGTTCATCGCGGCGGCAGCCCTGATCGTCAAGCAGATGACGGGACGCGCTACGCCCGACGATGCCGGGCCCGCGGGGAAAATGGTCTCCGGGCATTGAAACGCCATGTGAAAGCGACGCTCACGTGGATGCTTGCATGCTGCCGTTACGTGCTACCGTTGCGCAGGACGGCACGACACGCTGCGGCGCATGCACTTGGACCACGACCCTGGCTCGGGCAACCTCTTCTTCATCGGCTTCATGGGCGCCGGCAAGACGACGATCGGGCGAACTGTCGCGCGCCTGCTCGGCCGCCCGTTCTTCGATACCGACCACGAGATCGAAGCCCGCTGCGGCGTGCGTATCACGACGATTTTCGAGCTCGAAGGCGAAGACGGCTTTCGCCGCCGCGAAACGCGCATGCTCGATGAACTGACGCGCCACAGCGGCATCGTGCTGGCCACTGGCGGCGGCGCCGTGCTACGGCCCGAGAACCGCGCCATCCTGCGCACGCGCGGCCAGGTGATCTATCTCGATGCCACGCTGCCAGAGCTGTGGCGCCGCACGCGGCGCAATCGCAACCGGCCGCTGCTGCAGGCCGAAAATCCGCGCGCACGGCTGGAAGCACTGTTCTGCGAACGCGATCCGCTCTATCGTGAAATCGCCCACGTCATCGTGCCGGCCCATGGCGGCAGCGTTGCGCAGGCCGCCGCCAGTGTGCTGACGCAACTCGGCCTCGCCGCGCCCGATCCGGCCGCGTACGATTGAGCAGCTGGCTGACATCGGAGTCGGATCGCGCCGACAGCGTGGCGCCAACACCGCGGGCAGTATCGGGGTACGCTTGAACCTTGCGCCTTGCGCCGGGCTCTCACACTGACTCCACACCCATGGAGGCGCTCACATGCGGTTACAAGGCAAGACAGCCCTGGTGACGGGCGCCGCCGGCGGCATCGGGCGCGCCATCGCGCTACGCCTGGCGCAAGACGGTGCCGATATCGTTGTTGCGGTGCACAGGCCCGATGCCGATGCCGCCGAAACCGAAGCCGGGGTACGTGCAGCGGGGCGCAACGCCCAGCCCGTCATCGACGGCGGACTGCTCTGGAACTATGCGGAACAGTAGCGCCACTTCCGCGGACGGCGTCCCGCACGTCGCCACCCGCACCACGCCTGCGCAGGCCGATGCCGAGCCCCATCCGGCGGTACGCGCCAGCGCTGCCGGCTCCGCGACGGGCCCGTCGCACTGCCACGCGCACGCGCCCTCGATCACACACCTGCCCTGCCCGCACCCGGTCGCGTTGCCGGGATGTGCGGCGGCCGACGCCGTGTCGCCCGCGGAACGCTATGCGGAACTGTTCATCGCCGTGCAGGCCAGCGGCATGTTCGCGGACAGCAAGACGTTTCCGGACTGCATACCGCTCGATGCGCCGGATGTCATCCTGGCGCGCTATCGCGAGCAGTGCGGCGCTCCGGGCTTCTCGCTCGATACCTTTGTCCAGACCCACTTCGCGCGGGAAGCGATTCCCGACGACCACTATGTGTCCGATCCGGACAGCTCGCTGCGCGACCACATCGACGGCCTGTGGCCCGTATTGACGCGCGAGCCCGCCGAGCATCCGCCCTGCTGCTCGCTGCTGCCGCTGCCCCGGCCGTATGTGGTGCCAGGGGGCCGCTTCCGCGAGCTCTACTACTGGGATTCGTACTTCACGATGCTGGGCCTGTCGGCCAGCGGCCGGCACGATCTGCTGCATGCGATGGCGGACAACTTCGCCTATCTGATCGACACCTACGGACTGGTGCCGAACGGTACGCGGTCCTACTACCTGAGTCGCTCGCAGCCACCGGTATTCGCGCTGATGACCGACCTGTTCGAGGATCACGGCGTGGGCGAGGCACAGCGCTATCTGCCACAACTTGCCCGGGAGCATGCGTTCTGGATGGACGGCGCCACGCACCTGCAGCCCGGCAGCGCATACCGGCGCGTGGTGCGACTGCCGGATGGCACCATGCTCAATCGCTATTGGGACGACCGTGCGCATCCGCGCGAGGAAGCCTATCTCGAAGACGTGGAAACGGCACGGCACAGCGCCCGGCCTGCGCACCTGGTATTCCGCGACCTGCGGGCCGCGGCGGAATCGGGCTGGGACTTCAGTTCGCGCTGGTGCGAGCCGGCCATGGCGGGTGCGGGAGCTACCAGCGACCTCGCAACCATCCGCACCACGGCGGTCCTGCCTGTCGACCTCAACGCGCTGCTGTGGCACGCCGAACGGCGGCTGGCGGCAATGTCCGAACGCGCTGGCGATGCCGATGGCGCCGCGCGCTATCGCGAGGCTGCCACGCAGCGCGCCCGCGCCATCGAGGCCGTCATGTGGGACGCGCGAACCGGGGCATTCCTTGATTTCGACTGGCATCGCGGCACATTGCGTCCGCAACTGAGTGCCGCCACGCTGATGCCGCTGTTCCTGGGGCTCGCCACACCGGACCAGGCTGCGCGCGTTGCGGAAGTCGTCACATCCAGGCTGGTCGAGGATGGCGGCCTGGCCACCACGGAAAGCGATTCCGGAGAGCAGTGGGACCGGCCGAACGGGTGGGCACCGTTGCAGTGGATTGGCATCCTCGGCCTGCGCCGCTATGGCTTCGACGCGTTGGCGGACGACATCGCGCACCGGTGGCTCAGGACGGTGGCCAGCCTCTATGCGCGCGAGTACAAGCTCGTGGAAAAGTACCGGCTGCAGCGACACCACGAGCGAGGCGCGGAAGGTGGTGGCGGAGGTGAGTATCCGCTGCAGGACGGCTTTGGCTGGACCAATGGTGTGGTCAGCGCGCTACTGGCGCTGTACCCCCGCCACCCGGCCACACGCAGCAAGGCGGGCCACCCCGAAACCGGAGCGTGACTGCGCGCGGCGGAATTGTGCATTGTCGCCACACGGGCTCGCTGGCCGTGCCATGCAACGATTCGGAATCTGGTTCTCTTGTTCAGAATTTCGCGCCACCGCGCGGCGTTTTCCCGGCATTGGCCGCCATCCTTCAATACCTCATGTGAGTTATTGGTGGATCAGGCAGGCGACGTCACACTTGCCGCAGGGTCAATCGACACGACCCGAAACGACTTGGCAACTCTTACTACCCCGGCGATCCCGCGCGTCGGGGTATTTCTTTTTGCGGAGCCGGCAGCCTCTCTGGCCCATCGCACATCTTCTTGTGCTGCATCAAATGCGTCGGCACATGTAGTCACAGATTTCGGGCCTTCCGTCGCGCACCATGGCGCCTTCTCTCACCCCTCGTGAAGGAGGCTCATCATGCAAACCCCGCACAAGACCTGCGCCCAGGACGGCGCCGATCGCATCACCGCCGCATCGTCCGCAGCGGATGACACGCCTTCTTGCCCGCAGCGGCCACGGCCTGCGCGCCGCAAGTCGCTTGCAGCGCTGCTCATGGCAATTCCGCCTGGCGATCCACACGACGACCGGGACTTCGTGCGCATCCGGTGATCGGAGATACCAGCATGTATCTCGTCGATACCAATGTCATCAGCGAACAACGCAAGGGCTGGCGGGCCGATCCCGGCGTTCGCGCCTTCTTCGAGGAGGCGGACGCCGGGCAGTGGCCCCTGTTTCTCTCGGTGATCACGATCGGCGAACTGCGGCGCGGTGTGGAACTGAAGCGCTTTCGCGGCGATCGCCAGCAATGCCGTGTGCTCGATGAATGGCTGCTGGCCGTGCAACGCCGCCATGCGCGCAACATTCTCGCGGTCGATGCACGGATCATCGAGCTATGGGGTCACCTTTGCGTACCGCATCCCGAGCATGCGCTGGACAAGCTGATCGCGGCCACCGCACTCATCCACGGCCTGACCGTGGTGACTCGCAATGTCCGCGACTTTTCCCATACCGGCGTTCGCACACTGGATCCTTTCGGAGGACCCGCATCCGTATGTCGCATCCTGGATTTATGGGTGTCGCATTCCGGTTTGGACGACCTGGCCTGCCTCCATAGACTCGGTCCGTCCCCGGTCACCCCGATCGGCCATCTCGACGGAGCAAGCGCATGCCATCCCTTCCAGATCATTCCCGCGGCCCATGCCGCGACCGTCGTCCCGTCGGTCGCGCCATACGTGGCGCACTGCCGGCCATCGTTGCGGCATGGATCCTCGCCGCGCCCGGCATGGCCGTGGCGCAAAGCTGGCCAGCCAAACCCGTCACGGTTGTCGTGCCCTTTCCGGCCGGCGGCGGTACCGACCTCGTCGTTCGCTCGATCCAGCCGATGCTCCAGCGAGAACTCGGCCAGCCGGTGGTGATCGACAACCGCGGCGGAGCGGGCGGCACAATCGGCTCGGCTTTCGTGGCACGCGCTGCAGCCGACGGCTACACGGCCGGTGTCATTACAACCAGCACCCACGCCGTCAGCGTCAGCGTCTATCCCCACCTGCCCTACCAGCCGGCGCGTGACTTCGCCTACGCAGGCTTTATCGGCACGTCACCCTACGTGCTGGCGATCAACCGGACGCTGCAGTCGACGGACGTGAAGGCGCTGCTGGCGCGACTCAGGGCCCAGGGAACGCCACCGAGCTTTGGCTCGGTCGGCGTGGGAACGGTTTCCCACCTGATCGGCGAGCAGTTCAGCAAGCTGGCGAATGTGCCGCTGGTCCACGTGCCCTATCGCGGTGCGGCGCCGGCCTATACTGACCTCATCGGCGGACAGGTCCAGTTGATGTTCGATAATCCTGTCGGCCTTGCGCCCTACATCAAATCGCAGAAAATCGCAGCGATCGCCACCACGGCACCCACGGCCTTGCTGGCGGATGTGCCGACGTTCGCGAGCCAGGGCATTCCGCATTTCGACCAGCAACTGTGGTACGGCTTCGCTTTCCCGAAAGGCACACCGCCGGCAATCGTCGACAAGTTCAACGCCGCACTGAACAAGGTGTTGAGAGACAAGGCCGTGATCGCCGATCTTGCCGCGAAGGGCGTGACGGCGCACGCCGACACACCAGCGGCACTGCAAGCCACCGTGCTGAAGGACATTCCTTACTGGGGTGCCGTTGCCAAGTCCGTAGGAGCCACCGTTGAATAAGCCCTTGCCCCTCTCATCCGACGTCACCCTCATTCAAGTCTTTGTGCGTGGTCCGGGCGGCGGCAACCCCGTACCCCTGGTGGCCGATGCGCGCGGCATGTCGGCCGCGGACATGAAGGCCGTGGCGGCAAGCCATGGGCACGAGTCCGCCTTTGTGCTGCCGGCCGGGCGCGACGACTGCAACTGGCGGCTGCGCTTCTTCGTACCCGAACACGAGATGGAGATGTGCGGCCATGCGACGGTCGGCACCCTCTGGGCGTTGCGCCAGTGGGGTCACTGGACGACGCCGACCGCGCGGATCGAAACCCTCAGTGGCGTTGTAGATGCGAGATGGGATGCTGCCGGCCAGCGCGTCTGGATCTCCCAGCCGCCGGTGACATCGCGCGTCCTGACTCCGGCCGAATGTGCGCGGGTTGCCGAGTTGCTGGGCCTGCCCTCCGGCGGGCCCTCGTACACGATGCACAACGCGTCGACCAGCCGCGTCAAGACGCTGGTCGCGTTGCCATCGGTGGCGATGCTCGATGGCCTGCGTCCGGACTTCGCGCGCATGGCCGATGCATGCACCGCGATCGAATCAACCGGACTCTATCCCTATGCCGAAGGGGCACCCGATGCAGATGGCATACCGGTTTATCATGCGCGGCAATTTCCGCGCGCGTCGGGATACCCGGAGGATGCCGCCACAGGTATTGCCGCAGCGGCGCTTTGGGGTTACCTGACCAGTGAGGGTCCCCTCGCTGGCGCCGGCTCGCCGCTGCCTTCGATCGCGGTACGGCAAGGCGATGCCATGGGTCGCCCATCGGAAATCCGTATCGCCCCGCGCGTGGACGACCGGGGACAGCCGGCCGGATGCTGGCTGAGCGGACAAGTGGAATGGAGCAAGGAATGATGAAGGAAAGCCCGGAGCAACGGCTCGCCGCCGCGCAATTCGCGCTGCCGCAGGCACCTACGCCGCGCGGCCACTACGCGCCTGTGTGTGCCATCACGCCAGGCGGACTGCAGTGGGTGTCCGTGGCTGGACAGGTCAGCCGGCGGGATGGCGTGGCGATGTCCGGCCAGTGCCGGACCGATGACGATATCGAACCTGCCCAACGCGCCGCGGAGGTCGCCATGTGCAACGCATTGGCTGCATTGCGCCTGGCATGTGGCGGGCACCTCGATCGCGTGGCGCAGGTGGTGAGGTTGCGCGGCTTCATTCGCGCCGCACCTGAATTCGCGCGTCATGCGGCAGTACTCGATGCCGCGTCGCACGTGTTGCGCGCGGCGTTTCCCGATCAGGCCTTACCCGCGCGAAGCGCACTCGGTGTGTCGAGCCTGCCCGACCAGGCGTGGATAGAGATTGAGATCGACGCCTTTATCGCATCCGCCTGACCGGCGGTGCTTGCGGAGTGGTTGGCGAAGCGGGCGCGTCGGCACCCACTTCGCGTAGCAAGCGCCCCAGATGCCCGCTGCTGGCAAACCCCAGTTGCACGCTGACGCTGGACAGCGCGCGACCCTCGGCCATCAGCGTGCGCGCATGAGCGGCCAGCGCGCGGCGACGGAGCGTCACCGGGCTGGCCTGGTATTCGAGCTGGCATGCGCGCTGTAACTGACGTATCGACACACCAAGCTCGCTCGCCACGGTGTCGATCGGTGGCAGGGGCAACTCGGCCTCCAGCGCCACCACAAAGCGCCGCATCATGCGGCGTGCCAGCGAGGCCGGCTCTTCCGGCAATGCCAGCGCGCGTCCACCCAGCATCTGCTCGACGATCGCTCGCACGAGCAACGCACCACTCGATGCCGACAAGGTGGGCGCCAGCAAGGCATCGAGCATGGTCAACGTCGCCCCGTCCAGCCGCAGCGCGCCATATTGTTGGCACGTTCGCAGCGCCTCGGGCGGCAGGTATAGCTCTCCGTGCTGTTGGGGCCCGAGTCTGGACACCGTGAAATGCGTGGTCGAACCCGGCAGCAGCAAGGCAGCGCCCCGTGCCAGCGACGCAGCGTGCGTATCGCCACCCGGTGACGCCGCTTCACGATGATCGGTGCCCGCATCGCGCCAGACCGTGCGCAAGCTGCCCAGGCGTGGCCACAGCAGCATGCCGCAATCATGGGAATGCCACTCGCGCCGGAAGTCCGGCTGGCGGCTGTGGTGCAGCGCGTAGCCGTGTTCGGCAGTCAGGTGCAGCTTGGGGGAAAGGCGGGCTTCGGTCATGGCGCAGGTCTGACGTCAGGCCGGCATGGCCCTTGGCCGTCGATCATACGCCGTTGGCACCGCCCAGGCGGTCCGGCATGCCAGCCGGTAGCCACCCGGTACGCGGTCAGGCGTCGGCCCAGCGACGCAGGAGGTTGTGATAGACCCCCGTGAGTCCGATGACGGCATCGTGCTCGTTCCCCATGTTTGCCGAAACCTGGCGCAGCCGGTTGTCGAGTTCGAACAGCAAGGCGCGCTGACCATCGTCCCGCACCATGCTCTGGATCCAGAAGAACGACGATACCCGCACACCACGCGTCACCGGCGTCACGTGATGCACGCTGGTGGCCGGATACAGCACCATGTGGCCGGCGGGCAGCTTCACGCGTTGTTGCCCATAGGTGTCCTCGACCACGAGTTCGCCGCCGTCATAGTCTTCGGGCTCGGTCAGGAAAAGCGTAGCGGAAAGATCGCTGCGAATGCGGAAATCGGTACCGCCCAAGTAGCGGATGGCGTTGTCGACGTGATTGCCGAAGGTATGGCCGCCGTCATAGCGATTGAAGAGCGGGGGAAACACCTTCAGCGGCAGCGCGGCCGAAAAGAACAGCGCGCTGTTGGCCAGTGCGTTCTGGATCAGGCCGCCCAACTGTCGCGCCACCGACGAGCCCTCGGGCAACTGCAGGTTGCGCTTGGCCAGTGCCGACTGATAACCGGAGGTCTGGTTGCCGTCGGTCCAGTCCGCGGCATCCATGAGCGCGCGGCAGTGGGCAACCTGGGCTTTGGACAATACGTCCGGAATGTGCAGCATCATGATGGAAAAACCCCGGGGTTGTCCCCGGGGTGTTATCGGCTTTCGTGATTGGTCTTGGCGGATCAGAACCGGAAGTTGGCCGTCAGCATACCAAAGCGTCCCGGTGCCAGCGCGGCATAGTGGGCAGTGAAGGCCTTGGTGTAATAGGTCTTGTCGAACAGGTTCTGGATATTGAGTTGCAGCGTCAGGTTCTTGTTGACGCGATATGCGGCCATCGCATCGAAGCGCCAATACGCCGGCACGTAGAGCGAGTTGGCCGGGTTGCCATAGACCTTGCTCACGTAGTACGCACCGCCGCCAACCGTCAGCGCCGGCAGCACCTGGTACGTCGACCACAGGCTGAAGCTGTTCTTCGGCGTATTCGGGAACTGGTTGCCGTCGTTGGCCGCATTGGCCGCCACCGGGCCATTGTTCTTCAGCTCGCTGTCCAGATAGGTGTAGCCACCGAAGAGGCTCCACTTGTCGGTAACGTTGCCGGCGAAGCCGAGTTCGAACCCGCGCACCTGCTGCTTGCCCACATTCTGCGTGGTGTTGGCATCGACGGCCACGCGCGCGTTGTCCTTGTCGATCTGGAAGATCGCACCGGTCAACGACAGGCGGCGGTCCAGCAGGTCCCACTTCGTACCCAGTTCCCATGCACGGCTGCGCTCGGGGTCCAGGTTCTGGATCTGGGCCGACAGGTTGTCCGAGCCGTCTCCGTTGGACGTGCCCGGCGGCGTCGATGCCGTACCGTACGACAGGTAGATGCTGCCGATATCCACGGGCTTGTAGACAATGCCCGCCTGGTAGTTGAAGAAGCTCGCATTGTTGGCCAGGCTCACGGCGGCCACCGGCGCGCCCGTATTCGGGTTGGTGTAGGCCGGCGTGAAGGAACTGGTGCGATAGCTGTCATAGCGGACACCGCCGTTGACCAGCCACTGCCTGGTGATCTCGACCGTGTCGAACAGATACACCGAACGCGTGTCGGTCTTGGTCGTCTGCGTATAGCCCATCTTGCCTACGCGGCCCGTCCAGATGTCGCCCGGGTTCGGGTTGTACAGGTTCGTGCAGTCGCCGCTGCGCAGCAGTGCGGTGTTACAGGTGGTGCCCGTTGCGCCCGGCACCACGTTGTACGGCGTGTTGTCGGTATCGTCGCGGCTGAACTCGAAGCCGAACAGCGCCGAATGCTTGAAGCCGCCGGTGTCGAACTTGGCGATGAAGTCGGTCTGGTTGATCAGCGTGTCGGTGGCCGAATCGCGGTTCTTGCTGCTGCGATAGACGAAGCCATTGGCCACGTTGCCGCGGCTGTCATCAGGATTGGTGACGATGTAGTCGTTGGAACTGCGTCCCCAGCGCGTGGTGTTGCGGAAGGTGAGCTTGTCGCTGAACTCGTGCTGGACGATGGCCGTGGCAATGTCGGACTGCGTGTGCTGGAAATCGCGGTTCACGAGCCCGTAGAAGTTGTTGCGATCGACGTTGACCGGGGCCGACGGATTCGCCTTCGACGACTGCGCGGCCGGACGCGCATACGGAATGCTGTAGTCCGGCATGTTCTGGCCCTGCAGGTGGTAGTACGACAGCGTGACCTTGGTCGGACTGTTCAGGCCGAACGTCACCGACGGCGCAAAGCCCCACGAATGGCCACCCACGGCTTCACGGCCCGGCGTGTTGGCGTCCATCGCCATGGCATTCAGGCGCAGGCCGGTGTTGTCGTTGAGCACGTAGTTGCCGTCGAGCGTGGCGCGCTTGTACGCGTCGGTACCCAGGCCAACCGAGCCCTGCACGAAGTTTTCCTTGGTCGGCAGCTTGCTCACGATGTTGATCATGCCGCCTACCGAACCCTTGCCGCCGTAAGCCGAGCTCGGACCCTTGATGATTTCGATGTTCTCGATGTTGAACGTGTCGCGTACCTGCGAACCGGCATCGCGCACACCGTCAACGAAAATGCTGGCACCGGAGTCGAAGCCACGGATGAACGGGCGATCGCCGATCGGGTTGCCGCCCTCGCCCGCGCCGAACGTGATGCCAGGCGTTGTACGCAGCGCATCCTGGAGCGAATTGGAGCCCGACTGCTGGATGACTTCGGCCGGCACCACGGTGACGGACTTCGGTGTATCGAGCAGCGGTGCCGTGAACTTCGGCGATTCGGCGGTATCGACCTTGTAGCCATCCTCGCGTGCGCCCTGGACCGTAACGGCCTGCAGTTGCTGCACCGAACGTGTGGCGTTCTGTGCGATGGTGGTCGGTGCGGTTTCCTGGGCGGCTGCGCCTTGCATGGCCATGGCGGCCATCGGCCCGGCAATCGCCGTGACCAACACATTTGGCCGGAATACCTCCGAATACTTGCTCATTCTTTTCCCCGTGGATTGCTTGCTATGGCGGTCTGCGTGTCTTTACTTGCAGACATCTGAGAACGCGGAAGTTGTCGCGTCTTTTCCCGGGGCCGGATTCTACGAGCGGCTTAATAAAAACACAAATACGAATCATTCGCATACACATGAGAAATATCGATCACTCTCGCTCGTCCTCAGGTAAAAAATTACACATTTGTATCGATATCGTCG
>FTBO01000346.1_pt1 | contig 12740 bp, 8 predicted proteins | sample 1639401 | NCBI WGS metagenome assembly FTBO01 (sample SAMEA3914864, study PRJEB12502) | metagenome | biome: forest; material: soil | place: USA | collected 2012-03-12 | depth 0.3 m | reverse complement strand
TGCTGGCGCTGCGCTTCCGGCGTCCCGCCGCGCATCGGATCCTGCCGTGAATCCAACCGTTGATCGGGCCGTTGATCGGGCCGCCCTCCCGGACCGCGCGCGGCCTGCGCAGCCTGGCTCATGCGCACGTCGGGTTGCCACGGCATGGCCTGCACCGGCTGTGGTCCACGTCTTCCATCCTGGCGGCCCGGCTGACGATTGTCGGGCGCCGGCATCGGCCCGCGCCATGCGGGGCCGGCACCGGCCGTTCCGCCTTCGCGCGCAAGGCGTCGTGCCAGTTCATCGGGCCCCACGCGTCCCGGCGGATGCGCGGCAATCGCCTGGCGCTCGAAGCCTTCGCGTGCCATCGGCGGCAGGCCTCGCGGCCGCGCGCCACCGGTCAGGCTGGTCTTGACCGGCGCCATCGGCGGCCCGCCTCGCCCTTCGCCCGCCGGCAGGTGACGCCATTCGTCGCGATAGCTGCCACGCGGCACTGCCCGGCCTTCCACGAAATTGCGCGACGGCATGCCCGAGATCGCGCCGGGCACATTGCGGTTGACCCATCGGTCACGATCGCGATCGCCACCGCGCATCCACGTGTTGTTGACCGTGATGTGGTTGATGCGCGTGAGATAGCGCGGACTGGCTCGATAGATGGGGCGGTACGCGTCGCGTGGCCCGAGCGGATACCAGGCCACGCCCGGTCCGCCACCGATGCGGACGGTGGCGCCCACGCCGCCGATGAAGCCCACCACGGCGGGCGCATAGCACGGCCGCACTGCCACGGGGCCCGGCACCCAGCCCCAGCGATTGCCAAAATGCGCCCAGCGTCCATAGTGCGAAGGCGCGAAACCCCATGGCGCGTCGTCGACCCACGTCCAGCCCCATGGCGCCACCCAGACCCAGTGCCCCGTGCTGTAGGGCGCCCACCCCGTCGGCATCGCGCGCGGGAACCATACGGCACCGTAGCCAGGGTCCTGCTGCCAGTCACCATAGTCATCCAGCGCGGTGTAGCCGGTCATGTCGGGCGGAACATAGCGCGCGGATACCGATGCGTCCTCGCGCGCATCGCGCGCGGCGACCCACTGGTCAAAACTGTCGGGTGGCGGATAGCTGCCCGCCCCCGCATCGGCCAGATCGGTGCCGGCAAAGCGCATGCGCTGCCCGCGGCTCAGTTCGACCGAACGCGTGTCGCCATAGAGCACGGCGCTGCCATGGCGCATCGTGACCAGCGTGGTGGTGCCGTCCGGCGAGACGTCAAGGCGATAGTCGCCGGGCTCGCGCGGCACGAACGCCAGGTTCGGGGTGTCGACCTCCACCTGCTGGTCGGCCGGCAACGCGCGCACGCGCAGTTGCAAGGAGCCCTGGGTCAGCTTGACCTGCGTCGCGCGGTCGTCGAGGTTCAGGATGGCGGCCGCGGTGGCACCGCCCAGTCGCACCGCCGTGGAACCCGCGTGGAGTTCCGCCCTGCCGCCCGGGTCTACCCAGAGCCGGTCTCCGGTGGTAATGGGCCGGTTCGGGCCAATCGCGGCCCATTCGTCGGAGCCGGCCGGCGCAAAGCTGAGTCCGCCGGCCATGTCGGTGATGGTGGCGATACGCGAGGCCGGGTCGGCCACCATGGCATCGGGGTTGCCCAGCACGCCGGCATCGGCCGGGTCCTGTTGCGCATAGCCGGGTTGCTGCGCATAGCCGGGCGGCATGCCCGGGTTGTAGTCCTGCGCCTGCACGTGGCCTTGGGCACACAGCACGGCCAGGCCGATGGCAACGGGCAAGCGCGCGAATCGATGACGGGATTGCATGATGGGTTACCTGGGTCCTGCGGGTCGCGCGGGCGACCATCGCATGGCGGCACGCTCCCTGTTGCCACCGTATATCGGATAACGTTTGGCAAGCCGCCGTGCGCACCGGACTTTGTAAGCACATATTTCCCGCCGCGCCCGCCCGGGCTTGCGGGACAAAGGCGGATACAAGTCTTGCAGGCCTGCCGGGGAAGAGGGAGGGAAAGGAGAACCGCGGAACGGGAAAGATGGACGCCGACCGCGGGGATGCTGCACTGCCACATCCACCCCAATCGGCTGTCAGGAATGGCCGTGCGCGGAAAGAAATGCAGACCGGAAACGGATCAGCGCGGCTGGTTGCGCAGGAAATCGGTCAGACGGTCGGCTGGCATCGGTCGGCCGTAGAGGTAGCCCTGGGCCTCGATGCAACCGTTTCTGAGCAGGAAATCGCGCTGCCCGGCATTTTCCACGCCCTCTGCCACCACCCCGATCTTCAGGCTCTGCCCGACGTTGATCACCGAGCGAACGATGGCAGCGTCGACGTTGTCCTGCGTGACATTGCGAATGAAGGACTGGTCGATCTTGAGGCGGTCCACCGGGAATGACTTCAGGAAACTCAGCGACGCGTAGCCGGTGCCAAAATCGTCGCAGGTCAGCGTCACGCCGTCCCGGCGCAGCGCCTGGAGCTGGTCGGACACTTCATCGCCCTGCTGCAGCGCGATGGTTTCCGTGATCTCGATCTCGAGCCGGTCCGCCGGCAGTTCCAGCGCGCGCAAGACATGGCGCACTTCGGTCAGCAGGCGGCTTTCGGCAAGCTGGGCGGCAAACAGGTTGATGGCCACGCGTGGTGCATCGGGAAACGTCAGCGACCAGGTCCGTGCCTGCGCGCAGGCCGTATGCAAGAGCCACATGCCCACATCGGCGGCCACGCTGCTGGCGGCCAGCGCGTCGATGAACGCGGCCGGCGTCAGCAACCCCAGCGTCGGATGGCGCCAGCGCATCAGCGCCTCGGCACCCACCACGCGGCCATCGCGCAGATCCACCTGCGGCTGGTACAGCAATTCGAACTGGCGCTGGGCGTAGGCTTCGCGCAGGGCCTGGACGAGCGACAGGCGCGTCGTCACATCGGTGCGCATCTGGGGCTTGAAGAAGCGGATCGTCCGGCCGCCGTCGTGTTTGGCGCGCGCGAGCGCCAGACTGGCCGCGGCCAGCACGTCCGAGGTGGTATCGCCGCCGGCCGGCATCACGCATGCGCCAAGGCTGGCCAGTACATGGTGGCGGTTGCCGGCCAGTTCGTACGGGGCGGACAGCATCGACAGGATGGCTGCACTGACATGGCGCACCAGCGTCGGGTCGGAAATGGAGGTCAGCAGCACGCCGAACTCATCGCCACCCACACGGCCCACCACGGCATCGCGCGGCGATGCGTCGCGCAGGCGGCGCGCCACATGCTGCAGGATGGCATCGCCTTCCTGGTGTCCATGCATGTCGTTGAACGCGCGGAAGTCGTCGATCCCCACCAGCAGCAGGGCAAAGCGGGGCGTCGTCTCGCTTTGCAGACGCGTTTCCACACGCTTCAAGAATGCCTGGCGGGCCACCACGCCGGTCAGCGGATCGAGATCCGCCGGCGGCAAGGCGCCAGTCGCCTGTGCCTCCGACTTGGCCACCATCCCTGCCCTATCAATTGTGATGAACATGTTCCCCGCTCAGCTATTTGGCAAGTGTGACGAAAACCTTGAAAAAAGCAAGCGCTTCAAATTGCCGCCGCAGGCGCGCAACGGCGCGGGCTGGCGGGCAGCGGGGTGTCGTTGAAATGCCCCGGACGTTACAGTACCCTACGCCGAAAACGCCTACCACCCGAACGAGTCATACCCCCCTTCGGGGTGATGGCGACCCGCTACCGGGCATGCCAGACCTTCCGGACGTGGCCGTCCGCCCCAACGAGAGACACCTGCCTACCGTGAATTACTGGACCATCCGCACGCGCATCCTGGCGAGCTTTACCTTCATCCTGCTGGTCATGACGCTGATGAGCGTGGCGGCCTACAACCGGTTGTCCGCCATCGAGCACGAAACCACGGTGATGCGGACCGACGCCCTGCCGGGCCTGAACTACAGCGCCGGCATGCGCGGCATCTGGGGCGAACTCTACGTCCTGGCCTGGCAGACCGTGACCGCGACGGACCCGGCCCAGCGCACCCGGCTGCTGACCCAGACCGAAGATGCCGTGCGGCGCCTGGACAAGCTGCAGAAGCTCTACTCGGATTCGATCCAGCGCGACGTCGATCGCACGCGTTTCCGCTCGTTCCTCGATCTTCGCGCCCGATACGAGCAGGCCGCCCAGCCTTATCTCGATCCCGCGCACTGGAAGGACACCGCCACCGCCGAAGCCGCGCTGCGGGGCCGGGCCCACGAGATCTGGATCGAGGGACGCAAGGCCCTCCAGGAACTGGTGGACGACAACGGCGCCGTCAACGACCGCGCCGCGGCCGGCATCGACGATGCGGTGAGCGCCGCCAAGACCGGTATCGAGGTGGCACTGGCCATTGCCGTGCTGGCCGCCGCCGTTTGCGGCTTTCTGCTGCTGCGCGCGATCAACGGCCCGATGCGCTCGATCGTGTCGCTGCTGGCGACCATGCGTGGCGGCGACCTGCGCCAGCGCATGGCACTGCGCCGCCGCGACGAATTCCATGCCGTCGAGGAAGGCTTCAACCAGATGTCCGGCGAGCTGACGTCACTGGTGGGCCAGGCCCAGCGCTCGGCGATCCAGGTCACCACCTCGGTCAACGAGATCGCCGCCACGGCGCGCCAGCAACAGGCCACGGCCACCGAGACCGCCGCCACGACCACGCAGATCGGCGCCACGTCGCGCGAGATTTCCGCCACCGCACGTGACCTGGTGCGCACCATGAGCGAGGTCTCGCACGCCGCCGAACAGACCGCCGGCCTGGCTGGCACGGGCCAGGTGGGGCTGTCGCGCATGGAAACCACCATGCACCACGTGATGGAAGCCGCCGGATCGGTCAATGCGCGGCTGGCGACACTTAACGAAAAGGCCGGCAATATCAACCAGGTGGTCACGACCATCGCCCGGGTGGCGGACCAGACCAACCTGCTGTCGCTCAATGCCGCGATCGAGGCCGAGAAGGCCGGCGAGTACGGCCGCGGCTTCTCCGTGGTCGCCACCGAGATCCGCCGCCTGGCCGACCAGACTGCCGTGGCCACCTACGACATCGAGCAGATCGTGCGCGAGATCCAGTCGGCCGTGGCGGCCGGCGTGATGGGCATGGACAAGTTCTCCGAGGAAGTGCGGCGCGGAATGTCCGAAGTGACGCAAGTGGGCGACCAGCTCTCGCAGATCATCGGCCAGGTGCAATCGCTGGCGCCGCGCGTGCAGATGGTCAACGAAGGCATGCAGGCCCAGGCCGGCGGCGCCGAGCAGATCAACCAGGCGCTGATGCAGTTGTCCGAGGCTGCGCAGCAGACCGTTGAATCGCTGCGCCAGTCGAGCCAGGCCATCGACGAACTGACGCTGGTTTCCAACGAACTGCGCAGCGGCGTCTCCCGATTCAAGGTTTGAGCGGCCCGGCCGTTCCCGTCATGGCGCTTTTCCTGCTGTTCCGCATCGGCTCCGACCACTACGCGCTCGACAGTGCCGAGGTGGCCGAGGTGCTGCCGCTTGCGACCACCAAGCAGATTCCCGGCGCGCCCGCGTGGGTCAGTGGCCTGATGGTGCGCAGGGGGCAGCCCGTTCCCGTGATCGACATGACCGCGCTGGCAACCGGCGTCCCCGCTGCGGCGCGCACCAGTACGCGAACCGTGCTGGTGCACTACCGCCGGCCCGGCGAGGCCGAAGCGGCCGCACGCCTGCTGGGATTGCGACTCGAATACGCCACCGACACGCTGCGCTGCGATGCCGCGTCCTTTGTCGAGGGCGGCATCGACCCCGGCCATGCGCGCTACCTCGGCCCGGTGCGCCAGGATGCGCGGGGCCTCGTGCAATGGGTGCGCGTCGAAGCGCTGCTGCCGGACGCCGTGCACGCGCTGCTGTTTCCGGAGGCCAGCCCGACATGACGGACCTGCCCCATCCCGCCACGCCGATCGAGGCGTTGCTAAAGGAACGGATCGGCCTGGACGCGGCCGCGATCGGGCCTGCCATGATCGCCCGTGCCGTCGAGGAACGACGCGTGGCCGTGGGCGCGCACGATGCCGCGACCTACTGGAACCTGCTGCACGCGGTGCCCGACGAACTGCAGGCGCTGATCGAAGCCGTGGTGGTACCCGAGACCTGGTTCTTCCGCCACCGCGAAGCCTTGCTGGCGCTGGCGCGCTTTGCGGCGCAACGCGTATTCGGCGATGCGGTGCCACTGCTGCGCGTGCTCAGCATGCCCTGCTCGACCGGCGAGGAGCCCTACTCGATCGCGATGGCGCTGCTCGATGCCGGCCTGCCGGCGGAGCGGTTTCGCGTGGATGCCGTCGACGTCAGCGCGCGGGCGCTGGAACGTGCGCGCGCAGGCCTGTATGGCAACAATGCCTTCCGTGGCTACCCGCTCGACTATCGCAGCCGCTACTTCACGCACGCGGCCACCGGCTACCAGATCGCGGAAAAAGTCCGGGCCCAGGTGCGCCTGTTGCCGGGCAACCTGGTCGCGCCGGACCTGCTTGCCGGCGAGCCGCCCTATCACTTCGTGTTCTGCCGCAACCTGCTGATCTATTTTGATCCGGACACACAGCGTCGCGCGGTGCAAACGCTGCGCGGGCTGACCGTGCCGGACGGCATGATCTTCGTTGGCCCGGCCGAAGCCAGCCTGTTGAGCCGCGAGGGGTTGCGCAGCGCCGGGATTCCGCTGGCCTTCGCATTTCATGCGCAGCCGGAACGGCCACCATCCGGCTTGCCCGACCTGGCAACGGCAACGCCGATGGCATCTCCCGCGGCCCGGCGCGTGGTTCCGCCCGATGTGCAGCCCAGGACGACATCAAGGACGACATCGCGCCCGCCGCGGGCTGCCACCGCACGCGTCATGCAGCCTGTTCCCATCGCCCCGACTGCCGCCTCCGCCGATAGCGCTGGCAACCTCGCGACCATTTCCGCAATGGCGGACCGGGGCGAACTCGATGCCGCCATCGCGGCTTGCCAGCAGGTTCTGATCGGGCAGCCATCGTCGGCCGATGGCTGGTGCCTGCTGGGGGTGCTGCATGATGCATCGGGTCGTGCCGCCGACGCCCACGCCGCCTATCGCAAGGCGGTGTATCTTGATCCGGGCCACGAGGAGGCGCTCTATCATCTGGCCGCCTTGCTCGATAGCGAGGGCGACGCCTCCGCTGCCCATCGCCTGCGCGAGCGCGCCCAGCGTCATGCCCGAATGAGCCATGGCTGATTCCATCGTCCAAACTTCATCCACGACGCTGCCCGGCCTGGCCGCCGGCACGGTCGACGACTGCTGGCATCGCATCGGCACCGGCGGCGACCGCTCCTGCCCGCAACTGGCCACGCACCTGCGCTGCCGCAACTGCCCGGTCTACGCGCAGGCCGCCGTCACCGTGCTCGATTCGCTCGCCGCAAACAGCCTGGTCGATGCCTCGGCATACGCCGCCGACGACGATCACCTGCGCGAGGCCCGGGACGCCGACCGGCGCAACGGCCAGTCGCTGGTGATCTTTCGCGTGGGCGATGAATGGCTGGCGCTGCCCACCGCGGAGCTGGGCGAGATCACCGCGCCGGCACCCGTGCATTCGCTACCCCATCGGCGCCACGCCGCGCTGATCGGCGTGGCCGCGGTGCGCGGCACGCTGCTGACCTGCGTCTCGCTGGCCCTGCTCTTCGGCGGTGCCGCCACCGGAGAGGAGAGCCAGCATGCCGCGCGCTTCCTGATGCTGGGCCAGGGCCGCAACGCGATCGCACTACCCGTGGCCGAGGTGGCAGGCGTCGAACAGGTGCCGCGCAGCGCGCTGCTGCCGCTGCCCGCCACGCTGGCGCGTGCATCGGCGCACTATACGCAGGCGCTGTTCGAACACGACGGCCATAGCGTGGGCCTGCTCGATGCTGATCTGCTGCGCCAGGCGCTATCGCGGAGCCTTGCATGAATCCCGAACAACTGCGCGACGCGTCGATGCTGGATCTCTTCGCGCTGGAAGCCGACGCCCAGGCCGAGGTCTTGAACGCCGGCCTGCTTGCGCTCGAACGGGACCCCAGTGCGGCGACTCAACTCGAATCGTGCATGCGGGCGGCCCATTCGCTCAAGGGTGCGGCGCGGATCGTCGGCATCGAGGGCGGCGTACGCGTCGCGCATGTCATGGAAGACTGTCTGGTGGCCGCACAGCATGGCGGTATGGTGCTGACGCCCGCCCATATCGACGCGCTGCTGCAGGGCACCGACCTGCTCCAGCGCATCGGCCATCCGCCCGGCGGCGAGATCGACTGGCCCGAGCGCGACGGCAACGCCGAGATCGAGGCATGGCTCACGCGCATGGACCGGCTGCTCGATGGCGATGGCGATGGCACCTTGCCAATGGCATCCGTGGCATCCGTGGTGCCCGCCGATTCGACACCACCTGCCGCTGCCACCCCATCCGCCGCATCCGCCGCGCCCGTAGCCGGTCCGTCCTCCGATACGCAGGAACGCATGCTGCGCGTCAACGCCGACCGGCTGGACCGCCTGCTGGCGATGGCCGGGGAAGCGATGGTCGAATCGCACTGGCTGCGTCCATTCGGTGGCGCCATGCAGCAGGCGCGTCGTCAGCAGATGCGCGCGCTGCAGGCTCTCGACGATGTCCGGACCGTGCTCGATGCCGCCGATGGTTCGGTGCCACGCCTGCGCGCGGCCCTGGCCCAGGCGCGTCAGGTGCTGGAGGACAGCCACAGCCAGCTGTCGCAGCGCGTGGAGGAATTCGACCAGTACGATCACCGCGCCAGCCGGCTCTCGCGCCGGCTCTATGACACCGCACTGTCGTGCCGCATGCGCCCGCTCGCCGATGGCATCACCGGTTACTCGCGCATGGTGCGCGACCTCGGACGCGCGCTGGGCAAGAACGTTTACCTGACGCTGTCGGGCGAGCATACCCAGGTCGATCGCGACATCCTGGAGCAACTTGACGCGCCGCTGGCCCATCTGCTGCGCAACGCGGTGGATCACGGCATCGAGCCGCCTGACGTCCGCCGTGCCGCGGGCAAACCCGACGAAGGCTGCATCACGCTTCACGCCCGCCACAACGCGGGCCGGCTTGTCATCGAGATCTACGACGACGGTGCCGGCGTGGATCTGGAAGCCCTGCGCGCGGCCATCGCGCACCGCGGGCTGGCCCAGGCCGAGACCGTCGCGCGGCTTTCGCAGTCGGAACTGCTCGAATTCCTGCTGCTGCCGGGCTTCAGCCTGCGCGACACCGTTTCCGAAGTCTCCGGGCGCGGTGTGGGACTCGACGCCGTGCAGGACATGGTGCGTGCCGTGCGTGGCAGCCTCAGGCTGTCGCAGCAACCCGGCAGCGGGCTGCATTTTCATCTCGAACTGCCGCTGACGCTCTCCGTGGTGCGCGCGCTGCTGGTCGAAGTCTCCGGCGAAGCGTACGCGTTCCCGCTCGGCCACGTGCTGCGTGCGGTCGCCGTGCGGCGCGATGCGATCGAGCAGACCGAGCAGCACCAGCACTTCCGGCACGAAGACCGCCCTGTGGGGCTGGTCAGCGCGGCGCAGGTGCTGCAGCGCCCGGAGCAAGCGCAGGAAGGCGAGACTGTCCCCGTCGTGGTGATCGGCGAACAGGATCGGGTCTATGGCATCGCCGTGGACCGCATGATCGGCGAACGCATGCTGGTGGTGCAGCCACTGGCGCAGGCGCTGGGCAAGATCAAGGACATTGCGGCGGGCAGCCTCACCGACGATGGCACACCGGTGCTGATCTTCGATGTGGAAGACATGCTGCGATCGGTGGAAAAGCTCGTTTCCGAAGGGCGCATCGAACGCGTGCGCCAGGGCACCACCGATACCGCCAGCGTGCGACGCAAGCGCGTGCTGGTGGTCGACGATTCGCTCACCGTGCGCGAACTCGAGCGCAAGCTGCTGGCCACACGCGGCTACGACGTGACGATCGCCGTCGACGGCATGGACGGCATCGAACTGGTCAGCCGCGTCCGTGGCGACACGCGGCTGGCGCAACTACCGGTGATGATCGTGTCGTACAAGGACCGCGAGCAGGATCGCGAACGTGGCATGCAGGCCGGCGCGGACTACTATCTGGCCAAAGGCAGTTTTCATGACACTGCACTGCTTGATGCCGTGCAGGACCTGATCGGCGAGGCACGCACATGAAGATCGGCATCGTCAACGATTCCACACTGGCCGTGGCCGCGCTGCGGCGCGCGATTGCGCTCGATCCCACGCTGGAAGTGGCCTGGGTGGCCGGCAATGGCGAACAGGGCGTGCAGATGGCCGCCGCACAGACGCCCGACCTGATCCTGATGGATCTGCTGATGCCGGTCATGGACGGCGTCGAGGCCACACGCCGCATCATGGCCGCCACGCCGTGCCCGATCGTGGTGGTGACGATGGACCTGGGACGTAACGCGAACCAGGTGTTCGACGCCATGGGGCACGGTGCGATCGACGCCGTCGACACGCCGACGCTGACCGAATCCGACACGCGGCTGGCGGCTGGCCCGCTGCTGCGCAAGATCCGCAATGTTGGCCGCCTGCTTGCGGGCCGTGCGCAGGCGCCCCATCTGCCTGCTGCGGCAGCGCCGGTGGCGGCCGCGCCGCGGCTGGTGGCGATCGGCGCGTCGGCTGGTGGCCCGGCCGCACTGGCCACGCTGCTTGGTGCCCTGCCCGCGGATTTCAGCGCCGCGGTGGTCGCCGTGCAGCATGTGGATGAAGCCTTTGCGCAAGGCATGGCCGAATGGCTCGACGCACAGTGCCCGTTGCCGGTACGGATCGCGCGGGCGGGCGAAGCGCCGCCGCCCGGCACCGTGCTGCTGGCCGGCACCAACGACCATCTGCGACTGGTGGCCGGCGCGCGCCTGGCCTATACCTCCGAACCGGACGACTATCTCTATCGTCCATCCATCGACGTGTTCTTCGCCAGCGTGGTCGAGCACTGGCGCGGCGAGGCCGTGGGCGTGCTGCTGACCGGCATGGGCCGCGACGGCGCGCAGGGGCTGAAGACCATGCGCGAGCACGGTTGCCTGACCATCGCACAGGACCAGGCCACCAGCGCGGTATATGGCATGCCCAAGGCGGCGGCCACGCTCGGCGCGGCCAGCGAGATCCTGCCGCTGCCGCGCATCGCGCCACGCCTGGTTCGTGCTTGCGGCGGCCAGGCGTTGAACAAGAATTTGAGATGCAAATAATGTCCAGACACAGCAACCCCACCGACCCGGCGGCCAGCCAGCGCGGCAACGAATACCTGGCCATGGTGCTCCTGGTGGACGACCAGGCCATCATCGGCGAGGCGATCCGGCGCGCGCTGTCAGGCGAGCCCGATATCGATTTCCACTATTGCGCGCACCCCGACGAGGCCGTGGCCGTGGCGGAGCGCACCAAGCCGACCGTGATCCTGCAGGATCTGGTCATGCCTGGCACGGACGGCCTGACGCTGGTGCGCCGCTATCGCGAGAATCCCGGCACGCGCGATATCCCGATCATCGTGCTCTCCACCAAGGAAGAGCCGACGATGAAGAGTGCCGCGTTTGCGGCGGGCGCCAATGACTATCTCGTCAAGCTGCCCGATACGATCGAGCTCGTCGCGCGTATCCGCTATCACTCGCGCTCGTACCTGAACCTGCTGCAGCGCGACGAAGCGTATCGCGCGCTGCGCCAGAGCCAGCAGCAATTGCTGGAAACCAATCTTGAGTTGCAACGCCTGACGAACTCGGACGGGCTGACGGGCCTCTCCAACCGGCGCTATTTCGACGAATATCTCGGCGCCGAATGGAAGCGCGCGCAGCGCGAACAGACGCAACTGGCGCTGCTGATGATCGACGTCGATGCGTTCAAGGCCTACAACGACACCTACGGCCACGTTGCCGGCGATGAAGTGCTGCGCCGCGTGGCTGCGGTGATCCGCGAGAACTGCGCGCGTCCCGCAGACCTGCCCGCACGTTTCGGCGGCGAGGAGTTCTCGATGATCCTGCCGGCCACGTCACCCGGTGGCGCGCGCCTGCTGGCCGAGAAGGTCCGTCGCGCGATCGAGACGCTGCGCATACCGCACAGTGGATCGCCCACCAGCGGATTCGTCACGGTCAGCGTCGGCGGCGCGGTGATGACACCGGAAGACGATGCCAACTTCAGCCGCCTCGTCGAAGCCGCGGATGCCGGCCTGTACCAGGCCAAGCGCAACGGCCGCAACCAGGTGGTGATGGTGTAGTTTTTGCACGCCGCGGCGGCCGTCGGGACATGCGCCCTGCGCCCGCTGCAAGGCGTTATCTCCGCCATGGCACGTATTCTGCGACGCAGACGATCTATGTACGTCGTGCGATGCAAGAGGAGACATGGCCATGGCAATGCAATCCACCCAGAAAGGAAAGCCGTCCCAGTCTGCGGCCCGTACGCAGTCTTCGAAGGACAGCGACGCCGCCTATGAGCAGGCCGTGGCAGACCGGCTGGCCGAGCGGCCGCGCCGGCTCGGTTCCGAGAGCGTCGGCAACCTCGTGTCGAATGCCGGAAAGCCGCTGACGACCAACCAGGGGCTGCGGATTCCCGAGGATGACGACTCGCTCAAGCTTGGCCTGCGCGGACCGACGCTGCTGGAAGACTTCCATCTGCGTGAAAAGATTACGCACTTCGATCACGAGCGGATTCCCGAGCGCGTAGTCCATGCGCGCGGTGCCGCGGCGCACGGCTACTTCGAACTGACCGAATCGCTGGAAGACTTCACCACGGCGGACCTGCTCACGCGCGTGGAGGAAAAGACGCCCGTGTTTGTACGTTTTTCCACCGTCGCGGGGTCGCGGGGCTCCGCGGATCTGGCGCGCGATGTGCGCGGCTTTTCCACCAGGTTCTA
>FTBO01000298.1_pt1 | contig 15431 bp, 14 predicted proteins | sample 1639401 | NCBI WGS metagenome assembly FTBO01 (sample SAMEA3914864, study PRJEB12502) | metagenome | biome: forest; material: soil | place: USA | collected 2012-03-12 | depth 0.3 m | reverse complement strand
TCACGGGGGCAATGTCCTGCTCGTCGTCAACGTAGCCTCCAAGTGCGGGCTGACACCGCAGTACGAAGGGCTGGAAAAGCTCTACGAGGATTACAAGGGCAAGGGCTTTGAAGTGCTGGGCTTCCCGGCGAATGACTTCGGCGCGCAGGAACCCGGCACCGACGAGGAAATCGTCGAGTTCTGCCAGCTCAACTACGGCGTCTCGTTCCCGCTCTTCACCAAGGCGGACGTTACCGGCGATGCCAAGCAGCCGCTCTATGCCGCGCTGACCGACGCCATTCCGACGAAGCAGGGCGATGTCGATGGCATGAAGGAGCGCTTCAAGGGCTATGGCATGACCCCGAACGACGATCCGGAAGTCCTGTGGAACTTCGAGAAGTTTCTGATCGCGCGCGATGGCTCTGTCGTCGGCCGCTTCGCCCCAGGCACCGCGCCGCAGGACTCGCTGCTGGTGGATGCGATCGAGGCTGAACTGAAGAAGTAATCCGGTTCAAGATACCCGCCGCCCTGTCTTAGTAGGGGCGGCGGGCATTCCGTCTGATCTCAATCGCCGACCAGGACGAACGGCGCCCATGTCGCCGGATGTGCGGCCCCGGCCAAGGTGCGATCGTTCAGCACCTGCAATTGCGCCCGGCGTAGCGCTTCTGCGCGGCCCGAGCCGGTGCGAACCATGCCCCCGCGCGCGCCCTTTACGGTATAGACGGTCATCCGGCCGGCCACTTCGTCCCGCACCGGCCAATGCGACAGCAGCAATGCCCGCGCCCCCGCCGCAATGAACGCGCGCGCCAATCCCGAATAGGTCGGCGCATTCTCGCTCTCGCCCGCGCTGGTGTCGCAGGCGGAAAGGATCACCCAATCCGCATCAAGGCGCATCTGGGCAATTTCCGAAGCGGTAAGCAGCCCGTCATCGCCAGCCTCCTCAGCACCCGGCGGGGCGAGCACAAGCGCCGGCTCGACAAGATTGCGCAAGGCCCCGCCGACCAATCCATGAGTTGCGAAGGCGATCACTCCGGCATGGGCAAGGGATGCGCGGCGAACCGCGCTCTCGGTAGCCGCACTTCCCAGCAGCAGAACATTGGGCTCCTTAAACTGCGTGGACATCGCCTCCAGCTCACCCGCGGCGCCTGGCAGATCGGGTAGCCGGGCAAGCGCAGTTCGGCTCGCATCACCATCCTTTGGCACCGCCGCCCATGCGCCGGGCTGCAAGGCGCCGATGCCCACGAATCCGTTGTGCGCAACTTGTTCGCGGGCTTGCTTCGCTGGCGGCATGGCATTGATCATGGTGGTCACGCTATGGCTGCGAACGAACCATGCCGTGCGTCGCAGCGCGGACGGATCAGCATCGTCACCTTCGGGTGGCGCGGTGACGAGTGCATCGAATGGCAAAGCCGCCAGCATGCCGGGCGCCAGCACATGGACGTCGCGCACGCCCTCCAGCGCGCGGGCGATCGGCGCGGGAAAAAGCCTTTGATAAAGCGCATAGGCGGCCTGACGATCGAACGGCCCGGCGCCCTCCGCCAGCATCCCCTGCTCGATGGAGGCGCGCATGCGGCGCTGAAGATCGAGCAGAATGCGCGGCGCCACCGGCACTCTGGCCGCGGTCATGCCCTTGCGCGTGACCGCCAGCACAAGCAGCCCATCCGCATCCTGCCCATAGAGCACCATGGCCTCACGGCCCCGCAATGCCCCACGCGCCTGTTCGAGAGAGGCAGGAACGAAGCCGGTCAGCGCCGCGTAGCCCGGCGCCAGCTTCGCGAGTTCTCCGTCCAGCCGGCGCACTTCCGCCTCGGCCTGCGCGGTTTCGCCATCGAGACGCGCCAAGGTCTCACGCTCGCCCAATCCCACCGCACGGTCGCGCTGCTTGCGTAGCCCTCTCAAACGGGCACTGGCCGCCCGATACTCGGTGATCGTTCTATCCACCGTACTGCCAGCATCGGCCCGCACCGTATCGAGGCCTGCGAACGCCGTCTGGAGATCGCCCATTCCCGCCATCTGCAAGGCATCGAAAGCCGTGGCCATATCACCGGCCGCCACGGCCACGCGCGCTTCCAATACGAACAGATCGGCCGCCTCCGCCCGTACCCGGCCGGCTTCGGACCATGCTGTCGCCCGGTCCAGCAGGCGTGCTCGCAACGGCGCGACCGCCGCTACAACGCGCGCAAGAGCATCATCGTGGTTGCCGCGCAGCCCCTCTATCGCCCCGCGCCAGGCGGAGGCGGCAACACGATCCGGATGGCCGGGTTCGGCCTGATGCGCATACCCCGCAATCGCGTGATCGAGCAGTGCCTGCGCTGGATCGAGATCGCCCTTGTCGATAAGCCCCACAGCCAAGTTCACTTCGGCCCACAGCACTTCGAGATCGTCCGGCGCCGGGGCATTGCGCCGGGCCGCCCCCAACGCCTTGCGATAGAGCGCGAGCGCCTTTTCCCCTTCGCCGTTGCGCCGAGCAATCCGGCCGATCTGCCCGAACACGTTGGCGCCCGACATCGGCTGCTCCGCCACTGGCAAAGCCTCGAAAATCGCCGCAGACCGCTCGTAGAAAGGCAGTGCTTCGTCCGGATATCCCGCATGTTCCAGCGCGAATGCCAGCGCGTTGAGTGAGTAGGCGATATCCGCATTTTCTTCCGGCAAAGTCCGCACGCGCATGTCCAGCGTGCGGCGCAGGATCGGCGTCGCCTGTCCGTAGAGCCCAGCGTCGTTCAGCGCCGCACCAAGCTGGTTGAGTGCGGCCAACGTCAGCCGATGCTCCTTCCCTAGCCGGGCATCCGCCCAAAGCGCTGCCGCACGAGCAGCCGATACCGCCGTGGCCGTGTCGCCTGCCTGCATTTCCAGGCTGGCCAAGGTGATGCCCGCGACCGCCGGAAGCTCCAGATTGTGCCCCGTCCGCGGCGCCGCTTCGCGTGCTATGGCGATGGCCTGTTCGATCCGCGGTATCGCCTCCTGCGGCAGTCCGCGCCGGTAATCGACCAGCGCCAAGCCGTAGAGCGCGGCGGCATATTCGGTGCTCTGCCTACCCGCCAGCCGCTCACTGAGATCGAGCGCGCGCAGCTTGTAGCGCGCGGCCTCATCCAACCGGCCCAACGTGGAATGGACGGAACCGATGTTGTTGACCACTTCGGCCCAGCGCGGCGTCATTGGGGCGCCACGCGCGGCCATGGCCTGATCGAAATGCTCGAACATGGCCAGCGCTTCGGGATAGCGGTGCAGCCAGAACAGCGCCTCTCCGCGCGTCGCTTCGGCCAGCAGAATATCGGCGGCGGCGATCGACCGATCGCGCCGCGCACGCTCCAGCGCGGTATCGATCCGGCGCAGGGCCGCCTGCGGATTGCCCGAAGTATCCATCGTCGCCAGCGCGCGCACTTCGTCGATCAACAACGTCCTGTTTGGCGATGCGACAGGAGCCGCCAGGGCGCACGATGGCGCAACTATCGGCGCCACCATCAGCGCCGCCGCTAGCACGGGCCGCCACCCGCCGGCTCTTCCTGAACCCACGTTCCGATCCATCGATGCCCCCGATCCAGCCCCGGCCACCCGAAACGCACCGTACGGGCTCGCCAACCGGGGCGGATCACTCTTTGTCAAAAGGCAGGATTGTAGGGCTTGCGCAAGTCCTTAACGATCAGCCCTCAGCGATCGGTCAAGTACCAGTCAGTTCTCGCCGATGGCGACCGGGCGGGCGGGATCGGCGATCCACTCGCTCCACGAACCGGGATAAAGGCGCGCGCCCGAAAGCCCGGCGTGGGTCATCGCCAATGCATTGTGGCAAGCGGTCACGCCCGATCCGCAGGAAAGGATTGCCGGCTTGTCGCCCAGCAAGGCCGCAAAATCGGCAGCCAATTCGGATGCCGGTTTGAAGCGGCCATCCTGCCCCAGATTGTCGCGAAAGAAACGATTGCGCGCACCAGGGATATGGCCGGCGACAGGATCTATCGGATTGGGATCACCCCGGAACCGCGTAGGATCGCGGGCATCCAGCACTTGCGCGGAACCACCAGCGACATTCGCCAGAACCGCCGCCGCATCCACGGGCGCGGCCACCAAGGAGTCACCGGCGGTGAAATCTCCGGGCCGCACGGGACCAGGCTCACCGGTTTCCAGTGGAAGCCCTGCCGCAGCCCAGGCCTGCTTGCCGCCGTCCAACACCGCAACCGGCCCATGCCCCATCCAGCGCAATAGCCACCACGCCCGCGCGGCCCAGGCGCCGCCGTTGGAATCGCAGGCGACCACCTGCTGCCCGTGACGCAGCCCCACCGAACGCAGCCATGCGGAAAAAGCCACGCGCGAGGGCAACGGATGGCGCCCATTACTGCCATCCGATGGGGAGGCCAGATCCTCATCCAGATGGGCATAGCGCGCGCCCGGCAAATGCCCTGCGCGATAGGCCTCACGTCCCTTGTCCGGCGCCCCCAGTTCGAATTCGCAATCGAGGATCAGCACGTCCTGCCCATTGGCGAGCAGGGCATGGAGGTCAGAGACGGAAATCAGCGTTTCGTAAGCCATGCCCGTACCTTAGCCGAGCAGACGCGCGAAAAGGAACTCCTCGTCACGCTGTTCGCCGACCATGAAGTGAATGTCGGCGACTTTGCCGAAACCGTAGCGGGCATAGAACTTCTGCGCGCCGTCGTTGCCGCTCCAGACCGAAAGCTGCACCTCGTCCGCCGCATGGTCGCGCGCAGTGGCCAGCGCCCAGTCCATCAGGCCGGCGCCAATACCCCGGCCGGTGGTATCGGGATCGGTGTAGAGCTGCTTGAGTTCGATGACGCGCGCGCCCCGCGCATGTTCGGGCCAACCACAGGCCATGACCAACTTGCAGAATCCCAGCAACTGTCCGTCCGCCTCTGCCAGCATCACCCGCATGTCGGGATCGGCAATCTCTTTGGCGATCTTGGCCTCGCTGTGCGATTCCGCCAGGAAGTTGGCCAGGTCCGTCGGCGTGTACATGTGTCCGAACTTGGCAACGAAGCTGCGGGTGCCCAGATCGGCCAGCGCGGCAGCATCGGCGGCGGTCGCCGGGCGCAAGTTCATCACAGTTCCTTCGTCATGCAGATCGAGAAATCGTCGGCCACGTAATCACCGAAAGGCGGGCATTCCACGAAGCCATTGGCACGATAAAGGCCATGCGCGGGATGGAATGGTTCCGGATTGCCCGTTTCCAGACTGACCCGCGCGTACCCCCGCGCCCGCGCCTCATCCAGCAGGCGCAGCAGGATCGCCTTGCCCACGCCCTTGCCACGATATGCGGGATCGGCGCGCATGGACTTCAATTCGCCATGCGTATCGTCAAGGTGCTTGATCGCACCGCAACCGGCCAGCCGCTCGCCATCCCACGCCGAAAAGAACGTCACGTCCTTCTGGCGCAGCCGCTCGGCCGGCATGGCGTGAACGCTTTCGGGCGGCGACCACTGGTGCATCTCGTCCAGGTGAAACTGAAGCAGGTCCAGCACGGCACGGCCCGTAAGATCGTCTTCGATGATAGTAAGCGCAAGCGTCAACGACTGTCCCCGGAATGCTTGTCCGCCTTGCGGCGGCCCATGCGCATGCCCGCTTCCAGTCTAGCGCGCAACTGCGTGTAATAGGCGTCAAGAAAGGCGCGCTCATCATTCCAGCCGTCGTTGCGGCCGATCTTGTGCGCGATCGTCTGGTACACGCTTTCAACCGCCTGCACGCGCCCTTCGCGCAGCACGCGTTCCAGCGCCTGAAGCTCATATTCGCCGTAGACCGCCAGTTCGGATTCCGAAAAGCGATAGTCGCGCGAAGGCGACGCCCCGAAGACCTCGTCCTCCCGCGCTGCACTCACTGACAGCGCAGCCTCCAGCTTGCGGCGCGGACGTTCGACCACCCACGATCCCGCAATCACGTCCCCCGCGCGCAAGCTGTCCCGATTGAACAGCGGGAACAGCAGAAAGATCGCGAACCAGCCTGTCGCCGCCAACCAGCCGGCCCCGCTGTCAGCGCCCGCCGTCATGATGAAGATCACCGGCAGGAACAGCTCCACATCGCGCAGCAGGTTGCGAGCAATCACCATCTCGGCCGTGAGCCGTCCGCCATCGCGTGAGGCGATGCGAATGCCGGCTAGCCGCTTGCCCGGCGTCGCCCCGCGCGGCCCCAGTTCGAAAAACAGGAAATAGGCGTTGCGGAACAGGAACATCGCCAGAATCCAGACGATTGCCAAGAACTGCATCGCATGGCCTGCCGCGTTCTTGGCCTCCATCGTGCGGTCCACCTGGTTCACGCCGCCGGCCAGCAGGATCAGGCCCCAGGTCGTGGCAACCATCAGCACGAGCATCAGGATGAAATCGAGGATCAGCGCACCTAGGCGTGAGCCGCGACTGGCCACGGTGATCGGCAAGGTGATCCCTTCCGCCGTCACCAGCAGGCGATCGCGCGTGGAGCGGCGATGACGCGTCGCCGTGCGGCTCACGACCGGCGCACTCGGCCAGCGTTCCCGCGAAAAGCGAAGAAATAGGCGCACCAAGCGGTCAGCATGAAACCGCCGATCACCAATCGCCCGAAAGTTTCATCCACGAGTTGGCGGGCGAAGCCCTCCAACAGCGCGGCGATCACCAGCATCAGCACCACGCCGGCCATCACCACTGCCGCACGCCGCCCCGCTTCGGAAGCCGCCCGCAGGACCGGGCGGTTGCCGGGAAAGGCGATCGATCGCCCGACATGCAGGCCCGCCGCACCGGCCAGCAGAATCGCGAAGAGTTCAGTGGTTCCATGAACGGCCAGCCAGCCGATCAAGTCCAGCAACAGCCCCTTGCCGTTATAGAGCCAGAGCAAGGCCCCCAGCGAAGCGGTGTTCTGAACCAGCAGCAGCAACGTCGGCACACCCAGCGCGAAGCCAAGCGCAAACGCCAGGATGGAGACTTGCGCGTTGTTGCTGAACAACCCCGCTGCGAAGACGCTCATGCCGGATTGCCCGGCGTTGCCGAACAGCGAGTTATGCAGCACCTCATGCGTAGCGCCGGGTACGCGGTCTCCGGCCATTCCTGGGGAGATCAGGGCGAAATACCATTCGGGATCGTGGGCGACCAGCAGCCAGCCCACCACCGTTCCCGCGACCATGACCGCGAGCGCGATCAGCACGTCCACCCAGATCGAGCGCACCGCCGCGCTCCAGCCGCCGCCAAGAAAGCCGCGCAGCCAGTCCCACAGCGACGAACGCGGGCCGTAGACGACGAACCACGCACGCTGCACCAGCGCTTCGAGATACCCCAGCGTCGCCGCGTCCAACGAAGTCTCCCGCGCGATCGACAGGCTGGAAGCAACCGTGCGGTAAAGGCCGGGCAGCGCCAGCAGGTCCTCGTCCGAAATGCGGCGAAGGCGGTCCTTCTCCATCCGTGCGACGATCGCCTCAAGCCGCTGCCAATCGGCCTCACGCTCCAGCCGGAAACGGTCCGAACGCAGCGCCGCGCGGGCAATCGCCTGAGTTTCAGCGGCAGTGGCAGTTGCGGACATCGCGTTCATCCGATCGTTCCCGAACGCTTGATAGTAAGGTAGGCGTCGATCAATCGGGTGCCGATCGCTCCATGCGCCGCCTCGATCACCTCAACGCCAAGCTGACGTAGCTGCCGCGTCACCAGCGCCCGCTGTCGCAGCAGCAGGTCGGCCGAAACCGCCATGGAAAGCGCCTGCATGTCGTCCGGGGCGGCGGCCGAAATCCCTTCCAGTTCCTCGTCGGCAATGCTGACGAACAGCACCAGGTGGCGGGCGACTAGGCGGCCGATCGATTCGATCATCAATTGCGCACTGGTGGGATCGGTGAATTCGGAAAACACCACGATCAGCGAGCGGCGCTCCAGCCGCGCGGCCAGGGTTGCCAGCGCCAGGGTGAAGTTCGGTTCCTCCGAACGATACTCCAGCCCGGCGGCCGCGCGCTGCAAACGGTGGAAATCGCGCGACGCGGCAACGAACGGGGTCGAAACCTCCGGCCGCGAGGCAAAGCCGAACAGCGCGACGCGATCGCCGCCCTTCAGCGCGACATATCCGGTCGCCAACGCCGCCGAAACCGCCCGGTCCAGCCGCGGCATCCCGGCTACCGGCTCACACATCGACTGGCCGCAGTCGAACGCGAAGACGATCTGGTTGTTGCGCTCCGCCTCGTATTCCTTGGCATAGAGATGAACGTGGCGGGCGGACGATTTCCAGTCGATCCGGCGCCGGTCCATGCCCGGCTCGTACTCGGCCAGCGATTCGAACTGCGTGCCTTCGCCCCGGATGCGCCGCGCCAGCACGCCGAACTGGGCGTTCTTCAGCAGGATCTGCAAGGCAGGCGAACGCACTGCGGAGACATTCGGCCAGACGCGCACATTCTCATCCAGATCGCCCGCGATCTGTCTTGCGCCCAGGCCCAGCGGGCCGGTCCAGCGCAGCCAGGTGCCGCTGACCTTGCCAGTGCCCCGTCGCGAAGGACGGAACGGCACCTGCCCCCGCCAGCCACGCCCGCTTTCAAACTGCGTCAGGCTGAAAGTCGCTCGACCGCCGCCGACCAGACGCGGATCGCAGGCCAGCGCGACTTCCACGCGCGATGCCCGCCCGCCGCGCAAGTCCACACCCGCCTCCAGCAGCGCTTCGGCGCCCACTTCCACATCGCCGGGCACAGTTACGCGGAAATCCTCCAGCCGGCCCGCCAGCAGGGCATCGACGAAGACCAGCGCCAGCACCACCATCCCGACCGCCGGTGCAGCCACCCAGGCGTCGGGCCGGGTCGCGCCGATCACCAGCGCAACCGGCGCCGCCAAAGCCAGCAACGCCGCCGCGCGCACGGTGGGCACCAGTGGAGCGAAGCGCAGACTCATCGGTTCAACGCGGTGCCTCGGTCTGTTCGACAAGGGTGCCGACCAGCGCCTCCACCTGCTTACCCTCGATCTCCGCCGCCGGGCTCGGCAGCAGGCGGTGGCGCAACACACTGGGGGCCAGCGCCTTCACATCGTCCGGGACCACATAGTCGCGTCCGTCCAGCGCGGCGCGGGCACGGGCCGCACCGGCCAGCAGCACGGCCGCGCGCGGCGAGGCGCCGCTGGCCAAATCCGGGCTTTCGCGCGTGGCGCGAACCAGCCGCACAACATAATCGACCACGCTTTCGGCCAGCGCGACCTGCGATACCGTACGTGTGGCGGCATCCAGCAGCGCGCGGTTGGCCACGGCGGTCACCCCGCATTCGGCCGGGGTCGGTGCGCCGCGATTTTCGCCGAATCGGGTCACGATGCGCAGTTCTTCGTCATGGCTGGGGTACGCAACGTCCAGCTTGAACAAGAAGCGGTCCAGCTGCGCCTCCGGCAGCGGGTAGACGCCCTGGCTCTCGATCGGGTTCTGGGTGGCCACGACCATGAAGTGATCAGGCAGCGCGTGGGCCGTGCCGTCCAGCGTCACCCGGCGCTCCTGCATGGCTTCCAGCAGGGCCGCCTGCGTCTTGGGCGGCGTGCGGTTGATCTCATCCGCCAGCAGCAGGTCGCAAAAGATCGGGCCGCGCGTCAACGTGAACTGGCTGGTCTGGAAATTGAACAGATTGGATCCCAGGATATCGCCCGGCATCAGATCCGGCGTGAACTGGATGCGGCCAAACTCCAGCCCCAAAGAGGCTGCAAAGCACTGCGCCAGGAAAGTCTTGGCGGTTCCCGGAGGGCCTTCCAACAACACATGCCCGCGCGCCATCAGGGCGATCAGCATATGCTCCACCGTCTCGGCCTGGCCGACGATCGCCTTGGCGATCTGCTCGCGAATGTCGGCCGCGATGGCGGCGACTTGCGCAAGGTCACTGCCGAAATCGACAGTCTGGGCATCGGTCATCGGGTCAACATCCTTTCGAGCGCGTGGAGATCGCGCGCAGCCTTGACGAGGTCTTGCGGACGCCGCGCCTGCCGAAGGCGGGCGGCGATCGCGGAAAAGGGTTCGGCGGCAGGATCGCGCGAATGCAGTGCTCGGTCGATAGCGGCATCCGCCTCTGCACCATCCAGCGTGCGCGGCAGGGCAAGGGCACGGACCAGCCGCTCTCGCGCGTGATCGGCGTAGGGCTTGGCAAGCAGGTGAAGGCGCCCGGTGCGCCGGACAAGCCCCGCCGCATTGGCCACCAGCGCACGCTTACCGAATGCGATCGCACGATCGCTCGCCAATGGAGGACCAAAGCGCAGGAACGCCCGCCAGCCCAGCACCAATGCGGCCAGCAGCAGGCACAGCGTCGCCGCGAGGAAGGGCGGCGTAAACGCCAGCGTCAGCAGATTCTGCGCACGGCCGAAACCGTTGAGCGTAAGGTCGAAAGTCACCGGATCACCCGGCTTGATCCCGATGGAGGTGACCAGCGCATCGATCAGCCGGGCGGAACGCACATCGGCCATGCCCCAGTTGTTCACCAGATCAGGCTCGAAGACCAGGACGATCGGATAGAGTTCCTCGTCCGTCTCATCCGCGTCGGACGAGACTCCGGCAGCTTTCTCAAGCCCCTGATAGACGCCTTCGTCGGTGATGAAGCCAGCCAGGATATGCCCGCCACTATCGCGCACCAGCGGCGCGACATCGTCGCCCGCACCCCAGCTGACATCGTGGCCGGGGAGTACGCCCGTGACGCCCATACCGGCCCAGCCCAACAGCGTGGCTTGCCCCGTGAACGCATTCTGGCCGACCGTAACCTCGTCCAGAAAGCCCTTCCATTCGGCCAGTTGCGTCTCGCCTAGGTTGACCCAACCCTTCCGCGCGCCCTTTTCCTGCTGCTGGCGTGTGGCGGGCGAAGCAAACCACTTCGGCATGATTACCAGCGTCGGCCCGACGTAGCGCCGCTTGGAAACGATCTTCTCGATATCCTTGCCCTTGGCGAACGCGGGCGGCGTCAGCACCAGAAGCCCCGGCTTGTCGAGCGCGCCTTCGTTGCGCGACTTGTGCACGGCGTAGCCCCGACGATCGAGGTAGGCGGCCATCGCCGCATAGCCGTTAAGCCCACGCCCTTCGGCATGGGCCTGTCCGTCATTGGTTTCGCTGAAACCGGTGCCGGTGCCGATCATCCAGAGAAGGGCAACGAACAACGCGCACCCCAACACGACCACGGCAAGGACCGACCAGCGCGAGAACGGATTGGCTCCGACTTCTACGGTTTCGGGCGCAGTTGCTGGATGAAAATCAGCGCCGTTCATGCGGAAAACCGTACGTGGGCGAATTCGGCATAAGCACTGCGCGCAGCCGCCCAATCCTGCCCGTCCAGTTCACGCAATGCGAAACGGCTGCGCTCAACCCTTTGTGCAATCGTGCCGAAAGCATGACGCCCCTGCTGCGGCAGCGCGGACAGGACCGCGATTTCGCGCGCGGTGCTGGCGGGGTGCAGCCATTCCGGCCGGCTGGCGCGAATCTGCTGAACGCTGCGGCGAAGCAGAAGATGCGTCGCCTCGGCAAAGCGGCCTTCCGCAGCAAGGCGATCGGCATCCGAAAGCAGCGCCTGGGCCTCTGCCTGATCGGGCACCCATTGCTCCGTCGCTTCCTGTTCGGCACGGGGTTTACGGCTGAGAATCAGCTCACCAAACACCCGCCACAGCACGAACAGCACCAGCAGAACGGCCAGGGCGATCAGCACATACTGGAACACCGGCCAAGACATGCCCAGCATTCGGCCGATGGGCCTGAACACCGCTTCCAGCCATTGGCCAAGCCAGCGCAGCCAATCCGGCGTGTGCGGTATGGGAGCGGGCACCTTTGGCAGCGGCGCGTACTGAATATCGGTCGCGCCGCGCACGGCCGCCCAATCGGCTGCCGCATCGCTTGCCCCATTCCGGGCTGCGGTCGCACCCGCCAGTTGAGCCCCACCGATTGCCACGGCCCGGGTGATTGGCATGCCCGGCCCCGGCAGACAAGCCATCGCGCGTTAACAACTTGTCGGCACGCCGAATTTTCGGCGCACCGCAAGAGGATCAGCCGCGCGGACGCGCCTGGCGATAGGTTCCCAGCGGACGCACGTACTTGCAGTGGAAGGCCAGTTCCTGCAGCGCCGAATCGACGCGCGGATCGCCCGGCGCGCCTTCGATGTCCGCATAGAACGTCGTCGCCGCGAAGCTGGCGCCGATCTGATAGCTTTCCAGCTTCGTCATGTTCACACCGTTGGTGGCGAACCCGCCCAGCGCCTTGTAGAGCGCGGCGGGGATGTTCTTCACTTCGAAAATGAAGGTCGTCATCGCCTTCTCTCCCTTCAGCGCGAAGGGATCGAGCGGTTCGCGGGCCAGCAGGACGAAGCGCGTGGTGTTGTCCGCCGCGTCCTCGACATTTTCTTCCACGATCTTCAGGTCGTAGAGTTCGGCGGCCAGCTTGGGCGCGATGGCACAGGCCGAAGGATCGCCCAGTTCGCGAACCAGCGCGGCGGCGCCGGCGGTATCGGCATAGGCCATCGGCACAATCCCGCGCTCACGCAAATAATGGCGCGACTGGCCAAGGCCTTGCGGATGGCTGTACGCGGCCGAGAACGGCCCATCCCCAAGCGCCATCAGAGCATGGTGGATCGACATGAAATGCTCACCCACGATCGACAGACCGCTTTCGGGCAGCAGAAAATGGATGTCCGCCACGCGGCCGTGCTGCGAATTCTCGATCGGAATAATCGCCCGCTCCGCCCGGCCTTCCTTCACCGCATCCAGCGCGTCCTCGAACGAAAAGCACGGCAGCGGCAGAGCCTGGGAATCATACTCAAGCGCGGCACGGTGCGAATTGCATCCGGGCGCGCCTTGCAGCGCCATCGCCCGGGCGGGATCGGCAGCAGCGTCCTCCACCATGCGGGAGACAAGGTCGAGCGCGGGTTTGGGATAGGAATTCATAGCGACCGCGCGCTTAAGCGGCATTGGGCGTAACCGCAATGGCTCTTGCGCTAACTTGCGGGCAACATTAGGACCTCGAAGCCAAGAGGATCATCATAACAATACCCGGGGCAGTCAGGACATGGACGATCGTTTCAACACCATTGCCGGGTGGACTCTGTTCGCCGGCGTTGTCGGTCTGGGTCTTACCAGCGTTAGTGCTCACTACTTCCGCGCCGACAAGCACGACCGTCCAGCAACTATGGGATATGCGATCGAAGGGGTAGAGGAGACCACCGAGGGTGGCGCCGCCGAACCGCCGATCGAAGCGCTGCTGGCCAGCGCCGACCCCGCCAAGGGCCAGGCCACATTCGCCAAGTGCCAGTCCTGCCACACGATCAACGCGGGCGGCGCCAACGGCATCGGCCCCAACCTGCACGGCGTGGTGGGTGAGGAAATCGGCAAGGGCGTGGGCGGTTTCGCCTTCTCCGACGCGCTGAAGGGCGTGGGCGGCAAGTGGGACTTCGACAAGCTGAACCAGTGGCTTAAGAGCCCCAAGGCCATGGCGCCCGGCACCAAGATGACGTTTGCCGGCCTTCCCAAGCCGGAAGATCGCGCAAACGTGATCGTCTACCTCAATTCGCAAGGATCGAACCTGCCGCTGCCGGCAGCACCCGCTGCTGCTGCGGCCGCTCCGGCCAAGGGCGCTGCCCCCGCAGCCGATGCCTCGGCCGCGCCCGCGGCGGATGCCAGCGCGGCAGCCGCCCACTAATTACAAGATCCGGCTTCGGTCGGCAGAAAACGGTCCGCGGGCTTCACCGAGTCGCCTGCGGGCCGTTTTCGTTATCTGCTAGCTGCGCTGCATTCGGTGTTAGCGCTGTGCGACGGAGAGCGTTTCCTCAAAACGGCCGAGTTGCTCGCGCCCCCAGGCCCAGTTGCCCAGTCCGCTGGCACCGTTGATATGGCCGAGCGCGCCGGCTTCCACGAACTGGCACCCCCACTGACCGGCACGGCGCTGCGCGTAGTCGATCGGACCGTAAGGATCGTCGGTGCTGGCAATCAGCATCGACGGAAACCGCAAGAGCGATACTGGCGGATTGGCGAAACCACGCGCCTCATCGGGAAAGGCATCCTCGTCGGGATCGGGCGGAGCGACCAATAGCGCGCCGCGTACCGGCAAGGTTGATCGCGCGCTCCAGTGCGCCACCAGCAGGCAGGCCAGGCTGTGCGCGATCAGCACTGGTGGTTCCGGAGCCTGAGCAACCGCGCAGTCCAGCGCAGCAATCCAGTCGTCCAGTTCCGGCTCATCCCAGCTTGCGGGGACAAAGCGCTGCATACGGGCATCAGCCTGCTCCCACTGGGTCTGCCAGTGGGCCGGACCGGACCCACCGATGCCCGGCAGGACGACATAGGCGCTCACGCTTCCTCGCGCCCCTTGAAGCCCTTGGCGATCACATACCACTCGGACGAATCCTTGCGGCTGGCCGGCGGCTTCGCGTGCTTGACGCTGGTGAAGCGGCGCTTGAGCAGGCCCAGCAGTTCGGTATCCGTGCCGCCCGCGAAGACTTTCGCCACGAACGTCCCGCCCGGCGCCAGTGACTGGATCGCAAAGTCCGCCGCCGTTTCCACCAGGCCCATGGTGCGCAGGTGGTCGGTCTGCTTGTGACCGACGGTGTTGGCCGCCATGTCCGACAGCACGAGGTCCGGTGCACCGTCCAGCGCGCCTTCCAGCGCGGCCGGGGCTTCGTCTGCCATGAAGTCCATCTCGAAGATGGTCACACCCTCGATCGGATCGGTAGGCAGCAGGTCGATGCCGACGATCTTGGCCTGCGGGCGCTTCAGGCGCAGCACCTGGCTCCAGCCGCCCGGCGCGATGCCAAGGTCGACCGCGCGCTCCACGCCCTTGAACAGATCGAACTTCTGGTCGAGTTCGATCAGCTTGTAAGCGGCACGGCTGCGATAGCCGTCGGCCTTGGCCTGCTTCACGTAAGGATCGTTGAGCTGGCGGGTCAGCCAGCGCGCAGAACTGGTCGTGCGCTTCTTGGCGGTGCGAAGCCGCTCCTTGGGATCGCGTCCGGATCGGCTCACGGCCGGGTCTCCAATGCTTGAGCGCCCGCCGTAGCGAGCATGGTCTTGTTCGATGTGTGCGAGGCGATCAGGCTGCGCAGAATCCCCTCGCGGATGCCGCGATCCGCGACACCCAGGCGCGCGGACGGCCAGAGGTCGAGAATCGCCTCCAGGATAGCACATCCAGCAACGACAAGGTCCGCCCGCTCACGGCCGATGCAATTCAACTCCCGCCGCTCCTCGATCGACATCGACGACAGGCGGGAACTGATGTCGCGCATCGATTCGGCAGGAACGATCAGCCCGTCCACCATGCGGCGGTCGTACTGCGGCAATTCCAGGTGAAGACTGGCCAGCGTCGTTACCGTGCCGCTGGTGCCCAGCAGACGCAGCGGCCCGGTCTGCGCGGCGCTCTCCCGCGCTGGCGACACACGCTTGGCAAAGCCCGCGAAGCTATCCGCCACAAGGCCGTGCATATGCTTGTATCGGGTCAGCCGCTCTTCCAGCGTCGCCCCTTCGGGCGGGCAGCTTTCGGTGAGCGAAACAACACCCCACGGCACCGATTGCCAGTCGAGGATGCGCGGCACGGTACCTGTG
>FTBO01000013.1_pt1 | contig 15469 bp, 12 predicted proteins | sample 1639401 | NCBI WGS metagenome assembly FTBO01 (sample SAMEA3914864, study PRJEB12502) | metagenome | biome: forest; material: soil | place: USA | collected 2012-03-12 | depth 0.3 m | reverse complement strand
GAGTTCGTGGACATGCACAAGGACGGCGCGCTGGCGGCCCGCATTGCCGCGCACACGCCCGAGTCGCTGAAGGCGCTGGGCAAGTCGGGCCGGGCCATTGCCGAGCAACTGGCCATACAGGGTGCCAAAGTCGTCATCTCGTCGCGCAAGATTGAAGCCTGCCAGGAAGTGGCCGACGCCCTCAACGCGCAGCACGGTGCCGGCACCGCCCTGGCCGTGGCCGCCAATATCTCGTCGAAGGAAGCGCTGCAGCATCTGGTCGACGAAACCAACCGCACGTTCGGCAAGGTAGACGTACTGGTCTGCAACGCGGCGTCGAACCCCTATTACGGGCCGATGAGCGGCGTCTCCGATGACCAGTTCCGCAAGGTGCTGGACAACAACGTGATCTCGAACCACTGGCTGATCCAGATGGTGGCGCCGCAGATGATCGAACGGCGCGAGGGCTCGATCATCATCGTGTCGTCGATCGGCGGCCTGCGCGGCTCGCCCACGATTGGCGTCTACAACGTGTCCAAGGCGGCCGATTTCCAGCTGGCCCGCAATCTGGCGGTGGAGTTCGGGCCGCACAACGTGCGCGTGAACTGCATTGCGCCGGGATTGATCAAGACCGATTTCGCCCGCGCGCTGTGGGAGGATCCGGTGCGCTACAAGCAGTCCACCGAAAACGCACCGCTGCGCCGCATCGGCGAGCCCGTCGAGATCGCGGGCGCGGCGTGCTATCTGGCCTCCGCGGCCAGCACGTTCATGACCGGCCAGGCACTGGTGGTCGACGGGGGCGTCACGATCTGATCAGTTCTGGCGGGGAGGCCACGCATGTCGCAACAGCCGCAACAGCCGCAGCATCCGCAGCAATCCCGGCAGGCCGGCCCGCAGTGGCCGGTCATGTCGATCGCCGAGGCGCATGCCCGGCTGACCGCGCCCGGCGCGCCGTTCGAAACGGAGGCGCACGTCATCCGGGGCATCTCCACGACAGTCTGGAAGAACGCACCCCCCACGCTGCGCGACCTGTTCCTGGTGGCTGCGGCATGGGGCGAAAAAACCTTCGTGGTCTATGAAGACGAGCGCGTGAGCTATCGCGCGTTCGCACTGGCCGCTACGGCTCTGGCACATCAGCTGGTGCGCGATGGCGTGCGCAAGGGCGACCGCGTGGCCGTGGCCATGCGCAACCTGCCCGAATGGCCGGTGGCCCTCTACGCCGGTCTGCTGACCGGCGCCATCGTCACACCGCTCAACGCCTGGTGGACCGGCCCGGAACTCGAATACGGCCTGGCCGATTCCGGCAGCCGGGTCGCCATCGTCGACTACGAACGGCTCGACCGCATCCTCGAACACCTGCCGAACTGCCCGTCACTGGAGCGGATCTACGTAGCGCGGACCCCATCCGATGCGAAATTCGACGACCCGCGCATCGTGGCACTGAGCTCGGTCATTGGCGCATCTGATGCGTGGCCGTCGCTGCCGTCGCATTCGCTGCCCACCGTCCCGCTCCAGCCGGAAGACGATGCCACGATCTTCTATACATCAGGCACCACCGGCAAGCCCAAGGGGGCCGTCGGTACCCATCGCAACGCCTGTTCGGTAGCCATCTGCGCGCAGTTCAGTCCGCTGCGCAACCTGCTGCGGCGTGGCGAACCAGTGCCCGAGCCCAACCCGCGCGCGCCGCAGAAGGCCACGCTGCTGGCCGTGCCGTTCTTTCACGTCACCGGCTGCATGTCGATCCTCAACGGCGCGCTGGCCACAGGCAACAAGATCGTACTGATGCACCGGTGGGATACGCTGCGGGCGATGGAGCTGATTCAACGCGAGCGCTGTACCACGGCTGGGGGCGTTCCCACGATCGCCTGGCAAATCATCGAGCATCCGCGGCGCGTCGAATTCGACCTGTCATCGCTGGAGAACATCCACTACGGCGGCGCTCCCGCTTCGCCGGAACTCGTTCGTCGCATCAAGGAAGCCTTTCCGAACGCGGCGCCGGGTCTCGGCTGGGGCATGACCGAGACGTCGGCCACGTTTACGAGCCATAGCGCCGAGGAGTACATCCATCGCGCCGACAGCAGCGGCCCCGCGCTGCCCATCTGCGAGATGAAGATCGATGATGGCTTCGGCAATGCATTGCCACCCGGGGAAATCGGCGAGCTGATGGTGCGCGGTGCCAATGTCGTGCACAGCTACTGGAACAAGCCCGAGGCCACCGCGAAGACGTTCGTCGACGGCTGGCTGCATACCGGCGACGTGGCGCGGCTGGACCCGGAGGGCTTTCTCTACATCGTGGACCGCATGAAGGACATGCTGATCCGTGGGGGCGAGAACATCTATTGCATCGAGGTGGAAAGCGCGCTGTACGCGCATCCGGCCGTCATGGACGCCGCCGTGGTTGGCATCGCGCATCGTACGCTGGGCGAGGAGCCCGGTGCAGTGATCAGCCTGAAGCCCGGCGCGCGCGCCACCGAGACGGAACTGCAGGAGTTCGTCCGCGCGCGGCTCGCGGCGTTCAAGGTACCGGTGCGGATCATCGTTCGCGACGACATGCTGCCGCGCAATCCCAACGGAAAGATATTGAAGTCGAACCTGCGAACGCTGTTCGAGGGGTGACGCGCGGGCTGGCGAAACTGGGACGAGACAGAAAAGGGGGCGGAACGGGTGCCAACTGGCGCCCTCTCCGTCCCCGCTCATGCCGTCAGAAACCCGCCTTTACTTCACCGGGATTGGCGTTCCCGCCGGCACCGGCACGGCGGTCACCGAATTCTGCGGACTACCGCTGACAATGCGATCCGAATAGGTCAGGTAGACCAGCGTATTGCGCTTGCGATCCACCGCACGCACCACGTGAAGCGTCTTGAACAGGATCGACATCCGCTCCGAGAACACGTCTTCCTGCGCTCTGAGCGGCGCCTTGAACGCAATCGTGCCGACCTGGCGGCAGGCGATCGACGCCTCGGGCGGGTCCTCGGCCATGCCCAGCGTGCCCTTGATGCCGCCCGTGCGGGCGCGGGACACATAGCAGGTCACGCCATCCACCTGCGGGTCGTCGTAGGCCTCGATCACCACCTTGTCCGATCCGGTCATGCGGAAATTGGTGGAGACACTGCCAATCTCTTCCGCATGCGCGGCGGCCGTCAGCATGGCCAGCGCGGCCGGCGCGATCATCGCGATGCGCAGTCCGGACCTCGGCGTCATTCGGTGGCCGCTCCCTTGATCTCGTCGTGGCGGCGCTCCATTTCCTGGCGTAGCGCGCGACGTTGCTTGGCGGCCTCGAAGCGCTGACGCTCCACCTCGTCACGCGGCTGCAGCGGCGGGACTTCGGCCGGCGTGCCGTTGTCGTCGACGGCAACCATCGTGAAATAGCAGCTATTGGTATGGCGCACGACCTTGCTGCGGATATTCTCGGTCACCACCTTGATGCCGATTTCCATCGAGCTGCGGCCCGTGAAATTCACCGCGGACAGGAACGTCACGAGTTCGCCGACATGGATCGGCTGGCGGAATACCACCTGGTCCACCGAAAGCGTGACGACATAACGACCGGCATAGCGGCTGGCACAGGCGTAAGCCACCATATCCAGATACTTGAGGATGGTGCCGCCGTGGACGTTGCCGGAGAAATTGGCCATGTCCGGCGTCATCAGCACGGTCATGGAAAGCTGGTGGGACAGATCGTTCATCGCTGAAAATCCAGAAATCGAGCCTGAGGCGCGGGCAGTTTAACCCGGCACGCCGTGCAATGACATATGGAATCCCGCGTTTCGCGTCGCGAGGAAACCAGGGGATTACCGTCCGCCCAAAAAGAAAAGCGGCCCCGCAGGCCGCTTTCTCTACTTCGCAGACGCGATGCGCTTACTTCTTCTTGTTCACGGCGTCCTTGAAGCCCTGGCCGGCGGAGAACTTCACCGTCTTGGCGGCCGGGATCTTGATCGTTTCGCCAGTGCGCGGATTGCGACCGGTACGGGCAGCACGCTTGCCCGAGCTGAAGCTGCCGAAGCCCACCAGAGTGACCGAGTCACCCTTGGCTACTGCCTTCTTGATACTGTCCAGCGCTGCGTTCAGCGCGCGCTCGGCGGCGGCGTTGCTGAGTTCTGCTTCCGCGGCGATGGCCGATACCAGTTCACCTTTATTCATGGCTGATTTCCCTTGTTGGTCGTCGTCACCGGACTTATGCCAAGTGGCAAAAGTCCGATCGGCGCAGTCTAATCTGCCCTTTGCGGCTTGAGCAATCCCCAGTGGCACCGATGCAACGAAAACTGCCGGAAATCGTTCTCTGACAAGACTTAGCGGGAGTTTTACCCCTCTGTTTGCCGAATCAATACATCACTTTTCTGGAACGGGACGTATCGGACGGCGCACTTGCCGGGGATGGCAGGAAATTGCCGATCTGATCTTTACTCAGGCAATTTTCTACCGCATCCGACAGCCTCGCAGGGTCACCAGCGATGCTCGATTTCGGTGCAGAAATCTCCATTGCACCATTGCAGCTCAATTTCCCCGGGCGGAATGCGCCATGATGGCGCATGCAAGCCCCACTAAAGAGCGTTGCGTTCGGCGCGGCGCATTGGGCAAAACGCCATGAAAGTGCCTGACGCACTGAGATTGCGCGGATTTCTCGGTTTTGCGCCCTAATCTGGAACGTTACTTGCTTACTCGTGCTCCCATTTTGCGCATGAGGTCACGATGGACAACTTGAAGACTGGCACGGATGCGTTATTCATCCTGCTTGGCGCGATCATGGTGTTGGCCATGCACGCGGGATTCGCATTTCTGGAGCTTGGCACCGTTCGCAAGAAGAATCAGGTCAATGCGCTGGTCAAGATCCTGGTCGATTTCGCGGTGTCGACGCTGGCCTACTTCTTTGTCGGTTATACGATCGCCTACGGTGTGCAATTCTTCGCGGGCGCGGATGTCCTTGCGGAAAAGAGCGGCTATGACCTGGTCAAGTTCTTTTTCCTGGCAACCTTTGCTGCCGCCATTCCGGCCATTATCTCGGGCGGGATTGCCGAGCGTTCGCGCTTCAATCCGCAGCTGATCGCCACCTTCGTACTGGTGGGGTTCGTGTATCCGTTCTTCGAAGGCATTGCCTGGAATAACCGGTTCGGGATTCAGGACTGGATCACCTCGGTGGCGGGTGCGCCGTTCCACGACTTTGCCGGCTCCGTGGTGGTCCATGCAGTGGGCGGCTGGATTGCGCTGCCTGCCGTGCTGCTGCTCGGCGCGCGCCGTGGCCGATACCAGAAGGATGGCCGCATCAGTGCCCATCCGCCTTCCAACATTCCCTTCCTGGCGCTCGGCGCCTGGGTGCTGGCGGTGGGCTGGTTCGGCTTCAACGTCATGAGCGCGCAGTCGATCGACAAGATCAGCGGCCTGGTTGCCATCAATTCGCTGATGGCCATGGTGGGCGGCACGCTGGCAGCGTGGGCGGCCGGACGCAACGATCCCGGGTTTTCCTACAACGGCCCGCTGGCCGGCCTGGTAGCGGTGTGCGCCGGATCGGACCTGATGCATCCGCTTGGCGCGCTGATTACCGGTGGTGTCGCGGGCGTGCTGTTTGTCTATTTGTTTACGCTGGCGCAAAACTCCTGGCATATCGATGACGTGCTGGGCGTCTGGCCGCTGCACGGCATTTGCGGCGCCTGGGGCGGTATCGCCGCCGGCATCTTCGGCAGCCATGCGCTGGGGGGCGTCGGGGGTGTATCGCTGATCGCGCAGATAATCGGCACGCTGCTCGGCATTGTGATCGCCGCGGTGGGTGGCACCGTGGTCTATGGCACCCTGAAGAAGCTGGTCGGCATCCGCCTCGATGCGGAAGAAGAATTCAATGGCGCCGACCTGACGCTGCATCGGATCTCGGCAACGCCAGAGCGCGAAACGAGCTGGTAGCCCCAGCAATCGGACGCAAAGCGCCGAAAAATCCCAGTATCTGCGATGAAAACGGCCGGACAAAATGTCCGGCCGTTTTACTTCGGCGCCACAAAAAGATTGACTTGAACTTTCGTCAGCGCGCGCCCAATAATGCCCTTGCCCTTCCTGAAACGCCGACACAGGCGTGCCTTGCGGCACTGATATTCCTGCCAGCGTTTGCGCTTGCCGTTCCCGATTTTTCCTGTCCGCCAATAACAGGAGCGTGTTCCATGGATACCGCCTCGCTGCAAAACATCCGCGACGTCGTCTATAGCTACGCCACCATTTTCGGCATCAAGATTCTGGCCGCCCTCGCGTTCTGGGTGGTGGGTCGCTGGCTCATCCATGTCGTGGTCCGCCTGGTGCAGGGATCGCTTTCCAAACAGAAGGTGGATCCCACCCTGCTCCGCTATGTCGGATCGATCGTCACCGTCACGCTGAACGTCGTACTGGTGATCGGCATCCTCGGATATTTCGGCATCCAGACCACCACCTTCGCCGCGCTGATCGCCGCCGCAGGCGTGGCGATCGGCATGGCCTGGTCCGGACTGATGTCGAACTTCGCGGCCGGCGCCTTTCTGGTGGTGCTGCGACCGTTCAAGGTGGGCGATTTCGTGACCATAGGCGGTGTCACCGGGACGGTTCGCGAGGTCGGCCTGTTCGCGACGACGCTCGACACACCGGACAACGTGTTGAACGTGGTCGGCAACAACAAGATCTTCAGCGACACGATCCAGAACTTCACGGCCAATCCGTTCCGTCGCGTGGAACTGAAGGCGCAACTGGCCGGCGCCACTGACGCCGCCGCTGCCATCGCGCTGCTCAAGGAAAAGGTCGCGGCCATTCCCAATGTGCTGGCCGAACCGCCAGTCGATGTGGAAATCCTCGAATTCACGCTGGTCGGGCCCGTGCTGGCCGTGCGTCCGCATTGCCACAACGATCACTACTGGCAGGTGTACTTCGACACCAACCGTACGATTCGCGACAGCTTCGGCCAGGCCGGGTTCGCCGCGCCGATGCCGGCGCAGATGGTGGTCATGCAGAACGCCCCAGCGGTACCGATCACGCCGGCGCAACCGGCGAACCAGGCAGCCTGAACCGGAGTTCAGTGCGGCTGCCGCGCGCCGGCCTGCCCATACAGACGTAACAGCACCGCCCCGCTGCCGCAGATCGCCATCACCACGGCCAGCGGCAGCGCCGTGCCATCGTGCCAGAGGCTGACGGCCGCACCGGCCAGCGTGCCGAAGCCGAACTGCAACGTGCCCATCAGCGCCGAGGCCGTGCCAGCGCGATGGCTCTGATGCGCCAGCGCCAACGCGGACGCATTGGGCGTAATGCAGCCCAGCCCGGCCAGGAAGACAAAGAAGCAGACCAGCAGCACCGGTAGCGTGGCCCAGCCCAGCAGCGCGCTCGCCGCCAGCGTCAGGCCCGCCAGGCACGGCGCGAACAGCGCGGTACGCAACACCTCGTCGAGCGGATGGACGCGCACCAGGCGTGCGTTGACCTGGGACATCGCGATCAGGCCGAACGCGTTGGCCCCGAAAACGAAGCCGTAGTGGGAGGGATCGATGCCATGCAGTTCGATCAGCACGAACGGCGAGCCCGCAATGTAGGCGAACATGCCGCCCTGCACGCACCCCGCGGACAGCGAATAGCCCAGGAATTCCCGGTCGCGCAGCAACTCCCAGTAGCTGCGCAGCACAGTGCCCGGATGCAGCGTACGACGGCGCTGCGGATCGAGCGACTCTTCCATGCGGGTGTGGACCAGCCACAGCAGCAACACCGCGGCGACGCAGTGAATCCAGAATATCGCGCGCCAGCCCGAGGCCGCCAGCACCGCGCCGCCGATCAGCGGCGCGAGGATCGGGGCCAGGCCCATCACCAGCATCAGCGACGAGAACGCCCGCGCCGAATCGCGCGCTTCGAGCCGGTCCCGGATCACTGCGCGCGACACCACCAGCCCGGTACAACCACCAAGCGCCTGCAGGCAGCGCCAGAGCATCAGCGAATCCACGCTCGATGCCATCGCGCAACCGGCGGCGGCCAGTCCATAGAGCGTCAGCCCGACGTAGAGCGGCGGCTTGCGCCCGAACCGGTCGCTGATGGGCCCGTAGAACGCCTGGCCGATTGCCAGCCCCACCAGGAATGTGCCCAGCGTCAGTTGTACCTGCCCGATATCGGTATGCAGATCGACCGCCAGCGCCGGAAAGCTGGGCAGGTACATGTCGATGGAGAGCGGTGCGATGGCGGTCAGCGACGCGCAGATCAGCAGCCAGAGCGGAAAGCGCGCGGCGGACGGCGCGCTTGCGGTGGACGTCATGAATGAGTTCCGAAAGGGCAAGGCGCAATTGTTGCACGGCACACGAACGTGTTGCGGCGCATCCGTCAAGCCGCTGGAAGTACCGTGGAAAATCTGCCGCAAAGCGGCCTCTGGTGCGGCGGCGTGGGTGGCGCACCTTTCACGTGCGGCGGGGTGGAGGGTACAATCCTTGCCTGTCGGTACGGATGCAATCCAGACCGCGCAGTCAGGCACATCGCGGGAGACGGATCACGGGAACCGTCCCCGGCAACGTTATCCTGCATGACCATACGACCCACGCCGTTTATTGCTTCGCTGAGCCTGGCTGCGATTGCAGCCCTGCCGCCGTTGCCCGCACGGGCTGCGCCGGCAAGGCTGCCCGCGGTGGCATCGGCACCGTCGGCCGCGCCCGTGGTGGTTGACGAAGCCGATTCACTGTCACGCATGCTCAAGGGCGCCGCCACCGGGCAGAACACGGGCGCCGCCGGCGTCCCCGAACTGCTGCGCAGTACCAATCGACCGGACAACGTGCTGGCGCGTGCTTGCCGTCAACTCAACGATGCATTGCCCATCGAGATCGACGGAGAAACACGGCTGCGCCGCTGCCAGTCAATTCCGGGCAAGCACGTGCTGTTCCAGCTCGAACTGACCAACTATCGCGGGCCGATGCTCGATCTGGCCAGTTTCGAGGTCAGCTATGCCGCGCCGCTCCAGCGCAACATCTGCGCCAACCGCGATGTGGAAATCCTGACCAAGCTCGGGGTCAGCATGATGTTCCGCTACATGACACGCAACGACCGCGGCGAACGCCGGGTGGGCGACGTGTATATCAACGCGCCGATCTGCGTATCGGCACTGCGCTGACGGCACTGCACTGACGAGCACTGCATCGGTGGACACTGCACCGATGCCGCCGACGCATCTCGCGCGCAGAAAAAAAACGGCAGGCGCCAGGCCTGCCGTTTGTTCGTGAAGCGCCCCGCTCGGGCCGCTCAGGCCGCGCGGGGCCGCAACGGCAGCACGTTCGGTGCGCGCCGCATCAGCACCCGCGTTTCCTTCCACGCGGCGTCCGCCAGCGGCGATCCCCACACCAGCTCGTGCAGCTTCGACAATGCGAACGGGTCGCCGAGCAGCACGTTCCGCTGTGCCGGCGACAACGATTTCGGACCGTTGGTCAACGCATGCTGCACCAGCGATGCATGTTTCAGCCTGGCCGCCTCCGGCTGGATCTTGCGCGCGGTGGCCGTGGCGCACATCAATGCGTTGGTCACCGGATCCACCACGGCATCGACAAAGCCCGGCCGCTCCTGGGCGGCTTCCACATGCTGCATCGTCTCGACCATTTCGCGCGGCACGTTCGTCTCTTCCGGGATCATGAACAGTCCGGCACGACGCGCGGCGCGGCCGAGCGAAACACGCGACAACATCACCGATAGCGGAATCGACATGGCCAGCGAGCCGACGATCGGCAGCAGCCACCAGATGAAGCCCGGGCTCAGCCAGTACACGCCCGCGCCCCACACCAGGCCCAGTACCGTATGCCAGCCGTGGCGGCGGAATGCTTCACCCCAGCTCGTTTCGGCATCCTCGCGCGGGGGCGACTTCCACGAAATGCCCCAACCGCTGTATGCCGCGATCACGAACTTCGTATGGAACAGCATGCGTGTGGGCGCCAGCAGCGCGGACAGCGCCATCTCGATCAGCATGCTGAGGATCAGCCGCGTCGCACCGCCATACTGTTTGGCATCCTTGAGCAGCAGAATCACGCTGGCCAGCTTGGGCAGGAACAGCAGCGTCGCCGTGGCCGAGAACAGCACCAGCGCCTTCTCCGGATGCCACTCTGGCCAGGTCGGGAACAGTTGATAGGGCTTGGTGAAATACTCGGGCGGCACCAGCGCATGCTTGGCCAGCGCAGCGGTGGACAGCAGCAGGAACAGGAACCACAGCGGCGCGGAGACGTACGCCATGATGCCGGTCAGGAACACGGCGCGGTGTACCGCGTGAAAGCCCTGCTTCATCCAGAGGCGGAAGTTCATCAGGTTGCCCTGGCACCAGCGGCGATCGCGCTTGACCTCGTCGAGCAGGTTTGGCGGCAACTCCTCGAACGAACCCGGCAGGTCATAGGCGATCCACACGCCCCAGCCCGCGCGGCGCATCATGGCCGCCTCGACAAAGTCGTGCGACAGGATCTCGCCGGAAAGCGGCCCCTTGCCGGGCAGCGGCGCCAGCCCGCAATGCTCCATGAACGGCTTGATCCGGATGATGGCGTTGTGGCCCCAGTAGTGCGATTCGCCCAGCTGCCAGTAATGCAGCCCCGCGGTGAACAGCGGACCGTAGACCCGCGTGGAGAACTGCTGCACGCGTGCGTACAGCGTGTCGCGGCCCACGGCGAGCGGCGCAGTCTGGATGATGCCGGCGCCCGGGTTGGCTTCCATCAGCCGTGTCAGCGTGGCCAGGCAATCGCCGCTCATCACGCTGTCCGCGTCGAGCACGATCATGTAGCGATACTTGCTGCCCCAGCGGCGGCAAAAATCCGCCACGTTGCCGGTCTTGCGCTTCACGCGGTGACGGCGCCAGCGGTAGAAGATACGACCGAAACCGCCCACGGCGCGGCACACTTCCATCCAGGCGTCGTGCTCGGCGGTACGCAGGTCGGGGTTGCCGCTATCGGACAACACGAAGAAATCGAAATGCTGCAGTTCGCCCGTACGCTCGAGCGATTCATAGGTGGCGCGCAGGCCCGCGAAGACGCGCGTCACATCCTCATTGCAGATTGGCATGATCACCGCAGTACGCGCGGACGGGTCGATCGCCGCGTCACTTGCCGCGCTGCGCGAGATCAGGTGGCGATCGCCGCCCTTGAACAGCACGAGGAACCCCATCATCGCCGTCCAGAAGCCGGCGGACACCCACGAGAACAGGACCGCGAACAGCGTGAGGATCGCCACTTCCAGCGGATCGGCGCCGTGGTACGGCAGCACCTTGGCCATGAAATACGTGGCCATGACGGTCTGCACGATCACCAGCAGCAGCAGGAACCAGCGACGATGCGAGCCCGCCGGATGCCACTTGCCTTCGGCATCGGGGCCATCGTGCAGCGTGTCCCAGGTTTCCGGCACCGGCGGACGCCCCATCATCCGGCGCCATGCATTGCGAATACCCCCCCACACGATATGCGGCGGCCATTGGCGCGGCACCATCGATTCGCGCTGCGGCTCGGGGCCGGTATCCACGCGCACGGTGCCGTCGTCGTTTCGCTGCAGCAGCGGCTCGCCATCGATCTGCGGATTGCCATAGGCCATCGCGAAGCGACGGCCCACCGACGCGTAGGTGGCGCCACCCGGGGTGTTGCCCTGGGTCCGATCGCCCGCATCCTGGCTCTTCGGATCCCGGCCGGCCAGGCGGGTCTGCAGTTCAATCATGGCCGATGGCACTTCGATGCCCTCCGCCGGCACGCTGGACACCACGGGATTCTGGGTGTCGGCGAGCAGTTCGCTGCGCAGTTCGGGCGAAGCCGGCAGGCGATCGACATAGCGCTCGCATGCCGCTGCCGCCTGGGCCGGGCGCTGCTTCAGCCTGGGGGTAAGATGTAGCTCCATGTCTCGGATAGGGTTGTATTGCCGTTGCGAAGATAGCCGCGCAACTCAACCGGCTTGTTCTCGTCCTTGCGCCGCATGAACAGCGTCATGCGCCAGCCACCCGTGGCCTCGTTGCGCTGGACGGTCGTCTTGAGCAGTTCGCCATTGGCGTCCGCCGAAACCACCGGGTCCACCCGCACTTCTTCAGGCAGCTTCTTGAACCCCGGCCCTTCGAAATCCACCACCAGCGAGAAACTGGTGTCGTCCGGCTTGCGCGTCAGGCCCTGCCCGCGCCGCGTCTGCGTGACCCACGACATCGGCGGCAGGTTCTCGCCATCCTTCTGCCATTTCAGGCGGTACTCATAGTCGAAGGCCTGCCTGGGCTTGGGCGGGTTGTCCGGAACCCAGAACGCGACGATGTTGTCGTTGGTTTCGTCCGGCGTGGGAATCTGCACCAGTTCCACGCGCCCCGAACCCCAGTTGCTCTTCGGCTCCACCCATGCACTCGGCCGGCGTTCGTACCACGCGCCGATTTCCTGGTAGTTGTCGAAGCTGCGGTCGCGCTGCATCAGTCCATAGCCTTGCGGATTGGTCGCGGCAAACGATGTCACGAGGAGGCGCTTGGGATTGACCAGCGGGCGCCAGATCCATTCGCCGGTGCCGAGCTGTACCGACAGGCCGTCGGAATCGTGCACTTCGGGACGGAAATCGGCATTCGGCGAAGGCTGGTTCTCACCGAACAGGTACATGCTCGTCAGCGGTGCAAGTCCGAGCTTGGTGACGTTTTCACGCAGGAACAGCCGCGACTTCACTTCCATCACCGTTTCATTGCCCGGCTTGATGATGAAGCGATAGGCCCCGCTCATGCGGCGCGAATCCATCAGTGCATAGACCGTCAGCTGTTTGTCGTTGGCTGACGGACGTTCGATCCAGTATTCGACGAAGCGCGGGAATTCCTCGCCCGAATTCAGTGCTGTATCCACGGCCAGGCCGCGTGCCGACAGGCCATACCACTGATCCTTGCCCAGCGCGCGGAAGTAGCTCGCGCCCAGGAACGACACCAGCTCATCCTTGTGCTTGCCCTGGTTCAGCGGATACATCAGCCGAAAGCCGGCGAACCCGAGCCCCTTGAGCCTGGCCGGATCGATCCGGTGCGAACCATAGTTGAACGCGGCCGGCTCGAAGCGGAATTCGCGCACGCTGTTGTTGACCACCTCGTTGATCTTCACCGGCTGGTCGAACACCATGCCCTCGTGGAAGAACGAAATCTCGAACGGCAGGCGCGCACCGCGCCAGGCAAAGCGCTCGGGCTTGTATTCGATCTCGCGATAGCGCTCGTAGGTCAGGTCCTTGAGCTCGCGCGGCAGTTCCTGCTGCTTCGCCGGCTTGTAGGGCGATGCCGACAGCTGCCGCGCGCGCGCCGCCACCGTTTCGAAATCGAACGCGTGCGCGGTGAGCGCCATCACGGCCAGCATGCCGCCGCCAATCCATCGCCCCCATCCGGAAAACCTGCCGGATAAGCGGCCCAGTGGCGCGGCTGTCGGGCAGTAGGCGGAGCGGAACGACGTCGGAATAGCGGACATGAAAGCCGGTAGCAGGGTTGGCAGGGAAGCAGGCGACCGGACGATGCGGTTGCCCCAGATCGAGTCAGGCGACTTCAACAGGTGGGTGGCAGCAAAAGACGGACCAGAGCGCGTCACTTTACGGGCACCGGCCGATTCCGGTGGAGACCCTGCAAAAGCGGCATGGACGCAATCTTGTCGAGTTCGTTGCAATGCGATGCGAAACCATAGCAATTCGAGACTTGAAAGTCACGTTTCGCCACCGCAACGTTTGCAACAAAATGTCTCTCCTGTGGGCTGGAAGCCGCTCTGCGCATGCGCTTCGGGCTGAAGTCAGCATAGATCATGCACGATTGCCGTGCTGGGCGCCGCGCTGCCGTGGCGCATGGCGCACGATCGACCAAAGGCCGGAAGTCGGATCGCCATGTGCCGCGCGCCGCGCTTACAATCGCCAACGTCTATCCTGACTATCTCACCCACAAGGAATCGTCATGCAAGTTCGGCGACAAACCCGCCTGGCCGTAGCCGGCACCCTTGGCTGCGCCCTGCTCCTGGGCTCCGCGCAACCCGCATTCGCCTACTTCCAGAACTACTTGTCCGGCAGCATCATCGGCACGTTGACGCAAAAGGAAGCGGCCTCGCTGCAGAAATCCGTGGGCAAGGCGCTCAACGATACGGAAGACAACAAGGTCGTGGAGTGGCACTACCCGGCCGAAGGCCGGCGCCAGGCCGTGGATGGCACGATCAGCCCGATTGCCACCAAGACAGACAAGGGCCAGAACTGCCGCCGGCTGAAATCCGACCTGAAACGCGGCAGTGCCACCGAGGCGTGGTCAGGCTGGTTCTGCAAGCAGTCGAACGGCACCTGGAAGGCGCGCCACGTCGAGGAATGACGCCGTCAGCGCCGTTCCCCGGCACTCAATGACACTCAATGGCACTCAGCGGCACAGGCGGCTGACCAGTTCGCCGGCAACGGTGCCGGACGCCGCGGGCATTGCCATGCCGGCCTGCGGTCCCCGGATCGTATAGAGCGATTCGCCGCGCGCGTCGCGCTTGCTGTAGAGCGTTTGCTCGATCACCGCGTACATCGAGGTCGCGCAGTTGAGCACCATCCGCTTCAGCGACGACCGGATCGTGTCGCCGCTGGTCGTCCTGATCACGCCGGGCGGCGCATTGTGGACCAGCACCACGCCCACCTCCGCACCGCGCCGCCGGATCGAAGCCTGGTCGAGATAGGAAACGATGCCGCTGGCGCCCATCAGCGGCAGCCATCGTTGCGGGTCGGGGGCGGCAGGATCGGGCGACGATACCAGCGTGCATCCTTCGCGTGGCGATGCGCGAAACACCGTGCCGCCAGTACCGCCAGTGCCGCCATTGGGGCCCTGGCATTGATATAGCGCACTGACCGCGGCCGGCCGCACGGTGTTGCTGCTGGATGGCGCGGCGCCATTGGATTCGGCATGCGCCGCGACACAGATGCACGCGCCGGCGAACAGGGCCGCGCATGCGAGAAAGCGGGAAACCATCGGGGAACCCTCGTAAGGACGGGAAAAAGGCCTCGCATTCTCGCACAGCATGCGCGTCCTGCGGCCGGCGTTACTGGCGTTACTGGCGTCGCGCCGACATAACGGGCGGCGCAACGCCTCTCAACCGTGCATCTCGCGCCAGGCTACGAGGTCGGCAATCGTCAGCACCGGCAGCCGATACATCTCGGCAAACGCCAGCGCTTCCGGGCGCCGCGCCATCGTGCCATCCGGATTCATCAGTTCGCACAGCACCGCCGCGGGCGACAAGCCAGCCATGCGCGCCAGGTCCACCGAGCCCTCGGTATGTCCGCGGCGCTGCAGCACGCCGTTCTCCACCGCCACCAGCGGGAACACGTGGCCCGGGCTGACCACGGCATCGGTACCCGCGCCCTCGGCGATGGCCGCCTGGATCGTGGTGATACGGTCGGCCGCGCTGACGCCGGTGGTCACGCCCTCGCGCGCCTCGATCGACACCGTGAACGCGGTACCGTACTGGCTGCGATTGTTTTCCACCATCGGACGCAGGCCCAGCTGCCGCACGCGCCCGGCGGTCAGGCACAGGCAGACGATGCCGCTGCATTCGCGGATCATCATCGCCATATTGGCCTGGGT
>FTBO01000027.1_pt1 | contig 18159 bp, 16 predicted proteins | sample 1639401 | NCBI WGS metagenome assembly FTBO01 (sample SAMEA3914864, study PRJEB12502) | metagenome | biome: forest; material: soil | place: USA | collected 2012-03-12 | depth 0.3 m | reverse complement strand
GTCGTGCAGCGTCAAGGCGTATTTCGCGCTGAAGGCGGCCGGGGATTCGCCCGATGCGCCGCACATGGTGCGCGCGCGCGAAGTGATCCTGCAGCGTGGCGGCGCCGCGAAAACCAACGTTTTCACGCGCATCCTGCTGGCCACGTTCGGGCAGGTGCCGTGGCGCGCCACGCCGTTCATGCCGGTGGAATTCGTGCTGTTTCCGCGCTGGGCGCCGATCCATATGGACAAGGTGGCCTACTGGGCCCGCACGACCATGGTGCCGCTGCTGGTGCTGTGCTCGATGCGCGCGCGTGCGAAAAACCCGCTCGGCATCGACGTGCAGGAGCTGTTCGTCACGCCACCCGAACTGGAAACGGAGTACTTCCCGCGCAAGGGCGGACTGCAGGGGGGCTTCCTGAAGCTCGATCGCCTGGTTCGTCATCTGGACCCGCTCATTCCGCGTGCACTGCGCCGTCGCGCCATTGCGCGCGCGGTGAAGTGGAGCGAGGAACGGATGAACGGCGAGGACGGCTTCGGCGGCATCTTCCCGCCGATGGTCTACGGCTATGAAATGATGGTGCTGCTCGGCTATGCCGAAGACCATCCGCTACGCCGTGACTGCATGCGCGCGCTGAACAAGCTGATCGTGCATCGCGACGACGGCGTTTCGTACTGCCAGCCCTGCCTGTCGCCGGTGTGGGATACCGCATGGAGCCTGATGGCGCTGGAGCAGGCCCCCGCCTGCGCGCGCTCGGCCGATGCCATCGCCCGCGGATACGACTGGCTCACCGAGCGCCAGGTACTCGATCTGCCGGGAGACTGGACGCACAACGCGGCACCGCGCACGAAGCCGGGCGGCTGGGCGTTCCAGTATGCCAATCCGTACTATCCGGACGTCGACGATACGGCCGTGGTGCTCGCCATGCTGCATGCGCACGGAAGGCGTACCGGCCAGGCCGCACGCTTCAAGCCGCATGTCGATCGCGCGCTGGACTGGTCGATCGGCCTGCAATCGAAGAACGGCGGCTTTGGCGCGTTCGATGCCGATTGCGACCGCCAGTATCTCAACGCCATTCCGTTCGCCGATCACGGCGCGCTGCTTGACCCGCCGACCGAAGATGTCTCCGGCCGCGTGCTGCTGGCGCTGGGCGTGACCAACCGCGCGCAGGATGCCACCGTGCGCGAGCGCTGCATCGCCTACCTGCGCGAGACGCAGCAGCGCGACGGCAGTTGGTGGGGCCGCTGGGGCACCAACTATATCTATGGCACGTGGAGCGTGCTGGCCGGCCTGGCACTGGCGGGCATTGACCGCCAGCAGCCGATGGTGCGCAAGGCCGTCGACTGGCTGCGCGGCAAGCAGAACGCCGACGGCGGCTGGGGCGAGACCAACGACAGCTACCACCAGCCTGAGCTGGCCGGGACGCACGATGGCGGCAGCCTGGCCGAACAGACGGCGTGGGCATTGCTGGGGCAGCTGGCGCTCGGTGAAGCCGGATCGGACTCCGTGAAACGCGGTGTCGACTACCTGATCGGCACGCAGCGCGACGACGGCTTCTGGATGCATCCGTATCACAACGCACCCGGCTTCCCGCGCATCTTCCACCTGAAGTATCACGGCTACACGGCGTACTTTCCGCTGTGGGCATTGGGGCGCTACCGCCGGCTGACTGGCGGCAGCGCCCATCGCGTACCGGAGGTGGCCCAGGTGGATACGCGCGAGGCGTCCGTCACCGCCTAGGTCACCAGGTACTAGATAACCAAGGGAACGACGGAAGCCCTCCATCACCGCTCAGGCCGGCACCTGCGTGCCGGGCTCGTCATCCTTCGGCAACGGCGGCCTGGCCGCCGCCACGTGGCTGGCGAAGACCGGACGCAGCACCGTGAAGGCCAGGAACGCGGCGATCAGGTCCATCGTCGCCACGGTATAGAGCACGGTGGACCACGTACCGGTCGCTTCCATCATCAGGTTGCCGATGGGCACGAACAGCGCGCCGATGCCCTTGGCCGTGTACAGCACACCGTAGATCTTGCCGATGTGCTTGGTCCCGAACGCGTCGCCGGACAGCGCCGAGAACAGCGAATAGACTTCGCCCCAGGCCAGGAACACCACGCCGGACAGGATCAGGAACGCGTACGGGTTGCTGCCGAAGTAGCCCAGCGCGATGATGCCGATGCCTTCGAGCGAGAACGCGATCACCATGGTCTTCTCGCGGCCGATGTGGTCCGAGATCCAGCCGAACAGTGGGCGCGAGATACCGTTCATGATGCGATCCAGCATCAGCGCCAGCGGCAGCGCGGCCATGACGAAGAAATGCAGGTCGACCTTGAATTCCTTCACGCCGAGGTCCTTGGCGATGACGCCGAGCTGCGCCACTGCCATCATCCCGCCGGTAACCACGAGTACGAACATCACCAGCATCAGCCAGAACAGGCGCGTGCTCAAGGCCTCCTTGAGCGTGTAGTCGCGTGTCGACTGGACGATCTTCCGCGAGGCCCGGACCTGACCAGTCTGTGGTGCGCGCAGGAACCAGGCTGCGATAAAGGCCAGCGTGCCTTGCAGAATCCCGAAGAACAGGAAGGTGCTCTGGAAGCCGGACGATTCGATCATGGCCGCGATGGGCAGGATGGTGGCAGCCGACCCCGCGCCGTACCCACCCGCCGTCAGGCCAACTGCGAGTCCGCGCCGGTCCGGGAACCACTTGATCGCATTGTTGATACAGGTGGCGTAGATCGATCCCACCCCCAGGCCGCCCACCGCCGCGCCCATGTAGAAGCCCATCAGCGTGCTGGCCTGCGAATTGATGACCCAGGCGGCACCGATGAAGAGCGCGCCGAACGCCACCATCAGGCGTGGCCCGAACTTGTCGATGAAATACCCTTCGATCGGCGCCAGCCAGGTCTGCACGAGCACGAATATCGTAAATGCGATCTGGATATTGGCGCGTGACCAGCCGTAGGTTTCCTCGATTTCCGGCACGAATAGCGTCCACGCATACTGGATATTGGCGGTGGCAATCATGCAGATCACGCCGACCGCCAGCTGGATCCAGCGCCGGCTTTCCGGAATCTGTGAATTCGGGTACAGCGCTCCCGTCGATGATTGGCTCATTGCATGCTCCCTGAAATCGTCGGATCAGTATTATCGAAGAATGCTGACCGATGAATCCTGGTCATGCCTTTCCATCTGCGCGTGGTCGCGATCATTTTCGTGCCTCCTGTGCTGTTACTGTTTATTTCCCCGTTCTTGTCTGTCTTTCATTTTTCCTGCGTACAGCCGCCCGCCTGCATTTTTGCAACGCATGAATGTGGTCAGAAATCCAACGCTGGCCTTGATTTCCCGACGATTTAAGATCGACCATCCGTTTTTCGCCTTAACGCCTTGCCAATCAAAAGATTCACGAATGAATGACAATTCTGTAATGTTTCTCGCCATCCTCCATTAATTCTGCGGCGCGAATGGATACAAGGTATGTGATATATCAAGTTAGTCAAGATAAAGAAAGGAGAGGGTTTTCACCACCATCCATCTCCTATTCATTACTACCTCAAATGGAAAATGCAGATTTACGATGCGAGCGAATACATCGATTATGAAAAGGCAAAAAAAATGCCCGCAGGCTAGCACAGGCGGGCGGAGGCGTGATGCGTGACACCAACTCGCAACACGTAGCGTATTTATAGGTGAAGTTCTCGCGTTACATAACCGTTTTCAGGGTTTTCTCTAGATTCTTAACATTACAATTTTGTCAGAATAAGAAATAACCAGAAGATACCGATGACCGGATCCATCGCCGATCCTTGAAATCATCGTCATACCTGGCCGTTTCCCGATCCTCAGATCCGACGCGCCTGCGCCCGGAGCCCGTCGAACACGCGCTCCGCCACATCCGCGGGAAACGATGTCGGCAAGCGCGCCGTCGTGCGCGAGATCGCGGATTCAACGCCCTCTTTCAGCGCCACGAACATGGCGTCGAGCGCATCGGCGGGCAGCCCCACCCGGCGTGCCTGCTCGACCCAGTGCCGACGCATGATCTGGGCAATGCGATAGTGGTTCTGGCTGCCGCGCACGGCCATCGCCATGCGCGCCTTCTGTGGCGCGAGCTGGTTCGCGCCACCGCCCAGGATCGGATAGGCCGACAGCACGTCGTACAGTGGCGTCGACCAGTAGCGGCCGCCAGGCCCGATCGACAGGCTGAAGTTCTTCGCATGCCCATCCGTGGCGGCGAGCAGCCAGAACAGGATCTGTGCCTTGAAGAAATTGCCCCGGTCGTGCGCCGGCGTTTCGGAGCCGGCCAGTACCGCCATGATCTCGGCGATGCCGGGGCCGCCGTCGGCCTGGTACTTTGCCAGCGGCGAGATGCCCAGCGCCTGGCACAAGTCTTCCTGCGGCAACCGGATGATCCATTGGCCGTCCGGTGTCTGCCGACGGTCGAAGCGTTCCACTACAAGCACCTTCTGGTCTTCGAACGTGGCGATCTCGCAGTGCGCGATCGGCAGGCCGAAACTCTCGACCAGTTGCGCGCACAGCCATTCGTTCTCCACCGAAGTGCGCATGTCCGCGCGCATGTTGCCGACCAGGCCCAGCGGCAGCTTCAGGATGTGGGTGGTCGGCGTACTGCCCTTCGGCAGCAGCCACTGGCCGTCCTGACGCAACAGCGCGGTCTTTTCCTGTGCGCCGGCAATCGACAGCCGCAGGTCGCCATCGTCGTCGTGATGGCCCATCGCCGCGGGTCGCGTGGTATCGCGCAACAGCCTGGCGATGGCGGCTTCGTCGACCGGCGTGCCCTGGATCGTGTGCAGGTGCTCGGGCTCGCTGCCTTCGGGCAACAGTTGCAGCGCGCCGACGCAATCGCGGCCCAGCGCGGCCAGCAGGTCGAACGGACCGATGCCTTGCGTGCGATAGCGCTGCGCGAGCCGGCGACGGATCGCATCGCTGTCGGGTAGCAGGTTGTCGAAATAGTCGGTCACGACGCTGCCGCGATAAGGCGCGTTGTCCGAGCGGAACGGCAATGACAGCGACAGCGGCCGGCCCTGCGTGCTGGCCATCCAGTCGGCATCGTAGGTCAACGACTCGCCGTCGGCGCCCTGCTCCCAGGTGCCGGTGAAAAATCCATTCATCCAGACGCCAAGCCTGCGTCTCGCCGGACGTCTGCCCATTACCAGTCCCCCATTACCAGTCCTCGCCCTGATCGGTGCGCGGCTTGCCCGACGATCGGGCGGCCGTGGCACCCGCCGCAGCGCGCGGCGTGAGTGCCAGTTCCACTTCCAGTGCCTGCAGGACGGCCAGGATGCGGGCCATGCTGGCGCGCCCCGGGTTCGCTTCCAGGCGGGCATAGCTTTGCTGGCTGACGCCAAGCCGGGCCGCGAGTTCGGCCTGTGTCAGGCCGTGCGACTTGCGGAAGCCCTGCAGGACGGGGCGTAACTGGCTGAGGATGCGAATGGGATAGGCGGTGGCCATCGGGTGGGGTTCACAACGAATCGGTTGTAAAGTCTTTTTACTACGTATAGGCTGTATATTCAAGATACAACGGATAGGTTGTAAAACGGACTTACAACACATACGTTGTAAGTCCAGCCGGCCCGGACGTCTGCGGCGATCGGGCGTGTTACAGTCCCGCCCCAAGCCGTTCGCCCCTGCTGCCTGCCTGAAACGTGTTTGATTCGCGCCCGATTGCCCATGCCAGAGCGTCCCGAAGCCTCAGCCGCCAAGTCCCCGTCGATGAACGTCAAGACCGCCCTGCGCGTGATCGAGATCATCGAAACCTTCGCGCGCGAGCGGCGGGCGCTGTCGCTCTCCGAACTGGCCCGGCTGCTGTCGGTACCGGCGTCCAGCTGCCTCGCGCTGATCCGCACGCTGACTTCGCTCGGCTATCTCTATGAAACGGCGCGCCGCCAGGGCTACTACCCCACCGGGCGCCTGCTGGCCATGGCCCAGCAGATCGCGCGGCACGATCCGGTGCTCGATCGCGTGCACGGCACCATGAGCGAATTGCGCGATGCCACCGGCGAAACCGTTGTCATCGGCAAGCTCCACGAGGGCACGGCGGTGGTTTATCTGGACGTGCTCGAATCCCCGCATGCGATCCGCTATATCGCCACGGCCGGGGAACGCCGCGAGCTGCATGCGAATTCGATCGGCAAGGCACTGCTGGCCGTCATGGACGACGCGGAACGCGCCGCGCTGCTGACGCAACTGCCATTCCAGTCCTTCACACCGCGCACACTGACCACGCCCGCCACGCTGGAAGCGGACCTGCGCCAGTCGCGCGAACGCGGTGCCTATGTGAACCTGAGCGAGTCGATGCCCGATGTGGGCGCGCTGGCGTGGCCGGTACGGCTGTCCGGCGAGTGCTATGCGATCTCGATTGCGGGGCCGGTCTACCGGATCGAGCCGCATCTGGAACGCTACGCCGCGATCCTGCGCGCAGCCTGCGCGTCGCTGGAAAAGACCTGAGCGAAACCGCGCCGGAACTCAGTCGACGGTTTCGCGCGCGTGCAGGCGCCAGCCGGTAGCGTCCGGCAGATCGAGCCCGTCGACGGGCGCCGACGCAGCCAGTGCCAAAACCGCATCCTTGCGGCGCCAGGTCAGGCCATTGGCCCGGTCCAGCGGCGAAGGCAGGGCTTCCACCACATGCCCCATCATCGTCTGGAACAGATTGCCGCCATGGCACTTGATCCACGCTTCCTTGAGCGTCCAGAGCTGGAAGAAGGCCACCATGCGCGCGTCGTCGTCGCTGTCGGGCAACAGGTCGGGCAACGCGGCGCGCTCGGCTTCGGTGGTGGTGGCTTCGATCAGTGTGTCCAGGTGCCTGCGCGGCTGCAGTTCCTCGATATCGACGCCCACCGGCATGTCCGACACCGCGCACGCAAGATGATCGCCCGAATGGGCAATCGAGACGAATACGGGCAGGCCGACCGCGCCGCTGACATGCGTGGCCAATGGCGGCGCATCTTCCGCCGCCGACAACGCCCACTCCGACGCGTCACCCCCGAACGTCACGGACAGTAGCCGGCGCGCGAGCCAGCGGCCGGCCGCGAACTGCTCGGCGCGCTGCTGTGCCCGCATGGACGCCAGGCGCGCGAGTTCCTCCGCGGACATCCAGCGGCTCACGGGGGGCGCCATGGCGGCGAAGGCCATGACCGATCCGGTACGCAAGGCGAGCGGCATGACAGGTTGCGTCAATCTGAGGGCGGTGACGGTTGGTCGGTCCAGCGACGGAAGATCAGCGACGTGTTGATGCCGCCGAACGCGAAATTGTTGCTCATCACATACTCGACGTCGAGCCGACGCCCTGCCCCGACGATATGGTCCAGCGGTGCGCAGCGCGGATCCGGCCGGTCGAGGTTGAGCGTCGGCGCGAACCAGCCGTCCCGCATCATCTCGATCGTCATCCACGCTTCCAGCGCACCACAGGCCCCGAGCGTATGACCAAGATAGCTCTTGAGCGAGCTGATCGGTGTGCGATCGCCAAACACCGCGTGGGTGGCCTGCGCCTCGGCCAGGTCACCCTGCTCCGTGGCCGTGCCATGCGCGTTGATGTAGCCGATCCGCGCCGGCGCCAGCCCCGCATCGTCCAGTGCCATGCGCATGGCCTGCGCCATCGTCTCCGGCTGGGCCTGCGTCACGTGATTGCCATCGCTGTTGGTGCCGTAACCCACCAGTTCCGCCAGGATGCGCGCGCCGCGTGCCCGCGCGTGCTCCAGTTCCTCCAGCACCAGCGTGCCGGCGCCTTCGCCGAGCACCAGGCCGTCGCGCGCGGCATCGAACGGGCGCGGCGTGGTGGCGGGCGCGTCATTGCGCGTGCTGGCCGCAAACAGGGTGTCGAACACGGCCGCCTCCGTGGCATCGAGCTCTTCGGCGCCCCCCGCCAGCATGGCCACTTGCCGGCCCATCGCGATCGACTCGTACGCATAGCCGATGCCATGGCTGCCCGACGTGCAGGCGCTGGACGTGGTGAGGATCCGGCCGGTGATGCCGAAGAACAGTCCGATATTGACCGCCGTGGTGTGCGCCATCATGCGGATGTACGTGGTGGCGTTGATGCCGTCGGTGGTCCGGTCGCTCATCATGCGCGCGAAGTCCTGTGCCGCCGACGGTGTGCCGGTCGACGAGCCGTAGGCGATGCCCATCTGCCCGCCCGTGACCAGCGGATGGCCCGCCAGCCCCGCGTCGGCCAGCGCGGCCTCGCTCGCCAGCACAGCCATCTGCGAGACCCGGCCCATCGTACGCATCCGCTTGCGCGTGTAGTGCGGCGGCAGCGTGAATGGTGGCACCGGCGCGCCAAGCTGCGTATTGAGGCCGCTGATCTCGCCCCACGCATCCATGCGCACCACGGCATTGCGGCCGCTGGCCAGGCGCTCGCGCACCGTGCCCCAGTCATTGCCCAATGCACTGACGGCGCCCGCGCCCGTCACCACCACCCGCTTCATCCGAACATGCCCCCATTCACCGAAATGACTTGCCGCGTAATGTAACCGGCATCGGGAGACAGCAGGAAGGCAACCGTTGCGGCTACCTCATCCGGGGTACCCATGCGCCGGGCGGGAATGATCTTCAGCGCCTCTTCGCGCACGTGTTCGTCGACCATCTCGGTATCGATCAGGCCCGGCGCCACGCAGTTGACCGTGATCTGCCGCTTGGCCAACTCGATGGCCAGCGCCTTGGTGGCGCCGATGATGCCGGCCTTGGCCGCGCTGTAGTTGGTCTGGCCGCGGTTGCCGACGATCCCCGACGCCGACGACAGCGTTACGATGCGCCCGGGGCGCCGGCGCTGCACCATCGGCATCACCACGGGATTGAGCACGTTGTAGAACGCATCGAGGTTGGTGTGCACCACTTCGTCCCATTCCTCGCCGGTCATCGCCGGGAATGCCGCATCGCGCGCCAGCCCCGCATTGCAGACCACGCCGTAGTAGGCACCATGCTGGGCGATGTCGGCCAGCAGCACATCGGCGGTGGCATCGCGCTGGCTGACGTCGAACGACAGCACGCGCGCATTGCGCCCGAACGCACGTACGGCGTCGGCCACGGAATCGGCTTCGTCGTGGCGGGCACGGCAATGCACCACCACGTCGTAACCGTCACGCGCCAGCCGCAAGGCGATGGCGCGGCCAATGCCACGGGATGACCCCGTGACCAGCACTGTCTGGTTGGTCATGTCTGCTGTCCTTCGAGGAATGCCCGCGCATCGGCCGGCACAAATACGGATACCGTGGCACGGGCGACCTCCGTGCCGTCCTGCGCCAGCGTGCAGGCGAACATCGACAGGCCGTCGTCGCCCGCCATCTCCAGCTGCACGCGGATCGTGAGCACGCTGCCCACCGGAAATGCCGCCACGTCGCTGGCGTAGCGCCGCGCCCCCAGCAGAAAGCCCGGGCTGGGTGGCTGGCCCGCGCCGCGCGCCCGCATGCCGGCCCAGGCGGCGATGGTCTGGGCCATGTACTCGATGCCGATCCATGCAGGCATGCCGGCATCGTCCACGAACAGCTGGGTATTGCGCACGGTGGCGCGCGCCACGCCATGCGTGGCATCCGCCTCCAGCAACTCGTCGATCAGCCGCATCGCGCCCGCATGAGGCACGAGCTCGCTCACCGCCGGCAGCGGATGCCGTGGTTTCGATAACGGTCCGGTGCCGGGCATCTTTAGCCTTCTCCCATGACCAGCACGCAGTTGCTGCCGCCAAACGCGAACGAGTTGCTCATCACGTGCCGCACCGCGCGTCCGAGCGATTCGTCGACCCCCACCACATGCAGCGGCGCAATCTGCGGATCCCGGATGCCATCCCACCAGTGCGCCGGAAGCCGGCCGTGCGGGTTGTCCGTCAGCGTCAGGAACATGAGCGCCGCCTCCACCGCACCCGCGGCGCCCAGCGTATGCCCGGTCTGTGGCTTGGTCGAGCTGACCGGCACCGCCGTGCCGAACAGGTCCGCCACGGCGCGCGCCTCCATTGCGTCATTCTGTTCGGTGGCGGTGCCGTGCAGGTTCACGTAGTCGATATCGGCCGCACGCAGCCCCGCGCGCGACAATGCCTGCTGCATGGCAACGCGCGCACCCACGCCTTCGGGGTCTGGCGCGGACATGTGGTGCGCATCGGAAGTCTCCCCCCAGCCCGCCAGCCGCACGGGGCCCGCCTCCCGCGACATCAGGAACAGCGCCGCCCCTTCGCCCAGATTGATCCCCTGCCGATGCACCGACAGCGGATTGCAGCGCGTCGCGCTGACCGAATCGAGCGCGCGGAAGCCCGCGATCGTGAACGCGCAGAGCGTGTCGACGCCGCCCGCGATGGCGACATCGGCCAGCCCGTGTTCGAGCAGCCGTGCGGCGGCGCTCAACGCCTTCGCACTCGACGAGCACGCCGTGGAGATCGCATAGGCCGGCCCAGCAACACCGAGACGTCGTGCCAGGTAGCGGGACGGCGAATCGAGCTCCTGCTGGCTGTAGTGGAAGCCCGCAGGCCACGCCCCCGTTGTCGCGCGGACGCGTACCGCGAGTTCGCCCTCGTGGATGCCCGATGTGCTGGTGCCCAGCACGATCGCCACACGCGTCGGCCCCACGCGCGCGATGGCGGCATCGATGGCCGGGCGCAGCGGCGCCAGCGCACGTTCCAGCACGGCATTGTTGCGGCTGGCCTGCGACGTCGGCGTATCGGGTGGCAGGTCGGACACGTCGATCGCTTCGCGCAAGGCGCCCAGATGCAGCGGCGTGCCGGGCGTGTAGCGATCGGTGACTGCGCCGCCCGATGGTCCATCGGTGCGCCACAGCGCCGCACGCACGGCATCGTTGCCGCTGCCGAGCGCGCACAGCACGTTCATGTCGTGAAGGTAGACGGTCATTGCGTACCCCCGTTGTCGCGCAAGGTGCGGATGGTCAGCCGATAGCCGTCGCGCCGCTGCGTAAACAGCGTAGTGGTGGCATCGGGATAGCGAATCTCCGCCACCACCTCGTTGCCGGTTTCCAGGCGCCGTACACCGGGCTCCGATTCAACGCGCCAACCCGTCGGCAATGCGGCCTGGATCGCGGCTACGGGCCAGAGCGACAGCTGCATATCGCTGAGAATGCGTTCCGGTTTCAGCTCGGGCGGCGCCCACGGCGAACGGCTGACGCGAAGTTCCTGGCCGTCCCAGTCGATACGTGCCAGCACCTGGCCGCCGGCCATGGCCGCCAGCCGTGTATGGCTGGCGTCGGCCTCCAGCAGCGCCAGCATGTCGCGCGTCTGTTCGCCTTGTGGCGACGGATACGCGATAGTGATCTGCTGCTCCAGATTCAGCGTGCGCCCCAGCGATGCTGGCGACAGGCGCAACAACGGCGCCTCGGCCGGCTTTGGCGCAACGGTCGCGCAGCCGGACACGCCCACGGCCAGCATGCAGGTCAGCACACCGGCCACCATTGCAGAGGCAGGGGTCACGCGCTGCAAAACTGCTCCAGCACATTGAGGCGCCGCCGCGCATCGGCGACGAACGGATTGGAGGTATCCCATGCGTAGCCGGCCAGGATCGAGGAGATCATGCCGCGAATGTCCGCCGGGGCGTTCGGATGAAAGATCAGTTGCTGGAAGCGGCCTTCGTACCACGCCTCGACGAACACGCGGAAACAGTCGACACCGGCCTTCAGCGGCCTGGCGTACTCGGTCTCCCAGTCAACCTTCTCGCCCGCCAGCTGTCGCGCCAGACAGGCGGCAGCCAGGCTGGCCGACTTGAATGCGATCGTCACGCCGGACGAAAACACCGGATCGAGGAACTCGCCGGCATTGCCGAGCAACGCGTAGCCATTGCCCCACAGCGAACGGACGTTGGCCGAATAGCCGACGATCTGCCGCGCCGGCGTATCCCATTGCGCATCCTTGAGCAGCGCCGCCAGCCCCGGCTCCTCGTTGACGAGCGCACGCAGCTTCGTCATCTCGTCGCCGTCATAGCCATCGAGGAAGGCCTTCTCCGCCACCACGCCCTGCGAGCAGCGGCCATTGGAAAACGGAATGGTCCAGTACCAGACGTCGGCATGTTCGGGATGCACGCCCACGCGAATCTTGTTCCGGTCGAATGCGCCCACCGGAATGCCGTCGGCCACGTGCGTGAAGATGGCCGCGCGCACCGGAAAGTTCGAGGGCGACTCCAGGTCGAGCAGGCGCGGCAGGATGCGGCCAAAGCCCGAGGCGTCGAGCAGGAACTTCGCCTGCACGGCATACCGCTCGCCATCCTCGCCGCGCACCGTGACGACCGGTTGCGTCCCGCCGACGTCCACCGCTTCCACCACATGGCGGAAACGCACTTCGGCCCCCTGCTTCTGCGCTTCGCGAATCAGCACGTCGTCGAAGTGCGCGCGCTGCACCTGGTACGTCGTGCCCCATCCCGGCGAGAACTTGTCGCGGAAATCGAAATCGGTGTACTCATCGCCGCGCGCGAACGCGGCACCGTTCTTGTACTGGAAGCCGGCCTCGACCACCGCCTGCAGCATGCCGGCCTCTTCGATATAGGCCATGCTCTGCGGCAGCAGGCTTTCGCCAATCGAAAAGCGCGGGAAGGTTTCCTTCTCGATCACCAGCACGCCGATGCCCCGCTTGCGCAGCAGGCCTGCCGCCACCGAGCCGGCCGGCCCGGCGCCGATGATCAGTACTTCCGCTTGTTCCATCTTCATCAATGTCCACCTTGTGTGGTTGCGGGACCCGCCACCGGCCTGAACCATGGCGACAGAACCCAGACTGCGCCCACGCCTGACAGCATGGTCATGCCAAACGCGTGCAGCGCCGGCGTGGCGGAAAGCGCGAGTAGCCCGAATGCCAGCAGCGTGCTGGCGGCGCCTAGTACGATGGCCGTCCACGACACACCGTCGCCCGGATGTTCGAGCAGGAAGATGCCGTAGTCGACGCCCACGCCGAGCAGCAGCGCCAGCGCCAGCACCGAGAACAGTTGCAGCGGCACGTGCAGCCAGCCCAGCACGGCCACGCTGAACGCGGCGGCCAGCAGCGTCGGGGCCAGCGCACGCCAGCCGGACCGGCCGTAGCGCCACGCTAGCAGCAGGCCCACACCCGCCGCGCCCGCCAGCAGCAGCCAGCTCATCAGCACGCGGTAGTGGTGCAGCAACGATGAAATATCGGCGACGTGATCCACCCATTCGGCACCTGTCACGTGGCGCACCGTCGCGGCAATGCCGGGAATGGCGGCCGTATTGTCGAGCCCGCGCAGCAGCATCACGCTCGCGTATCCGTTGCCTTCCTTGCCCAGCCACAGGTGACGCAGCGTATCGGATACCGGATGGGCCAGCCACGCCTGCAACGTCAGCACCTCGTTGGCTGGCGGTGTGGCGGGCACGGCGATCGTGCCGCCCAGCGCTTTCGTCACGCGCTCGCGCACGGCCGACTCCTGCCGGTCGGCCAATACGGCATCGGCACGCTGCCGTGCCGCCGACGGCACCCAGTCGGAGATCGACAGGAGGCCATCGAGTTCATGCCGGCCGATCGCACCGGCCAGCGCGGCCTTCACCGCTTCCTCACGCGCCAGCACCTCGTCCGGCGTTGCCCCGCGCACCAGCACGAACTGGGCGGGACTCGGCGTACCGAGCAGGCGGCCCACGGTACGCTGGGCCTCGATCAACGCAGTGGGCGAGCTCTGCAGTTGCCGCACATCGTCGATCACCCGCACCTGCCACACGCCCCCCACGATGAACAGTGCCAGCGCTCCGAGTCCAACCCAGGTGCGGCGGTCATTGCGCACGCGCGGCCAGCGCGCCAGGCTGTCGGCCAGCCAGCTGGAGAGCCGGGTCTGGCGCGGCGTGCCGCGATCGAGCAGCGGAAACCAGAACACTACCGTCAGGAAGGCCGTGACCAGTCCCACGGCGGAGAACAAGGCCATCTGGCGCAGCCCCGGAAATGGCGCAATGCCCAGTGCGAGATAGGCCACCACGCTCGTCAGCAGTGCCAGCGCCATGCCCGGCAGCAGGAAGCGCATGACCGATGGCGGCGTGGCACGCGGCATCGCCTGGCGCGTAACGAAGTAGTGAATCCCGAAGTCTTCCGCCACACCGACCAGGCTTGCACCGAACACCAGCGTGATCAGATGCACGCGGTCGAAGACGATGGCCGTGGCGGAAATGGCCATGCCGGTGCCAATCAGCAGCGACAGGCCCACGAGCAGGATCGGCCGCAACGACCGGAATGCCATCCACACCAGCAGCAGCACGGCCGCGAGCGATCCCCAGCCGATCACATTCATCTCGCGGTTGGCTTGCGACGCGGCCGCCTCGGCATGAAGCGGGATACCTGCGGCAATCACGCGCACGCTGCCGTCGCCCTGCCGCGCGGCGGCTTCGGCCTGCTGGAGCAGGTCGCCATAGTCGGTGCTGCCATTGGCCGAGAAGGCCGACTTCGTGATGCGATAGGTCAGCAGCGCCCAGGACTTGCCATCGCCGGTCACGGTGGCCATGCCATCGCGCTCGCGCACACGCGTCACCGCCGCGCGTGCCAGCCACCAGTCCTGCCATAGGCCGATCGGGTCGGCGGCCCATTCCGTCAGTCGTGGACCCATCGAGAACTGATACAGACGCGCCAACGCCTGCTGTGCCAGCGTATCGGCGCTGGCCGATGCCAGTTGCTCGCGCTGGGCATCGGTCAGCATGCGGTCACGCCAGGGCCGGTAGAACGCCAGTGCCGCATCGAAATCGAAGGCGCCGAGTTTGTCTTCCGGCTTCAGCAGGCGGCTGTCCTGGGCGACCGCCGCGCGAAAGCGCTGCGCCCCGGCGTGTGTATGGGTCCAGTCGTCGCTGCCCACCAGCACGATGATTTCGCGCGATACCCCGTCCGTCAGCTGGCGCAGCACGCGGTCTGCCGTCGCCGTGCGTGCATTGCTCGGCAGCAGCGCCATGACGTCGGTATCGAGCCGCGATGCGCGCCAGAACTGCACCTGATGGACCACCAGCGCGATCACCAGCAGCAGCCAGGCCATGGCCAGCACGCGATCGCGCCGTGTGAGCCCGCCCTGCATGGTCAGTCCGCTGGCCCCATTACTCAAAACGCTGCTCCTCGGAGGGGTCCAGCTGCCTTGCCGCCACCGGGTGGATCATCCTGACCGCGGTGCTGTCGCCGCTGGCTTCCTCCAGTTTCACATCGCGTACGAATTGATCGCCCGACAGCTCGATGCGGGAAAACGCGCGGCGCATGCCGGCATCGGTTGGCGTCAGCGTCAGGGTCCAACCCTGCTTGCCGACGAGCTTGCCCGTGATATCGAAGCGCGACGACAGGTTGCGGAAATCGCCTCGCAGCATCGCGATCATCGATTCCCCCACCATGCGCATCGCGGGCTGCGCATCGGCCTGCATCTGCTGCTGGATCTTGCCATCGGCTCCGCGCATGACGAGCTTGTCGGGCGTCACCAGCAGGCTCGACGGCACTGGCTCGCGCGTGGTCCACATCACGCCGCGTCCGCGCACCACGACGAAATCGCCGCGCGATACCAGCGGATGGCTGAAGCCCGCCAGACGGCGCGTCTGCTCGAACTGTCCGCGGATCACCGGCGTGTCGGTCAGCCGCGCGGCCACCGCTGCCGGGAGATCCTCCGCACGAAGCGGCGAGGCCGCGAGGCAGCCCAGCGCGGCGATCAGGCGCAAGGCATCGCGTCGGATCATGTCGGCACTCCAAGTCGTTGCAACAGCGCGGGCGGGCTGACGTACTGCATTTCGTGCGTGGCCATGTCTACCGCCACCTGGATCGAATATCCCCGGGTCAGGCGCTGGCTGGTGGCCGCGTCACGCACCTCGTACGCGATCTTGAGCCGGTTCTCCCATTCCACGAACGTGGCACGCACGGTGATGGCCTGGCCATAACGCAGCGGACGCACGTACTTGACGCGCACATCGACGATGGGCCATGCGTAGCCCGATTCGCGCATCTGGGGGTAGTCGTAGTCGATCTGCTGCAACAGCGCGCAGCGCGCCAGTTCGAAATAACGCAGATAGTTGCCGTGCCAGACCACGTCCATCGGATCGAGGTCGTGGAAGGCGGGGCTCAGCGAGATTTCATGACTCAGGACGTTCGGCATGGCGCTCCCGTTCTGCCTGCGGCGGATCGAGCCGGTCGATACTGATCGGATCGTCGGCCCAGAAATCGTAGAAGTTGAACCAGTCATACGGCGAGCGCGCGACGAGGCCTTCGAGCCAGTGCGCGTAGCGCTCCGCCAGCGCCACCAGACGCGCTTCCCGTGTGGCACGCGGCAGCGTCACGCTACGCTCCAGTTCGGTGAAGCGAATCAGATGGCCCCGGCCGGCCCGCACGCACCCCATGGCGAACAGCGGGCACTTGAGCAGCGCGGCCAGCACGTAGGGGCCCACCGGCAGGCGTGCCGGCGCGCCCAGGAATGGCACGCGAACGGCCCGTCCCCCATGCGCTGGCGCACGGTCTCCCGCGATCGCCACGAACTCGCCCGCCTGCACGCGCGCGGCAAGCTCCAGCGCAGTGGCGGGAGAAATATCGTCGATCTGGTAGAGCTGCAGCATCGAATTCGGGTCCAGCCGCGCCAGGATGCGGTTGAAGCGCTCGGCGTGCGCGGTATGAACCAGGATGGTCAGCCGCAGGCCCTCGATGCGGCCGGCCATCGCGCGGCATAGCTCCAGGCAACCGACGTGCGCGGTCATGATGATGCCGCCCTGGCCGCTGGCAATCTGCCTGACCAGCACAGCGGCGCCCTCCTTCGTCACATGCTCGAAGTGGTAGCGCCCCCCGATCGCCAGCAGCTTGTCGAGAATGGTGTCGCCGAACGAGAACAGGTGGTGCAGCGAATGCCGCCACGTGGGTGCTGTGCCGATGGCGCCGGTTGCGGCCTCGAGGCGTCGCAGGTACGCGGCCGACGAGCGTCGTGCCAGCGGATAGGCCAGCCAGAAATACAGCACGACCGGCGCCATCACCACGCGGAACAGGAGTCGCCCGAACACGCGGTACAGCGCATAGAGCAGCCAGATGCCCCAGACGCACGTGGCCTCGCCGATCGTGCTCCAGTGCTGCGAGCGCGACGGTTCGTCCGGACCGCGCGAAGTGGGATGGACGACGCTCATGCTGGCTTCACCTTGCGCCACAGCAACGTGGGCATGCGCCAGAGCATGCCCAGGAACAGCCGGGAGAGCATGCCGGCCATCAGCATGTTGTCCTGCAACATTCGGAAATGCGACACGCCATCGCTCGGGTACGTGACGCGCGTGGGGACATTGATCACGGGCGAGCCGCGCCAGTACAACCGGACGATCACCTCCGTATCGAATTCCATGTGGTGGCCAAGGCGAATATCGCCCATCAGCGCCACGACGGCGTCTAGCGGATAGACGCGCAGCCCGCACATCGAGTCGCGGATGTCGAATGACAGCGTGATGAACCAGACCCAGACGTGGGTCAGGTAACGGAAATAGAAACGATGACGCGGCACCGTCTGGTCGTAGACGGGATTGCCCGTCACCACCGAGCGCGGGTTCGCCTGCGCGAGCGCCAGGAAACGGGGGATGTCGTCGGCGTTGTGCTGGCCATCAGCATCGATCTGCAGCACATGCGTGTAGCCCAGCCGCTCCGCGGTACGGAAGCCGGTCATCATTGCCGCGCCCTTGCCCTGGTTGCGCGGCAGGCGCTCCAGCAGCACGCGATCCGGGTGCGCGTCGGCAATCTCGCGCAGCACCTGCGCGCACGCCGGCCCGCTGCCGTCGTCGACCAGCAGGCACGGCCACGGATGCCGCAGGATCGCCTCGACCATGGCGCCAATGGCATGCTCGTGGTCGTAGACCGGAACCAGCACGATGGGACGAAACGCAGTGGTCATGAAACGGCGGGATGAAAAATGATCTTGCCGCTCGCATGCGAGCCGGCGTCGGAAGTGAATCGGAAACCCAGTGCGCACGCGGCCGGCTGCCAGGTCAGCGCGAGCCGGACCGTGGTGTCAGGCTGGATCACGGCCTGGAACTTGAGCGCATCGAGCCGTGCGAAGCGGTCACGCGCGGGAATGGCCAGTCGTTGTGGCGCCAGCGCCATCACCCAGTCCACCTGGGCGACACCTGGCACAATCGGCATGCCGGGGAAATGACCATCGAAAACGGACAGGTTGTCGGCAATATCGAGTTCGGCCTGCGCGGACGTGGCATCGGCATCGAGCCAGCGTACGGCCGGCAGGCTCTGGCGGAACAGCTCGCGCAGCATCGCCTCGGTGGTCTTGCCC
>FTBO01000053.1_pt1 | contig 19567 bp, 15 predicted proteins | sample 1639401 | NCBI WGS metagenome assembly FTBO01 (sample SAMEA3914864, study PRJEB12502) | metagenome | biome: forest; material: soil | place: USA | collected 2012-03-12 | depth 0.3 m | reverse complement strand
GACGTGACTCTCGGGCCGAATAGCAGCGATGCGGTCATCTGTCGTCGCACCGATATGTCAGCGCCCGGCTTCACCGGTGCTTACAGACCGAAAGATGGCCGGAAGGACATTATCGATCCGGATGCCACCTACGACATTTCCCCATCGATCGGCCCGAATATACCGCCGGCTTCGACACTGGAAGAGCTCATGCAGCAGCAGGAGGGAAAGCCGCCGCCGGCTCGCGAATCGTCAACCACACCGCGCGCCCTGTTTCCAACCATCAGTGTGTTTCCCAATAATGGGTATACAGAAAAGGTTAATACGCTGTTCCATCCAGCGTCCTACGCGGTATTTCGAGGGTTCAGTGGCAGTCCAATGGGCCGAGTCAGTTCAAGAATCCCGGTGCTAGGATGCAATTGGGGGTGGGAGGGGCCCGTCATCGACGACCCCCATGAGGTGAATGGCTTTGTCGGCTGCACTGCCGGGTTTCCAGGCGTAATCCGCACCACCATCGAAGCATGCGTTGGAGTCACATGCGCAAGGGGTGAAGGCTCCTTTGTGGTAGAGCCCTAGTTGCCTCGGAACCAGGGTGGCTTTTCTCCCCTACACCGGCATCTTCAACAGCGCCCCCTGGAACACCACCGGCCCGGTCGGGCCATCGGGATTGGGCGATCCGCCCGGTGGTTCCACGCTGACCGCCAGCGCGGGCACATTGGCGGGCAGCGCATCGAGCGGCAGGCGCAGTTCGCGCGCGTGGCCGATCACGCCGAGCGACTTCGGCTTGCCGCCCTCGGGCAGGGCCCACAGCTGCAGTGCCTGCTGATCGGTCAGCGGCAGGTTGTCGAGTCGCCGCACCACCAGCGCGCGGCCCTTGGCGTCCCAGCTGACCAGCATGGCCGGCTGTGCCTGCTGCGACTGCAGCAAGGCTACCACCACGCCCGGCGATGCCGGCGCGGTCTGCCAGCGCCCCAGATTGCCGACCACCGCCACCACGGCGACCATCGCAAACGCGGCCGTCGCCATGCGCCAGAACGCGGGCGCCTGCCACCAGCGCAGCCAGCCGCCCACCGATGTGGGGCGCCCCGCGCCGCGGGTCGGTGCCGTGGCGGGCTCCTCATCGTGAGCCTTCCAGCCGAGTCGGCGTTCGATGCCGCACCAGACCGCTTCCACGGGCACCGCCGGCGCGTGCAGTTCGCCCACACCGGCCAGACGGCTTTGCCATTGGCTGATAGCGGCGTGGACGGCGGGCTCCTGCCGCGCCAGCTGTTCCATGCGGCGCCGTGCGCCGCCGCGCAGCACGCCCAACGCGTATTGCGCCGCCATGCGGTCGAGCAGATCGGGATGGCGCGCGAGGTTCATGGTGCAGCCTCCAGGCAGGCGCGCAGACGCTCCAGTCCACGGCGAATCCACGACTTGATGGTGCCCAGCGGTGTGTGCATGCGTTCGGCCAGTTCCGAATGGCTGAGATCCTGCAGGTAGGCCAGCACGATGGCCTGGCGCTGGCCTTGTTCGAGCCGCTGCAGGCAGCGGTTCAGCGCACGCGCCTGCTGGCTGGCCTGCGCCAGTTCGGCGGGGCCGGCGGCATCGTCCGCGAGATCGGCCTCCGGCGCATCTTCTAGCGGCGTGGCCGACGCCAGGCGCGCGGCGGTTGTGCGGCGCAGCGCGTCCAGTGCGCGATTGCGCACGATGGTGGTCATCCACGTCATCGGCGCGGCCAGTTGCGGCCGGTAATCGCCGGCGTGATGCCAGATGCTGACAAAACTCTCTTGCACCACGTCCTCCGCCAAGTCGCGCTTACGGGTAATACGCAGCGCAAGGCCGAACAGTTTCGGCGCGGCCTGCTCGTAGATCTTCCGCAGCGCCTGGCGATCGCCAATGGCCACGCGCCCGAGCAGCGCTTCGAGCGGGTCTGGATCGTCCGGCTGCGGTGAGGGCAGGGCCACTTTGGGGCTCCATGCGAAGGGTGTTGCCCGATTATAGGCATCGCACTGCATCCAGCGGACAACAGGCTACGTATAAGCCGGTGACGCGGGCCATCCAGCCGCGTGCATCCATCGCCTGTCAAAGGAGGGTTCCCCATGAAAACCAAAGCTGACGTGTCCGTGCCGCTGGTCGGCGCTTCCCTGTCCGATGCCGAACTGGCGCCCAACCTGATGCGCCGCGGCTGGCTCAAGGCCCCCGGCGCCTTCGCGCTGGGCTCGCTGGCCGCCATTGCGCTGGGCGAAGCGATGCCCGCCTGGGGCCAGACGCATTCCGGCAGCACCAAAGATGACATCAACATCCTCAATACCGCGCTGGGCCTCGAATACCAGGCGATCGCCGCCTACCAGGTGGGCGCCGAAAGTGGCCTGCTGCAAAAGCCGGTGCTCGACACCGCCGTCAAGTTCCAGACCCACCACAAGGCGCATGCCCAGGTGCTGGCGGGCACAGTCGAGAAACTCGGCGGCACGCCGGTCAAGGCCAGGGCGGCCGGCGACTACAGCTTCCCGACCGCGCAACTGAAGACCCAGGCCGACGTGCTGCGCTTTGCCGCCGGGCTGGAGAAGGGCGCCACCGCCGCCTATCTGGGCGCGCTGCCGAACTTCTACAACCGCGAATTGAGCAAGGCCGCGGGCAGCATCCTGGGCGACGAAGCGATGCACTGGGCCGTGCTGCTCGGCGCGCTGGGCGAAGACCCGGTGCCGGGGGCGTTCGTGGGCTGATGCCAGACCGATCGCAGTGGTTCGTGGCGGCATGACGCGGCGCTGACTGCGCATGCCGTCGCACCGGCCGCGAGACAGGAACGGGAGCGCGGCTGGCTTGTGCCCGGGGCGTGGCCCCGGGCTGTTTTCTGTTTGAGGCGCGATCGGCCTATCGCGCGGCCGATGCCGATGGTGCAATCGGTGCCGCGACCGGCGCCGACGCAGGCACCGCCGCCACCGGCGGCGCGGCCACCGTTTTCTGCGACCATCCGCCGCCCAGCGCCTTGTACAGCTGCGCCCGGCTGGTCAGCCGCGCGAGCTGGATCGTCACGAGCGTCTTCTGCGCGTCATAGAGCTGCCGTTGTGCGTCGAAGACCGGGAAGTAGTCGTCCACGCCGTTCTTGAAACGCATCTCGGCCAGCCGCCGGGTTTCACCGACTTCCTTCTGCAGCGCTTCCTGCGCGGCGGTCTGACGGTCATAGGTGCCGCGCGCGGCCAGGCCGTCGGCCACTTCGCGGAACGCGCCCTGGATCGTGCGTTCGTACTCGGCCACGTTGATGTCCTTGCGCACCCGGGTCGCATCGAGCTGTGCCTGGTTGGCGCCCGCATTGAAGATCGGCAGCGTGACCTGTGGCGCGAATGCCCATGCCGCGCCGCCTGAGAAGAGTCCTGCCAGCGTGGTGCTGGCCAGGCCGACGCCTGCGGTCAGCGAGATCTGCGGGAAGAACGCCGCGCGCGCTGCGCCGATGCTGGCATTGGCAGCCTTGAGCCGATGCTCGGCCGCCATGATGTCCGGGCGTTGTTCGAGCAGCGCCGACGGCAGGCCGGCAGGCAGCTCCGCCACATAGGACGCATTGTCGAACGGCTGTGGCGCGGGCAGGTCGGCCGGCAGCGGGCCACCGATCAGCAACGCCAGCGCGTTCTCGTCCTGCGCCACCTGCCGCGTGTATCGCTCCAGGTCGACGCGGGCGGTTTCCACCTGCGTCTGCGTGCGATGCATGTCGATTTCCGCCATGCCACCTGCCTGCTTGCTGCGGCGGACCATCTCGGCGGCGTCCTGCTGCACCTTGAGCGTGTTCTGCGACAGCTGCAGCAGTTGCTGGTCGGCCTGCCACGTCAGGTAGGCGCTGGCGACTTCGCCGATCAGGCTGATCTGGGTACTGCGACGCACCTCCTCGATCGCGAGGTATTGCTCCAGCGCTTCATGCTTGAGGCTGCGCACGCGGCCGAAGACATCGAGCTCGAACGCACTGAAGCCCACGCCAGCGGCCCACGCATTGATGACGGAGTCCTGGCCCGGGGCGCGCAAGTCGCCAGTCAGGCGCGTGCTGCTGAAGCCCGCATTGGCATTGATGGCCGGAAACTGCGCGGCACGCTGGATGCGGTACTGGGCCCGCGCCTGGTCGATCGACAGCGTGGCCACGCGCAGGTCGCGGTTGTTCGCCAGGGCCAGTTCGATCAGCCTGCGTAGCCGCGCATCGGTGAAGAAATCCTCCCAGCCCAGTGCGGCAGCGGGGGCCTGCGCCTGTGCCGCGCCGGTGCCATTGGGGGTATTGGGCGCGTTGCCGCCCCGCGTTCTGTCGTAGGCGGCACCGGTTGGCCAGGCGTTGGGCGTCGGCGATGCCGGTCGTTCATAGGTCGGTTCCAGCGTGCAGGCAACCAGCGCCAGCGGCAGTAATGCCGCCGCGCTCCAGCGCGCGGCCACGGGGCGCGCCGGAAGAGATGGCCGGAAGTGAGTGGAGGAGGAGCGCATCGTTCTGGTTTTCCTGTGATGAATCAACCGGAGAAGGCGCGTCGCAGCAGTTGCACGAGGGCGGTGCCGGGCAAGGCGCGATGCGCGATGTTATGGGCAGGTTCGCTGAACAGCAGCCGGATCAGCCGGTGACGCACCGGCATGTCCGGATGCAGGGCGATGCCGATCAACTGGCCCCGCGTCCGTGCCACGCGACACGGCACCCAGCCCAATGGCGCGATCCAGAACGCCCCGACGGCGCCGGGCTCCACGGCACCCGCACCGTGCGCTTCCAGCGCCACGCCATTGCAAGACAGGTCGCGCGTCACGCCATCGACTTCGCGTGACACGCCATCCTTGCCATAGAACTGCAGTCGCGCCGCCGCGCGGTACGGAAAACGCTCTTCCTTGCGCGGACGTGGCAACTCGAAGCAGACCAGCAGCGACGCGAGGTAGAGCACCATCGACACCACGGTCCAGCTGATGTTGAAGGCGAGGCCCGGCGCTGCGCCGTCGGCCGCCACGGCGCGCGCCAGCCCCATGGCCGACAACACGAACAGCGCACCATACAGCGCGGCGAACTTGCCGTGCACAGTGAGCTTCGAACGGTCCAGCCCCTTGTTGGTGACCTTGAAGGGGCGCCCGAACGGTTTGAAGATCGCGCTGACCAGCGTGGCCGTCACGGCCATCGCCGCCACAATCTGCGTGACCTCCGTGAAGACCGGCATGGCCCGGGAATCCGTGATCCACATGCTGTAGGCCCAGTACAGCAGCAACGCCGGCACGCCATAGGCCAGGAATTGCATCGGTTCGCCATAGAGCGTCGGAACGTTGAAGAACCAGTAGAGCAGCGGGCCGGCCAGCAGCATCAGCGTGAAGGGCCGGCTCAGCCAGTGCAGCAGCCCGTGCACGTAGTGCAGGCGCTGGCGCAGCGTGTAGCCACGGCCGCGCAGCGGGCCGTCGGCGGTCAGCGCCACCTGGATCGTGCCCAGGCCCCAGCGGCTGCGCTGGCTGATGTATTCGGGCAGGCCTTCGGCGGACAGCCCCACGCTGAGCCGCTCGTTGAGCCAGCGCGTCACGTAGCCATGCGGCATCAGCCGGTAGGTCAAATGAATGTCCTCGGTCACGGTGCCCGTGGGAAAGCCGCCAATGCGGCCCAGCGCCTCACGGCGCACCACGAACGACGTGCCGATGCAGAACGCGGTGTCCCAGGCGTCCTTGGCGGGCTGCATCACGTCGAAGAACGCGCGCTGTTCATCCACCCAGCAGCCGGTCGAGCGCAGGTTGTACTGGATGGGGTCGGCGTTGTAGTAGAACTGGGGTGTCTGGACCACGCCCACGCTCGGATCGTCGAACAGGCCCAGCACGCGCAGCAGGATATTGCGGTTCGGCGCGAAGTCCGCATCGAGCACCATGATGTAAGGCGCGCCGCCGTCGATCCGCGCGCTGTGCTGCAGTCCGTTGTTCAGGTTGCCGGCCTTGGCGTGCGTGTTGTCGGGGCGGGTCACGTAGTGGACGCCGACCTGGACGCAGAACGCCTTGAGCCAGTCGCGGCGCGTGTCGTCGAGCACCCAGACGCGGAAATTCGGGTAGTCGATGGCCTTTGCCGCGACAATCGTCTTCTCCAGCACGTCGAGCCCCTCGTTATAGGTGGCGATGAAGATGTCCACGGTGGGCGCCTCGCGGTTGCCGCGCAGACGTGCTTCACCGGCATCGGCCTCGGCGCTGTGATCGGAGCGGCGTGTCAGCGTGACGATCGAAATCAGCGTATAGGCAATCGTCAGCGATTCGAAGCCGAAGAACGCGTATGACCAGAGGCTCGGGAATTCCAGGCGCCATTCGGGCAACGTCTGCGTCAGGCGCCAGGTGTAGTAGGCGGTCAGCAACGCGGCGGCCGCCAGGCCGAACAGCCAGCGATCCGCCGCGCGATGGCGATCGCCACGCAGGCAGAGCAGGGCGATCAGGAAAGCGCCCGCATTGATCTGGATAAGCATCCGGCTGTCGAGGAAGTCGGCAAACATCGTTACTCCTTGCGTGGCGTGACCGGCGTGCCAGCCGCTGTGCCTTCCATCGCACAGCGCGCGTCGAGGCAGCCACCGGGCTGGAACGGATTCCACCCGGCGGCGGCCAGCACGGCCCAGGCCGTGGCACCCAGATGGGGCAGATGGAAGTAGTAGAAATCGTCGGTCTTCGAATCGGGGCCGATCTGCAGGCCGGTGCGGATACGCGGCTCGGGCGTGGCGAACAGCAGGCCCGATGGCGCACGCTGTGCGTTCAATAGCGGCCACAGCGGCCGGGCGTCAGCATCCCGGCCGCTGGCACGCAGCACGAGCGCGGCCTGGCCCGTGCCTTCGGTCCAGATCCCGTCGGGATTGGCATTGAAACCATAGCCGCCCTGGATGCCGTGTCGGGTGCGCGTCCAGTCGAGCGCGCGCTGCCAGTGGCCTGCGGCATCGGGCATCGCGATCAGCGGCCACAGCGAAGCATCGAGCGCCGACGGGCCGCCGTTCAGCGTGCGTCCGTCATCGCGCGTGCCAATCGCGAAACGGCCTTCGCCCGGTTGCCACATGGCTTCGACAAAGCGCCGCGCGCGATCCGCACCAGTACGCCAGCGCGGATCGCCGTCATAGTGCGACAGCCAGCGGAATGCCGCGTAGGCGTCCACGTTGTGTTCGGTGGACTTCCACCCCTGGCGCTGCGGCGACGGCTCATGCCCGAAATATCCGCCGATGAACGCGGCGGGCGCTTCGCTGCCGTACGTTTCCTTGTCGATCCAGGCCATCAGCGTCCTGGCGGCGTCGAGATAACGCGGCGTGCGCGTGGCATCGTAGACGGCCAGCAGCAGCAACGCGGCCCAGGCCACGTTGCCGGTGGCCGTGCCCACCTGGTAGCGATCTTCGAACCAGCGCTTGGCCTTGTCGTCCCACCATCCCGGCAACGGCACGGGACCATCCGGCATCGCGCCGGCGCGATAGGCATTGCGCAGCCGTCCGTCGTGATAGTGCCGGTCGCGCGTGACACCGGCCACCACACCATCGGCAATGCGGCGTGCGGCAGTGCGCTGGCCGCACGCGAGCAGTGCAATGCCGGCCAGCGCGTTGTCATAGACGAAGGCTGAATCCTTGAGCGGGCCCGGAAGCGGCTCGCCACCGGGCGCGGGCTCATAGCTGGCCAGCAGCGCCGGACCGTTGCCAGGCACCCCGGCCATGCGGCCTGCGAGCGTCTGGCAGCCGCCGTCCCGTACCTGTTCGCGTACCTGCTCGCGCACCTGCTCGCGCGGATCGGCTGGTGCGGCGGACAGCGCTGCTGGTACGGCCAGCACGGCCATCGTCAATCCATCGAGCAACCGCTTGCGCGCGGTCAGATTTCGCTTTCGTGTGTTGCCGGTGGGGTGACGCTGCACGGTTGTCTCCTTCCTGCGGGCGTTGGAAAAATGACTGGACGATCGGCTCCGATCAGATCAAGCGGCGGAACCATGGGCGATCGAGGCTGACCTTGGCCCAGTGGCCGAGTGCGCAACGGTCCGTCTTGCCTGCTCCGGGCAGGTCAGGCAGCGACTTGTCGAGCTTGGCGATCAGGTAGATCTCGTTCTTTTCGATCGGAGGGAAGGGGACGAAATAGCGCGCCTGATCGCCATCAGGCGCGCGCGGCAGAATCTCCGCCACCTTGCCCGGCTGCGGCGTCGCCACGCCGTCGACCAGCACCGTGACTTTCGCGCCGGGCAGCAGGTCCTTGCTCAGGCTGCGCGGAAACACGGCCACGACGCTGGGCTGCGCACAGTTGGTAGCGCGCATGAGCGTGGCGCCGGCCGCGACGCGCGTGCCTGGTGGCGTCAGCACGTCTTCCACGACGCCGCCCGCATACGCCTTGATGTCGAGATTCGACACGCGCTCCAGACGCTGCTGTTCGGCGGCGACGAGCCTGCCGACTTCGGCGCCATACTCCTCCAGTTGCTTGATCTCGGCCTGCAGTTGCACGATCTCGGCCTTGAGCTCGTCCTGGCGCTGCGCCAACGCGCCCACGGCACCATCGGTGCTCGAGTTGTAGACCTTGCTGCGCGACGCTTCGCTGGTGTTGCGCGCACCATCGAGCTCGGCCCGGATCGCATCGCGCGAGCCGGACAGCACGGTCAGCTGGTTGCGCGAGGCATCGGTGTAGGCCTGGCTGACGGCGCCGGCCCATTGCATCGCCTGATTGCGATTGACCACATCCTGTTGCGCGTCGATCTGCTGTGTGGCCACCGCCAGCCGCGCTTCGATGCCACGGATCTTCGAGGCATGCTCGCGCTGCGCCGCGGACTGGTAGCGCTTGACGTCGCTATCGGTGGAAGCGAGCCGTGCCTGATCGCCTTCGAGCTTCGACTTCGCCGCTTCCAGTCGCTTCTGGTTGTCGAGCTGCTTGCCGGTCAGTTCCACCAGCAGCGCGCGATCCATATTCGGGTTCTGTAGCGACATCAGGGACTGGCCTGGCCTGAACGCCGCCCCCACCGGCACCAGCTGCTGCGTGATCGTGCCTTCGACGGGGGTGGTGATCAGGCTGACTGGACTGTTGACGATGGCACGCTCCGACGAGCGTGTGAAGATGTACGGGAACATCACCGACAGGATGACCCAGATGATGAACGCGACCATGCCGTAGCTGGCCACGCGCGGCATGACCTGCCACACCGGCCGCAGACTCAGGGTGCCGCCGCGCCGCGCCAGCGCATCGTGTGGCGGCGAGGGTTGTGATGGCCGCGTTGGCGGTAGCCGTGTCGGCACGGCCGGCTTTGGGTCGGCTTGATGGCCGGCTGAGTGGTCGGTCTTCCTGTCCATGCGAACTCCCGCATAAAAGGTGGCCCTCCACGGTCGACGAGGTCGACCGTGGTTGTTCTTCTTGCAGACAACTGCCCTCCGCGAGCGGATTGGTCCGCTCGGTGTGCAGTGTCACGTCCCCAAACAATTTCTTATCCGCCGTGTCTCCGGGCCGTCGCTACGCCGCCGGAACAGGCTTGAGGATCGTGTGAGCCGATCCGTTGAGTTGTTCGCATGCGCAAGCCGCGAGGGCCAGCCATGCAAACGGGTACTGCGAAGGCGCACGCGCCATGGGAACCCACGACGCGACATCGCACGCATGATGCGATGCAGCGCGGGAGTGTTTCAAAGTTAGACAGTTTGCTCGACGCTTGCTGTAAGAAGATGTAAGGGCTGTATATCGGGCCACTTATATCCGCGCGCGTGTTGACGCGAGGCAACGCCGTCATGTATTGAGCCGCTGATTTAAAAGGGCTGCGCGTTAATGCGCGATTAAGCTTTTGCACTCTTGACGGCCGCGTTCAGTCTGCAAGCCGATGCAAGCGCGTGATCAGGACTAGGGCTCGCTGATCATCAGGATGATTTGAAGAAGTTTCTTGTCGTAATAGCGCCGGAAGATCGTCAGCCTTGCACGATCGCACGCCAGCTGCCCGGTTGCGTCGCACGCGCTTTGGCTTTTGTTTGGGGAACGTGGGCAACTTTCGGCGCCCAGGCAGGAGGTCGACAGAGGAATACTGCTTCCCGCATCACCGGCGTGCACCTCAAGGACGTAGCCTGACGGAGTTCCGACAACCGGATAGGGGCTTCCGTTGCGACGATCATTGTCATAGTCGCGGCGATAGGCGGGATTCGGCATCATGCGGGGCGCCCAGAACTGGGGCAAAAACAGCTGGCCGCTTGCGTAGTAGCGTTGGAGATCGCTGCCTGTCAGCGCCGCATGCAGGATGATTCGGTCGACGCCGAATCCATGCAGCGCCACCACCTCATTCATCCCCGCATAGTCCGAGAGGAGGCACTGAATGCGGGCCCGCCTTTGCATGTCCTGGGTTTCCTGATCGCGGGCGTGGATCAGCGATGCCGTGACATCGTAGAAATTCGCAGCCGGCCGAATCACATAAATGTAGGTGCGGAATGCCGGATCGAAGGACGCCTCGGAGTTCGGCCGCGCCAGCGAGGCGGCGTGCTCGACCACCTGGCGCAATGCAAGGCTGGTGGAAACAAAGGCACTGCCTTCCGTGCTGACCGACTCACCTTCGAAGTGGTGGAGCAGATCGGCATCCCCTCCGGATTGGCCACCCCATGGCCACATCCCTCCGGCTGCCGTGATTTCCGAGAGCGATCGCGCGTCCGCCCGGAACACGGTGATGGCATATGCGCCCCCATTGTGGATAAGGAACAGCACGATCCACACGACGATCCGTGTCATTGGCTTCATGGCGATTCTCCCGCGAGCGGTTGTCAGTCGCGCCAGCCTAGTGGCAGGGATGTCGTCATGCCTATCTAAGGAGTTCGATTTTCCCCCGGCGCGAACGCCAACTGGGCGGGGCCGCCACGACGGATTTTGCTGCGCAGCACAGTCGCATTGCGATAAGTTTTCTTATCGCAATGAGCTGATGTGAGTGCTAAACTGCAGCCCATGAAAATGAGCCAGCATCCGAGTCCTTTCACCTTTCCCGATGCCGCCGCGCTGGCGACGCTGCGCGCCTGGCATGCGGGCTTGTCCACGCGTGCCGCAGTGGCGCAGTACCTCGATGACGAGCGGGCGCACGGGCAGTCCTCGCGCGGCATCCTGGGTGGCATTCGGCGCCAGCTGGCGGCCTATGCGCGCTACCGGATGCGCGAGGATCTCGCGGTGCTGTTCGAATTCGCTGCGGCGGATCGTCCCCGGCAGGGCAGGGCGGCCGACCAGGCCATGGAAACCCTGCGCAATCTGCCGCCGCCGATGCCGGTCATTTCCGACGATATCGGCTTGTGGCTGGCACCGTCCGCTGTGGCGGCGCTGCGCGCGCAGGACATTCACACGCTGGCCGACCTGACCGTGCGCATCCCGCGTCGCCGACAGTGGTGGGCCACGATCCCCGGGCTTGGCGTCAGTGGTGCACGTCGCATCGAGTCGTTTTTCGCCGCGCATCCTGAACTGACTGCACGCGCCCGCGCGCTGATTGCCGCCGAGCCGCGCGGCATGATCGTGCCGTGGGAGCAGATGGGACGCCTGCCGCATGAAATGGATGGCTCGCAGGGCCAGTTCCGCGCGCCGCGCGAAACCTGTTCGCTCAATGCCGATAACGACTACGCCGCAGTGCAGGCCTGGCTGGCGCTGCATGAGTCGCCATCCACGCAGCGCGCGTATCGCAAGGAGGCCGAACGGCTGATCCTCTGGGCGCTTATCGAGCGGGGCCGGCCGCTGTCGTCGCTGACGACCGAGGACGCTACCGCCTATCGCAACTTCCTGCGCCAGCCCATGCCGCGGGAACGCTGGGTGGGCCCGGCCCGCCCGCGCAGCGCGCCGGACTGGAAGCCGTTCACCGATGGGCTCTCGCCGCGGTCCGCCGCCTATACGCTACAGGTGCTCGGCGCGCTGTTCCGCTGGCTGGGGCAGCAGCGCTATGTGCTGGCCAATCCGTTCGCGGGGCTCAAGGTGCGTGGTGGCAGCAAGACGGCCGCGCTCGACGTATCGCATGCATTCTCGGAGGGCGAATGGATGCTGACCCGCAGCATCGCCAACGGCCTGGAGTATTCGGGCGGCTGGGAAGCGCCGGCAGCGCAGCGGTTGCGCTTCATCCTCGATTTCACGTATGCCACCGGACTGCGCGCCAGCGAGCTGGTAGGCGCGACGCTGCGCAATATCGAAACCGACGTGCACGGTGACCATTGGCTTCATCTGGTGGGCAAGGGCGCCAAGGCGGGCAGGGTGGCGCTGCCGCCGCTGGCGCGCAATGCACTGGATCGCTATCTGGTGGAGCGCGGCTTGCCGGTCACGCGCGCGCATTGGGAGCCGGGCACGCCGATCGTCGGCAACCTGGGCCCCGACGAAAGCGGCGGGATCACGGGCGCGCGCCTGTGGATGGTCATCAAGCGGTTCTTTACGGCCGTGGCCGATCAGCTCGAAGCCGAGCGGCCTGCCACTGCGGAGAAACTGCGCAAGGCCAGCCCGCACTGGCTACGCCATACGCATGCCACGCACGCGCTGGCACGTGGCGCGGAGCTGACCACCGTGCGCGACAACCTGCGCCACGCGTCGGTATCCACCACGTCGCTCTACCTGCATGGCGACAGCATCAAGCGGGCACGCCAGATGGAAGACGCGTTCAGCTGATCAACGGGTCGAACCGATGGTGCCGGTTGCCAGCGCCAATGTCGCCGCCGCGGCCAGCGCGGCGCTGTAGGCATCGGCTGACGCGTTGCGCGCCAGCAGCAACTGGTTCTGGGCCAGATTGGCCTCGATCACCGAACCCACGCCCTTGCGGTACGCGGCAAACGCCGCGTCATAGGTGGTCTGTGCGGCCGTGGCCAACTCCCGGGCGGCGTCGTAGGCCGCGAGGCTCGATTCCAGCGTGCTCTGGCTGACGACGACCTGTCGTACCGATTCTTCCTTGGCGCGCGTGAGCTTGGCCGATGCACTGTCCGCGTCATTGCGCGCCTGCGCCAGTACCGCCGAGCGCAGGCCGCCATCGTAGATCGGCACCGTTACGCCCAGGAATACGCTGTTGCCGTAGCGATAGCCGTTGAGGTTGACCGTGGGCGGCTGCTGGCCCACCGATGGGATCGCCGTGATGGCCGAGCCGCCCGACGCATACGATGCAAACGCCGACATGAACACCTTCGGCAGGAAGGCCGCCTCGGCGGACTTCACCCGGGCCAGGTTGGCGCGCTCCACCGCATACGCGCCCAGCACATCGGGACGCTGCGCGATCGCTGCTTCCACGATTTGCTCGACCGAACTGCGCAAGGCCGGCGATAGCGGGCGCACGGGCATATCGGCAATGCGCGGCTTCGATAGTGGCGAAATGCCGATGGCGGTGACCAGTGCCAGGTACGCGTCGGTTTCCGCGCCTTGCGCCTGCACCTTGGCCAGATTGGTCTGGGCGCGGTTCTGCGTGGCCTGGGCGACTTCCACCACGGTGCCGATGCCGCGCGCGTAGCGGGCCTGGGCCGCCGCCATCACCGCATCGGCATTGATCAGCGCCTGATCGACCGTGCCGGAGCGCGACCGCGCCGCCTGATAGCGATAGAACGCGACGCTGACCTCATGGATGATGCGCTGGTGCACGGCCGTAAACGCGATGTTCGCGGCGACCGTGGCTTGCTCCGTCGCCTCCACGATGCCGGCACGCTCGCCGAAATCGAACAGCAGCCATTGCAGCGACAGTACCGACACGGCGCCATGGTGCGAGACATCGGAACCCGTCTGGCCCAGCGGAGTCGACGAGGAGAGATGTCCATTCTGATAGCCGCCCAGCGCGGCGGCGGAAATCTGCGGCAGATAGCTGCTGCGCGCGATCCCTGCAGCGAGCGCGGCATTACGTGCGTCGTTCCACGCGATGCGGGTCAGCGGGTTGGCCGATTCGGCCATGTCGATCAGCTCGGGCAGCGTATAGGCATGACTCGGATCGAGCATGGGCGGCGGTGGCGCCAGGCTGGCCAGCGCGGTGTTCGCCGGCAACGCGTAGTCGGACGGCTGATTCTCCGCCACGGGCCGGCTGGCCGCGCCGGCCACGATCTCACCGGAAGACGTGGTCTGCGGCTGCCACGGCCGGTCTGGTTGTGGCGGCGCGAGATCGAGCGCCGACGTGGCGCAACCCGCGAGGGTTAGCGCCGCAAGCATGAACGGGAGCGCCAGCGAATCAGGTTTGCGCATGGGAAGAAGGAGGTGTGCCTGCTGCATCGCGCGACGATTCGGTCGACGTTTGGGGCAAATCTTCTGCCAACTGTTTGTCGACGAGCGCCAGCAAGGCATCGCGTGCGGGGGAGTCTTCGCGTGAATCCGTCCGGGCTGTCGCCGCGTTCGGGGCGGTGTTCGGAGCGGATGAAGCAGCCGGGGCCGGCCCGACCACATCGTCGGCCTTCAACGCCTGAAGCCGCGCCGCCACGTCGGGATCGCCAGGAAACCGCTCGGCCAGCAGGAAAAGAGGGCCCGCGATCGTATCGAGCGTGCCGAGGCGCCGCCGATGATCGTCGACCCAGGATCGCGCCGGCCCCACCGAGGCAGGCTCGTAGCGCGCCAGGATCAGATCCTGCGCGATGGTGCCCTGCAGGCCGAGCGCCACCGCAGCGTGTTGGCGGCGCGCTTGCGTCAGCGGTGCCTGAAGCAGCTGGTGCCAATGGCTCACCAGCGATGCCAGCGCGGCCTCGATGCGTCCGGCGATGCTGACCGGCCAGATCCGCGTGAACACCAGATACACGACCACATTGCCAAGCAGAATGCCGATGGAGCGATCGCGCGCAATGGTCAGATCGAACCCCGGTGCCGGGCCCTGGATCACGCAGAGATAGAACGCGAACGCGATCTGGAAGCCGGCATAGGCAATCCGCGGCGACCCCTGCGCGACCCACGCCGACAGCCACGTTCCCACGAAGACCAGCACCACGAGGCCAGCTACCGAAGACAGCGCCGGCACCACATACACGATGGCTGCGGTACCCACCACGGCACCGATCAGGCACCCGGCCAGCCGCAGCGTGAGCTTTTCGAGCGATTCCGCCGCGGTGCCTAGCGACACCAGATAGCACGTGATAAAGCACGTGTGAATGCCGGGCCAGTTCAGTTGCTGATAGAGCAGATAGCAGAACATCGCCGCGCCAGTGGTCTTCAGCGCGTAGTGGATATGGGCACGGTTGGTAAAGGCATCGGCATCGAGAAAGCCACCGGACTTCTGCGGCGGTGGCGCGGCGGGCGCCGATGCGGTGTCGTCCGGCTCCGCGTAGTGTTCGATCGCGTGGCGCAGTTCCTGCCTGACCGACTGCTGAACCGGTGGCAATTCGGCATCGGGCAGGGACAGCGTGATCTCCACCGGATAGCCGCCCGCTGCGAGCATGCGGGCCATGGCGTCAAGCGTATCGGCAATCGGCTCGGCCTGCGCGGCCGGCAACCGCGCGCCCGGTTGCCGGCAGGCAACGTCGGTGGCCATCAGGATCGCCATGGTCGAGGCCGAGGCCTGACGCAGCGCCACGACGTCTGCCGCATTCGCGCTGCCCTCGAACTTCGCCAGCTTCAGCCAACCCGCCACGGGCTGCACGCCATCACGCAATACCGTACCGAGCGCGATGCCATCCGACGCTGGATCGCGCAGGCTCTGCGCCGCCACGCGCAGGCAATGGGCCAGCCGATCGCCGGCCAGCCGGCGGGGCGACGGCCCCAGGACCAGATTGACCACGATGTTCGCGCCAATCGGAATCGCCACCATCAGCCAGGCATAGAGCAGGGCGCGCGTGGCAAGCTCGCCGGCGGGCGCGAGGCCGAGTTCGTCGAGGCCGAAGCCGACGATCATCGCCACGATGGCGCCCACGGGGCGAAGCTTGCTGGCCGATGTGAGGAACAGCAGGGCGGCGGACACCACGGCCATGCATGCGACGCGCAGCATCGGATTGTCGAGCGTGAAGCCAGCCAGCACGATCACCAGTCCGATGATGAGACTGATCAGGATCAGCATGGCCGCGCTCATCACGATGCTGCTGGTGCGATCGGCCCGGTTGATGAAGAAGACGACATACGCGGAAATAGCCGCTTCCGGCGTGCCATAGATCGCCGTGATGAGCGCCGTCAGCGTGCAGGCGACCGCAATGCGCGTGGTCCCCGCCGTGCGCCCCGGAAACGGCGCCAGCAGCGCGCCGATGTCGGCGACGCCGAGGCGCAACCGCTCAGCGGCAGGAGGCGCCATGCCGGACCTCGACCGTTGCACTGGCACCAACCCGGGCCAACGCCTCGGGCGGCTCTTCCAGCTTGATGCGCACCGGGAAGCGGCGCGCCACCCGCACCCAGTTCACCGACGCCTGCACGTAAGGCAGCGAGCGCGGCAAGTTGATCCGGTCAGTGTCCGTGATGCCCACGCCAATCCCTTGCACGGTGCCACGGATGGCCTGGCGCCGGTCGATCATCGAATAGACCGTGGCACAGTCGCCGATGCGGACGTTGGCGAGCTGGGTTTCGCGGAAATTTGCCACCGCAAACCACTCGCCGGTATGCACGAGCACGAACAGCGACTGGTTGGGAAGGACGACTTCGCCCGACAATACCGTCAGGCCACTCACGCGGCCTTCGTGCGGGGCGCGCACCACGGTATCGTCCAGCGCGCGCTGTGCAATGGCCAGTGCGGCCTCGCGCGCGTGGACGGTGGCCACGGCGTCGGCCTCATTGCCCACGGCCTGCGCCGTCGTGGTGCGCTGCACCTGCGCCTGCTTCAGCGACACCGCCGCGTCGCGCTTCGCCGTTTCGGCCTGGTCCAGCTGCTGCTTCGGCACATAGCCATCGGCGGCCAGTGGCCGCAGCCGTTCCACGGTACGCGTGGCCAGCGCGTAATTCTGCGTGGCGCGGTCGATCTGGTCGGATGCCACCGACGCCGTGCCACGCTCCGTACCGATGGCCCGGCGTCGTGTGCCCAGCATGGCCTGGGCGAGTTCCAGGTCGGCCTGGGCCTGGGCCACGGTCAGGCGATAGGGCACGGGATCGATTTCGAACAGGACGTCGCCTTTCGCAACGTGCTGGTTCTCGGCGACCAGGATCCGCGCGATGCGACCGCCGACGGGCGAGGCCACGTGCACCAGATCGGCGTCGAGCGATGCATCGTCGGACGATGGGAAACGGACCGTACGCTGATAGGCGTATATTGAAAGCAGAACAGCGAGCAGGACAATCACGAGGGCCGTCAGCTTCCCGCGCAGCGGTCCACGGTGGACGCCAGCCATTTTCATAGGATGTGCCCCGTACCGATTAACCAGACGATTTCGGCAATCATCAGGCCGATCGCGGTGTTGACCAGCAACTGGAAACCGACGGTTTCCGCCCAGCCGGTGGCGACAAATACGCGCCAGGCAATGATCGCGCCCGCAATACCAGCCAGTGCGCTCAGCAGCCAGAGCGGGAAATATGCTCCGAACAGTCCAAAAGATGGGGCGCCGGCACAACCATAAAGCGAAGCGGTGAGGCAACCGACCAATGCGACGAGCGCAAGCGAGCGTGCCATGGAATAGGGGGGCGATATGGGTTCACGCAATATAACAGCGCCCATTCCGGATTGTCCAAGGGACGAAGTAAATTTAGGGTAGTGACTGGATGGGCGGGTGTAAAAAGGGGGAAACCGATGCGCAGGGAAGTACAGGCCGACGATATCGAGCTGGGCATCCCTTTGAAATCGACCCTGGTCGATGAACTGGGCTTTCCGGTGGCCGATGAGGGAACGGTGTTCCGTTCCGCCGAGGAACGAACGCTTGCGCTGCAGGGCGGGCGCTGTTTCTGGGCCGAGGATATGGGGACGCTGCGGGCGCCCCTGCGCGCCGACGCACCCGGCGCGCAATGGCATGACCGCTACGGACTGACCGTCGGCACGCTGCTGCACGTCAAGCGGCCGGGCGATACCAACCGGGCAGCGGTCAGTCGCCTGATCGGATTCAATGCCGATGCCGCATTCATCGACTGGCCCAGCCTGTGTGGCAGCGCCGCAGAGATCGACGACGGCGAAACCGTGCTGTTTCGTGGATTCTCGGGGACCAGCATCCACAGTTTCTCTGCACGCGTCGAGGCCACGTCGCGCACGCCATTCCCATACTGGATGCTCGGCGACATCCAACACCTGGAGGCGCGCGAAATGCGCGGCAGCATCCGGGTCCCCGTGCGCCTGGTCGGCTCGTTGTCACTGGCCGATGATCCGGGATCGCCGCAAACCGTGTTGATCACCGACCTGAGCCTGGGCGGCGCGTCCATTTCCACTGCATCGACCCAGTTGGGCACGCCCGGCCTGCAGGTGCGGCTCGATTTCACGCTGCGCGCCGCAGGATTGAAATCGAAGTTCTCGGTGGACGGCTGGACCCGCGAGGATCCCGACGCCGACGCCGACGCGACCGAACCGTTCCATCACGTGGGCGTCGCGTTTGACACATACGGCGAGCGCGAAGCCTTGCTGCTGCATTCGTTCATCCACGAGCAGCTGCTGGAGAGCGCAACGATGCGGCCGGGGAAGACGGCCTGATCGACGCGATGGTGGCCGGTTCGGCGCCCCCGTGCGGCGTGGGGCCTTGCAGCCATATCAACCCGCGCGACACCGGTAGCCCGCCATGGGCCTCGAAGGCCCCGCGCCAGGCCTCGTTTTCAACGCACCACGGCTGTGCCAGAATGTACCGTCATCATCCCAGACCGGCATTCACTGCCTGCCCCCTCGCTTGACAGGCCTGTCCGCTACCGTCCCCATCTCCGTCGTCAACGGCTTCCTGTCGGGCGCGGATCCGGCTGCTATCGCGCGGCTTGCCGAACGCTCCGGCATTGCGCATGAACTTCTGCAGGAACCCGCCGCGCGGGTCACCCAGGAACAGTTCGCCACGCTCTATCGGCTGCTGGCGATGGAGCTCGACGATGAAATGCCTGGCATCTTCAGCCGTCCGCTGCGCAATGGCGTGCTGAAGTTCCTCGGTCTCAGCCTGCTCGACGCGCCAAGGCTGGAGGTTGCCCTGCATCGGTTTGGCCAGTTCTTCCACCTGATCCTCGATGAATTTCGTCTGACTCTACGGCGTGAAGACGGGGAGGGGTATGTCGAACTGGTGGCGAACCCGGATGGCCCCGCCGTCAGCGTGCTGGGCTGCGAATTGATGCTGAAGCTGGTGCATGGGATGGCCTCGTGGCTCATCCGCCATAGAATCCCGCTCAATGGCGCGGAGTTCGCATTTCCGCTCCCGCCGCCGCAGAGCAGCGATCATCTCTATCTGTTTCCAGGCCCGGTCCGCTTCGACTGCGCACGCACGCAGATCAGTTTCGATGCGGCCTACCTTGACCTGCCTGTCAGGCAACGCAAGCCGGACCTCGAAAAATTTCTTGCGCGCGCGCCCGAAGACTGGATATTCGTCGCCTTCGCCGAGCAGTTGACCTGCCACCGCGTGCGCCAGCACCTTGCCGAATGCCTGCCCGCGTCGCCCACGATCGATGCCGTTGCGCAGGCACTCCACCACTCCGTGCGCACCTTGTGCCGGCGCCTGTCGGCCGAAGGCACGACGTTCCAGGCCATCAAGGACGAGGTGCGGCGCGATCTTGCCATCCAGCGCCTGACGCGCTCCGAAGATCCCATTGCCGCGATTGCCTACGACGTGGGCTTCGACAATCCCACCGCCTTCCATCGGGCATTCCGGCACTGGACGGGCAGCACGCCCAACGCCTACCGCCGTCCACTCTGATCCGT
>FTBO01000067.1_pt1 | contig 33077 bp, 19 predicted proteins | sample 1639401 | NCBI WGS metagenome assembly FTBO01 (sample SAMEA3914864, study PRJEB12502) | metagenome | biome: forest; material: soil | place: USA | collected 2012-03-12 | depth 0.3 m | reverse complement strand
GATCGAGGCGGTAATGGAGAGCAGGAACATGGCGGCGGCCAGCCCTATGTCGGCGGCGGTGCCGCGGCCGGCCCACCGCTCCATGAAAATGACCATTGGGCGGTGGACCAGATAGAGTGCGAAAGATGCTTCACCCAGCAATTGCAGGCTGGGGTGCCGGAGCAGGCGGGACAGTGCGCCCCGGCCATAAGCAAAGACGAGAACCAGCGCACCCATCGGCGGCATGAAAATCAGCTGGTATCGGAACGCGGGCGGCATTGCGAACCACTCCACAGCGATCATCACGGCAAGGATCAGCAGGACCAGGACCACTTCCGTCCCGCTGCTGGCAAACGTCCTGCCGGTGCCTTGCCGCCACGCTCTGTACAGTAGGATACCCGCGATGAATTCGAACAGGCGCGTCAGCGGAAAGACGTAGAACAGCCAGTCCACGAAGGGTGAATAGCCGTCAATCCGCATCGCTGCCACGCAGGCGCCGATGGCGATGGCAACCATGCCTGAAACGAAGAACCAGCCCAGCACGCGCCGGTCCACTTTCACCAGCAGGGGAAACAGGGCGTAGAAGAACAATTCGTCGGAAAGGCTCCAGGACGGTCCGTTCAGCGAGTAATGAACGATAGGGTCGGACGACCAGCTGTGCAGCAATGAAAGGTTGAGCGCGATGGCATGAAGCGGCGGCGGATCGCCGCGCCAGACCAGATAGGCAAGCACGGCCAGCGCCATCAGAAGATGGAGGGGAAAGATCCTGACCAGTCGCCGGTAAAGGTACACCGCGACGGACACTTCGCCGTCGGCAAGGGCTTTTTCGTAAGCGTGGGTCAGGATGAAACCGGAAAGAATGAAGAAGAAGGTTACACCGCAAGCCCCCTGGCGGAAGAAAAAGCCATAACTTGCCCGCAACGCCGCACTCTGGCTCTGCTGCAAGAACACCAGGTGGGACAGCAAGACCAGTAAGGCAGCGAAAAAGCGCAGCGAGGTAAGCTGCGCCAATCGGGCATGGCCGGGAACGACTGACATCAGACCGCCCGCATCAAACGGCTGGAGTCAGCAACTCAAGATAGCGGCTGGCGGAAGCGCGGGTAGTGAATTGCTCCAGCCAACTCTTCGGCACGGGGGCCGGGCGCTTACGCAGGGCATCCAGCATGGCTGTGGCCAGCCCCTCTGCATCCTCGACTTTCACCAGCTTGCCGAAGCGGCCGTTGTCCAGCGCTTCGGCGGGGCCGGAGGGGCAGTCCGTGGCGATGACGGGGGTGCCCAGCGCCATCGCCTCGATCACCACGTTGGCCAAGCTTTCGAAGCGGGAAGACAGCACGAACAGGCTGGCCTTGGCGGTGTAGGCGTGGGGATTGGGGGCGAAACCGGGCAGGGCGACATCATCGGAGAGGCCCAGATTACGCACGAGGCCGGTCAGCATCTCCCGCTCAGACCCGTCTCCCAGGATCATCAGCCGGCATCGCATTTGCCTGCGCACTTTGGCGAAGGCGGTAATCAGCGTGCCGAAATCCTTCTGGTGTTCCAGACGGCCGATACCGATAACCACCGGCACATCCGGATCGTCGAACCAGGGGTGATCGACGGGGGCCTGGCCGGATTCGATCAGTCCTTCGCTGACGATGGGGTTGTAGATGCAAGTGATCGTTTCCGGATCGATATGGATCACTTTGGCAAGATCTTGCGCCGTGCCCTTCGATACCGCGACGATGGTGTCGGCAAACGGATAGAGCATGTGAGCAAGGCGGAAGAACCAGTAGCGCGATTGCCAGGGCTTTGCGGCGTCAAGGTCTACCGAGGGGAAGCAGTGCTCCGTCAACATCAGGCGAAAGCGAAAGCCAGCGATCCACCGCACCATGATCGCGCAGAGGTTGGGAAAACCGAAGCCGGTACACATTACCGCCTTGGGCCGCGTCCGCCGCAGATAGGCGCGCAGTTTGGTGATGCGTGCCAAGGGGCTGTGCGCATCCAGCACTTCGTAGGCCACGCCCTTGGGAATGAGATCCCGGAACGGCGACCACGGATTGTCCAGATCTACCAGGATAACCGGCCGGATGCCCCGGGCCAGGAATTCTTCCGCAAGGTTGAAGACCACGCGATCGACCCCGCCGTTGTAGAGCTGCCGTGCGTAGAAGACGATGTCGGGATTGTCGGTCTGTTCCATGACGGGCCTTCGGGTTACGCCGCCGGTCGGCGGGATATGGAGACGTCTGCAAGGATGTCGGCGATGGTTCGTGCCTTCACCGCCCAATCGTGACCTTCATGTTCCAGATGGCGGCGGCCGGCGCGGCCAAGGTCGCGTCGCAGTTCGGGGGAGTTGGCAAGGCGGCGCATCGCGGCGGTCAATCCATCGACGAATTCCGACTGCGAAGAAGGCGGAACCAGGATCGCGCAATCGCGGCTGGCATATTGTGCCGCACCGCCCCAGTCCGTGGCGATGACGGGGACGCCGATGGCCATGGCTTCCATCATCGCGATCCCACCGCATTCGCGCAGCGATGGAGACACAAAGGCGCCGGCATCGTGCAGCATTTCGATATAGCGTTCCAGCGGCACGCGGCCATGCAGGACGACGCTTTGGCGGATACCCTCTGCCTCTACGAGCCGTTCGATGTCGCCGAACAGTTCACCGTCCCCCACAAGGTCCAGCCTGACGTTGCCAGCCCGCGCCAGCGGCGCGAAGGCGCGGACCAACAGGGAAATGCCCTTCCAGTCCACAAAGCGGCCGCAGAAGATGAAGGACATCGGCCCGCGCAGCGCGGGATCGCTGGTGCGCGGTTGCCAGCGGCCTAGATCGACCGCGCTTTCCATAACCTCTCGCACGTCACCGGTCGTGTGCGAGGGCAGGGCCGCGCGGGTGCGTTTGTTGGAGACCAGCAGAACGTCGGCATGGCGCTTGCCGGGGATCAGCCGATGCAGCACGCCGGTTGCGTGGCGCGATCCGGAAATCGCCATCCGCACCAACCGTCCGTCCAACTGGCGGAATGCTGGCGGCAGGTCCATGCCACCGTTCATCGGCCCGATCACGACCGGGGCGCCCAGGTCGTACATCGAACTGACGGCCTTCACCGCGATCGGGGCGGGCTGGAAGACGACGTCCACCGGACCGGACGCTACCCGTTCTCTGGCCACGCGCCGCATGCGCAGCTGGGTCAGCAACTGGATCAGCTGGTTGAAGACAAGGTCCGACACACGGTGCGGAAACGCGCTGCCCATCCGGAACAGCGCCTTCTGAAGCAGCCCGTCCTTCACGAAAACGAAGCGGGCAAATGTTGCCGCGTCGAGTTCGGACTTGAGCTGTTCCCGCACGCGTTCGTGGCAGATCACGCGAACGTTGTGCCCCAGGCTCAGGAAGTGGGTGAGGTAATAGTACGGCAGAATGGTCTCTCCGCTAAGATTGCGGGAGACGTTCTCGGCGATCATCAGGATGTTGAGCCGGCGCGCACTTTCAGGCGGCACTGCGCGTGCATCGCCCGGCCCGGGTTCCGAAACGACAGGTACGAGCCGCAGTGCCGGCATACCGCAAAGTTCCTTCCAATCCGCTCGATCCGCAGCTTTGGGTTCCTTTAGCGATCCCGGGTGCAGAAATCGGCGATGATCGCCACTGCCGTCTCCACGTGGCGCGGGGCCAGGTCGGGATACAGCGGCAGGCAGAGAATTCTCTTCGCGAAGCTGCGCGCCACCGGCATGTACGTGCTGGCGGACGGCAGGTGGCGATAGACCGAATGGTCGCAGACCAAAGGCCAGAAGTAGGGTCGCGCATGAATGCCGGCGGCAAGCAGACGCGCGCAGAGTTCTTCGCGCCGCGTCGCCAGCCGATCATCCAGCAGCATCGGGTAATAGGAATGATTGAGCCGCCAGCCCGGCTGCGCTTCGAACAGGGCAACGCCCGCGATTGTGCGAAGGCCGGCCGTGTACTGCGCGGCGATCGCGCCGCGGCGGGCGATAACCTCGTCCGCATGCTTCAATTGAACGAGGCCGAAGGCGGCCTGGAATTCGCTCATCTTGGCATTGGTGCCGATCGCTTCGACAGAGAAAGCATCGGTAAACCCGAAGTTGCGAAGGCGCCCGATCCGCGCCTTGGTTGCGGCATCGGCGCAGACCACTGCGCCGCCCTCGAACGTGTTGAACACTTTCGTGGCGTGGAAGCTGAGACAGGTCGCATCTCCGGCACGCAGCAAGCTTTCGCCGTCCTGCCGGACGTTGAAGGCATGCGCGCCGTCATAGATCACTTTCAGGCCGTGGGTTCGGGCGATCTCGGCAATGCGATCGGTACGGCAGGGGTGGCCGAAACAATGCACCGGCAGGATTGCGCTGGTCCTGCTGGTCAGGGCGCGTTCCACCATCTCTGGATCGAGATTGCCGGTCTTGGGATCGATATCCACGAACACCGGCTGCAGGTTGCCCAGTTGCAGGGCATGGGCCGTGGCGACGAACGTGAACGGCGTGGTGATGACTTCGCCCGTCAGATCAAGCGCCTGAAACGCCAGTTGCAGCGCGCTGGTCCCGTTGGAAGTGAGCGCGATGTGCTCAACGCCGAGATAGGCGGCCAGTTCTTCCTCGAACTGCTGATGATAGGGGCCAGCGTTGGTCAGCCAGCGATTGGCCCAGATCCCTTCCAGATAGGGCAGGAATTCTTCGAGCGGTGGCAGGAATGGCCGTGTTACCGGCGCATCTTCCAGATCGATCGGCGGCGCCCGACGCTTACGCTGCGGCTGAACTTTGCCGACCGGGCTGCCGATGTCGACGACATCGAAATCCTCGGCGGAAGTGCGTTCTTCAGTCGTGCTTCTGTGCAATTCCATTGCCGCCCCCAACCATGAACGGTGCAGGAGGAGAGAGTATCGCGCGGGCAGAACCCGCGGCAGTCTGCAATGCCAGTGCAGGTTTTCAGGAGGGAGGGATTCTGTCGAAGATAGGTCTGGCGCCCGGGCCGGTTCACGGATCGGTTGCGAAGAGATGGGCGGCCCATTGTGGGGCCTGGCCTCCCCTGAAGTCCGCCTGGGGAGCGTTCGGATCGACTCTCCCTCTTGGCCGATGGAACGGCTCAATCGGCGCGGCGCAGGCATTCCTCGCTGTTTGCTCGGGGAAACTCCGCACAATTCCATTGCGCGCGGCCAGCCTTCTGATCGCCGTGGCGCACAAACGTGAAGGAAATCGCGTCCACCGCGCTGCCGGGCAAGGGCAGTGTATCGGCGCGACGAGTAGAGTCGGTCCAACCGACGAAGCGGCAGTCCGAAAGGCCAGCGCATTGCTGTTCGGCCATTCGCCGGAAGCTTTCCGGTGACCCTCCGGCCGGAAGCGCGACAAGGAACACGCCTTGATCCCGCAGCGAAGGGGGAGGGGCTATCGGGGCCACTTGCGCCGGCGCTGTCACCGCGGCGGCCAGTTCGGCATCGCCGGCCGGCACATCCGTTCCCGAATGTGCAGCAGACAGTCCGGCAAGGCGCAGGATACGCGGCTCGCTACCGGCATAGCGCTTGGCAAAGGCGCTGGGCGCGCCGCCGGCCCCGCGCCAACGGTAGAACAAGTGCGTCTTCACGATGGCCAGCTTGTCCATCGTCCGGTCCCAGATCGGGCTGACCCAGTCGGTGTGATAATGGGTGGCCTGGCCTACGTCGGGGTCGATCCTGCCAAGCAGCATCTCAGCGGCGACGCGACGGGCCTGCTGCCATGCGGACGGCGTCGGCCTGCGCCGGACGAGCGAACCGTCGCACGTGAACGTGAACTGGCAACCCGTGGGCCGGTCCGCCCCTTCGAACACCACACCGCAGATCGTGGCCGGAAATGCCATATGCCGCACCCGGTTCAGTACGACCTGGGCCACCGCGCGTTGATCGGAAGGATCGCCGCCCGCCTCGTAGAAATCCGCGGCGGCAAGACAGTCGAGCGCGCGTGCGCGGTCCGCGAACGATGCATCGAGATAGAATGGCTGCGCTGGAATCAGCACACCCCGCGCGACCGGGACCGTCGCGTTGAAGGCGCGGGCAAGCTGGGCCTGAACTCCTTCGCTGTCACCACCGTCCCCCGCACCGTTGCCCGCCGTCGGCGCCCGCAATGCCGGCAAGCCGGGTGCAAGTGGCGCACCCGCCATGCCATAGCGTGCAGGAAGGCGGGCCGCCGGAATTGTCGCGCCGGGGGCGAGCAGGATCGCGCAGCCCAGAAGTGCGACGCGCGCGCCATGGCCGGCGAAACGGCCGTGGCGTTCGGCAATGCGGCGGCCAGCGGTCGCTGCCCGTTCAGACAAGATCGAGCGTCCGCGCAACCTCGTCGATATCGGCGGTAAAGCCATCGTTGGTTCCTTTCGCGACGACCAGGGCGTAGTTCTGCCCTTGCCGGTCGGTTAGGCGTTTCAGGGCAGACACCGCGCGCGTTGGCGGTTGTATGACGAAGGCGCAGGCGTCGGATGGCATCATCACCAAGCCATGGGCCAGATGGCTGCCTTCCACGCCCGCCACGATTTCGGCGCCTCCGCAGGCGCGTGCAATTTCGCCGATTTCGGCGCGACCGGGGGCAATCACGCGAAATCCGTGACGTGCCGTCAGATATTCCGCGAGGGCCAATTCGTTGCTCAAGCCGGCAGGATTGTCGGTTGCGCCGTAGCTTAGAAGGAACACGCCGCGATGCCGTTCGACTGGACGGCGGATCAGTCGGCGCCGCATGTCATCGGCGCGGGCGCGCTTGTGTTCGTTGTGCGCGGCGTCGTCGAACAGCACGAGTTCGTCGCAATGGATCGCGGATCGAGTGGCCGGGGCGATCCGCAAGGCGCTCTCGTATTCGGCTCCGTGTTCGTATTTGGGCACTCGCCGGCCGGATTGGCCGGTGGAGAGCGGCGCGCCCGCTTCCTCTGCCAGCCGATAAGTCAGGCAGTCGTCGCCAAGCCAATGGGCGAAGCTGCGATTGCCGTGCCAGCTTTCGTAAAGCGCAGTGCGCCCGCATTCGCGTGGGGCGAAGGCCCATGGCGCAAAGCGGGAACCCGGCCGCAATTGGCGAATGCCGCCGCGTGCATGCAGCACACCATCGTGGAGGAGCACGTCGCGGATGCAGTACGCCATGGTGGGGAGCTCGATCACGTCGAACCCGCCCCTCAGATGGCGTGTCACTGCCTTCACGGATCCGAATTTCGAACCGGATATGCGTTCCAACTGACCCGCAAGCACTTTGGCCGGCCGCACTTCGGTGCAACTGCCGGGGGCGACTTGCCAACGTTCGCACGACACCCTGGTAATATCTGGACGCATGGTGCCCAGCGCCCGGTCAAGCATCAGCCGCGCCGGTCGCCACGACAAGGTGCGCTGCGTAATCACCATGGGCACCGGCTGTCGGGCGTTGCGGGGCAGAGCCTCGCTCATGGCCGTACCACGCGCGAAGCACGGCCGGGGCGACCGCTTCGGTAATGACAGAGTAGCAAGACGCAGAGGCCGGACACGGCAATCTCCATCAGGATCGCTGGAAACTTCGCACGGCACGCGCGCGTGCGCATCCGGAGGTTCGGGTCCCGACGGAACACAGGCCAAAAATCATTGGGAATAGTCGCAATGCCGCCGGCCCGCCGGTTGGATCATAGTGCAGCCCATGATCGAGATTGCAGGCAGCGCCGAAGCGCCGTTGGCCGAGGTTCCTTGGGTGGAAGCCCAGGAGGGCGATTTCATGCCCGGTTGGGCACAAGACTGGCCCGCCGCGCGGGGGGAACGCCCCGACCCGGCGCCGATCCGTGGTCGGGTCGCCTATCTCACCAATGTCTACCCCAAGGTCAGCCACAGTTTCATCCGAACCGAGATCGCGGCGCTGGAAAGGCAGGGCTTCACGGTCAGCCGCTTCACGGTGCGCCGATCGGATCAGCCACTGCCCAGTGCGGAAGACCGTGCCGAGGCGGAGCGGACCGTGGGCCTGCTGGACAATGCCGCCAGCCTTGCCATCGCGGTTACAGCCTGCTTCGCCAAACGCCCGCTGGCGGCGTGGCGTGCCTTGCGCCTTTCGCTGCGAATATCCGGAGCAGGTAACCGCCTGCGCGCGGGCGCCTATTTCGCGGAGGCGGCACTGCTGGCTCGCCGTCTTGAGCGAGATGAGATCCGGCATCTCCACGTTCACTTCGGGACCAATCCGGCGACGGTGGCCCGCCTTGTCGGGCGGTTGGCGCCGGTGACTTACAGCTTCACCGTCCACGGCCCGGATGAGTTCGATGCGCCGCAAGCGTTGGATCTGCCCGGTAAGATAGCCGAAGCCGCCTTCGTGGCGGGCGTATCCAGCTTCGGGCGCGGGCAGTTGATGCGATGGTCTGATCCGGCGCACTGGGACCGTATCCAGGTTGTACATTGCGCGCCTGATGCCGGCTTCCTGGCGGATGAGGCCGGTGGCGGAGAATTACACGATGCGCCGCGCTTCCTCTGCGTGGCGCGGCTCAGTGCCCAGAAGGGGCTGCCGTTGCTGATCGAGGCGATGGGGCAGGTCGCCCGCAAGCGGCGGATCATGCTGGATGTGATCGGCGATGGAGAGGACCGCGCCGCAATCGAACGGCAGATCGCCCGACTGGGGCTGGATGGCAGCGTACGGCTGCTTGGCTGGGCAGGGCCGGATACGATCCGCCGCGCTCTCAAGGAAACGCGCGCCTTCGTGCTGCCCAGCTTTGCCGAGGGGCTCCCCGTCGTGCTGATGGAGGCGATGGCGCTGCGTCGGCCGGTGATCGCCACGGCCATTGCCGGCATTCCCGAACTGGTCGACTCCAAGGTTGGCTGGCTGATCCCTTCCGGCTCGGTAGAGGCGATCGTCGACGCACTCGATGCGGCGTGTGAGGCTTCGACCGAAACGCTACGTAGTATGGGTCAGCAGGGCCGCCAGCGCGTGCTCGAACGCCACGATCCCGATCGCTGCGCTGCAACGCTGGGCGAACTGCTGGCACCGTTGATCCAAAACGACTGACAGCGCGAAACGGCGTCGGCCGTTTAGCGGCTTGATGCTTTCGCGTGGATCAAAGGCCAGCGGGGGGGATCAGGCGCAGCAGCAGGGACAACCGCCGCCGCCAGAGCGCCGCATCGCGTTGCCGCCGGGGCAACCGGCTTGCCATTTGCGCAATATCTTGGCGGGATAGGCCGGTGCGTTCGCAGAGGAAGGGATGGCGCGGCGGATTGGCGAAATAGCTGTAGAACAGCGCAGCGCGATCGCGCGCCGTTGCCGGTTTGCCGCGATGGAATAGGCGCGCGGTATCGCAGAACACCACAGTGCCGCCCGGGCCTTCGCAGCTATTCACGTCGCGTTCGAGCGAGGCGCCGAACATGCGCGCCAACTCGGCATCGTCTGCCAGATCGTAGTTGAAGCCGTCGCTGTCGTTCTGCGAAGTGCCTTGCCGGATTTGCTGAAACGGCCCGCCTTCGGCATCGACGTCATGGAGATAGACGGCGACTTTCAGCATCCGCCGATCCTCCCAATCCCGGTGCCACTTGCGCGTGGAGATCGCGCGACCGTCGGCAACCGTGTAGTTGATCGCAACGCCGTCATAGGCGACCGGAAGGCCGATATAGGCCTCTGCAATGTCGAGCATGCGGTCGCGAAGTCCCCAGCGGTAGATCTCGGGATGGCGCACGATGTCGGCGGGCGGCACGATGATGAAGTCCTTGCCATCCCGGCACAAAGCGCGAGCTTCATCGGCAAAGGCTTCGGACAGCGCGTTTGCCTGGGCAAGCAGCGCCTGCGAACCGGGCAGGCCAAGGTGGTCCAGCGTCGTTACGCACACGCCATCGCGGTCGAGCGTTTGCACGATCGCGGCGTCGGTGGCGGAAAGGGCGGGCACGGCGCTGCGGTGGCGTTGCAGCGCGCGTTCGTGGCGGCTGCCCAGCCAAAGGCGGACATGCCGTTGATTGCTGAGCTTCAGGGCGCTGCGGGCAGGAAGGTCATGCAGCCAGCGCGCCGCCTGGTCGGGGGTCATCGTCCTGTCTCCGGTCTAGAGCAGTTTCCAATCCGATTGCATTGGATCAACTGCTCCAACGTTTTGGTTTGCCGCGTTTTCCCAGTCATCAGGTGATTCCACCCGATTGGAAAACGCTCTAGGCCGCCGTGTCGTCGGCTTCGCGGCTTTCCTGATAGTAATAGCCGTAAGTGTTCTGGCTGCGCGGCCGAGAGATCGAGTTGTTGAGGATGGAGCCGACGATCGGCGTCGGGCTGAGCGCGCCTGCAACTTCGGCGATATCGCGCTTGCGGCTACGGGCTTCCTCTACCACCAGCAGAACCCCGTCGATGCCGCGTGCGATCAGTACCAGATCGTCGCTGACCAATGCGGGCGGCGTGTCGACGATGCAGATCGGGCCGCTGCCGTTCGCGCGGAATTGCCGCAGGATCTGCCCCAAAGCGGGGGCCGCCAGCAAGGTTTCCGCGTTGACGCGCGCACGACGAACGCGATGGACCACCAGATCGAAGCCCTGGATGGGAATGGCGGTATCGGCCCATTCCGCGTCCCCCGAAAGGAAGTCGTCCACGCCGGGAACATCGTCCGGAAGGCCAAGGCGGGCCCCCACGCTGGGTTGGCGCAGATCGAGTTCCAGAAGGATCGTCGGATGGATGCGGCTTAATGTCGCGGCCAGGTTCGTCGCCACGTGGGTCTTGCCGTTGCCGGCCTGTGCAGACGTGACGGCGAAGACCTGTTGGTGCGTGGCCATGGCGTGGTTCAGCAGAGCCGCCCGCAGCATGAAGAAGGGATGTACCTCTTCGTTCATCGCCCCGAAGCCGACCACATGATTGCTGGCGAGCAATGCCGGATCGAGCACCCACTGGCTGCGAGAGGGGCTCTCAGGCGTGGCTGCGGAGCGGGCCGGTTCGCGTGACGCCTTGGCCGAAATGGCGGGAGAGGGATCGATGCCAGGTTCGATTTTCATCGGGCTGCTCCTGCGGTATCGGGTGTCAGGCTGGAGGGCGTCTGGCCGTTCGTTTGCGTGGAACGGTGCCGGTTGAACAGGCGGCTCAGCCAATCCGGGGTTCTAAACGGTGAGCCGCCCGCCGGTACGCCCTTCATCCAGCGATCAAGCCAATTGTCCGGGCGGATCGCGGGGATGACGCCCAGCGTGGGGATCTGTGTGGTGCGTGACAGCGTCTCTTCGCCGTGGATCGTGCCGTTCACCAGTTCGTAGGTGAAGATCAGGCCGAGCCCCAGCGCGGTGCCGCCCACCAGCCCGATCAACAGAAGCATCAGCGGCTTGGCGCCCAGCGGGGCCAGTGGCAGGTTCGGCTGGTCCACCACCGTGAACCGTTCTCCCTTGTCCTCGGTCTGCAGGTTGGCGGCGACTTGCGCATCCAGCTGCTTTTCACGGAGTGAATCGTACTGCCGCTTGATGTTGTCGTATTCGCGCTCGATCATGTTGAGTTCGTAGGCGGCCTCAGGCGCTTGTGCGGCGCGGCGGTCCAGATCGGTCATCGTGCGAACGAGTTCGGAACGGCGGCTGGCCAGCACATCGATGCGATTGCGGCCCGCAGCGATTTCGGTCTGGACGATGTTGGAGGACGGCACGGGCTGATCGATCAGCAGGGTCTTCTGCCGCTCGACTTCGGCCTTGGCGGCGATCACGTCTGGGAAGACATCGGAATGAACCGACTGGAGCTGAGCCAGACGGATCTGGGCAGTGCGCAGACCGTCCGCGCCGGGAGGCGGATTTTGCCCGATTTCCTGCTGACGCGACGCCAGCAGACCGTTCTGCTGGATGATGCCCTGCGTCTCGGAATCGGTTCGCGAAATCTCGGCCCGCAGCGCGGAACTGGACTGTGAGCTGAGCGCCACATCGTTAGGGAGAGCGCCGGCATAGCGTGCCTCCACTCCGCGGCGGCGGTCTTCCAGTTCGCTCAGCTGCCGGCGCAGTTCTTCCGAACGGTGCTCAAGGAAAGAGGCGGTGCCGGTGGCCTGTTCGGTGCGGAAGCGCTTGTCTTCCACCAGGAACAGACGGGTAAGCTGTTCGGTGACGGCCTGCGCCTTGTGCGGGTCGGAATACTTGTAGGACAGTGTGAAAGCGATCGTGCTGCCACCGTTGCGGCCCTGGTTGGCGCCCACCAGATCGACGCCGATGTTCGATCGCATCAGTTCCAGCAGCGTGGGCGTATCCAGGCTGTTGCGTTGGGCCGGATAGAGGTCGTTCGCGCTGATCAGCCCGGTCAGGCTGTCGCGGCTGACGATCTGCTGGCGGATCTTGGCGATCCGTTCGTCCGCCAAGTCTGTCAGCGGCGCCACCAGCGTGGTCGGGATTTGTGGGGAATCGATCAGCAGCGTCGCGGCGGACTGGTAGACCGGCTTGCGCAGGACGATCGCCACGCAGGCGGCCAGCAGGCCAAGCACCACTGGAACGATCAGCCATCGCCATCGGCGTTGCAACATGGCCATGACTTCGCGTGGGTAAATGCCAAGTCCATCAGCATCGTTCCGGGGCGGGGCGGGAGGCTTGATCGATAAGGTCATGGGCGCGGTAGTCCGATTGTGACGCCGATCTGGAAGACGGTGGAATCGACCTTCTGGCCGGAAAGCCCCGTCCTGCGGTTGTATTCCGGCCCGGCGTACAGCGTGAATTGCTGATTGAGGCGGAAGTCGTAGCGTGCCGCCAGTTGCGTCGTATTGATGGCGCGATCGGGCGGGGGCTGGGGAGAGCGCCGATAGTCCGCGCTGGCGGTCAGCGTTCCCCGCTGGCTGGTGCGCCAGCTGAGTGTGGCGCCATAGGCCGTTTCGCGCAGGATGCCGCCGTACGCGCTGACGATCGGCTGGATCGAAGCGGTGAGGCAGGCGGTGAAGCGGCCGGGGTCGTGGCAAAGGCTGGCGTTGCCGGCGAATTGTACTCCGCCGGTGCGCCGCACGCCGATCGCATCAACCTGAGACGTGCGGGATATGCCGGCCTGTGCCTGCAATCGCCAGGAATCGATGATCCGCCGATCTGCCGTGAAGAGGAGGGACCAGGCATGGGGGTTCCCGCCCGTCTGTGTTCGGGACCAGGTCATCATTCCCACCGCCCCCAGCGTGGTCAGCGCATCGATCTGCCGCTTGGCATCGACGTTGAGGTTGATCGCCGTCGTCCGTTCAAGCAGCGAGGAACCCTGCGGGTCCAACTTGCTCCACCCCAGACGACCATTCACTGTGGTCAGCGCGTCGCTGTGCCAGGTAATCGTCTGGGAAAGATTGTAATTGTCCTCAAGGCTGATCGGGTCGATGGCGGAATCGATGCTGTTGACCATGGTCTCGGTCGGCAGCAGCCGCTCGAACGACGCTTCGGTCAGCAGCGTGAGATATTCGTTGTGCCGATGGTTCAGCGCCAGCGCGGCGCGACCGGTGACGAAGTTGCCATACCTCCGGGTGTACTGGCGGAATGCTACCCTCCCATCGGCGTCGAGATCGGTGCCGGGGGCAAGCTGCCAGTCGGTGCGTCCCCGCACGCTGACAACGGCGCCACCGGTCACGACGTCATCGTCCGGTTCAAGGAAAGGATTCCGTGCCGCAAAGACGCTCATGTCGATCTCGATCGGCATGATGGGCTTCGGTTGAGCCTGCGCCTGTGCTCGCCCCGGCAGGGCCATGGTAATGGCCAGCGCGATGGCGATTGCAGAGGCAGAGCCCTTGACCGTTCCATGGTCGCCCCTCTTCACGGAATGACGAGAACGTCGCCGCTTGAAAGTGTCGGCAGAGGCTTGGCCAGGGTGCCTGCCTCAAGCGCGCGTCGCCCTTTCAGCAGCTTGTTCAGGGCCACGGGTTCGACCACTTCGCCGTGCGGCGTCTGCCGCAGGATCACGGCGTTGCGCACATCGGCAAAGTCCGCCGTGCCGCCGGCCATGCTCAGCGCCTGCAGAATGTTCGGCGCAGTGCCGCTGGAGAAGCTGCCCGGAGTGCGGACCTTGCCGACGACGTAGAAACGCATCCCGGTCGCCTGGCGGACGGATACGGTCACGTCCGGCACGGCGCCGCGATAGTTAAGCGAAATGCGTTCGCGAATTTCGCCGGCGATGTCGGAAACGTTGCGGCCACTGGCGCGGATCGTTCCCGCCAGGGGGAATGCGAAGGTGCCGTCGGGCTGAACCAGCACCGCGCGTTGCATCCGTTCCTCACCCCAGACGAAGACATCCAGCTCGTCACCGGCGTTGACGGTGTAACGCTGGCCGTTGGTCACGGTGAGCCCGGGGGGAACCGACGCGCTGGCCGCTGCCGTTCCGGCAACCGGCGCGGTGCCGGACGCTTGTTGCGGTTCGGCCGCCACTGCCGTGGGCCCAGCCGCCATGAGGGCTGCCGCTGAGATCAGGGTTGTAATTCCAAGCGCTCGTATAACCATGCTCGGCCGGTTACGTGTGCGGTGGTAAGATGTGATCGGATCGCTGGCGAAAGGCACTGTATCCTCCTCGTCCGGGGCCTCCTCCAAGACTTTGCTCAAGCCTTCTCCCGGATCTTGGTAGAAAGCTTAACGGTTTGGGAAAAGCCGTGAAATCGTAGGATTGGGGGGCATTCTTCCCCCCTCAGAGAAATCGCAAGAAACCGCGGGCAAGTCTATCTGTGGATATGCCTATGTGCGAACCCCAGGCATGGGCGGTCATTGCGGGAGTGGCGGGAATTATGGCCTGCATTTTCATCCCGGAAATTCAGGCCTGAAATCTCAGTAGGCGCGATGCGGAGCGCAGTTGCGTGAGCAGATCGGCAGACCCGCACGCGGCATACTGCATGTGGGAGGTGGTGTACGCCCATGTACAGAACCCAACACGATTTCGATCTACCGGCCATTCCAGCGATAGCCGCGGCCATGACCACCAACGCCGATCAGGCGGCGGTGGCGGGAGATGGAGCGCGAAATTCTGTCGAATTTCTCGAACTGGCCTTTACCCCGATCGATATGGAGGCCGCGCTCGATGCGGTGCGGCACAGGTCGCCCTCGGCGCGCTTCACTTATGTGGTGACTCCGAATGTCGATCATGTGGTGCGTCTTCAATACCGCCGCTCCGATCTCTGGCCCGCCTATCGCGGAGCGTGGATGACGCTGTGCGACAGCCGTATCCTGGCGCGATTGGCCCGCACCGTGGGGCGCGACCTGCCGGTCGTTCCCGGCAGCGACCTGACTGCGGCTTTGTTCGAACGCGGCATCGCCAACGAAGGGCCGATCGCCATCCTTGGCGGCAGCAGTGCCCGGGTCGCGGAAATCGTGCAGCGCTATGGACTGAAGGACGTGCGCCATTACAACCCGCCGATGGGCTTCGTGCGCGATCCGCGAGAGCTGGCGCGGGCGGTGCGTTTTCTGGTCGATGCCAAGGCGCGCTACAGCTTCCTTGCGGTCGGATCGCCCCAGCAGGAGATCGTCGCACGGCGCGTCGCCAAGGCGCGGGGCGCCTGCGGCGTAGGCTTCTGCGTGGGCGCCAGCCTTGAATTCCTGACGGGCGAGCAGCGCCGCGCGCCGGCCGTCATCCAGCACATGGCGCTGGAATGGCTCTATCGGCTCTGTTCGGATCCCCAGCGGCTCTGGCGGCGCTATCTGATTGAAGGGCCACAGATATTCAGCCTTCACAGGACTTTGCGCCGCGCCGCACCTTCGGTTTCGGCACTGGGTGGCAGACCATCCTGAAACGAGGCGGGTTCGCCTGGGGGATACATTGATGCTTTCTGCCCTCAAAGCCGGCGGGCTGTTCGCTGGCGTGTCGACATCCACTGCCATTTACAGTCTTGCACGGGTGCCGCGATGAACCGCGACCCGCTGCTGGCATGCGTTGCCGCGCTGGCGGTGCTGGGGTTGGGCGTCGTTGCCTGGGTCGAGCTTCACTCAGCTGTCTACGCAGCCGGTGTCAGCACCGCCGGTGTTGCGCTGCTCGTGCTTTCGCTCCGCCGCGAATATCGCGACGATATGGCTGCGCGCGCGATATTGATCACTTTCCTGACCCCCATCGTCGCCTGGTCGCTGCCGCATATCCTGCTGCTCTATCTCGTGATGTGCTTCTGGGTTCCGGTGTTGGCGGGCCGGCGAGAGAATGTTCCCGGCGTCTATCTGCTCAGCCTTATGCTGTTGCCTGCCTTGGAAATGCCGATGGCGATAGGCAGCCTGAAGCTGTTCGATTTCGGCGTGCTGGACGCAATGGTGGTGGGAAGCGCCATCGCCGTCGCGCGTCACCCGGTTCGGCACCCCGGGCAGCGGGTTGCGGATCGATGGGTTCTTGCGCTGATGCTGATGTTTGCCGTGGTCCTGTCGCGGCAGACGAGCATGACCAACCTTCTACGCATGGCCGTCAATGTCGTGCTCGATCTGGGCTTTCCCTATTACGTGCTGAGCCGGGGGATCGCCAATGTGGAAGGGCTTCGCAGGACGATGCGCTGGTTCGCTTGCGGCGGCATGGCCGTGGCGTCGCTGATGATCTTTGAAGCCGTTCGGACATGGCCGATCTACAACGAACTCTACGCCCGTTATCATGTGCCGGTGCTACTTTTGGTGAAAGAGCGCGGCGGCATTCTGCGTGCGGGCGGAACGTTCATGGAATCGACTTCGGCAGCGCTGGTGCTGGCCTTGTGTTTGGCGGCACTCTTGCTGCTACGCGACGATTTCCGATCGCGTCTGCGCAACCTTATGCTGGCTGCAATCATGTTCGTCGGCCTATCGGTTCCGCAATCGCGCGGCGCCTGGCTTGGACTGTTCCTGGGCATTCTGGTGGCGGATTTCTACCGCCGAAATTATCGCGTGCTGGCCCGAAACCTTGTCGTGCTCGCCGGATTGATCGGCGTGGTGTTCGTGATGATGCACATGACCACTGCGCTTTCGGACTCGTTTGGTTCGGCCGGAAGCGTTGATGATACGGTGGGATATCGCCGGCTGCTGCTCCAGAGGGGGATCGAGCAGATCAGATTGCGCCCCCTGACCGGGTATTCCATGCCCGAACTGGCTTTCGTCATGGCAGATATGCGGCAGGGTGAGGGGATCATCGATTACGTCAACAGCTACCTTTGGGTCGGCTTGGTCGCGGGCTTGCCTGGGTTGGCGCTGTTCGCTTCGGCATTGTTCCATCCCACCGCGCAAATCTGGAAACTGCGCCGGCGCGTGGTGCCGCCCGAAGCGGCCGACGTGGTAACCTACGCCTTTTCAGCGCTTGTCATGATAGTGGTGATGTTCGCCTTCACCTCGTTCGGAGGGCGTCCGGCGTCCCTGACTTTCGCGCTGTTCGGCTTTGCTGCTGCGCTTCGCGGATGCGAGACGTGGAGCAGGTCGACCGCGCCGACAGCAGGCGCCGCGAATGCGATAGACCGGGTGATCCCATTGCCCGCATGCCGGACGATCTGGCCCCAAACCTGACCTTCACAGTCTTGTCCGCGCTTTTTGATGTTGAAGGCAGCGCGTCTTCAACCCGAAGGAGCGTTGGAGCTTACCTCGTCAGACGATCTATGATTCAATGAAGATATTGCGCGCTTTTGATGTCGCCAGGTATTCCAGCAACTCCCAGAACGCCTCGACCGGCGCCGTGCCGAAGTCCACTTCTATGTGATCCGGTGCGACAAACACGGCGTGTATGCAGGAAGACAGTTCCGCAGTGGGATCAAATTTGATCTCGTCAGGATCGAACCACTTTTCGAACCATTCTGCGATTGCGTCTTCGACCGAGGGGGCATCGTGCCGGATGAACACCGAATCCCATCGCAGGGCGTCGATTATCAGCTTCGAATCGGCGATGTGGCCTTCGAGTCGATCAAATTCCAGCACGGTTTCCGGTTCGAATACAATCGCTTCCGGCCCTTTGTCGTTACACACAAAATCGACCACAGCGAATTGGCGATATGTGTTGGAATCGATCGGCAACTGGAATTTGACTTCAGGCTCGCCCTTCCGGCAAGTTTCCCGTTGATCCAGAACGAATGACCGGAATTGCGCCACATAATGGTCCCGGATTTCGATGACGAGATTCTCGACGGCGTGGCTCATCTGTCGAGATAAGGCGTCAATTATCGGGTTGTCGAGAGTGGGCGTGACGCGGAAGAGACGACGCACGGGTCACAGTCCGCTACAGCAAAGGTCGATCAGCTTCACGCCGATCAAGCCGCAGAGCAGCCCCGCCGGACCGGCCGCCAGGAAGATCATCTCCTGCCTCAGATCCAGCAGGTTCAGGGCATGCATCCGCACCCATTTGACCAGCATGGCGGGCAGTTCCATCAAGCCGATCGCAACGATAAGCCCCATCTCTCCATAGAATGCGAAACCGGTTCCGGCAGCAACCGTCAGCCAGACCAGCTTGGTGATGCTCGCCTCCAGCGACACGCGGACATGGCCAGCGGCCATCAGCGTCTCGTTCGCGGCGTTGGAGGAAAGCGCGAGCAGGGACGATATCGCCAGAATCTGGAGATAGATCGCCGCTTCGGCATAGCGGGAACTGTAAAGCAGCCTGACGATGATCGGCGCCCCGCCGATGATCCCGCCCGTGGCGAAGGCATAGAGCAGCGATGGCAGCCGGCGCCGTGCGTAGAACCGCTCTTTCAGCCCGGCCACACCGTCGCGATCCACATCCGTCTCGCGCCAAAGCTGGGCGTAATTGGGATAGAGTACGCGGCTGGCGTAAGCCATCGCGAAGCCCAACGGGGCGGAGGCCAGGTTTCCGGCCAGCACATAATAACCGAAGTGCTCCAGCGTCATCACCTTGGCCAGCACCAGCTTGTCGCACTGGGAGATGATCAGGAAGATGATGCTGGACCCGGTTACGTAGCGCGCGAACTCCCAGAGTTCCTTCAAGACATCGCGATCGAGGCGGAGCTTGCGCACCGAATCCTCAAACATCGTGTAGCTCAGGATCATCTTCAGCGTGCCGTTCGTCAGCATGCCGACCAGAATCGCCCAATAGCTGCGCCAGAAGTAAGCGAGGATCGCGGTCACCGCGATCTGAACGACCAGCACGGCGATATCGATCATCGACAGCTTCAGCACCATCCGCTTGCGCAGGGCAGTCAGCAGACTGCTGGACGACAGTCCGTCCAGCACGAAAGCCAAGCTGGATGCCGCGATGATCGGGGTCAGTTCCGGCTTTTCCAGCAGCATCGCGATCGGTGCGGCAACGATTACCAGCGCCAGTGCCAGCACCAGCCCGCGGATCAGCGATGCGGTCCATACCGTGTCCAGAAAGCGCGGATCGTCGCTGTCCTTGTGGCGCACCACGAAAGGCTCGAACCCCAGATCGGTAGCCATCGTCACGGTGAACTGCACTGCTGCAACGATGCCGGAAATGCCGAAGACTTCGGGGACCAGCAGGCGGGTCAGGATCATCCCGCTGACCGCGCGCAGCAAGTTGTTGGCGATGACCGAGACGACCACGATATTGGTGTCCCGCAGTGCCAGTTCCCTGACCTTGGCAAAGAGGTTGCGGCGTGGGGTCGGCCCGGATTCGGCAACCGGCGCTGCGTTCGGAAAGAGCATCAGGCGGCGATCCGGGAGGGCCGGCGGCAGAGTGGAGCTGGCTCGATAGGCACGCGGCAATCTCCCTCATCGGGTGTTTGCCGAAAATCTATGGATGCGGGCCGGCACTGTCGATCATGAGAACTTCCAAGGGGTTTTCATGCCTGCCGCGCAGCCCCCTAGACGATCTATTCTGCCAATGACACGCGAGGTGATCAGCGGGGTGCCATGCGGCTTGCCCGGCAAGCGGAAGGCGGGGATACGATGAGCTTTCTGGAGATGACCGATCTGGGCGGGTATCACTGCTTTGAGCATGATGCCTGCAAGGCCGCCGGAACCGCAAGAGCCGGGGAATATCGCGGCAACGACCCCTACCCGCATATCGTGCTGGACGATTTCATCGACGCCGATCTGCTGCGCCGCGTTGCCGCCGAGTTTCCCGACAGCACCGGGCACGATTACTTCGATCGCGCCCAGGAACGGCTGAAATTCCAGTTCCGCCCGGACCAGTGCGACGGCCCGGCCACGCGCATGTTGTTCGCCGAACTCAATTCGCGCGCGTTCCTGGGGTTCCTTTCGGCATTGACGGGTATTCGCGGCCTGATCGCCGACCCCTATCACATGGGCGCCGGCCTCCACGAAACGCGCCGGGGCGGGCATCTGGGCGTCCATGCCGACTTTCCGTTTCATGGCGGCATGAAGGTGGAACGGCGGCTGAACCTGCTGATCTATCTCAACGAGGACTGGTCGCCGGACTATGGCGGCGCGCTGGAACTCTGGGACCGGGGGATGAAGCAGGCGCGCCATTCGATCCAGCCCGAATTCGGCCGCGCGGTGATCTTCAGCACCGATCGCGACACGTTCCACGGCCATCCAGACCCGCTGACCTGCCCCGAAACCCGTTCTCGCCGCTCCATAGCGACGTACTATTACACGGCCAGCGGCACGGAGATCCCGGCCTTTGAGCGGAACACGGAGTTTCGCGTGCGCCCCGGCACGTCGGACAAAACCGACTGGCGTATCTGGCTGATGAACCTGAAGTCCGACTGGGTTCCCCCGGTCCTGCAACGCCTCCGCCGCCGTGAGCAACCGGCGCCTATCGATACGCCGCCGGTGGATGTGGCTACCCAATGATCCTCACCCTCGCATGGGTGGTTGCCTTGTGCGCGGCATTGCCGGCGCTGGTGCTGGCGATCGAATGCGTGGCGGGGGCTTGCCGCACCGTTGATGTGCGGAGCAATGAAAGAGCGCCCGCCTGCATCGTGCTGATGCCCGCGCATGACGAGGCGCAGGGCATCGGAGCGTCCGTTTCCGCTGTTATGGCCCAACTGCGCCCTTGCGACGAACTCGTGGTCGTGGCGGACAATTGCACCGACGATACCGCCGGCATCGCCCGCTCATTGGGTGCTACGGTCATCGAGCGTGTCGATCCCGCGCTACGTGGCAAAGGCCATGCGCTGGAGTTCGGCCGCGCCTTCATCGAAGCGCAACGCGGCACGCATTCTGCTGCCGTGATCGTGGTGATCGACGCGGACTGCCTACCCCGTGCGGATGCATTGCCGGCGCTTGTGGCGTCGGCCGACCGGCGTAGCGCGGTGGTGCAGGGGGCCTATCTCATGGAGCCGCCCATTGACGCCGATGCCGTGGTGCGGGTGTCCTGCTTCGCGTTTCTGGTGAAGAACCTCGTCCGTCAACTCGGACTGGACGGGCTTGCCGGGGCAGCGCTGCTACAAGGATCAGGGATGGCCTTTCCGCGCCCCGTCTTCGCAAGAATGCGCTGGTCCGCCGCTTCGCTGGTGGAAGATCTGGACATGGGGATAGACTTGCTGCTGTCCGGGCAACCGGTCCGCTTCGAACCTTCCGCCACTTTCGTCAGCGCCGCCAGCTCCGCGCGCGGCACGGCAAGCCAGCGCCGCCGTTGGGAGCATGGCATGCTTCAAAGCGCGCGGAATTTCGTGCCTGAACTGGTGATGGCAGGCCTTTCCGGCCGTCCCCGCCTGCTACTTGTGGCGCTGGACTTGTTGGTGCCGCCGACTGTTCTGCTGATCGTTCTGCTTATGGCGATCACCGTGGTGATGGCACTGGCGGTTGGTTTCGCCGGCCCGACGCTGTTGCTGCTGGCCACGGGGGCGGTTCTGGCATTCGGGCTGGCCGCGGCATGGTGGCGGCACGGCCGCACCACGCTGCCCGTCGCCAGCCTTGGCCGAATTCCCGGGTATATCCTCTGGAAGCTGCCCTTGCTGGTCCAGTTCGTGACCCGGCGCGAACGCAATTGGGTAAGGACGGAACGCGGGCCATGAGCGAGGTCGGCTTCGTCATCATCGGCCGCGATGAAGGCGTCAGGCTGTCTCACTCCATTGCCAGTGTTCTTCGCCAGACGCGGTGCGCAGTCTATGTCGATAGAGGATCGAGCGACGGTAGCGTGGCCCTTGCAATGGCACATGGCGTACCGGTGGTCGAACTCGATCAGGATTCCGAAACCGGCCTTCCATTCACCGCCGCCCGCGCGCGCAATGCGGGGCTTGCCTGGCTGATAGCCAATCGGCCGGAACTGACCTTCGTGCATTTCATCGACGGGGCCTGTGAACTGGTGCCGGGCTGGCTTGAACGTGGGGTGGCCGCTCTTCGTGCGGACACGGACCTGGCAGCGGTATGCGGGCACCGGCGAGAGCGGGATCCCCATGCCAGCCCCTACAATCGCCTCTGTAACGACGAATGGAATGGCCCGGCCGGCCTGGTCGAGACCTGCGGCGCCGATGTGCTTTTCCGGATCGCGCCGCTGCGCGCGGTGGGCGGATACCGGGAGGACATGATTGCCGGCGAAGAACCGGACCTGTGTTGCCGCATCCGCCGCTGTGGGTGGAAGATAAGGCGGCTGGATGCGGAAATGACCATCCACGACGCCGCGATGATCCACTTCTCGCAATGGTGGCAGCGCAATCGGCGCAGTGGCTGTGCCATGGCGGAAGGACTTGCCGTGCGCGGCGAACACGATCCGCGCCTGCGGCATAGCGTCGTCAGCAACGTGGTATGGGCATTGCCCCCGATGTGGCTGCTATGGCCGGTGCTGTGGACGCGTGTGTGCCTGCGAAGTGGCCCGCTTCAGGCCAGTTTCATCACGCTGGGCAAGCTACCGCATTTCCAGGGCCAATCGGATTACTGGCGCCACCGGCGTAAAGCCGGTCACATCGGGGCGTTTCAGCAGAGCGTTTTCTAAGCAAGCGGCGATAAGCGCGGCAGATCCGGCCCATTCGCCTTCGCGCAGCAAGGAAAGTGATCCCCGTCGAATTTCCGGACAATCTCCCGCGCCAATTCTGCCTGCGCGTACCCCCACCATGAAATTCCGGACCGAGTTGATGAAATGGCCGCAACGTTACGGAGCCGATAGGCTGCGTCTGCAAGGAGGAAGTCCATGGGTGGGCCTACTGATGCGACTATCGATCCGCTTGATGCCGTTTCCTGCCTGGATAATGGCATGAACAAATCACCTTCACCGCGCACGATACTTGTCGGCAACGAGACTTTGCTGGCGGAATGCGGCGATCTGTTGCGCGCCAATGGGCATGAGATCGTGGCGGTGCTGGCCCTGCCGGCCTCTCCCGCGGCGGACTGGGCGCGGCGCGGGCAGATCCCGCTCTTTGCCAGCCAGCGCGAATTGCTTGCCGCGATCGGGCCGGTCGATTGGCTGTTCAGCATTTCCAACCTTTCCGTCCTGAACGCAGAGGTATTGGCGCTGGCATCGCGCGGTGCGATCAATTTCCACGATGGCCCACTGCCCGATCGCGCTGGGTTGAACACGCCTGTCTGGGCATTGCTGGACAATGCGCCGGAACACGGCGTGACCTGGCACTTGATGACGCATGAGGTCGATCGCGGCGCGGTGCTGGCGGCCGAGCGCATCGCCATCGCGGAGGGTGAAACCGCGCTTTCCCTGAATACCCGTTGTTTCGAGGCGGGCTTGCGCAGCTTCTCCACGCTGGTTGGCGATCTGGACGGTGCGATGGCGTCGGCGCTGCCGCAGGAGCAGGCGCCGCTGCGCATGTTCGGCCGCGCGGATCGCCCCGCCGGCGCTGCCACCATCGATTGGACACTGCCGTCCGCCGATATTGCCCGACTGGTAGGCGCGCTCGACTACGGCGCTTACGCCAATCCGATGGGCGCGCCCAAGACATTGGCCGGTGAACAGCTGCTGATCGTCAAGGGTGTGACTGTGCTCGAAAGCCATTCAGGCGCGGCCCCCGGCACGATCCTTCAGGGCGGCGACCGTCCTGTGGTGGCCAGCGGAGATCGCGATATCCGGATTGAAGGGCTGGCAACGCTCGATGGCGCGCCGCTGAGCGGCTTCGATGCCACTGCCTTGCTGGCGCTTTCGTCCGACCGACGTGCCAGCCTCGACATACTCGATGCGGCAGCGGGGCGGTTTGAAGCGTGGTGGCGCCGCCGCCTGCAACAGCGTGAAAGCCTGCAACTGCCCGCGTTCCGCCCGCCTTCGGAAAAGGGCGGCCCGGTTTGGACCAGGATCGATCTGCCGCTTCCGGAAGGCACCGGCGGCATCGGCACGCTGGCCCTGATGATCGCCTGCCTTGCCCGCGTGGCGGACCGCGAAAGCGTGGAGATCGGCTATGGCGATGAAGTCGCGCGATCCCGGCTGGAAGACTTGTCCGCATGGTTTGCCGATGAAGTGCCGCTGAAGGCGAAGATCGATTTCTCTGCCCCCCTTTCGGCGCTGACTGCAGCGCTGGAGCGGGAGATTGCGGACCTGCATCGCCATGTCGCCGTGTCTCGCGACCTGATCGCCCGCAGCCCGGAATTGCGCGCAGGCTCCGGCTTTGCCCATCCGATCAGCGTAAAGCTGGTGGATCGCCTGGAAGATGAAGCATCGAACAATGGCTGCGTGCTCAGCATCGCAATTTGTGCCGCGCAGGGAACATGGCGCTGGACGTTCGATGCCACTCGCTTCCTGCCGGATGAGGTCGATGACCTGCGGCACGGGTTTGAGGCGATGGCCGCTGCCCTTGCCGCCGATCCCGAACTGCCGCTTGGCCGTGTTTCGCTGCTGACCCAGGCCGAAGCCGATCGCGTGATCGGCCAGTGGAATGCAACGGCAGCGCCCCTGCCCACCGTCGCCACCTGGTATCAAGGCTTTGCCGAACAGGCTGCCCGCACGCCGGAAGGTATCGCGGTCACCTCATGCGGGGCCGCGCTTACTTATGGCGAACTGGATGCGCTTTCCAACCAGATCGCCCGTGCCCTGACGGCGCGGGGCGTGGGGCCGGAAGTCATCGTTGGCCTGCACCTTTCACGTTCCGTCGAAATGCTGGCTTGCCTCATCGGCATCCACAAGGCGGGCGGCGCCTACGTCCCGCTCGATCCATCCTACCCGCGTGACCGGCTTGCCCACATGGTTGCGGATTCGGGGATGTGGCTGATCCTTAGCGAGGCGGCGCTAGCGGGCGATCTTCAAAGCGGCGATGCGGAAATCCTGCGCATCGAAACGCTGCGTGAAAGCCTGTCCACGTTCTCCGCCGATCCCGTGGAACCACGGTCATCAGGCGAAGACCTTGCCTACATGATCTACACCTCGGGTTCGACCGGACGGCCCAAGGGCGTGATGGTGGAGCATCGCAATCTGCTCAACTTCTTCGCCGGCATGGACGCGAAGCTGGAGCATGATGGCACCTGGCTTGCCGTCACCAGTCTCAGCTTCGATATCTCGGTGCTGGAACTGCTCTGGCCGCTGATGCACGGCTATCACGTCGTCATCGCCAATGAACGCGAAGTGCGCGGGAACGTGCAACCGGCTGCTGCCGCGCGGCATGTCGGTTTCAGCCTGTTCTACTTCGCCAGTTCCAGCGCAGGCAGCGCTGCCGAGCAGTACCAGCTGTTGCTGGAAGGTGCACGCTTTGCCGATACGCACGGCTTTGAGGCGGTCTGGACGCCGGAGCGTCACTTCCACGCGTTCGGCGGGCCTTATCCCAACCCCTCGGTTGCCGCTGCCGCCATCGCCGCCAGCACTTCTCGCGTGAAGATCCGCGCGGGCAGTGTGGTCGGCACCCTGCACCATCCGTTGCGCATTGCCGAGGAATGGGCGCTGGTCGACAACCTCTCACAAGGGCGCGTGGGCATCGCCTTCGCCTCGGGCTGGCAGCCGGACGACTTCGTGTTCAACCCCGCCGCCTTTGCCGACAAGGCAGGCACCTTGCGCCGCTGCATGGATGATGTGCGCGGCCTGTGGCGGGGAGAGGCGCGGTCCTATCCCGGTCCGCTGGGCCATGACGTGGAAGTGCGCACTTATCCGCGCCCGATCCAGCCCGAATTGCCGGTGTGGATCACTTCTGCCGGCAATGTGGCGACTTTTATCGAAGCGGGCCGCGTCGGCGCCAATGTTCTGACGCACTTGCTGGGCCAGTCCATCGAGGAAGTGTCCGAAAAGCTCTCCGCCTATCGCCAGGCCTGGCGTGAGGCGGGGCATCCGGGCGAGGGGCATGCCACGCTGATGCTCCACACCTTCCTGGGTGAGGATGAAGCCACGGTACGCGCCATCGTGCGGGAGCCTTTGCTGGAATACCTGCGCACGGCGACCAACCTGCTGCACCAGTATGCCTGGTCGTTCCCCGCCTTCAAGCGTCCGGACGGCGAGGTGGAGGCGATCAGCCTCGACACCCTGAGCGCCGAGGAAACCGACGCGCTGCTGGAACATGCGTTCGATCGCTACTTCGAAACCAGTGGCTTGTTCGGCACGCCGGAAGACAATCTGGACCTCATCGCCCGGCTTTCGGCCATCGGCGTGGACGAAGTGGGCTGCCTGATCGACTTCGGCGTGGCCACTGAAACGGTGATCCGCCACCTGCCGGTGCTCGACCGGCTGCGCGCCCGCGTGCAGAACGCGCAGAGCGCGAACGATACGCCGCTTCCCGAACTGATGCGCCGTCATGGCGTCACCCACCTTCAGTGCACGCCTTCGCTGCTGCAAGTGCTGGCGGGCGATCCCGATGCTCGGCCGGCGCTTGCTGCCCTGCGCCGCCTGATGGTGGGGGGTGAGGCATTCCCGCCGCAACTGGCGCAAGACATGGGCGCGCTGGTCCACGGCAAGGTGATGAACATGTACGGGCCGACCGAGACCACCGTGTGGTCCGCCGTCCATGTGCTGGAACCGGGCGAAGCGGTGCCGCCGCTGGGCCGGCCGCTTGCGAACCAGCAGATCTACATCCTCGACCATCGGCAGCAACCGGTGCGCCCGGGAACGCCTGGCGAACTGGTGATCGGTGGGGCCGGGGTCGTGCGGGGATACCATGCCCGGCCAGACCTGACCGCAGAACGCTTCGTGCCGCATCCCTTCATCGCCGGAGAACAGGCCTACCGCACCGGTGACCTTGCCCGGCAGCGGGCGGACGGCACGCTGGAGTTCCTGGGCCGGCTGGATCATCAGGTGAAGATCCGCGGCTATCGCATCGAACTGGGCGAGATCGAAGCCGCCCTGACCGGACATCCCGCTGTGGCCGAAGCCGTGGTGATCGCCCGGAAAGAGGGCGCGGCAACGCGGTTGATCGCGTACCTGTCGCCTCGCGCGGTGCCAGTCGATGTGGACGAACTGCGCGAGCATCTGCGCGCGGGGCTGCCGGAATTCATGGTGCCGGGCGCGCTGTTGGTGCTCGATGCCCTACCGCGCACGCCCAATGGCAAGATCGACCGCAACGCGCTGCCCGATCCGGCGACGATCGTAAGCGTGGTCGAACGCGTGGAAACCACAGACTCCGCCCCTGCCAATGAGATCGAGGCGCAGATCACCACGATATGGTGCGATCTGCTGAAGCTGCCGCATGTCGGCCGGAACGAGAACTTCTTCGACATCGGTGGCCATTCGCTGCTGGCCATCCAGGCTCATCGCCGCCTTGCCGCGATCGCGCCGCGTCCACTTGCGCTGACCGACGTGTTCCGGTTTCCGACCATCGCCGCGCTGGGTGCGCATCTTGAGGCTGACGAAAGCGACACGTCAGCCCTGCGCGAAGTCAACGAACGCGCACTGGCACGCCGCACGGCGCTGATGCGGCGCGGTGCGGCACGAGCGGGCGCGCGCGTGGGCACGCCAATCGGGGGATTCTGAAATCATGCATCAGTCGTTCGGCTCTTTCGACGACCGCGCCTTGGCCGCCGCTGGAACGTCCATCGCCATCGTCGGCATGTCCTGCCGCTTCGCCGGTGCACGCGGACCTGACGAGTTCTGGGCCATGCTGCGCGAGGGGCGCGAAGGGATAGAAACGTTCGATGAGGCGGAACTGCTTGCTGCCGGAGTGCCCGCCGCAGTGCTGCGTAATCCGCACTATGTCCGCCGCGGTGCGCCATTGGCCGACATGGAATGCTTCGACGCGGGGCTGTTCGGCCTTAGCCAGCGTGACGCGGCGATCATGGACCCGCAGCACCGGCATTTCCTGGAATGTTCGTGGGAAGCGCTGGAAGATGCCGGACACACCGCGCAGGGCTTTGCCGAAGCGACCGAAGGCGGGCGTATCGGCGTATTCGCGGGCTCTGGCCACAACGCTTACATGCCGTACAACCTGCTGACCAATGGCAAGCTGGTGAACGACGTCGGCCTGTTCCTGCTGCGCCACACCAGCAACGACAAGGACTTTCTGACCACCCGCGTCTCCTACCTGTTCGACCTTAAGGGGCCGAGCATCAACGTGCAGACGGCGTGTTCCACGTCGCTGGTGGCGATCCACATGGCGATGCAGAGCCTGCTGGCGGGCGAATGCGACATGGCGCTGGCCGGCGGCGCCTCCATCGAACTGCCGCATCGCCGGGGCTACCTTTACGAAGAGGGCGAAATCCTGTCGCCCGATGGTATGTGCCGGCCGTTCGATGCGGGTTCCAAGGGCACCGTCTTCGGTAGCGGCGTCGCCGTACTGGCGCTGCGCCGACTGGAAGACGCCATTGCCAGCGGCGACCATATCCATGCCGTGCTGCGCGGATCGGCGATCAACAACGATGGCAGCAGCAAGGTCGGCTATCTTGCGCCCAGCGTGGACGGGCAAGCCGCCGTCATTGCCGAAGCGCTTGCCGTGTCGGAAGTCGATCCGTCCGAGATCGACTATGTGGAGGCGCATGGTACCGGCACGCCGATCGGCGATCCCATCGAAGTGGCAGCACTGACGCAGGTCTATCGCGGCTCGGCCGATCCGGCCAAGCGCTGTGCGCTCGGTTCGGTCAAGGCGAACATCGGGCATACCGATACAGCTGCAGGCGCGGCCGGGGTCATCAAGGTGGCGCTGGCCATGCGCCACGGCGAAATCCCGGCAGTTCCGCATTTCACTACTCCCAACCCAGATTGCGCGCTCGAAACCGGTCCATTCCATGTACCGGCCTCTTGCGCGCACTGGCCCCGGCGTGATCAAGCCCCCCGACGCGCCGGGGTCAGTTCCTTGGGCGTGGGCGGCACCAACGCCCACGTGATCATGGAAGAGGCGCCGCCGCGCGCGCCGGGCAGTGCCAGCCACCGCCGCCGCCAGCTTCTGCTCACATCGGGGCAGAGCGTGGAGGCCGCGCGGGCCAACCTGTCAGCTCTGTCAGCGCATTTCGCGGCCAATCCCGACGCATCGCTGGCGGATGCTGCCTTCACGCTGGTGGCTGGGCGCCGACACCTGCCGATGCGCCGCTTTGCAGTCGCGGGCAATGGGGCGGAAGCGGCCGAGGCGCTGGAGGCAGCGGCGCAAGATACCACCAACCGGCCACCCTGCGTTCCCGGCCGTCCGGTCGCTTTCCTGTTCTGCGGCGGCGGTCCGCAGCATGTCGACATGGCGCGGGGCCTTTACGAAACCGAGCCGGTGTTTCGAGCAGAAGTCGATCGCGGCCTGGCGCTGGCAACCCGGATCGGCGCGGCCGATCTGCGTCAGTGGCTTTTCCCGATAGAAGCGGAACGTGCGCGCGCCGCAGAGGAAATGGCGCGCCCCTCCATCGCCTTGCCAGCGCTGTTCATCGTTCAAACTGCGCTGGCCCGTCTCTGGATGTCGCTGGGCATCCAACCTTCCGCGATGATCGGCCATAGCTGCGGTGAATATGCGGCGGCACATATTTCGGGCGTGGTCGATCTGGAAACCGGGCTGCGCATCGTTCACGCACGTGGTCGGCTGTTTGAGACCACGGGGAAGGGCGCGATGCTGGGGGTGCCGCTGTCCGAAGCGGAACTAGCGGCAATCCTGCCCACGGACCTTTCCATCGCCACAATCAACGCACCGCGCCTTTGCGTGGTATCCGGTGCGGCCGAGTCCATCGCCCGCTTTCACGAGGATCTGACTGCGCGCGAGATTGAGGCGCAGCCGATCCCGATCACGGTCGCTGCCCACTCACCGATGCTGGATCCGATCCTGCCGGAATTCAGGGCCCTGCTGCGCACGATGGAGTTGCGCGCGCCGACGATCCCCTTCGCCTCCAATCTGACGGGTGACTGGGTCCGCGCGGAAGAGGCGCGCGATGCGGAATATTGGGTTCGCCATCTGCGGGAACCGGTGCGCTTTACGGACGGGCTTCAGCGCCTGCTCGACGATCCCGAAAGCGCGCTGCTGGAAGTGGGCCCCGGGCGGACGATGGCCAGCCTTGCCCGCCACCATCCCGGCCGCCCTGCCACGCAGCCGGTCATCAGTTCCATGCGTCACCCGGATCACCAGATTGCCGACGATACCTGCTGGATGCAGGCGCTCGGCGAACTCTGGGCCGCCGGCGTGGAACCGGACTGGAAGGCTTGGTGGGGAGAGGAACGCCGCCTGCGCGTTCCCTTGCCCACGTATCGGTTCGAGCGGCAACGCCATTGGATCGAACCCGGCGCCGCGCTGGCCGTGGCGGGCGCCGACCACTCCGAAGGTGTTCGGCTAGACCTTGCCGACTGGGCAAACGAACCCTTCTGGACGCGCTGCGAATTCCCCGATGGCGAAGTGCCGGAAGGGCCCGCACTCGTGCTGTGCGATGAAGCCGGCTTCGGTGACCGGCTTGCCGCGCAGTTGCGATCCAAGGGCGTGCAGGTTGCCACGGTGCGCGCCGGCAAACGCTGCCTGGAGACGGCCGATGGAGCCTTCGTGGTTCGCCCGGCGCAACGGTCGGACTGGGCGTGGCTGCTGGGCCGTCTGGCGGAAAAAGAGCTGCTGCCCCGTCAGGTCCACCACTGCTGGTTGGTTTCCGGGGATGCACGAAACGGCCGCCGTGACGGGGACTGGCTGGAAAAGGGGCTGCACAGCCTTGTAGCGCTGGCACCCGAACTGGCGGCCGCCTGCGACGGTTCAGAGGTCGCCGTGGCACTCGTGTCCAATCAGGCGCAATGTATCGGCGATGGCGCGATCGATCCGCTCAAGGCCAGCGCCGTCGGCGCTGCGCGGACAATCCCGGCTGAGTACCCGGGCTTGCGTTTGCGGGCGATCGATATCGATTATGCCGCTACGGCCCATCCAAAGACTGTCGGCGCGCTCGTCGATTGGGTGATTATGGGCCTTGCCGAAGCCGATCAACGCGAATTGGCGGTGCGCGCTGGCGAGGGGTGGACCCTCGACCATCGCATGATCCCGGGCGGGCTTCCGGTGGACGGGGCAGGCTGGTTACGCAAGGACGGCACATATGTCGTGACCGGTGGTTTGGGCGGTATCGGCTTGACCATCGCACGCGATCTGGCGAGCCGGTTCGGTGCGCGGATCGTGCTGATCGGCCGCACGCCACTGCCGCCGCGCAGCCGCTGGGCAGAGTTGCTGGCCCGGGGGGAATTGCCCTTGGCTAGCGAAGAGAAGATCCGAAAGCTGCTGGCGCTGGAAGCGGCGGGCGCGCAAGTGGAACTCGTTTCGGCGGACGTTGCCGATGTGCGGGCGCTGCGCCGTGGATTGCGCCGCGCGATCGAACGGTTCGGCCCGATCACGGGCGTATTCCATGCTGCCGGAACGCTCGACGATGGACTGATGGAAACCCGCAAGCGCAGCGATATGGAAGCGGTGCTGCGCCCGAAAGTGGCCGGAACGCTGGCGCTGGAGCAGGCACTGGAGGGGTATCCGCCCGAATTTCTGGTGCTGTTCTCATCTATCAGCGCCTTCGCCGGCCTTCCCGGGCAGGTCGACTATGCGGCGGCCAATGCCTTCCTCGATGCCCATGCCCGTTCGCGCCGCCACGACCCGGTAACCCGCGTGCTGTCTGTTGGCTGGAGCCAATGGGCCGAAGTGGGCATGGCCGCTGCGCTTAACCGGGTGGAGGGCACTGCCGACGAACTGCCTGCCGATCTGGGGCAAGGCGATCCCGTCTCGTACCCCTTCCTGGAGACGATCCATACGATCTCCAGCCAGGAGTTCGTCGTCACCGCCACGCTTTCGCCCGATCGGGACTGGCTGCTCGACGAGCATCGGGTGGTGGATGCCGGCGGAGTCGATGCCGGCGCTGTCCTGCCCGGCACCGGCTATCTCGAACTGACGCGGGCCGCCGTCGCTATGGTGATGCCGGGGCCGCTGGAATTTTCCGACTTTTCGTTCCTGCGCCCGTTCCGCGTTCCCGATGGAGAGGCGCGCTCGCTGCGCATCCATGCCCGTCGTCGCGCCGAAGGGGGCTGGCGGATCGCTGTGCTTGGCCGCCCTGCGCAGAGCGTTGAAGAAGGCGACTGGATCGAGCACGCACGCGGGCTTGTGCGTTCGCACGACGTCGCGCCGCTTAACGCCACCTTGGACCTCGATGCGATTGCCGAACGGTGTCGGCCGGGCAGCGGAGGCAGCGCGGATCAGCCTAAGCTACGGTTCGGGCCGCGTTGGAGCAACCTTTCCAGCACGCTGCTGGGCAAGGGAGAGGCGCTGCTTCAGTTGGAGCTGCCGGAGCGGTTCCGGGGCGATCTTGGCGAAGTTTCGCTCCATCCCGCGCTGCTCGATTTCGCGACGGCCGGTGCGCAAGCACTGATCCCGGGTCGCGATCCGGCGCGGGACTTCTACGCCCCGTTCACCTATCGCCGCTTCCTGCTCCACGCGCCGCTTCCGGCGCAGATCGTCAGCCACGTGCGCCTGCGCGGTGGAGAGGATGGCGGGCAGACGGCGGTGTTCAACGTTACCATCACCGACCCAGATGGCACGGTGCTGGCCGAGGCTTGCGAATTCACGATGATGCGGGTTGCCGACACCGGCCTGATGGGCGGGGAAAGCGCCGGCACTCCGGGCGTTGCCCCCCGTATGACGACGGGAAGTTCGACGGGCGAGGCTATCCTTCCGGAAGAAGGCGTTCAGGTGGTCGACCCTCTGCTGTCCGGCGCCGGGCGCCCGCACACGGTGATCTCACCCTATCCGCTGGCCGCTGTCCTCGCCCGCCTTCGCAAGCCTGCGCGCCGTGCGGTTGCTGCTACCGGCGCCCAGTCCGAGGATCTGCCCGCCACCGAAGCGGAAAGAACCATCGCCGATTTGTGGTGTGACCTGCTGGGAATGGAAACGGTAGGTCGGCACGACAATTTCTTCGACCTTGGCGGGCATTCGCTGCTGGCCGTGCAGTTCACCAATCGCCTTCGCCGCAAGACCGGGCATACGCTGCCGCTGGCAGCCATGCTCGGCCAACCGACCGTTGCGAACCTTGCCGCGATCATCGATCCGGATAGCCGTCCTTTGGGCGACGCGCCGGTTGCCAGCGACACTGCCGAGCGCGGGGTCATCACCATCCGTAACGGCGGGCCGGAGACGCCGCTGTTCTTCATCCATGACGGGTTGGGCGAAACGCTGCTCTATCGCGGCCTTGCCCTCCGCCTTGATC